>Ga0082335_1004921_pt1 | contig 19287 bp, 8 predicted proteins | sample Subgrocontami58m_FD_72375 | JGI IMG/M metagenome (GOLD analysis project Ga0082335, IMG submission 72375) | Subsurface groundwater microbial communities from S. Glens Falls, New York, USA - GMW37 contaminated, 5.8 m (SPADES assembly) (version 2) ... | reverse complement strand
CCCCCGCCGGGGCGAAAGCTCCTTCACCGATTGAACGACTTCGTGAAGTCTTCCGCCGTCTGCTGCACGACTTTCTTTTCGTGCCGCGACTCCGCGATGAGCTGGTTGAGTTTCTTCTCCCACGCGGCGCTGTCCATCGGCAGTTCGACCGTCTGGTTGATCAGCGACGAATAGAGCAGCACGTTCGCGAGCTCGACCGAGCCCATGCCGTCGGCGCCCGGCGCAATGAGTGGAGTGCCGTCGAGGATGGCGTCGACGAAGTTCTGCATGAGGATCGCGTGCGGGTTGCTCGCGTTCTCCAGCGGCAGGTCGACGTTCCACACGTCGGGCTTCGCGAACCCGCTCTTCGAGGTGCGGCTGAACTGGATCATGTCGGACTCGTTGCGCGTGAACGAAAGCTTGTTGTTCTCGAGCACGAGCCTTCCGCGCGTGCCGCAGAGCTCGAGGCGGTTGGTCCCCGGCGCCTCGCCCGTCGACGAGATGAACACGCCAGTCGCCTGGTTCTTCCATTCCAGGTAGGTTGTGATGTTGTCCTCGACCTCGATGTTGTGGAACCGGCCGAGCTGGCAGAAACCGCGGACGCGCGCCGGCATGCCGCAGAGCCACTGCAGCATGTCGAGCTGGTGCAGGCACTGGTTGAGCAGCACGCCGCCACCCTCGCCCTTCCACGTCGCGCGCCAGCCGCCGCTCGCGTAATAGGCCTCGGTCCGGAACCAGTCGGTGATGATCCAGTTGATCCGGACGAGGTCCCCGAGCTCGCCACTCTGGATCAGCTTCCGGATCTTCTGGTAGCGCGGCTCGACGCGCATCTGGAACATCCCGCCGAAAACCTGCTTCGGGTGCTCCTGCGCGGTGGCAATCAACCGCTCGGCGTCGGCCTTGTGCGCGGAAATCGGCTTCTCCACCATGATGTGCAGCCCGTTCTTCAGCGCATCGATCCCGATCGTGGTGTGCAGGAAGTGCGGCGTCGCGATCACGATCGCGTCGATCGTGCCGGAGCGAATCATTTCCTCGACGCTGGCGAAGGTCTTCAGCCCCGGCTTCGATTTGAACGGCTCCAGGCTCGGCGCGAACGCGTCGCTCACCGCCGTCAGCGTGCAGCGCGAGATTTTGTTCTCGAGCAGGTAGCCCGTGTGAAACTTGCCGATGTTGCCGAGACCGACGATGCCGAGGCGGACGTTTTTCATGAGATGGGAGGGCGAGTGTGCGCGGAGGAAAAAAACTCCCGCAATTCTATTTTTAGCACAGGAAAACGGTTTCGTCGGCGCGGAATTCACGTTGACCTGCGGCCCGGCTGCACCACGAGTCACCTCGTCGCGTCCCACCACGCTTCACCCCTCCACCAGAACCCCTCCCGGCCACCCCGCCGTGCGACGTCGCGCGGCCCCCGTCAGCTACCCCTCGCCATGATTCGTCCCTTCTCCTTTTTTGTCTTCGCGCGCCGGTGCCTCGCGGGCGGCGCGGTCGCCCTGCTTCCCCACCTCGGCCTCGCACAAGCCGCCACCGGCACGATCGAAGGCCGCGTGCTCAACACCCGCAACGGCGAATACCTCGAGCGCGCCCGCGTGACCGTCGAGGACACGCAAATCGAGACGTTCACCGATGGCTCCGGCCATTACCGGCTGACCGGCGTGCCGGCCGGCGCCGCGAGGGTGAAGGTTTTTCATACCGGGCTCGTGGTGCAGACGCGCGTCGTCGTGCTCGCCGCCGGCCAGGTGGCGCAGCAGGATTTCAACCTGGCCGATGCCGATGCGAAACCCACCGCGCCCGGGAGCGAATTCGTGCAGCTCGACCGCTTCGTCGTCTCGACCTCGAAGGAAATGGACGGCGCGGCCATCGCGATCAACGAGCAGCGGTTCGCCAGCAACATCGTCAACGTCGTCGCCGCCGATGAATTCGGCCACGTGGCCGAGGGCAATGTCGGTGAGTTCCTGAAATTTCTGCCCGGCATCTCGATCGATTACGGCGGCGGCGATGCGCGGACGATTTCGATGGGCGGCGTGCCGTCGAACAACGTGCCGGTCACCGTGGGCGGGTTCAACCTCGCCAGCGCGGCGTCCTCCGGCACCTCGCGCACGGTCGAACTCGAGCAGGTTTCGATCAACAACATCGCGCGGATCGAAATCTATCATTCGCCGACGCCGGAGTCGCCGGGCTCGGCCCTCGCCGGCGGCGTGAACATGGTGCCGCGCGGCGCGTTCGAGCGCTCGCGGCCGCAATTCAACGGCAGCGTTTACTGGATGATGCGCGACGCCGAGCGCAGCCTCGACCGGACCCCCGGCCCGATCAAGAACCCGACCTACAAGATCCACCCGGGCTTCGATTTCTCGTACGTCGTGCCGGTCAGCAAGGTGTTCGGCTTCACCCTGTCGGGCGCGACGTCGACGCAATACACGATGCAGGATTTCATGCAGAACACGTGGCGCGGCGCCGGCAACGCCACCAACGTGGCCGCCACTGCGACGAACGGCCTGCCCGACACCACGCCCGACAAGCCGTATCTCACCAACTTCGCCGTGCGCGACGGCACGAAGTACACGACCCGCTCCTCGCTTGGCACGACGATCGACTACAAGCTCGGCCGCTACGACCGGGCGTCGTTCGCCTTTCAATACGCCTTCTTCGACGCGTGGTTCAACAACCGCTCGCTCACCTTCAACATCACGCGCGTGCAGCCGGGGCAGTTCGACTCGCGCACGACCAACGGCGACGTCGGCTTCGGCGACCTGAGCGACAACAACGGCGCGCGCCGCAAGGCCGGCACGACCTACATGCCGACGCTGCGGCTCTTCCACGACGGCCCGATCTGGAAGGCGGAGGCCGGCGCCGGCTATTCGCACGCGAGCAACCACTATCGCGACATCGACCACGGCTTCTTCAACAGCGCGACGTCGCGCCACACCGGTGTCACGATTTCGTTCAGTGAGATCTTCTATCTCCGCCCCGGCATAATCAACGTGACCGAAGGCGCGGCGCGCACGCCGGTCGATCCCTACCACCTCCAGTCGTTCGTGTTGAACACCGCCAACAGCGATTCGCGCGAGTCGTCCGACGTGCAGCGCAGCGTTTACGGCAATCTCCGGCGCGACTTCGCGCTGCGCGACGTGCCGCTCTCGGTGAAGTTCGGCGGCGAAGTGCGCGAGTCGACGCGCGACATCCGCGGCGGCACCGTGCCCTACACCTTTCGCGGCGCCGACGGCCGTGCGACCAGCACGCCCAGCGATCCGCTCGGCAGCGATGACAACGCCGCGGTGGTGCTCGATGAAGTCTTCTCCCAGCGCCAGGCGCCGTGGGGGTTCCCTCCGGTTCAATACATCAGCAACTACAAGTATTGGAACCTCTACCAGGCGCATCCCGAATATTTCGCGCCGCTCGATCAAAACGCGATCTATCGCAACGCCGTCGGCTTCTCGAAGTACGCCTCGGAGATCATCTCGTCGGCCTATGCCCGCTTTGACGCCGCGTTCTTCAACCGCCGGCTGAAACTGGTGGGTGGCGTCCGGGCCGAGCAGACCAACATCACCGCGCAGGGCCCGCTCACCGATCCGACCGGCAACTACCTGCGCGATGCCAGCGGCAACGTCGTGCCGCAACGCGACGCCAACGGCAACATCATCTTCACCGGCACGGGCGTGAACCGCATTCCCGCGCCCACGCTGATCCAGCCCACGACGATCAACGGCGTGTCCAACGCGTTCGCGGTTTCCCGGCTCACCTTCCTCGATCGCGGGCAGCACGTGGAGAAGGAATACCTGCGCTGGTTCCCGAACCTCAACGCGAGCTACAACGTCCGGGAAAACCTGATCGCCCGCGCCTCCGTCTACGCTTCGATCGGCCGCCCCGACTTCAACCAGTACGCCGGCGGTCTCACGTTGCCGGATACGGAGCTGCCCCCGAATTCGAACAGCAACCGGATCGTGGTCAGCAACGCCGGGATCAAGGCGTGGAGCGCCCACACCACGAAGGTCCGGCTCGAGTATTACTTCGAGCGCGTCGGCCAGGTCTCGGTCGGCGCGTTTCGCCGCGACTTCAAGAACTTCTTCGGCAGCATCGTGCTGCCGGCCACGCCGGAGTTCCTCTCGCTCTACACCCTCGATCCGGAAGAATATGGTCCCTTCGCGGTTTCGACCAACTACAACCTGTCGAGCCGCGTGCGCATGGAGGGCGTGGATTGCGATTACAAGCAGGCGCTGACCTTCCTGCCGCAGTGGGCCCGCGGGGTGCAGGTCTTCGCCAATGCGAGCGCCACGCGCGCCACCGGCGACGGCGCGGCGAATTTCTCGGGCTACGTGCCGCGGATCTACAACTGGGGCGTCAGCCTCTCCCGCCCGAAATACAACCTGCGCATGAATTGGAACTACAAGGGCCGCCAGCGTCGCGGGTTGATTGGCGCCGGCCGCAGCATCGAGCCCGGCAGCTACGACTGGGGCAACAAGCGGCTCTACATCGACGTGAGCGGCGAATACACTCTCTACAAGCGCTTCGCCGTCTTCGCCAACCTGCGCAATATCGACGATGCGACCGAAGACTTCGAACGCTACGGGCCGAGCACTCCGGCCCACGCGCAATTCCGCCAGCGCGAGGATTTCGGGTCGCTGTGGACCTTCGGACTGAAGGGGACGTTCTAGCGAGGCTTCACCTCGGGGGCAATGCGCCGCATTGCCCGTAGCGCGGGCAATCTGCCCGCGCGAAGCGCGTGAGGAGGCTCGAACCGGCCGCCGAGCACGCTCAAATTGAGCGTGCTACGACCCGGCGCAAATTGGCCAAACTCCACGCGAGGCTGCGCCTCGGACCAGAGACCTCAGGCTATCCGAAAACCGGCGGCTGCGATGTAGCGGCGCTCTATGAGCGTCGAACCTCGCCACTCGGCGGTCATGGACCGCCGCTACAAGAAATTCGCAGCCGCCGGTTTTCGGATAGGCGCTGGAGGCCAAAGACCAGAGAGCTCGAGCCACGAATCCACGCCGCCGCTATTTCAGCTCCTCGATGAACGTCAGCAAATCCGCCATGTCCTGCAGGCTCATCCCGGCCTCGAGGCCCTCCGGCATCAGGCTTTTCCCCGAGGAATTACTGCCTTTCACATTCGCGCGCGGCAGGGCCACTTCGGCGCCGCCCATGATCTTCAGCGCCAGCCCCGTCGCGTCGTCGCGCGTGATCATGCCAGTGTACGCGTTGCCGTCCTTCGTCATCACATCATAGGCGATGTACTGCGGCGCGACTTCCTTGTGCGGATCGAGGATGGCCGTGAGCAGCGCCTCGCGGCCCTTCGCCTTCACCGTGATCAGATCCGGACCCAGTTCCATGCCTTCGCCGGCCGCCCGGTGACAGATCAGGCAGCGGCCCTGGTAGAGGAGTTTGCCGCGGCCGGCGTCACCCTTCATCGCGATGGCCGGCTGGTACTTCGCGGTGACTTCCTCGCGCGAAGGCGGGATCACCGACGCCAGCGTAGTCTTCGCGAGCGCCGCGACCTTCGGCGTCTTGTGATGCGCGAGCGCCTGCACCTGCGTGGCGCCCAGATCGGTCGGCTTGATTTTCCCGGTCTTGATCGCGTCGAGCAGCGCAAGCGCGCGATCCTCGCGCGACATCATGGCGGCCAGCGCGGCCTCCCGCGCCTTCGGTGCATGGTAATTCCAGGTGCGGATCAACGTGGCGGGCACTTCCGGGCCGGTGTAGAGCGCCAGGGTCTTGACCGCCGCGACCTGCACTTCCGCGGGCTGGTCCGGCGCGAGGCAGGCGGCCAGCGGTTCGCGCGCCCGCGCGAACGAGCCCACGCTCAGCATCTCGATCGCCTCGACCCGCGCCGCCGGTCCGCTCTTCGCATCCGCGGCGGTCGCGGCGGCGCGCGTGAACACCAGCGCGAGTTTCTTGCCCGTATCCGCCTGCTCGATCGAGGACCCGGCCCGCTTCAAGCCGTCGCCGAGCGCGCGCAGCCACAGCGGGCTGGTGCCCGGCTGCGCGACGAAATCGATCAGCGCGGCGTAACCCTCCGCCGGCTTCGAGGCGGCGCGGATTTCGATCAATTTCGCGACGAAAGGCGCCATCTGGCGCGCCTGCGCGACATCACGCGTCACCGCCGGAAAAATCACGCGGTTCACCACCTCGGGCGGGCCGCCGAGCAACGCCGCGGAAATCCACTGGTCGCCGGCATCGCGCGAGGCGAGCCGGGCGCACGCGCCCGCCAGCGGCGGCTGCTCGGATTTCGCCAGCACGTTCTCCGCGGTGAGGGCGAGTTGGAAACGCACCCGCGGTTCGCGGTCCTCGGCCAGCATCGCGAGTTTCTGCAGCGTCGCCGGCGCAAGCGCGCCGCGCGAAAAAAGTTTCTCCGCCATGACGATCGCGCGCTCCCGGACGTGCCCGTCGCTGTCGCCCAACGCCGCGTTGACGACCTCTTCGGTGAGACCGCCCAATCCTTCGAGGCTGCCCAGGGCATGGTGGCGCGCGTAAGCCGACTTGGATTCGCGCACCAGTTTTGCCAGCAGCGGCACGGCCGCCTTGTCCTGCCGCTCGTAGAGCAGCCGCGAAGCCGTGTCGCGGTGCCAGCCGTTGGTGTGCTCGAGCGTGGCCACGAGTTCGTCGGTGCTGGCCTTCCCGAGCCCGACCGCGCTCGGCCGACGCTGCCAGCCGGCTTCCGGCACGATCCGCCAAATCCGCCCGCGGTCGTTGCCGCTGTTCAGGTCGAGGTACTGCTTGATCTCTTCCGGCAGGCTCCACGGGTGCTCGATCACCTCGCGGTACATGTCGATGATGTGGAGCGTGCCGTCCGGCGCGTTCGCGAAATTCACCGTGCGCACCCACGTGTCGCGGCTCGCCGCAAATTCGAAGTTCTGTTCGTCGTCGGGCCGGCGGCCAGTCAGGCTCACCCCGTTCGGATAGATCTTCTTCCGATGCACGAGCTGGCCGCCGGAGTCGGCGGCGAAGGCGTTATCCACAAAATCCGGACCATAGGCATCGCCGCGAAAGACCCGCGTGCCACTCGCACCGGTGAAGTAGCCGCTGACGCGGCCGCCGCCTTCGACCACGCCCTTGACCACGCCGGAAATCCGCCAGCGCGTGCGGATGATCCGCCACGGCTCGTCGGGACTAATCCGATACACCTCCGCCGCTCCGCCGTCCGCCGCGATGCTCTGCCGCGCCGGCGGCATGTTGAAGAAAGGATTCCGGCCGGCGTAGCGATCGTCGTAGACGAAGAACTGCAGATGGTCGGAATTCGAGCACGCGAACTTTCGCCCGTAGTTGTCGAAGCTCATGCCGAACTGGGCGCCGCCGGCTTCGAAGCCCGACTCGTAGGTCCGCGGATCAAACCAGAAATCGTGCCCGCCAAGTTCCGCCTCGGAAATATCCGGTCGCTTCAGGTTCTTGATTTTCCCGCGATTGCCGGAACCGGACTGCAGGTGAATCCGGTTATCCTGCCCCCATTCGAGACAGTTCAACAGCGTCTGGACGTTGAGCCGCTGCAGCCCGGTGCCGAAACCGGTGAAGACTTTCTCGCGGAATTCCGCGCGGCCGTCGCCATCGCGATCCTCGAACCGCCAGATGTCCGGCGTCGCGGCGACATACAAGCCGCCGTTCGCCCAGATCAATCCCGTCGGCCACGGCAGATCGTCGGCGAAGACCTTGCTCGTTTCATAAAACCCGTCGCCATCCTTGTCCTCGAGCACGGAGACGCGGCCCCAGTGCGGCGTGTGCTCGCGTTCCTCCGAATAGTCGATCATCTCGCAGACGAACATCCGGCCGTTCTCGTCGAACGAAATCGCGATCGGATCGCGCGTTTGCGGCTCGTGCGTGACAAACTCGATCTTGAACCCCTTCTTCACCTGCCACGTCGCCGCCGCGTCCTTCGGCTCCACCGCCGGATAACGCGGGAGGTCCTTCGCCGGATCGACCTTCACCGGGGCCTTCGTTGCGCCGTAGACCTGGGTGTAGGTTGCTTTCGATTTGGGGCTTTCGGCCGCGAACGCGGTGACACCGGCAGCCAGGACCGCGAGAGATAGGAATTTCATGAGGAGGGCGGTGCAGTTCTGGGAACATGCCGGATACAGGTCAACTGTCCGGCGCGTGCCAGCGCCCAGCCGCGGGCCGCCGGCGGGTGAATCAGCCCGGGCGGATCATTTGAACGCGCGTTCACCTCACCACGCTTGCCACGCTCCTGGCGAATCCCCGGCTGGCGATGTGCCTACGCTCGCCCGCTCTCAATCCACGAAGGCCAGTTCGTTCGACAGCAACAGGACCTGCGCCAGTTCCTCCCGCCGGGTGAGCGGTTGGACCGGCGGTTTCGTCGCCGGCGCCGCACCCGCGATCGCCGGCCGGTGCAAAAATCCCAGGGCCAGGGCGAGTTCGGGAGTGTCCGGGTCTCGTTGATACACGATGCGATAAAGACGCTGCACCGCGTGCTCGTCGGATTCCGCATCCGCAACCGAGCCGCCTTCCCGCTCCATCCGCCGCACGACCTCGCGCGCCTGCTCCTGCACAAACGGGCTGTTCATCATGAACAACGCCTGCTGCGGCACGGTCGTCGCGAACCGGCCCGCGCTGCTCACGTCGGGATTCGGATAATCGAATGTGCGGAACATGCCCGGCAGGTTCTGGCGATCGATGAAGCCATAAATCGTGCGGCGCCGCGTGAAAGGTTCCTTCGTCAAATCATCCGGGGCGCCGCCAGGCGTGAGGTCGAGCGCGCCGGCCACCGCGAGCAACGTGTCGCGGAGGCTTTCGAACTCGAGCCGGTGCCGGTTGAAATGATGCAGCAACTGGTTGTCCGGATCGGCCGCGAGCGCAGCAGGATTTGCGTTGGCCGACTGCCGGTAAGTGCGTGAAAGCACGATCCCGCGGTGCAGCTGTTTCAGCGACCAGTGATTTTCCACGAACGACGCCGCCAGCCAGTCGAGCAATTCACGCTGGACCGGCGGCGCGGTGCGCACGCCGAAATCGCTGGGCGTCGCCACGAGCGGCTGGCCGAAGTGCCAGCCCCACACGCGATTCACGAGCACGCGGGCCGTCAGCGGATTCTGCGGGCTGGCAATCTGCCGCGCGAGGTCGAGCCGGCCGCTCCCGTGCGTGAGCGGCACCGGCTGCTCGCCACTGAGGATCGCGAGGAACTGGCGGGGCGCTTCATCGCCGCGATTCGCGGGATTGCCGCGGATGAGCACGCGCGAATCGGCGGGGCTGGGTTTGTCGAGCAGCGCCATCGCGCGCAGCGGCGCGCCCGGCTCGGTCCAGTTTAGCGCCTCGATCTCGCGGCGGAGTGCGGCCGTCTTGTTGCCGATCTCGCGGCGCAACAGCGCGGCCACGGTGTCGTAAGGCAGGTTCGGCGGCGCGTGGTCCGCCTGGAGCAATTTGTAGAGCGGTTCATACTCGGCGGCATACGGCGTCTTTTCCGCCTCGGTGAAGACACGATTGTAGATCGTCGCGACGTCCTTGAGCGAGGCGACCACTGCTTGCGGGTTCGCCAGCACCGCGAGCAGCGCCGGATCGAAATGTAGCGGCGGTCTGTGACCGCCGGCACTCTGCCCGCGGTCTTCCCGGCGGTCATAGACCGCCGCTCCAGGATTCGCCGCGCGCCACTCGGAGAGCAGGTCAGCCGCCCGTTCCGCAAATCCATCCCCCGGCAGCGCGGCCAGCGCAAACCACGGCGCGAGCGCCGGATGATTTCGATTGGTCTCCTCGGCGAGAAACTCCTGCCAGCGCTTCAGCACCTCGACATTGAGCTTCCGCACGCCGGCAAACAGCTCGAGCTTCTCCCCCGGCGGCCGGCGCACGAGGTCGTGCACGGCCAGGAGATAATCGCCGGTCTTCTCGCGGGCGGCCGCGCGGAACTTCGTCACCTCGTCCTGCTCCCGCCCTTTGATTTTCGCCTCCAGTTCCGCCTGTCTTTTCAGGAACTGCTCGTACGCCGGCGACGGCGTGAGCGGGCCGAGCAGCGGCTCCTCCTTCGGCTCCTCCGACGAGGCGAACACCCCGTGCAACGCGTAGTAGTCCTTCGTCGGAATCGGATCGAACTTGTGGTCGTGGCAGCGCGCGCAGGAAACGGTCAGCCCCATCAGCCCGCGCGTGACGACATCGATTCGATCGTCGATGATGTCGTTCTGGTTGTTCAGGAACCGCCGCCCCAGCGTGAGAAAGCCCAGCGCCGCGAGCGCCGATTTGTCCTCGCCCAGCGGCAGCCGGTCGGCGGCGATTTGTTCGACGATGAACTGGTCGTAGGGTCTGTCCTCGTTGAACGCGCGAATCACATAGTCGCGGTACGTATGGGAAAACGGATACCGCCGCTCCACGTTGCCCGCGAGGTAGCCCTTCGTGTCCGCGTAGCGCGCCACATCGAGCCAGGCCCGTGCCCAGCGTTCGCCGTAGCGGGGCGACGCGAGCAGCCGCTCGACCACGCGGGCGTAGGCCGCGTCGCCATCGACCGCCGCCTCGCGCCGGAACCCGTCCATCTCCTCCGGCGTCGGCGGCAAGCCGGTGAGATCATACGTGACCCGCCGCAGCAGCGTGCGTTGGTCGGCTTCGGGCGAGGGCGCGAGACCTTCCTTCGCCAGCCGCGCACGAATAAACGCATCGATCGGATGCTGGAATTCCGGAATTCCGGAATTCCGGTCGACCGGAGCGGGCACCGCCGGCATCACCACCGGCTGAAACGCCCAATGCCGCCGCGCTTTTTCGAAATCGAACGCCGGCGGCTTCCCCCCATCGCGCGGATCCGGCGCGCCCAGCTTGATCCAGTGCTCGAGCGCCGCGATTTTCTCCGGCGGCAGCTGCCCGCCTTCGTCCGGCGGCGGCATCTGCAGGTCGTCGCTCTGGTAGCGGACGGCCTCGATCAGCAGGCTCTTTTCGGGATCGCCCGGCAGAATCGCCGGGCCCGTCTCGCCGCCGGTGCGGATGCCGTAGCGCGAATCGAGCCTCAGCCCGCCCTTCGATTTGCCGGACTCCGCGCTGTGGCACTTGTAGCAGTGCTCGACGAAGATCGGCCGGATCTTCGCCTCGAAGAACTCGAGCTGATCGGCGGGAAGATCGGCGGCGGTCAAGGTCGTAGCGGCGAACGCCAGCGAGCCGGCAATGCCCATGGCGCGGGCCAACCGGCCGGCTCGCTGGCGCTCGCCCCTACAAAATTCAGCCGACTTCACGCGATCAACTCCCGCACCACCTTGCCCTCCACATCCGTCAGCCGGAAATCGCGACCGGCGTGGCGATACGTCAGCCGCTCGTGATCGAAGCCGAGCAGCGCGAGAATCGTCGCGTGCAGGTCGTGCACGTGCACCGGCTTCTCCACCGCCTTGAAACCAAACTCGTCCGTCGCGCCGTGCACGTAGCCGCCGCGGACTCCGCCGCCCGCCATCCACATCGAGAACCCGTAGTGGTTGTGATCGCGGCCGTTGATCTTCCCCTGGTTCGCGCCGGCGGTCGGCAGCTCCACCACCGGCGTCCGGCCGAACTCGCCGCCCCAAATCACGAGCGTGTCGTCGAGCATGCCGCGCTGCTTGAGGTCCTTCAGCAGTGCGCCGATCGCCTGGTCGCACTGCTGGGCGAGCTTGCGGTGATTCACCTCGAGATCGTCGTGGTTGTCCCACGGCTGGCCGCTGCCGTGCCAGACCTGGACGAAGCGGACGCCGCGCTCGAGCAGCCGGCGCGCCATCAACAGCTGCCGGCCCTGCACGGTGTCACCGTACGCCGCGCGCATGGACGCCGGTTCGCCCGCGACGGCAAACGCGTCCGTCGCCTCCAGCTGCATGCGATACGCCAGCTCGAACGACTGGATCCGCGCCTCGAGCTGCGCGTCGGCCGGCCGTTGCGCCGCATGCCGCGCGTTCAGCTGCTGCAGCAAATCGAGCTGCGCGCGCTGCTCGTCGTGCGAGGTGGCCCGGTTCGTGATGTGCTCGATCAACTTCGCGACGTCCGTATTCGCGGTATTGATATAATTGCCCTGGTAAATGCCGGGCAGAAACGCGCTCTGCCAGTTCTGCGATTCCTGAATCGGATAGCCGCCCGGGCACATCGCGATGAAGCCGGGCAGGTTCTGGTTCTCCGCGCCGAGGCCATACGTGACCCACGAGCCGACACTCGGCCGCGGCAACCGCGCATCGCCGCAATTCATCAGGAGCAACGAGGGCTCGTGGTTCGGCACGTCGGCATGCATCGACCGAATCACCGCGATGTCGTCGATGCACTCGCCGACGTGCGGAAACAGCTCGCTCACCTCGATGCCGCTCTCGCCGTAGCGCTTGAACGCGAAGGGCGACTTGAACGCGGCGCCGGTCTTGCGCTCCGTTTTCAAATCCAGTGGCAGCGGCTGGCCGTGCCATTTCGTGAGCGCCGGCTTGGGGTCGAACGTGTCGACCTGCGACGGCCCGCCATTCGCGAAAAGGTGGATCACGCGCTTCGCCTTCGCGGGGAAATGCGGCGCGCGCGGCGCGAGCGGATGCAACGGATCGATCGTGATGCCATCGCCGGCCAAGGCGGGCGAATTCAACAGGGTCGCCAGCCCCAGCGCGCCAAATCCGATGCCACTCCGCTGCAGGAATTCGCGGCGCGTGAGGAAATAATCCTCCAGGCGTGGGGCGTGGTGGGCCATGGGGGTAGGCGCGAAAGGAATACTCGGCGGCGCGCCACGTCAAAGCCTCGTTGCGCTCGTTCGACTGAACAAAAGCCAGCGAAGATAACCCAGAAGAACCGGCTCCTGAATCTCTTTGTGTCCTTCGCGACCTTCTGTTCCCAGCTTGAACAGAAGAACGCAAAGCGCGCGAAGCAAGCCGCAGAAGAGCGGATTTCTTCGTTCCCTTCGTTGCCTTCTGTTCCCGGTTTGTCCAAGCAGGTGCCTGTGAGCCTATCCGCCGTTTCCCGCCGCACCTTCCTCAAAACCGCCTCGGTCGCCTCCGCCGCCGTGGCGTTTCCCCACGTGATGCGCAGCCAGCAGGGCCAGTCGCCGAACAACAAGCTCAACGTCGCCTGCATCGGCGCTGGCGGCCGCGGCGGCGCCGCGGTGAACGGGATGAAGGGGGAAAACATCGTCGCGCTCTGCGACGTCGACGAAGCCCGCGCGGCCGGAAGTTTCAAGCTGCACCCCAATGCGAAGCGCTTCCGCGATTTCCGGCAGATGCTCGACCAGCTCGGCAACTCGATCGATGCGGTGACGGTTTCGACGCCCGACCACATGCACTTCCCGATCGCGATGGCCGCGATGTCGCTCGGCAAACATGTGTTCGTGGAAAAACCGATGGCGCACACCATCGCGGAGACGCGGAAGATGGCGCAGCTGGCCCGCGAGAAAAAAGTGGCGACGCAAATGGGCAACCAGGGCCACGCGGCCGACGGCACCCGCATTCTCAAGGAGTGGTACCAGGCCGGTGTGCTCGGCGACGTGAAGGAGGTTCACAGCTGGACCGATCGCCCGATCTGGCCGCAGGGCGTGAAGGGCTTCGACCACAGCAAGCTCATGCCGGTCGTGCCGAAGACGCTGGATTGGGATCTGTGGCTGGGCATCGCGGCCGCGCGCGACTACGATCCCGGCTACCTGCCGTTCAACTGGCGTGGGTTCTGGGATTTTGGCACCGGCGCGCTCGGCGACATGGGCTGCCACATGATGGACGGCGGCTTCTGGGCGTTCGACTTGACCGCACCCACGACGGTGGAGGCGGTGAGCGCAAATCAGACACCGATCAGCGGGCCGACCGCATCCGTGGTCACCTATCATTTCCCGACGCAAGCCGGCCGCAGCTCGCCCCTCAAATGGGTGTGGTACGACGGCAACATGGCGCCGGTGATCCCGCCGGAACTCGAGCTCGACCGGAAGCTGCCCGACAACAGCACGCTGATCATCGGCACGAAGGCGACGGTGCTGGCCCACTCGAATTATTTCACCGTGCGCATCATTCCGGAAGCGAAGATGCAGGAGATGGCCTCGTCGCTGCCGCCGAAAACCATCCCCCGCATTCCCGCCGGCGATCATTTCGCCGAGTGGATCAATGCCTGCAAGGGCGGCACGCCGGCGGGCGCCAATTTCGACTACGCGTCGCGGCTCACCGAAATGGTGCTGCTGAGCAACGTCGCCGTCCGCGCCCGCCGCCGGATCGACTGGGACTCCGCCGCGATGAAGGTGACGAACGTCGCCGCCGCGAACGATTTCATCACGAAGCAGTATCGGCCGGGATTCGGCGTTTAGCGGGGACGATGCCGTTCAACTCCGAAGGACCCATGAAACGGCGCAGACCGAAAGGTGGACGGCGACCTCCGGGCGCCGTCTGGCCGCGTCCGCCGGGAGAACGCGCCCGGAGGTCGCGTTCCACCTCAATCCAACTGCATGGTTCCGCGTAGTGCTCCCTCGAATCAAAGTCCGCCGCCTGCTCTACACCGCCCTCGTGGTGCTGGCGTCACTCGGGTCGCGCGCGGCCGATGCTGCGGGCGCAGCGCGATCGCCGAACATTCTCTTCATCGTGGCGGACAACATGGGCCGCGAATCCGTGGGTTATTATGGCGGACGCGATGGACGGACACCACAGCTCGACCGGCTCGCGGCGGCCGGCGTGGTGTTCGACCACTGCCTGATCGCGGCACCGCTGTGCGCGCCGGCGCGCTGCGGCTGGAACACGGGGCGGCATCCTTACCGCGTCGGGATCAACGATCGTCAGCCGAGCCCCGGCAACCCGGACAGCGGACTCTCGGAGAAGGAAATCACCATCGCGCAGTTGTTGAAGGCGGCCGGGTACGACACGGCGCTCGTCGGCAAATGGAATCTTGGCTACGCGCCGCGTTTCAACCCGCGCCACTTCGGCTTCGACCGATTCTACGGCAGCCTGGCCGGGCATGCGGACTACTACACCCATGTCTACAACAGCGACATGAAGGTGCACTTCTACCGCGACCAGTCGCCGGTGAACGATCGCGGGTATTTCGACGAGCTCTTCACCGACGAAGCGCTGCGCTATCTCCGCGAGCGCAAAGACAACCCGCGCCCCTTTTATCTGAACCTCTGCTTCTACGCCCCGCACGGCCCCTACCAGGCGCCACCGGGCTATTACCATAGCGACGACCCGGCGAAGAACTATCAGCACATGATCGAATACCTCGACACTTGCGTGGGACGCGTGCTGGCCGAAGTGGACCGCCTGGGTCTGGCCGACAACACGCTGATCGTGTTCCTGAGCGACCAGGGTGGGAGCTACGCCAACGGCTACGGCCGCACCCTGCGCGAGCCCAGCCTGAAGGTCATCTGCAACGCCGCCTGGCCCGGTGTCATCCCGGCCGGCCTCAGAGTATCAACGCCGTGGATGCACATCGATCTGTTCGCCGTCTTCGCCGGCGTCGCGCACGCGAAACCGCCCCGCGACCGCGTCATCGACGCCCAGGACGTGTGGCCGCTGTTCCAGGGCCACGCGGTGCCAGGCGAGCGCACGTTCCACTGGACTTTCCACCAGGAGGACGCCATTCGCGCGGGCGATTGGAAGCTGCATGCGACCGCAGGGCGCGTCGACGGGCTGTTCAACCTCGCGGCCGATCCGGAGGAAAAGAACGACCTGTCGTCGCAGCATCCGGACCGGGTCGAGGAATTGCGGCGACGCCACGCGCAGTGGAAAGCGGAATGCGCCGCGCAACAAACCAGCAAGAGCGGTTCAGCGAAGGACTGAGTTGGGATCTGCAATAGGATCAGGTGGAACGCGACCTCCGGGCGCGTTTTGGTTACGGACACGGATCGACGGCGGCCGGAGGTCGCCGTCCACCGTTCGACGTTCGACGACCCTGACGGCGCTCCAGCGCGCGGTGGCTTTTGAAGCTTGTTTTCGCCGCCCCAGCGGCGTGTACTGCCCGCGGCCGCGAGGCCACGGCGCACCCCTTCAGCCGTCATTACCTCATCCCCAAACCCCCGGCGGATAAAGGCGCTGCGCCGTGTCCGTCGCCGCAGTGCCCGATGAACGCAAAGTCGCTTTGTTCGTCCTTGGTATTCTGTCTTGCCGTCGGCGTGCCTTTCGCCCCGGCCGTGCCCGCCGCCGAACCGCCCACCGGGACAATCGAAGGTCGCGTCTTCAACCCCGGCACCGGCGAGTACCTCGAGAATGCACGGGTGACCGTTGAGGGTACAACGATTGAAGCGTTCACCGACACGGCCGGATTCTACCGGCTCGCCAATGTGTCGCCCGGGTCCAGCCGCGTGCGCGCGTTTTTCACCGGCTTGGCGGCGCAAAGCATCGCCGTCGAAGTGGCGGCCGGCACCACCGTGGTACTCGATTTCAAGCTTGCCGCGCTGGCGGACCGCCCCGGCGCCGCGCCGACGGCCGAAGTGGTGCGGCTTTCCGAGTTCATGGTCAGCGCCTCGCGCGAGATGGAAGGCGCCGCCATCGCCATCAACGAGCAGCGCTTCGCCCCGAACATCAAGGGCGTCGTCTCCACCGACGAATTCGGCAACGTCGCCGAGGGCAGCGTCGGCGAGTTCCTGAAATTTTTGCCCGGTATCACGATCGAGTACGAGGCGGGCGCGCTGGCCCGCGGCATCTCGATCAACGGCGTGCCTTCGGAGAATGTGCCCATTCTCGTGAACGGCTTTACGCTGGCGAGCGCCGGCGGCAACAACGTGATGGGCCGCGGCGCGCAGATGGACATGGCCTCGATCAGTGGCACGTCGCGCATCGAAGTCGTCTATTCCCCGACGCCGGAGTCGCCCGGCGAGGCGCTGGCCGGTTCGGTCAACATGATCCCGCGCAGCGCGTTCGAACGGGCCCGGCCGGAGTTCAAGTCCAGCGTGTACCTGACGATGCGCGACGACGAACGCGACTTTCACAAGTCAGCGGGCCCGTTCGAGGCGAAGACGCGGAAGGTGAAGCCGGGATTCGATTTTTCCTACCTGCGGCCGGTGACGAAGAACTTCGGGTTCACCGTCTCGGCCGGCCACTCGGAAAACGGCACGAAGGAGAAGTTCATCCAAGACACCTGGCGCGGCGTGAGTGCCGCCACCAATGGTAACGCGTTTCCCAATACGACACCGGATCAGCCCTACCTGACGAGCACCGCGGTGCGCGATGGAACGAAACGCGCCTACCGCAGCTCGCTGGGCGCCACCGTCGATTACCGCTTCTCGCCCAACGACCGGCTCTCGTTCTCTTACCAGCACTACTACATCGATTTTCTCGTCCTGAACCGCACGATCACCTTCAACCTCACCCGGGTGGCGCCGGGCGATTTTTCGCCGACCTTCACCCGCGGCGCGGCGGGCCAGGGCAATCTGCAACTGGGCAATGTCTACCGCGACCGGACCAACTCGACCGCCACGCCTTCGCTGGTCTGGCGCCACGACGGCCCGGTCTGGAAAATGCAGGCGGGCCTCGGCTATTCCCGCGGGCGAAACACCTTCCGCGCCGTGGACAAGGGCTACTTCAGCAACTCCACCGCGCAGCGGTCGAACGTCACGATCGGGTTCGTCGACATCTTCTACCTGCGGCCGAACACGATCACCGTGGCCGATGCGAACGGCGCCACGCCGGTCAATCCGTATGACATCAACAATTACGCCGTCACCCAGGCGACCTCGAATCCCGTCACGACCTACGACATCCAGCGCGGCGCCAACGCCAGCGTGCAGCGCGAGTTCTTCGGTCGCGTGCCGCTGGTCGTGAAGGCCGGCGTGGATTTCCGGCAGGACGAACGCGACCAGCGGCAGGCGAACTACAGCTATGCCTTCGTGGGCGCCGATGGCCGCGCGAGCACGACCCCCGTCGGCAGCGACGATGGCGCCGCGCGCTTTTTCGCGCCGGGCTACTCGCAGCGGAGCATGCCGTTCGGCTTTCCGCAGGTGCAGTGGATCGACAACGTGAAGCTCTGGGATTATTATCGGGCGAATCCGACGCACCTCACACAAGACCAGAACGCGAAGTATGTCTCCGAGGTAAACGGCTCGAAGCACCTCCGCGAACTCGTCTCCGCCGGCTATCTGCGCGGCGACCTGCCGCTGTTCGCGCGCCGGCTGAAACTCACCGGCGGCGTTCGCGCCGAGCAGGTGAACATCGATGCCGAGGGACCGCTGACCGATCGCACGCGCAACTACCGGCGGGATGCGAGCGGCAAGGTGATCCTCGTCAACGGCAGCCCACAGTTGATTGTGCCGGCGAGCAACGCGCTCGGCGTGTCGCAGCTGACGGTGATCGACCGCGGCTCGGTGGCGAAGAAGGAATACCTCCGCTGGTTCCCCAGCTTGAATGCGAGCTACACGCTCCGCGACAACCTGATCGCCCGCGGGGCGTACTACCAGTCGATCGGCCGGCCGAATTTCGATCAGTATGCCGGCGGCCTCTCGCTGCCGGACGACGCCCTCGCGCCCAGCGCGACCAATCGCATCTCGGTCAACAACGCCGCGATCAAGCCATGGAGCGCGCAGACGTGGAGCACGCGACTCGAGTACTACTTCGAGGGCGTCGGCCAGATTTCGATCGGCGCGTTCCGCCGCGAATTCGAGAACTTCTTCGGCGATGTCACGTTTCGCCCCACCCCGGAATTCCTCGCGCTCTATGGGCTCGATGCCAACACCTACGGCCCGTTCGACGTGGTGACGCAGCACAATATCGCGGATACGGTCCGGATGACCGGTGCGGACATCAGTTACAAGCAGGCCCTGACGTTTCTGCCGCGGTGGGCGCGCGGCGTGAACGTGTTTGCCAACGCCGCCGTGCAACGCACGCTCGGCGACGCGTCGGCGAACTTCAACGGCTACATTCCGCGGAAGGCGAGCTGGGGCTTCGCCCTCGTGCGCGAACGTTGGAATTTTCGAATGAACTGGAGCCACCAGAGCAGGAACCGGCTGGGCGCGGTCTCCGGTACGAGCATTGGCCCGGGAACCTTCAATTGGCAGTCCTCGCGCGTCTTCCTCGATATCCTGGGCGAGTATTCGCTCACGCGCCATCTCGGCGTGTACTTCACGCTGCGCAACGTCGGCGACACGCCGGACCAGCGCGAGGTCGAAGGACCGAGCACACCGAGCCACGCGCAGTTTCGCAGCCGCGAGCAGGCCGGATCGCTGTGGACCTTCGGCGTGAAGGGGACATTTTGATTCTACTTTGTCATGTTGAGAACTTCTCTCGTGTGGGCGGGGTGCCCCCACCCCGCGGCTTGCCGGCCAACTGCGCCGCAGCCCGCGGGGTGAGGGCACCCCGCCTACAAGGTAAAAAGCGGAACCAATCCAGCGCGCGCCTCGCTGCTCTTTTTGAATGAAGCCATCGCCTTCACCCGCCCCAGCCTCGCCATCGCGTCGCGAATTCCTGCGCCAGACCGCCGTCAGCACCGCGGCCGCCCTCGCCTTTCCCGCCGTCCTCCGCTCGG
>Ga0082335_1004920_pt1 | contig 19292 bp, 20 predicted proteins | sample Subgrocontami58m_FD_72375 | JGI IMG/M metagenome (GOLD analysis project Ga0082335, IMG submission 72375) | Subsurface groundwater microbial communities from S. Glens Falls, New York, USA - GMW37 contaminated, 5.8 m (SPADES assembly) (version 2) ... | reverse complement strand
AGAGGATGGTGCGCTTGCCCGACACGGCGAGCGCGTCCTGCGCGCGCTGCACCGCGTCCTTGATGTCCTTCACGCCCGAGAGCACCGCCGAGAGCGCGATGAACTGCGCGTCGAACGCGTCCGCCATGAGCCGCGCGAGCGTGGTCTTGCCCACCCCCGGCGGCCCCCACAGGATCATCGAATGCGGCTTGCCGGAGTCGAAGGCGAGCCGCAGCGGCTTGCCCGGACCGAGCAGGTGCGCCTGGCCCACCACCTCGTCGAGCGTGCGCGGCCGCAGCGCGTCGGCGAGCGGCGCGGGGGGTTTCGCGGCGGGAAAGAGATCGCTCATCGGTCGATACTTGTCATTCCGAGGCTGAAAGCCGAGGAATCTGCTTTTGGGCCGAAAAGCAGATTCCTCGCTTCGCTCGGAATGACATCCGCCGTCATTCCCCTATCACGTCAGCGCCCTTGGGCGGCGTGAAGTGGAACAGTGACGCGTCGAGCTTGGGATTGCGCACGAGCGAGACGAAGCGCAGCAGCGTGTGCTGGCCGAAGCTGTCGAACAGTTCCATCGCCTCGATGCCGCCCGCGCCGAAGCCCATGCGCACGCGCTCGAACCCGCCCTCCTTCTCGTTCGGCACCGCCTCGACCCACTGCAGTCCGTCCTTCGCGCCCTGCTCGGCGATCTTGAACGCGCGCATCGCGTCGTTGTTGCCCGCGAGCAGCGCGGCCGGCGTCGAGGTGAGCGCCTGGCCCATGCGCTTGACCGTGACCTGCTTCAGGTCCTCGTCGTAGATCCACACCTTCGAGCCGTCGCCGACGATCAACTGCGCGTAGGGCTTGACGTAGGTCCAGCGGAACTTGCCCGGGCGCGAGAAGGCGAGCGAGCCCTTCGACTGCTGCACGATCTTGCCGCGCTTGTCGACGATCTTCTGCTCGAACTCCCCGCGCGCCGACTGGGTCGAGTTGATGAACTGCGAGAAGCGCTCCATTCCCGAAGCCCGTGCCTGCGGGCCGGGCAGCAGCGCAGCGGCGATACAACCGAGCACGATTGCAATGCCGCGAACCGATCTGTGGAAGACGAACCTCATATCGCTTCGCGCAACCTCCGGACGGGTGGTTTTCGAGACCTTGCGCCAATTATAGGCTCCGGCAGCCCGGGTCATCGACACGCTTGCTTGATGAAGCTGCTTATTTCGTCGGGCGCGGCAAATACGACCGATGCGCGGTCGCCCTGCATGCCGGCACCGACGATGACCGGTTTGCCCGGGAACGGCCCCGCTTCGCTCGAATCCGTCTTCAAACGCAAGTTGAACTCCCATACTTTATTGACTTTGCCGTCCGCCGTTCTGACCGTGTAGGTATCGCCGCAGCGGCTGATCGCCGTGACCTGGTCCTGCGGCGGAGCTTCTTTCAGATTCGGCCTGCCGGCCTGCATGCCGCCGCGCCGATTCGCGGGTGGGGATTTTCCTGTCGAGACGGCTTTCAAGTAGGCGATGACGTCCTGGCGATCCCTGACCTCGCGCAGACCCGCGAACGTCATGCTGGTGCCGGGAATCAGTCGGTCAGGGTTCGCGAGCCATTGGTCGAGGGTGCTTTCGCTCCACACCAGTTTCGCATGATGCATGGCATCGGAGTAGCGGAGAAAGCCTTCGACGGACCCCGCCTTCCGTTGCCATATGTTGGCCAGGCTTGGCCCGGTCATGTGCTCGCCCGGCTTGACCGAGTGGCAGGCCGCGCATGCCCGGAAGACCTGCGCCCCGCGCGCCGAATCTCCGGCGGCCTCGACCTCGACGCCGATCACGAGTCCGAGAATCAGGATCGCATATCGAATCTCGCACGCAGATCCACGCATGTTCAACCCCCCCTTATGGGAATTCATGCTCAGGAATGACGTGGATTTGACGATGAATGCGTCGATTGGTTCATCGCCCCCGCGTCAGGGCATCCGCAACTGCCCGGTCGCGAACGACCCGTGCCGCAGATAGCGGCCCGGGCGATCGGGGAGGTAGAATCCCGGAATGGGCGATTGTTGCGAAGACAAGGCATGCGCAGTTGACGCGTTGCGGGGGCGCCAACGCTCGACGCTGAAGACCGTTCTCGGCATCAACGCCGTCATGTTTGCGGTCGAACTGGCGGCGGGCCTCATTGCCGGTTCGACCGCGCTGCTTTCCGATTCCCTCGACAACCTCGGCGACGCGCTGACTTACGGCCTGAGCCTCTACGCGGTGTCGCGCGGGGCGCGTTCCAAGGCGAAGGTCGCCCTGCTCAAAGGCGGGCTGATTCTCTTCGCCGGCTTTTTCGTGCTTGGGCAAGTCGCCTACCGCCTGATCGTCCCCACGCTGCCCGTCTTCGAAACGATGGGGGTCGTGAGCCTGCTCGCGCTCGTGGCCAACGGCGCCTGCCTCGCGCTGCTGTGGAAGCACCGCGAGGAAGACATCAACATGAGCTCGGTGTGGGAGTGCTCGAGAAACGACATCGCTTCCAACGTCGCCGTCTTTGTCGCGGCCGGCGGCGTCTGGCTCACCCGCTCGGGGTGGCCCGACCTCGCGATAGGCCTCGCGCTGGCGATTCTGTTCCTTCGCTCGGCCCTGCGGGTGTTGCGAGGCGCAATCTCCGAGCTCAGGCTCTCCGCCGGCGCGCCGGCAAAGGCGCAATTCGTCGCTCTGCGCAAGCGCTGAGCGACCCCCGCCTACGTTTTCGGGGTGATGCGCCGCCGCTCTTCGTGGACGACGTAGGAGATCGGCTCCGCCGGCTCGTAGCCGATTCGCCGGCGGCGCGGCTCGCCGAGCAGGTGATAGCGCACCTGCGCTTCCGCCGTCTCGGTGCCGGGCGGCAGCTCGAGCCGGTAGCGGCGCGCTTCGCCGCGCGGCAATCGCGTGTCCCACAGGTCGACGATGAACGGCCGCCACAGGATCGTGCGCTCGAGCACGTGCGACTCCTCGCGCAGCACGCGGTCCTGCGCGTCGAGCGCGCGCAGCCGCACCGTAAGGTGGCGGTCCGGCGTCCCCGTGGGCAGGAAATGATCGGCCCCGACGTTGGTCAACGCGAATTCGACGCTGCGCCCGTTCCCGGACGCCGCCGGCTCCGAGAACGACGCGGCGAGCGCCGAGCGCACCGTCGCCGGGTCGTGGCCGCCGCGCCACAGGTGCTGTCGCGCGGCGCGCGGCGTGCCGCCTTCGGCGATCGGCCGCTCGATCAGGGGCATGTGGCACTGGACGCAGCCCAGCTCGGCCACCTTGGGGACGGCGTATTCGCCGCTGCGGCCTTTCCACTCGCCTTTGCCCGCCGCAATCTCGGCGGTGGTGCCGCAGGGCGGAATGCGGTAGAAAGTGTCCCAGCGCTCGCCCTGCACTACGTGGCAGCCGACGCAGATTTCGTTCGGGTCGGCGAGCGCCTCCACGGCATGCGGCGCCTCGCCGCGCGCGCGGGACGAACCGAGCACCTTGCCTTCGCGCAGATGGCACGCCGCGCAGGTCACGCCTTCGTGCTGCAGGACCGGGTCGAAGGCCGGGTTGGGAACGAGCACCGGGTCCCACTTGTCCGCGTCGCGAAAGCCGAGCACCCGGTGCTCCTGCTGCCGGTCGAGCGGGATGTGGCAGTTCTTGCAGATCTGTTGATTGCCGTCGAAGCGGAAGTCGACCTGGAAATACGGTTCTGTCCACGCGCGGCTGTGGATGCTCGTCTTCCACTCGGCAAGTTCGGCGCGGTGGCAGACGCCGCATTCGTCGGCACGCAGTCTGCCGAGGGCCGCAGGCGCCGCTGCGGTGTCGATCGGCCGCTCGAAGGCCGGCGACACGACGAAGATGTTCATCGGCCGCACGAACCGCCAGCCGAGGAAGGCGACCGCGACGACGCCCAGTGCGATCAGGACGAGCCGGCGGCGCGACATGCCGGGTTCATTCCGCAGGCGCGGAAACCGCGCCGCGCACGCCCACCGGCGCATCGCCGCCGTGCTTGCGCCAGCCGAGCATGCCGTCCTCGACGAGCAGCGCCTGCTTGAACCCCGCGCCGCGCAGCCACTCGACCGCCTTTCCGGACACGCGGTTGGTGCGGCAGATCACGGCGAGCGGCCGCTCGCGCTGCGCTTCGATCTCGGAGATCCGCCGCGGCAGCTCGTCGAACGGGATGTTGAGCGAACCCGGGACGTGCCCGAGCTCGCCGTCGTAATCCTTGGCAGGTCGGACGTCGAGCACCGCGATTCTCTCCCCGCCCGCCAGTCGCGCCCTGAGCTCGGCGCTCGATAGCGTCACCCGCTTGCCGCGGCGCAGGCGCCTCGCGAGTCGCGGCAGGAATGCGACCGCGGCAAGCAGCGCGAGCGCGATCAGGCCCTTGCGGATCAATCCTTCGCCGCCCGCCACCGCCTCGCGCCCGGCATAACCGAGGTAGGTGTAGGCGAGCGCGCCCGGCAGCATGAAAACGTACGAGGCCGCGACGTACGCGGAAAGGCCGATGCGGGTCAGCCCGAGCGCATAGTTGAGCAGGTTGAACGGAAACAGGGGCACCAGCCGCACGAACGCGACGAAGCGCCAGCCCTCGCTCTCCACGCCTTCGATGAGCTGCCGGGTCCAGCCGCTCGCCTTGCGGCTCACCCAGTCCGAGGCGAGATGGCGCGCGATGACGAATGCCGCGGCGGCGCCGGCGGTCGCCCCGGTGAGGCTGTAGAACGTGCCCCACAGCGGGCCGAAGAGCGCGCCACCGGCGAGCGTGAGTACCGAGCCCGGCAGGAACAGCACCGTCGCGACCGCGTAGATCGCCATGTAGAGCAGCGGGCCGAGCGCTCCCGCCGCCGCGATCCAGGCCTCGAGGGCCGCCGCGTCGAACAGATCGCGGTAGAAGAGGGCAGGTGCGACCGCCGCGGCGAGCGCGGCGAAGAGGACGATGCGCGAAAAGGTCGTGCGTTTCACGCACCGCCCTTCCATGCCCGGCGATTGATGGCGTATCCGGTGACGCGCCCGAGGAACGGGAGCGCCAGCATCCCCGGGAGGTCGGCCACGAGCCTGGGCTCGCGATAGTCGCGGATCCCGAGCGTCATGGCTTCGTGCCCCGCGTCCGGCTGGTCCCTGTAGGTGCCGAGCAGCCGGTCCCAGAGCGCGAGGTTGAAGCCGAAATTGCTGTTCACTTCATGGTCCTCGACCGAGTGGTGCACGCGGTGCATGTCGGGCGTGACGACGAAGAGGCGCAGCGCGCGGTCCAGCGCCAGGGGCAGGCGCAGGTTGCCGTGGTTGAACATCGCCGTCGCGTTGAGCAGCACCTCGAACGCCACCACGGCCGCCGCGGGCGCACCCAGCGCGGCGATGACCGCGAGCTTGATCAGCATCGAAAGCGCGATCTCGACGGGGTGGAATCGCGCTCCGGTGGTCACGTCGAAATCGAGGTCGGCGTGGTGCATGCGGTGCAGGCGCCACAGCGCGGGCACGGCGTGGAACATCACGTGCTGCAGGTAGATCGCCAGATCGAGCAGCACGACCGAGGCGAGAAACGCCGCCCAGAGCGGGAGCCCGGCCTGGTTGAACAGGCCCCAGCCGCGCGCGGCGGCGAATCCGGCGAACCCCGCCGCGGCCATCGGAAACAGCAGCCGGACCAGGGCGCCGTTCAGGAACACGATGGCGAGGTTGCTCGCCCAGCGCCGGAGCTTCGAGACCGTGAGCGCCCGCCGCGGGGCGATGACTTCCATCAGCGCCACGAGCGCGAGCACGGCCAGGAAGAAGCCGAGCCGGATCGCCGGTTCGTTCTGGAGTATCGCCTGTTGCATGCAGTCTCCGCGGCGCCGCGCCCCGACGGGGTACGGAACTATTCAAGTACTTAGTAGAATACTAGACCAGGCTTTCGGGCGTGTCAACACCTTCGACACGGCCCCTCGTCTGCGGTCAAGGCATCGATGCGGCAGGCCGGGCGCGGCCGCAGTACATGTAGCTCATCACTCGCGGCCCCCTGGAATACTCCGTCCTGAGCTCCTCGATCCGGAAGCCCGAGGCCTGGATCAGCGCGTCGATCTTCCGGTTCAGGTTGCATCCCCCGCTGATCCGGCTCCACAGTGGGTTGAACCGCCGCTGCCAGCCCTGGACGCGCGCCTCGGGGGCAAGCCCGTGCTCGGTGAAGAGCATTATTCCGCCGGGCTTGAGCACCCGCCTCATTTCCCGCAGGGCTTTCGCCGGATCGGCGATGGAGCACAGGGTCCAGGTCGTCACGACGGTATCGACGCAACCGTCGTCCAGCGGGATCTCTTCGCCCGGATGCGCCAGAAGTTCGATCGGAAAGGCGACTGTACCTGCCTTCTTCCTCGCCATCGCCAGCAATTCCTCCGAAGGATCGAGTCCGTAGAGCTGCTCGACTCCGGTTCCGTAGAACGGCAGGTTCAGGCCCGATCCGATGCCGATTTCAAGGACCGCGCCGCGCGCCTTGGGCACGATCTGCGCTCGGTAGCGCGTCGCTTCCCTGTTGCGCATCGCGACGTCCACCAGGCGCGGGAATATCCATTTGTCGTAGAAGCCCATGCGCTGTGCCCCTTCCCGGTCGGTCCGCGGCCTCCCGGCCTCTTATCACTCACGTGTTGACAGAATTGGCGAGGATTCTAGGTTTACATTCGTCTCCCGATTTTGCGCAGTTGCAACCTCGCAACTGCGCAAAATCGGGAGATTTGGGATGGCAAGTCACGGGAACCCGCCTGGTTCCGGCTGTGCCGGCTTGGATTTCAGAACCGGCTCCAGAGCCAGTATTTCTCGTACGCGATCTTGCCCCAGTGCAGCAGCATGCTCGGGCGTTTGAGGTCGATTCGCGGCGCCGGGTCGGCGTAGAAGTTTCCGCTTCCGAACCCCGCCTTCCCGTCGCCTGTTTCGATGAAGCATTCGCCCTCGCCGCCGAATTCCCGCTTGCTGCCGCGTCCGCTGATGGCTGCGGCGATGTTGTGTGCGACGACTTCCGCCTGGTTATGGGCAAGCACGCCGGCTTTGGGCAGCGGCTTGCCGATGGACGTGAGCATGATTCCCGTGACGTCACCGATGGCATGAACGCCAGGGAACTTGGTTTCGAGGCTGCCCCGGTCCACAGGGATCCAGCCGCTTTCTCCGCACATGCCCGAGTCCTGCACCACCTTCGGCACGCGGTGCGGCGGCACGTACGCGAGCAGGTCGAAATCGACTTCGACGCCGTTCGCAAAGAGGAGGCGCCGCTTGACAGGGTCCACGCTCGCTATGGCGTGGCCCGGGTGATAGCCGATGCCCTTCGCCTCGACCATCTGGCGCAACTCGGCCGACACCTTGGGTCCGGCGACGGGCATCGGTCCCGGCTCCGGCGTATAGAGCTCGACGTGCACGTCCTTGCGAACACCGCGCCTGCGGCAATCGTATTCGAGCAGCATCGCCGCCTCGTTGGGCGCAGCCGGACACTTGAAGGGCATGGAGGCGATCAGGACGACGAGACGGCCTTTCTTGAATTTGGAAAGGGCGGAATGGAGCGACTCAGCGCCGGAGAGCGTGTAGAAGTTGTGGCCCGCCTCCGCAAGGCCGGGAACGAGTTGCGGCGCCAGGTCCGCCCCGAGCGCAACGATCAAGTAATCTCCTCTCATGTCCGCGCCGTTCACGCGAACGGTTCGCGTCGTCGGGTCGATGCGCTCGACGGTGCCCCTGACCAGCTCTATCCCGCGCTTTGCAAGCGACCCGATCGGACGGGAGATCTCCCCGGGGCTGCGCCCCCCGATCATCAGCCAGAGCAACGATGCCGAGAAGACGTGAGCGTCCTCCTTTTCGACGAGCACCACCCGGTGCTCTGGATCGAGCAACTTGCGCAGCCGTAGTGCGGCAACAATGCCGCCGACACCGCCACCGAGAATCAACACTGTTTTTGCGGATGACATGGGCGAGCCTCAGAACACCAGGACCTTGTCGGCCCACTGCGTCCAGGAATCCAGCTCAGCGAGCGTGCTCTTCTTCGTGCCGTCGATCAACTCGGCCTCGGAGATGCCGCGCGCGTCCATGCAGGTCCCGCAGGCACCGACCGTGCCGCCGCCGCGCATCACGCGGTTCAGCATGATCTGAAGGTTGTAGAAGCCCTCCGGCACCTTCTGGTTCGACTTCGCGCAGGACGCCGCGTCGCCGAGCAGGAACATGCGCACTTCTTCGCCTTCCGCCTTGACGAGCGACCCGGCCAGCCGCAGCGCGTTGTAGCTGCGCTCGGTCCCGTAGGGCGGGTCGTTGAGAATGAAAAGGGTCTTGCTCATGACGTCTATCCTTCAAGGTTGAGTATGGTGTCCTGTGGAAGTCCGGCGCAGACGCAGCCACGCTGTAGAGAGGGCGGCGGCGGCGTGCGTGATCTCGTCTTCCGTTGAGGGCACGCCGACCGACAGGCGCACGGCCCCGGCCGCGACGCTCGGCGCCGCGCCCATGGCCGCGAGCACGCCGCTTACCGTCCCGGAATGGCAGGCCGAGCCGACCGACGCGGCGACGTCCGCGCCCGCAACCCGCAGCAGCTCGCCTCCGCCTACCCCGGGGAACGACACATGCAGCGTGTTGGGCAGCCGCTCGGACGGGTGCCCGTTCAGGTGCAGGTCGGGAACGTCCCGCCGCAGAAGCTCGTGCAGCCGATCGCGCATGCGCCGCAGGTGCGCCTGCGCTTCGGGCAGGCGTTCCCGCGCCAGTCGCGCCGCCACGCCCATCCCGACCACCAGGGGTACGCACTCCGTGCCGGGACGCAGTCCGTGCTCCTGCTCGGCCCCCGCCAGAACCGATGCGATCGGCGTGCCGCGACGCACATAGAGCGCACCGACCCCCTTGGTCGCGAAGAACTTGTGGCCGGCGAGGGTCAGCAGATCCACCCCGAGCTCGTTCACGCCGACGCCGATCTTTCCGGCCGATTGGGCCGCATCGGTGTGCAGCAGGACGCCGGCCTGACGCGCGATTGCGGCGATCTCGGCAACCGGCTGGATGGTTCCGATCTCATTGTTGGCGTGCATGATCGAAACCAGCGCCGTGTCGCGGCGCAGCGCCCGGCGCACGGCGTCGGGATCGACGCGCCCGTCGCCATCGACCGGCACGACCGTCAGCTCCCAGCCGTCTTCGCGCAGCCGACGCAGCGGCTCCTGCACCGCCGGGTGCTCGATGGCAGACGTCACGAAGTGCCGCTTCCTGCCGGACAGCGCGCGCGCCACGCCGAACAGCGCGAGGTTGTTGGCCTCGGTAGCCGAACCGGTGAAGACGATTTCCTCCGGCCCCGCACCCAGCAGCGCGGCCACCTGCCCGCGCGCCTCGGCCACCGCCTGCATCGCCCGCTGTCCGTAGACGTGGGACGAGGACGGGTTGCCGAACTGCTCGTGCAGGAACGGGAGGATCGCCTCGGCGACCTCGGGCGCGACGGGCGTGGTTGCGTTGTAGTCGAGATAGACCGGCAGTCTCACGCGCGCGTCTCCCTGCTATCGACAGTGCTATTCTTCAATTCGCGTGGCCATGGCGTGTTCCATGGGATGTGATAGTATTCAAGATATTTCTTGAATATACGCAACGGAGGCACCCGATGTCAAGAAGCGGCTTCAAGCACGATCTGTTCGCCCAGTTCGCGCGCGTGGGCAAGGCGCTCGCGAGCGCCAACCGGCTTGAGCTTCTTGAGCTCATCGCCCAGAGCCCCCGCAGCGTGGAAGACCTGGCCAAGCTGTCGGGACTGAATTTCGCGAACGCTTCGCAGCACCTGCAGGAACTGCGCCAGGTGGGGCTGGTGCGGGCGCGCAAGGAGGGGCTGCGCGTGTACTACGAGCTGTCCGGCGACGACGTCACCGAGTTGCTGGAGGTGCTTCGACGCGTCGCGGAACACCGGATTGCCGAGATCGAGAAGCTCGTGGGGACGTACCTGAGCACGAAGGACGACCTGGAGCCGATCATGGCGAAGGATCTGCTTGGCCGGGCACGCAAGGGCCTTGTCACGGTGCTCGATGTCAGGCCCGCCGAGGAATACCGGGCCGGACACCTGCCGGGCGCGGTGAACATCCCCCTTGCCGAGCTCGAAGGTCAGTTGAGCAAGCTGCCCAGGAGCAGGGAAGTCGTCGCCTATTGCCGGGGGCCGTACTGCGTGCTCGCCTTCGAGGCGGTGGCGCGCTTGCGCAAGAAGGGCCTGAAGGCGCGACGGCTCGAGGACGGCCTTCCGGAGTGGCGCCGGCGCGGGCTTCCGGTCGAGGTGAGCTGACGTTCCTGGTGCGCCTCGCATGGACGCTGCCGACGCACCGCTTCCGCTACTCAGGAGCGTCCCGCATTTTGCGGGTCTCGATCCGGAGGTTCTGAAGACCATCGCCCTCCGCTGCCGACCCAAGGCGATCGCTGCGGGCCAGCACGTGTTCATGGCGGGAGAACCCTGTCTGGACCTCTATGTCCTCGAATCGGGCCGGGTAAAGTTCTATCGCGTCAACGCCGAGGGGCGGGAGCAGGTCCTCAAGGTCTTCGAACGTCCGGGCGACACGTTCTGCATCGCGTCCGCGTTCAGTACGGGGGCGCATATCGTCAGTGCCCGGGCGGCGGCCGCGACGCGGCTGCATCGGCTCGATATGGATACGCTGAACCGTCTCATTAGGGAGCATCCGAGCGTGGGCCGCAGCTTGATCGCCACCGCCGGCGAACACATGGCGCACCTTGTCGGGCTTGCGGAAGACCTCGCGCTAAAGACCGCGACCGAACGTCTGGCGAAGCATCTTCACGAACTTGCGCTTGCCGAGGGCGCGGCGCAAGGCGGGGAGATCCGGCTTTCACGCGATCGCCTCGCCGAAGAAGAGCTCGCGTCCATGCTGGGGACCGTCCGCGTGAACGTCTCGCGCAGCCTCGCGAATCTGGCCCGCGCCGGCGCCATCGACATCGATCGGGAGTTCATTCGAATCCGCGACCTGGCGGCCCTACGGCGAATCTCCGAAGGCAAGTAGCGATCCGGCGCCACCGCCCGGTTCGCCCCCGTAACATCTGTGACAGACTTGCCCGGTCCTCCGGCGGTATACCTATCGCCCAAGCCCGATCCCGGGCGCGCAGGAGGTACACCATGTCATTCGATGCGTTTCTTCTCGAGCATGAGTCGGCGATCCGGCTCGGATTCTTCCTCGGTGCGTTTGCAGTCCTCGCCGCATGGGAATGGCTCGCGCCGCGACGGGCATCGCGAACCTCGAAGGCGATACGCTGGACGAACAACGTCGCGCTCGCCGTCGTGAACATCCTCTTGCTCCGGCTATTGTTCTCGCTCGCCGCCGTCGGATTGGCCGTGTTCGTCAACGAACGCGGCACGGGCGTCCTCAACATGTTTCCCGTTCCCTACACGCTCGCGATCGTCGCGTCGTTGCTGGCGTTCGATCTGGCCATATACCTGGTCCATCTGGCGTTCCACGCCGCGCCGGTGCTCTGGCGCATGCACCGCCTGCACCATTCGGACGCGGACTTCGACGTCGCCACGGCAGTGCGCTTCCATCCGGTCCAGGCGCTGCTGTCGACGCTGGTCAAGCTCGCGGTCATCCTGGCGCTGGGCCCTCCGGTCCTGGCCGTCCTGCTGTTCGAGACGCTGTTCCATGCCCTGCTGCTGTTCAACCACGCAAACGTACGCATTCCGCCGGCGGTGGACCGCGTGCTGCGCTGGTTCGTGGTCACCCCGGACATGCACCGCGTCCACCACTCGGTCCTTCGGGCCGAAACTGACAGCAACTTCGGCTTCGCTCTACCCTGGTGGGATCGCCTGTTCGGGACCTACCGCGCCGAACCCGCCGCGGGCCACGTACGGATGATCGTCGGCATCGAGCCGTTCCCCGCGCAGCGGGACGCCTGGCTCGATCGCATGCTGCTCGATCCATGGCTCGACGAGCCCGGTCCCCGCGGCGTCGACCGAAACCGGGAGGTCACGCATCCGATCACGCCGGGATGACGGGCGGCGGGCCGGAGAGGATCCGGGGACAGACCCATTTCGTGGGCAGCGGCCGGAAATCGCGGCCCGTCCCTGACGTTTCCCCGGGAAACGGATACAATGCATCGCATATGCAATGCAACGTTGGCCACCCGTGAAAACCACGACGATTCCACCGCTTCGCGTATCCCGGGAGCTTCGCAAGCGAGCCGAAGCCGTTCTAGAGCGGGGAGAGACACTTTCAGGCTTCGTCCTCGATGCCCTGACCCGGAGTATCGAGTACCGCAACGCCCGCCGGGAGTTCATCGCGCGGGGGCTGGCGAGCGCTGCGCAGGCGAAGAAAACCGGCAAGTATGTCCCGGCCGATAGGGTGATCGGGAAGCTTGCGCGCAAACTGGTCAAGGCGAAGCAACGCGCGGCATAGTTCGGTGAAAAGCTTCAAGGTTCGCTTCACGCCGGAGGCCGAAGACGATTTGCTGCGGCTCTATGACTTCCTGCTCGATAAGGACGTGACTGCGGCAGAACGCGCTCTGGAGGCAATCAAAGGGGCGGTGGAGCTCCTGAGCTACTCGCCGTTCTCTTGCCGCAAGGCGCTCGCCGACAATCCATTCCTCAGAGAGCTCATCATTCCTTTTGGCTCCGCGGGATACGTAGCGCTGTTCGAAATCGAGTCTCGAAGCACGGTCAACATCCTCGCCATCCGGCACCAGCGCGAGGAGGACTACCAGTGAGGGATGTGGAATGAAATCGCAGCGTGTCCCATGCCAGGCTCGCCTGGCAGCGCCCGCTCAGGCAAGCGCCGTGCGGCGACCCAGCAGCGCGAGCCAGGCGATCGCCGCTATCAGCGCCGCGATCATGGGCAGCGCGGACAGGTTCACCGCCTCCCAGCCGGCGCCGGTGACGATCAGACCGGAGGAGAACGACGAGACCGCCATCATCGCGAAGATCAGGAAGTCGTTCGCGCCCTGCACTTTCGCCTTTTCCTCGGGCCGGTAGGTCTCGGTGAGCAGCGTGGTGCCGCCGATGTAGAGGAAGTTCCAGCCCACGCCGAGCAGCACCAGCGACCACCAGAACTGCGCCACGCCGACGCCCGAGAGCGCAATGCCGATCGAGGCGACGTTGACCAGGGCGCCGGCCAGCATCACGCCCAGCACGCCGAAACGCTTGATCAGCGCCCCCGCCGCGAACGACGGCGCGAACATGGCGATCACGTGCCACGAGACGACGAACGCGGCGTCGCCGTACGGATGCCCGCAGAAGTCCATCGCGATCGGCGCCGAAGTCATGAGAAAGTACATCACGCCGTAACCGATCGCCCCGCCCAGCACGGCAACGATGAATTTCGGCTGCGCCGCGATCTCGGCCATCGGCCGGCCCGTCGCCGCCCGCTCTTCGACCGTCGGATCCGGGATGCGCGCGATGCGCAACAGCGCGATGGCGACGAGCGCGAACGCGATCAATGCGAGATACGCGCCCATGAACCTGGGCGCCAGCAGATCCATGGCGAAGCGGCTGGTGCCCGGGCCGAGGATCCCGCCCGCCAGGCCGCCGGCGAGAACCAGCGAGATCGCGCTGCTCTTGAAATCCGGCGCCGCGCTGTCCGCGGCGGCGAAGCGGTAATATTGGCCGACCGCATTCTGGGCGCCGAACAGCAGCGCTCCGAGGCAAAGCAGCCAGAAGCTGTGCAGCCCGATCGCGGCTGCGCTCACCAGCGCGCCGGCGATCCCGATCAGCGAACCGTGGATGAGGCCGCGCTGCCGGCCTACCCTTTTCATGTAGAGCGAGGCCGGAAGGGTCGCGAGCATTCCGCCCACCACCCAGATGCTCACCGGCAGCGTGGCAAGCGCCTTGTTCGACGCGAGCGCCAATCCCGCCAGCCCGTTGATTGCGATCAGCGTGGCGTTGGTGCTGAGCTGCATCGCCTGGCAGCCCGCCAACAGTCCGATGTTCCGGCGCGCAGCGTGTTGCAGCACGCCCTGCACGGCTGGGTTCGAAGACGCGTTCATGATCGGCGGCTCACATCGCCGGATCGAGCGGACGCGCCGGTCGCGGGCCGAACAGCGAGCGGGACAGCCTCGCCAGTTTCTCGCGCAGCCGCGCCGCGGCCGGCACCCGCGGCGCTGCGTGGACGTCGTTCCGCCTTTCCGTGCGGCGGTGCAGGCGCTCGATCCGCTGCACGACGTCCTGGGACAGCGGCGCGATGCTGTCGAGGTCCATCCTGCGCAGCACGCGGCCGCCCTGGTTGAGGTAGAACCAGGCGCTCACTGCGAAGAGTTCGCCGCGACCGCCGTTGAATTCCGCGACCCATGGCGTGCCGTCGCGCAGATAGATGGCGATCTCGCGCCGCTCGCCGATGCGCAGCAGGTTGCCATTCAGCGGGCTGGTTCCGTTCTGCTCGTATTTCGTATTCATGACTGCTCCTTGTGCCGGTCCATCCGTTTCGCCGCGCTGTTGCGGCGCTTACGATTGAGATTGTCGGCAGAGGTGCGCGGCGCGTCATGAGACGGGTGTCCCGCCCGGCGCGGAAGAATGGCGTCGCCGGCCGGAAAAGCCCGGGACTGCAGTCCTAGAAGGGTGCTATTAGTCGCCTATGACTCATAGGTCTCCCGATTTTGGGAAGTTGCAACTTCGCAACTTCCCAAAATCGGAAGATCATGGAAGGCAAAACGAGCCTACCTGTTTGGTTCCGGCACTGCCGGCTTAGGCGCGCTACGGGATCTTTTTACCGAATCCGGCGTCGCGGGCGAGAACGATCGTCTGCGAGCGGTTCTCGACCTCGAGCTTGGCGAAGATGCTGGTGATATGGTTGCGCACGGTCTTCTCGCTGAGCGCCAGCCGCGCCGCGATCTGGGCGTTGTCCAGTCCCTGCGCAATCAACTCCACGAGCTCGCGTTCGCGCGCGGTCAGCGCGGAGAACAAGGCACCGCCCGCAGGCGCGGCCGGCAGGAACGTTCGCACCTCCTCGAGCCAGCGCCGCCACGCGGGCTCGTGCTCGAGCAGGATGTGGTTGCGGCTCTCGAGCGGCACGAAGCGCGCCCCGGGGATCAGGGTCGCGATCAGCCGGCCCTCGTCGAACGGCACGCGCGCGTCCCGGGTGGCGTGCAGCACCAGCGTCGGGCAGGAGACCTGCGGCGCGAGCGCGGTGACGTCGATCTCGTTGAACACCCGCATGAAGCGCGCCGCGTTCTGCGGCGAAGTGGCCACGCGCTCCAGCTCGTTCCACCAGCGATGCTGTTCGGGGGTGCCGTCGGGGATGAACTGTGTGGTGAAGAACTGCCGGAACGCGGGATTGTCCTTGCCCCAGCCCAGCTCGGCAAGCTCGTTCATCATCTCGGCTTCCTTGCGTTGCTGCGGCGTGGCGTTGCGCTTCAGCCAGCCGCGCGCATAGGCGCCGTACAGGATCAGGTGGCTGACCCGCTCGGGATGGCGCACCGCGTAGGCGATCGCGATCGGCCCGCCCTGCGACAGCCCGAGCAGCGGAAAACGCTCGACGCCGACCGCATCCACCACCGTCTCCAGATCGCGCACCCAGGCTTCGAACGACAGCTCCGCAACGATCCAGTCCGAGAGCCCGCTGCCCCGTTCGTCGTAGCGCACGAAGCAATGGTCGCGCGCGAGCTCGGTGATCCAGTGCCGCCACACCGGGCTTTCCCAGTCGAATTCCAGATGGTTCATCCAACTGGCGACCTTGACGAGCGGCGGTCCCTCGCCCGTCGTGCCATAGGCGATGCGCACGCCGTCGCCCGTGGTGCAGAACCGGATCTGCTGCTTCTCGCTGGACATGCGAAATCAGCGGCTGCGCCGTCCGGCTTATTCGGACTTCGAAGGAACGAGGACTTCCCGGTTCCCGTTCGACTGCATCGCCGACACGAGCCCGGACTGCTCCATCTGCTCGATCAGGCGCGCGGCGCGGTTGTAGCCGATGCGCAGGTGGCGCTGCACGAGCGAGATCGACGGCCGGCGCGTGCGCAGCACGATCTCCACGGCCTGGTCGTAGAGCGGATCGGCCTCCCCGCCGCCCGCCTCGAATCCGCCGGCCTCGCCGGCGACGGTCTCGGGCTCGTCGAGCAGGCCGGAAACGTAATCGGGCTGGCCGAGCGCCTTGAGGTAATCGACGACCTTGTGCACCTCCTGGTCGGAGACGAAGGCGCCGTGCACGCGCTGCGGCTGCCCCGCGCCCGGCGGCAGGTAGAGCATGTCGCCCTGGCCGAGCAGGGTCTCGGCGCCGTGCTGGTCGAGGATGGTGCGCGAGTCGACCTTCGAGGAAACCTGGAACGCGATGCGCGTGGGGATGTTCGCCTTGATGAGTCCCGTGATGACGTCGACCGACGGCCGCTGCGTGGCGAGGATGAGGTGAATGCCCGCCGCGCGCGCCTTCTGCGCCAGGCGCGCGATCAGCTCCTCGACCTTCTTGCCGGTCACCATCATGAGATCCGCGAGCTCGTCGATCACCACCACGATGTAGGGCAGGTGCGCGAGCCGCTCGGGCTCCGACTCAGGCGTGTCCTGATACTCAACCGGATTACCCAGTTTCTCTGCGTCGGCGATCTTGTGGTTGTAGCCCGCGAGGTTGCGAACGCCGATCCAGGACATGCGCTTGTAGCGCCGCTCCATCTCGCCGATGCACCAGGTGAGCGCGTTGGCGGCCAGCTTCATGTCGGTCACCACCGGCGCGAGCAGGTGCGGAATGCCCTGGTACGCGGACAGCTCGAGCATCTTCGGGTCGACCAGGATCAGGCGCACGTCGCGCGGCTCGGACTTGTAGAGCAGCGACAGGATCATCGCGTTGATCGCCACCGACTTGCCCGAGCCGGTCGTGCCCGCGACGAGCAGGTGCGGCATCCGGTTCAGATCGTTCACCACGGGGTTGCCGGCGATGTCCTTGCCCAGCGCGAGCGTGAGCGGCGCGTGCAGGTCATGGTAGGCCTGCGAGCCGAGGATGTCCGACAGGCGCACGGTCTGGCGGTGCGGATTGGGGATCTCCAGCCCCATGCACGACTTGCCGGGGATGGTCTCGACCACGCGGATGCTGATTACCGAGAGCGCGCGCGCCAGGTCCTTCGCGAGGTTGATGACCTGGCTGCCCTTCACGCCGACCGCGGGCTCGACCTCGTAGCGCGTGATCACCGGGCCGGGATAGGCGGCGAGCACCTTCACCTGCACGCCGAAATCGCCCAGCTTCTTCTCGATCAGGCGCGAAGTGTAATCGAGCGTCTCGCGGGAGAGCGTCTCGACGCCGGGCAGGGCCTCGTCGAGCAGCGCGAGCGGCGGCAGCGGCGTGTCGGGCAGGTCCTGGAACAGCGGCACCTGCTTCTCCTTGTGCACGCGGACGGACTTCGGGATCTCGAGCACCGGCGGCTCGATGCGGATCGGCTCGTGCTCCTCGATGAGGTCGACCCTCTTCTCCCCGACCACCGCCTCGCGCTCGACCGCCGCGATCTCGCCCGCCTTGCGGTCCTGCCAGGCCTGCAAGCTGTCGCGCGCAAACGCGTAGAGCCGCTCCAGCGCTGCCCCGATCGCCTCCATCGCAGCAAGCCACGAAACCCCCGTGAAGAGCGAGAGGCCGACCGCTGCGAGCGTGAGCAGGATCAGCGTCGCGCCGGTGAAGCCGAGCGCCGCGCCCAGGTGCCGCGCGAGCTCCGCGCCGAGCATTCCGCCGGGAGCGAGCGGCAGCGCCGCGCGCAGGGTGTAGAAGCGCAGCGCCTCCACGCCGCTGCTCGCCGCGAGCAGCACGGCGAAGCCCGCGAGCGCGATCAGGAACGGCCTGCGGTCGCTGATCGAGCTGCCGTCCAGGCGCCGGTATCCCCACACGACCGCGTAGACGAGCAGCAGCACCCACCAGTAGGCCGACACGCCGAACAGGTACAGCAGCAGGTCGGCGAGCCACGCCCCCGCGCGCCCGCCGGCGTTGTGGATCTCGGGGCGCGCCGCACTGTGGGACCAGCCGGGATCGGCGCGGTCGAAGGTGCCGAGCACCAGCGCGACGTACGCCGCCGCCGCGATCAGCACGAACCATCTCGACTCCCGCAGCAGCGCGGCGATCTTCCCGGGGAGCGGTGCGTCTTTCAACTCAGTCCTGATCTTCCCTAGTCGACGGGCACGATGTTTTCGCGCAGGTAGATCGCATTGCCGCGCACCTCGATGAAGCCGCCGGTCTGCAGGTCCTTCATGACCCGGCTCACCATTTCGCGCGAGGCCCCGATCATCTTGGCGATGTCCTGCTTGGCCACCTTGCGGGTCACGACCTGCTGCCCGTCGATCGTCTCGGACATCTCCATGAGCAGGCGCGCCACCCGCCCGTAGACGTCCATCAGCGCGAGGCTGCCGATCTTGCTGTCCGCTTCGCGCAGGCGCTTGACCAGGCCGCGCATCAGCGTCATCGACATCTCGAAGTTCTCGGCGACGCATTTCTTGAAATCGCGCTTCGCGAGCACGAGCAGCTCGCAGGGCTCGAGCGTGATCACGCTCGCCGAGCGGGGGCTGTCGTCGATGAGGCTCATCTCGCCGAAGAACTCGTTCGGTCCGAGGATCGAGAGGATGACTTCGCGCCCCTCGTCGTCGCTCATCATGACCTTCAGCCTGCCCGAGATGACGACATACAGCGAATCGGTCGAGTCGCCCGCCGCGATGACCGTCGTTCCGCGCGGGAAGGCCCTGCGGGTCACGACGCTCGTGAGCGGCGCGAGCTGGCTTTCAGGCAGCGTCGAGAAAAGCGGCACATTCCTGAGCAGCAGGGTCGAAACACTGGGCCGCGCAATCATGGTCGGTCTCCCTGTCCTATTCGGCTATGTTACCAAAAGCCGGGACCGCCCCCCGCTCGCCTCGTGCACCGGGTGAGCCGGGGGCTCCTCGTGACGGGTTATAATCACTCCGCTCCCGTCTTCCGCGCATTTTCTCACAGCAGGCCCCACCGTGCCCAAACCAGAAAGACACTGCCGGTTGCTCATCCTCGGATCCGGCCCCGCCGGATATACCGCCGCGATCTACGCCGCGCGCGCCAACCTGAAGCCGCTGCTGCTCACCGGCCTCGCCCCCGGCGGCCAGCTCACCACGACGACCGACGTGGACAACTGGCCCGCCGACGTGGCCGGCGTGCAGGGCCCGGAGCTCATGGAGCGCTTCCAGAAGCACGCCGAGCGCTTCGAGACCGAGATCGTCTTCGACCAGGTCCACACCGTGCATCTCGGATCGCGGCCGCTGCGGCTGGAGGGCGACAGTGCCGTCTACACCTGCGATGCGCTCGTCATCGCCACGGGCGCATCGGCGAAATACCTGGGCCTGCCCTCGGAGCAGCGCTTCATGGGCAAGGGCGTCTCGGCCTGCGCGACCTGCGACGGGTTCTTCTACCGCGGGCAGGACGTCGCCGTGATCGGCGGGGGCAACACGGCGGTCGAGGAGGCGCTGTACCTGTCCAACATCGCGCGCCAGGTGACCGTCGTGCACCGGCGCGACAAGTTCCG
>Ga0082335_1004919_pt1 | contig 19293 bp, 11 predicted proteins | sample Subgrocontami58m_FD_72375 | JGI IMG/M metagenome (GOLD analysis project Ga0082335, IMG submission 72375) | Subsurface groundwater microbial communities from S. Glens Falls, New York, USA - GMW37 contaminated, 5.8 m (SPADES assembly) (version 2) ... | reverse complement strand
TAAGGCGTTGGTTTTTACGCCGAATCCACCAATACTGTTTCCGGGAAAGGTGGATTCGCTATCGCTTAATCCACCCTACCGCAAACCCGCTTAATTAAAATGAAACTCCTATACAATCAAGTTACAAACTTGAGTGAACCCGCAGAGGCATTCCCCTCTAAAATGAGGGGATTAAGGGGTGTGTAATCAATGCCATAACACACCCCCGGCCCCTCTTTTTAGAGGGAAGAAAGTTGCCGAATGCCTAATTTAAGCTGTTTATTACAATACCCGTAATTAACTTCGGATAAAAGTATGTTGATTTCGGCGGCATTACCTTGCGCATCATGGCAATTTCCCTCACTTGTTCAATGCGTGTGGGCCTCATGAAAAATGCAAGCTGGTACTGTCCCGATTTTACCAGTGACACGGCCTCCGTTTCTTCCTTCACATATTTTACATATTCCTTTATGGTTACGTCCGTGGAGTGGATACCCAGTATCTTGTGTATAATCGCGCTGTGCAGGATGCCGGCGTCCAGATGTTTCCATTCCGGATGGTCATGGGCAAACACCACATCCAGTAATTTCTCGTCGCTCAACTGCAACCGGTAATAAGCGTCCTCCTGACCGGTATACATAACAAAGACATGGTCACCCCGCCCGTCGTTAAGTTTCGGCATAAAGTCATCCACACGGCATCCCTTGCCGATGAGGTCAACGTGAAAATATTCTTTCAGAGACTTGAGGATGCGGTCTGAGCTAAAATCCTTTATATTCCGCACGAGCCGGTGTGCGGGAAGAATTACCAGCCCCGGATTATTCATGGACACACACACCATCATCACATAATCCAAAGGCACGTCGTCTCCCAGCGCGCCATTTTCCCTGCGCATTTGATCCCGGTATGCCAAAGAGGTTTCGTAACGGTGGTGGCCGTCTGCGATAAATAGTGGTTTTTCCTTCATGAGGGCAACCAATTTCTCCACGCTCTGTTTTTCCTTTATTATCCAGAGCCGGTTTTTGACGCCGGTATCGTCCACAAAATCCACCTCTGGTTTTGCAGCCACTATTGCCGCCAAATATTTGTCCACCTCATTGTTTTCGTCAGGAAAAAGGGCAAAGATGGAGCTGAGGTTTGCCTGGCATGATTGCGTGAGTTTTAAACGGTCTGCCTTGGGACCGGGAAGCGTCTGTTCGTGAGGATAGATGTATCCCTTGTCAAACGGCTCCAGCTTTACCAGGGAGATGAAGCCCCTGCGCACCAGCCGCCGCCCGCCGTGCGTATACTCCTGGTCGTAAATATAAATTGCCGGACCATCTTCCTGTTTCAGTATCCCCTGCTTTTTCCAGTCAGCCAGGAACCCGGCGGCGCGGGTATATTTGTTGGTCTTTTCAGTATCACCCGGAACATCTTTTCCGAAATCCAAACGAATGATGTTGTTCTGATGAATCTGATAGTACCGTTCCTGCTCCTGGGGTGAAATTACATCGTACGGCGGCGTCACCACAGAAGCCATGTCTTTTACGATTTCCTGATTGTACCGCAGTCCTTGAAACGGTTTTATAATAGCCATAGTAAATTTGCGATTTAATGATTTGAAATTTTAGATTGAAATTAGGTGCCTTCTTCCCAGGAGGCGAGATATTTCACCTGCTCGTCAGTAAGGGTGTCAATTGAAATGCCCATGGATTTCAGCTTCAAACTCGCCACCCACTGGTCAATCTCTTTTGGCACATCATAAACCTTTGGCGATAATTTCCCTTTATTCTTCATTACATACTCGGTAGACAGCGCCTGGGTGGCGAAACTCATGTCCATCACGCATGCCGGATGTCCCTCTGCCGCCGCAAGGTTGATGAGACGTCCCTCGCCCAGCAGGTACACCGACCTTCCGTTCTTCAGCACGTATTGATCAACAAAATTACGCACTGATTTATTAATTTTCGTCGCTATAGATTCTAATGCCTGAATGTTAATTTCCACGTTAAAATGCCCTGAATTGCAGACCACCGCCCCGTTTTTCATGACCTCAAAATGCTCTTTCCTGATTACGTGGATGTTTCCGGTCAGGGTGCAGAATATATCGCCAATTCTGGCGGCGTCAATCATGGGCATCACCATGAAACCATCCATGGCGGCCTCCAGGGATTTAATCGGGTCTATTTCCGTAACCACCACGTTTGCGCCCATGCCTTTCGCACGCATGGCCAGTCCCTTTCCGCACCATCCGTAACCGACGACAACAAATACCTTACCCGCAATCAAGGTGTCTGTCGCGCGGATAATTCCGTCAATGGTGGATTGCCCCGTTCCATACCGGTTATCAAAAAGGTGCTTTGTATCGGCGTCGTTTACGGCAATGACCGGTATCTTCAGCGAGCCGTCTTTTTCCATGGCCTTTAACCGTATCACACCGGTAGTCGTCTCTTCCATGCTGCCCACAATCTGCGGAATAAGTTCCTTCCGTTCCTTATGGATAGCGGAAACCAGGTCTGCGCCATCGTCCATCGTAATGGTTGGTTTGTGGTCCAGCGCCGACAAGAGATGTTTGTAATAGGTTGTATTGTCTTCTCCTTTGATAGCAAAGACAGGTATCCCGTAATCCTTAACCAGCGATGCAGCGACGTCATCCTGGGTGGATAATGGATTTGAGGCGCAAAGAACAACGTCAGCGCCGCCCGCCTTGAGCGTCCTGACCAGATTCGCCGTTTCCGCCGTTACGTGCAGGCAGGCAGACATCCGTGTGCCCTTTAAGGGCTTTTCTTTTTCAAACTTTGCCATCACCTGCGCGAGGACGGGCATGTCATTGCTTGCCCATTCAATACGTTTTTTGCCGCCCGCAGCAAGGTTCATATCCTTAACATCACAGTTCATAAATTCTCCTTTTTTGATTTTTAACTACTGGAACCTGGCTATAAAATCTTTCGTAGCCTTAAATGCCTCTTTTACTATGTTTGTATTATGAATGAGTCCTCGATAATATCCGGCAATATGAAGCGTATCATACAGAAATTCGAATTCGCGTGCCAGTTTTCCGTTGTGCGCGGCAAAATATTTCTGTATTGAAATCCTATAAGCATCAACAGATTTGGGTAATCCCTTCTTATGCATCCCCTTTTTTAGCAAGGCCTCATTAATTGCTTCAAGCATTGCAAGATATGCCGTTCCAAATGCCTCACGGACGGGTTTAACATCCGTATAGTTGTTGTTTTCAACTGGGACTTTACTTAGTGTTTCTTTTGCATTTTGCAAATATCTCAACGCTTCCTTCATTGTTAACCCCCCTGAAAAAACGTGTTGGCCAATGTCTTTAGATATTTACCGTAAAATTCAATAAATATTGAAATGTTTTTGTAAACAACTTCATCCTTATATTCCCCATACTCATGAATAATACGATTTCGCAATCCTGTTGTCCTGGACAATTTTAGTGCAACGTCTTTTTCGATAATCCCTGCTTCATCCATTTTCAGGAAAGAATCGTGATAGGACTCGGCAATAATGTTTTTCTTTGACAGGATGAAGTTATTTGTATCGCACGCCACCTCCACAATCAGTTGTAAAAGCCGCTCTACTGCACGACGTCTTATTTTATCATCCATATACTGACGGAAACTCAGCGACTCAAAGGTTTTCAGCTCTTCATAATAATTTCTCAGGTAATTTAGCTTACTTACAAGAATCTCATTGTCTTCTTGAGACCAATTCATCCTATCCTTCCCACGTAATCTTTCAAGATACGTTCCTTCGATATCCTGAATTTTTTGGTTTCCCAATACTTCTTGAGACAACGAGTCTGAAATTCAACTAATCCTGCATAGCTTTTATAAGCAACCGGTTTTCCACTCTTGACAACCTGGTGCAATAACAACGGGGACGCCTCATTTAAAAATGCAACATCCACCTGCTCGGTTTGAAAAAAATCAAGGATGACATCGTACACATTATTTTTATCGTAGTGTTTGTCTTGAAAATAAATACCGATATCAACATCGCTATCTTTACGAAAATTACCGGAAAGAACAGAGCCAAACAAAAAAACCATATCCGCCCCGGTAAGGCGCATCAATTCCCCGTAATCTTTGGCAAGGACAGCATCTTTTGTCAGCATTTTTTTAAAAGTCTGATTCACCGCAGAGAAAAACCAGCGGGTAAAGAGAAAACGGGAGGCCAGGAAATTCCATTCCCTGACCTCCCGACTTTTCAATCTCTCGTAACTGTGCGCCTTCCGCGGCTAATTATTGCCGTGCTCTAAACGCCTGCGGCCTTCCGCAGGGCGTCCACCATATCCGTCTTTTCCCACGTAAAGGTGTCTTCCGGACGACCAAAATGGCCGTGCCGGGCGGTGATCTTGTAAACCGGCCTTCTCAGTTTTAACCGATCAATAATACCCCTTGGCGTCATATCAAACACCTTTTCACAAATCTCGGTCAACTTCTCGTCCGAAACCTTGCCCGTGCCTTCCGTCGTAATGTGAATGGCAAGCGGCTTTGCGACGCCGATGGCATACGCTACCTGCGCCTCGCACCGGTCCGCCAGACCGGAGGCCACCACGTTCTTTGCAATGTGTCTTGCCGCATAGCAGGCGCTACGGTCAACCTTCGTTGGGTCTTTTCCCGAAAAGGCCCCGCCGCCGTGACGACCCCATCCGCCGTACGTATCCACAATAATCTTGCGCCCTGTCAGACCGCAGTCTCCCTGCGGACCGCCAACCACAAAGCGTCCCGTCGGATTTATGTGATAAATCGTTTTGCTGTCCAGTAAATTCGCGGGAATTACCTGCTTTGCAACTTTTTCAATCATGTCCGCCTTAATCGTTTCGTACTTTACATCAGGCGCATGCTGGGTAGAAACAACCACGGTATGCACACGGACTGGTTTGTGGTCTTCGTACTCCACGGTCACCTGTGATTTTGCGTCGGGACGTAAATATTTCAATGTCCCGTTTTGCCTTAACTCGGCATGTTTTATAATAATGCGGTGCGCCAGCATAATAGGAAGCGGCATTAATTCCGGCGTGTCGTTGCATGCATAACCGAACATCATGCCCTGATCGCCTGCGCCCTGGTCCTTATGGAGACCTTCTCCCTCCGTAACGCCCTGTGAGATATCCGGCGACTGTTTCCCAATACTGGTAATAACCGCGCACGAATTGTAATCGAACCCCATCGAGGCGTCGGTGTAACCAATCTCTTTTATCGTATTCCGCACGATATCGGGGATGTTTACATTTGCCTTTGTGGTAAATTCACCGGCTACAAAGGCGACCCCGGTCGTAACCAGCGTCTCGCACGCAACCCTGCTCATAGGGTCTTGTTCAAGCATTGCATCCAGTACGGCATCAGATATCTGATCGGCGACCTTGTCAGGATGCCCCATAGATACTGATTCTGAAGTAAATAAATGCCTTCCTTTCTTCATACTGATACTGTCCTCTCCTTTAATAAAATGTTCCTTAATACTTTTAAATTACGTTCGGTAGCACCCTGTTGTTTCAATACGACTGATTGAGCCCTCTTCCCCAACTCACGGGCTTCATGCGGATGCTCAAATAAATACACCAATTCGTTTAATAACGCCAATTCATCCGGAACAATCCTTATTGCGTCCACCTCTTTTAATAACTGAACCTCCTCATTGAAATTAAAGGTATGGGGTCCGACGATAATGGGTTTTGCAAGTCCGGCGGGCTCCATCATATTTTGCCCGCCATGCGGCACAAGGCTTCTTCCGACAAACACGCAGTCCGCAATGCTGTAGATAGGGAGCAATTCTCCGACCGTATCAACCAATATCACCGTTTCATATTTATGCCCGCTAACCCGGTCTCCGTTGTCGAGCGATGTCTTTCTTGCATACCTGAGCCCCGCAGACTCGATTTGCTTTATTACTTCGGAAGCCCTTTCGATGTGCCGCGGAACCAAAACCAATCTCAGATTGTCAAACTTTTCCCGGAGCTGTTTGAAAATTCTCAGAAGAACAGCCTCTTCTCCCTCATAGGTGCTGCCGCAGACAAGCGCCTTATCGCTTCTCTCAATCCCGAAGAGATGCAACAACCGCTCTTTCGTATCTGCAGAAACGTCAGTCACAATATTATCAAACTTCATATTGCCGGTGGTAATAATCTGCGTCTCCGGTATGCCCAGATTCTTCAGGCGTCCTGTATCGCGCATCGTCCTCGAACAAAACACATTGTCTTTATTCGTCAGGCTCTCAAAAAACCCCTTTGAAATCCTGCACAACACATGATACCACTTCAGAGACCTTTCTGATATCCTGGCGTTCACCAGTATTACGGGAACGCGTCTGCTTGCCGCCGCCATCAGAAAATTAGGCCAAATCTCCAATTCTACCAGTATTACATACGCGGGATTTACGGCATTAAAGACCCTGCCGACTACCCAGCTCAAATCGAGAGGAAAATAGAAAATCCGCTTGCCGCTATAATTTCTTTCAGCAACGGACAACCCCGTATTGGTGTTGGCAGATATGACTATATCAAAATTGTCAAACTCTCTTTCAAGGGATTTTACCAGCGCCTTTACGGTTAAAACCTCTCCTACGGAAGCGCCGTGAATCCATATACAGGGTTTTATCCCTTTCCTTGCGCCAAGCCAACCCAACCGCTGTGTTACGCCAGAACGATACCGTTCACTGAGTATGAGCTTCAGGAAGAAGTATGGCGAACCACAGACGAGTGCTGTTCCATAAACAGCATCAAAAATAGTAGGCATGCGGGGGAGTGACCTATCAGATTATTTTTATTCCTTCGCCCACATTGAGCGCGTTTAAATTACCTTTATCTCAGCCTTCCACAGCACTGTTTAAACTTTTTACCGCTGCCGCACGCGCAAGGCTGATTTCTTCCCACCTTGAGCGCGACTTTAATAGGCTCCGCTTTCTGCTCGGCCTGTTTTTCTGCGTCCTGACTTGCGCTCTGAAGAGCGCCGGCGGCCGCAACCTGTGGATCCTGCGCCCGCTCTATGCCCGAAGCCTCCGGGTGCACATAGTGGTCCGGATGCCATATATCTTTCCTCTCGGTATCCTCGGTCAGTTGCAGTTTGAAAATAAGATCCGTAACCTCGTCCCTGATAGCCAAATTCATGTTCTCAAACATACCCAGGGCTTCTCTCTTATATTCAATTTTTGGGTCTACCTGGGCATATCCACGGAGGCCAATGCCCGACCGCAGGTGATCCATGGCGTAGAGGTGGTCTTTCCATTTGGTGTCAATCTTTTCCATCAGGAGGATTTGCGCAATCGTTTCCATCTGCTCTTTGCCGATGGTGCTTTCCTTTAATTCATAAGCCTCCGCAGCCTTCTTCAGCAAATACTCTTCCACGTTCTTGCGTGTTTTCTCCTCAACCTCGCCCAAATCAACGGCCAAACCGAATTTCTGTTTAAACCAGGCTGCTAGATCAAACGGGTTTTCTTCGTCAGCAACGTTCTTCGTATCATAGGCAAACGTCACTATCTCCGTGATGCTATTTTCCATCATTCGGAAGATGTAATCCCGAAGGTTTTTGCCCTCAAGCACGTCCTGCCTGAGGGTATAAATTGTTTTTCTCTGCTGGTCCATGACCTCGTCATAATCGAGCAGGTGCTTCCGTATTTCAAAATTGTGCTCTTCGACCTTTTTCTGCGCCCTCTCGATAGATTTCGAAACCATGGAGTGCTCAATTGCCATACCTTCTTCCATCCCGAAGGTTTTTAAAAGGGAACTGACACGCTCGGAGGCAAAGATGCGCATGAGATCGTCCTGGAGCGAAACATAGAAACGGGATGAGCCCGGATCTCCCTGACGGGCGGCGCGTCCGCGAAGCTGATTGTCAATACGCCTCGCCTCGTGCCTCTCTGTACCTATAATGTGAAGTCCTCCAAGGGCGGCAACGCCTTCGCCTAAAACAATATCCGTACCGCGACCGGCCATGTTTGTCGCAATCGTGACGTTTCCGCGCTGTCCCGCCTTTGCAATAATATGCGCTTCGCGCTCGTGTTGTTTTGCGTTCAGCACTTCATGTTCAATGCCTTCCCTCATGAGCTTTTCGCTCAATACCTCGGATTTTTCAATGGAGACCGTGCCTACCAGGGTCGGTCTTCCCTCTTTATGCACTTCAACAATTTCCTTGATAATAGCGTCAAACTTTTCTTTTTCCGTCCGGTAAACCCGATCCGGAAAGTTTGTGCGGCGCATGGGTTTGTTTGTCGGAATCGTAACGACTTCCAGCTTGTATATCTTGTCAAATTCCGCCGCCTCTGTCACCGCGGTACCCGTCATGCCGGCGAGCTTTTTATACAACCGGTAAAAATTCTGGAGGGTGATGGTGGCGAGCGTCTGATTTTCTTCCTTGATACGCTGATGTTCCTTTGCCTGGATCGCCTGGTGCAGACCATCGCTCCATACGCGGCCTTCCATTAAGCGCCCCGTAAATTCATCAACAATGATAACCTCGCCGTTTTTAACGATGTAATCCCTGTCGTTTTTAAACATGTGATGGGCGCGAAGTGACTGCTCAATATGATGAGGCCACTCCATATTTGCGCCGGTATAGAGGCTGTCTACGTTGAGCTGTTTTTCTACCTCCTCAATGCCTTCTTCATTCAGATGCACCATGCGTTCTTTTTCTTTTATCTCAAAGTGCTTCCCGGCCTTTAAGCGTCTGGCAATCTTGTCCGCTATATAATATTTTTCTGTAGACTCCTCGGCAGGTCCTGAAATAATCAGCGGGGTGCGCGCCTCATCAACCAGTATGCTGTCAACCTCATCAACTATGGCGTAATTCAGGCCGCGACTGATCTGCGATTGTTCTTCAGCCCTAATCCTCATGTTATCGCGGAGATAATCAAAACCAAACTCATTATTTGTGCCGTAGGTAATATCGCATAAATATGCAGCTTTTTTTTCTGTATACTCCTGATGCGACTGAATAGCGCCTGCCTTCAAGCCCAGAAATTCATACAAAGGAGACATCCAATCCCTGTCGCGCTTTGCCAGATAATCATTCACGGTAACAATATGCACGCCCTTCCCCTCAAGCGCATTTAAGTAAGCCGGCAACGTGGCGACGAGGGTCTTGCCTTCGCCGGTCGCCATTTCGGCAATCCTTCCCTGGTGCAAAACAACACCGCCAATCATCTGGACGTCAAAGTGTCTCATGGTGCGGTTGGGACTGTCCGGATTCGGGGCAACGAGTATCCTGCGGCTTGCCTCCCTCACGGTGGCAAATGCCTCAGGCAGAATATCGTCCAGGGTTTCTCCTTTGGACAGCCGCGCCTTAAACTCGTCCGTTTTCTGGCGGAGTTCCGCGTCCGACAGGGACATCATCTTTTGTTCCAGGGCATTTATCTGATCTACGAGAGGTTTTATGCCTTTCAGTGTCCTCTCATTTGCTGTTCCAAATATTTTAGTTATAAAGCTCATGGTCTAATAATAAAAACGCTTTTTAATTATTTATAAAATAAAATCCGATGCTGGAATTTCTGACGAATTATTTTAAGCAAATATAAATATGTATGTCAAGGTAATGTTTAGAAACTAAAAGAAAAAGAAGGCTGTTGAACAAGATGACTCAACAGCCTTCTTATAAAAACGATAATCGCGCAATACCGGTAAATTAGAAAACGCCCTTTACCTTTCCCGTGTTTACGTCCACGTCCACACGCCGGAACGCGGGGTCAGAACTTGTGCCCGGCATGAGTTTGATATCTCCTGCCATCGGCACGACAAATCCTGCGCCTTTGAACGTTAGTATATCGCGAATTCTTAATCTCCAGCCCTTTGGAGCGCCCTTCAAATTCGGATTATCAGAAATGGAGAGATGGGTTTTCACCATGCAGGTTCCCATTTTTGAGATGTCAGGGTCGCTGTCCAGTAATTTGATTTTATTCAACGCCTCCGGCGTAAAATCAACCCCGTCTGAGCCGTACACTTCCTTTGCTATCAGCTCGATGCGCTGCCTTAAAGGGGTGCTTAATTCGTAGAGGAATTTAAAGTTGTTAGGTTGGTTACATGCATCAACGACCGCATCTGCTAATTCTAATGCACCTTCACCCCCCTTAAGCCAATGCTGAGACAGGGCAACACGAGCGCCAGCTTTTTCTGCTAACCGACGAATCGCTTTGATTTCTGCTTCGGTATCTGTGTAAAAATTGTTAATGCAAACCACGGGATTAATTCCCGCCTTCCGCACCGTTTCAACATGATGAACAAGATTCTCCGTTCCCTTTTCCACCCATCCCACATTTTCTTTTTTGTAACACTCGTCCAATGGACGGCCTGGCACCGGAATCGGCGCGCCGCCATGACATTTAAGGGCGCGGACGGTAGTGACAACGACAGCGGCATTTGGACGGTGACCTGAGTAACGACATTTTAAATTCCAGAATTTTTCGAACCCAATATCTGCTCCGAATCCTGACTCGGTCACGTGGTAATCACCCAATTTCAAACCCAGCCTATCCGCAATAATTGAGGACTGGCCAATGGCGATATTTGCAAATGGCCCCGCGTGCACGAACACCGGCTGTCCTTCAATGGTCTGCATGAGGTTTGGGTTGAGGGCTTCAACCATCCAGGCGGTCATAGCGCCTGCAACTTCAAGATCGGTGGTTGTTACGGGTTTGCCTTTTTTGTCATAGGCGACAACCATCCTGCCGATCCGCTCTCTCATGTCCTTCAAATCTTTAGCTACGGATAGAATCGCCATAATCTCCGAAGATACCGCTATGGCAAACCCGGATTCCATCATAAACCCATCCATCCTGCCGCCGATACCGATGATTATCTTTCTGAGCGCCTGGGCGCAGAAATCAATAATCCACTTCAGTTCAATTCTGTCCGTGTCAATGTCAAGGCGTTTTAAATTGCTTTTTGCAAGCCGTTCATCATCATAATTAAATTCATGCTGTATCCTGGAGGTTAGGGCTACCATCGCCAGGTTATGCGCATTCATAATGGCATTGATGTCCCCGGTTAACCCAAGAGAAAATGGAGTCAGAGGAATACACTGGGAAAGCCCACCGCCCGCAGCAGACCCTTTGATATTCATCGTTGGTCCGCCTGAAGGCTGGCGAATGGCGCCCACGACCCTCTTGCCTCTTTTCCCCAGTCCCTGCACCAGCCCCATGGTGGTGGTTGACTTCCCCTCGCCGAGAGGCGTTGGGGTTATGGCTGTTACGTCAATGAACTTTCCGTCGGGCTTCTTCTCAACCCGTTTTAAGACCTTATTGAAGTCAACCTTGGCCACATAGTGTCCGTGCGGGAGCAGTTCCTCTTTCGTCAGCCCCAACTCTTCGGCCAGTTGATAAACCGTCTTCATGCGGGTTTCTGAATCTTCCGCAATTTCCCAATCTGCGTGTTTGGTGGGATCCAATACCATACCCTTACCTCCTTTTTTCTCTAAAATTATTTCGAAGTTAAAACTAGCGCCTTCTGAAAAACAACGTTCTATGGTAAGGGTACTAAATCAGATCGTACAAGCCCACCCCTACCCCTGGTAATTAAGTCCGACAATTATACTAATAAAACTTTCAAGGTCAAGAAAAATGATGTGTAACGCCAAGTTATTTTAAGATTTTTATTGACAAAAAACGTTATATTATGCAATATAGTGGCGAAAAGTTATCTGGTGAAGCGGGGTATGCTGTCTCAAATCATCCAATCTGTGGCTAAATTAGACACTAATTCAACGACATGCCACAAACTCTTGTTTTCTTAGTTCACGATTCAAGCGCGGTGTTTTTCTTTCTTTGACTTCTCCATCTGTTTTGATGGTAAGTTATTTAATAAAAGCGAATTAAGAGTGACCCTGTTTGTTTTTGACAGACAGTTTAATGTCAGTAATTTTTTTATAAACACCGCATATTTAAGGCTAGGTATCATTTTTGCTAAGTTCGAGTAGAAGCTAACTTTCCCTAAAAGAAAGGAGGTATGTTTTAGACAAATAAAACTAGTGTTGCTTCTAAAAACGATTTAATCTGTAATAGATGATTTACTGCGTGTGAGTTAGTTATTTATATCCTTACGTTTAAGGAAAAGGAGGAAGTAGTAATGAAGAATTTTTACAAGTTGGGGTTGGCAGGTATATTGTGTGGTGCAATGGCAGGTTTCACAGCGCCGATTTTCGCTGAAGATGCTGCTCTTGCAGTAGCGCCGGTAGAAGAAGAAGGTAAGATATCCAACTTCTTCAAAAGCGTAGAAGTAAGCGGTTTTATTGATACCTATTATAGCTACAATTACTCGAGGCCGGAAGACAGAAGAGGTAGCGCTGGCGGTCACGTACGGGATGGCGCAGAGGGGGACTGGCTGGATGTAAGGGCATTTGACAGAGAAGACAACTCATTCACCCTGGATAATGTGGAAATATCCGTTTTCAAACCAGCCACAGAACAAGACCCGATCGGTTTTGGCTTCACAACAAACTATGGTGAAATCGCTCAGAGATTAACCTTTGTCCGCGACGATTCCGGCACGCGTGTTGATGGAGCAAGCGGCGGCGAATCTTTCACCATCAGCCAGGGGTTTGTAACATATAAGGCGCCTATCGGCAAAGGGCTTGATTTTAAGTTTGGTAAATTTGCCACCTGGATTGGCGCAGAACTCTGGGAGAGCGTGGACAATCCTAACTTCTCACGTTCACTTCTGTATCAGAACGCAATTCCATTTACCAATACCGGTATGTCCGTCAGCTATCCATTGTTAGACAAGTTAACGGCAACAGGATACCTGGTTAACGGATGGGATACCTTTGTGGACAACAACAACGGTAAGACAGTTGGTTACCAATTCAACTGGGCGGTTGCAGAAAACACCAATTTTATTGTAAACGGTAGCCACGGCCCTGAGCAGACGGACAACAGCAGCAATAACCGTCACTTCTGGGACTTTATTTTTGCAATCAAGCCTTTCGAAAAGACCGCCTTTAATCTTAACCTTGATTACGGCACGGAAAAAGACGGCGCTATGCTTGCGACCGCTAACGAAAATGGTCAGTGGTGGGGATTCTCAGGTATCGTCAACCAGGATATCACAGACTCCTTTGGTCTTGCACTCAGGGGCGAATATTTTGATGACAATGACGGAGCACGGTTGGGTGTAGACGCTCTGAATATGTGGGAAATCACGCTCACAGCCAACATCAAGATCAGAGAGAACCTGCTCGTCAGACCTGAAATCAGATATGATGAAGCAAATCAGGAAGTATTCAACGGACGTGACGGCGAGCTTACAACGGCAATTGATTTCGCTTACATGTTCTAACATGATGTAAAACAAAGGTCTCATACCTTTGTAAATAGTAAAACCTAATCCCCCTACATCCCTCTTCGACAAAGAGAGGGGTAGGGGGATTTTTATTTTGTCCCCTATTTTAATGTCCAGGAATTTTAATGTTTTTGGTAGGAGCCAACTCCTGTTGGCGACCGGGTACCTGTGCGCCGTCAATCGGCATCGGGAGACGGATCGGGCGGGTTCAGGTTTGCAACCTGAACCCTGTAGTTTGTATAAACGATACCCAGTTGAACAGTCACAACGCCCGGAAATACATAAACCTCCAGGTTCAAGTAGGGACACGGTGCACCGTGTCCCTACTTGAACCCGCAAAGGCAACAGTAGGGCGACCCTTTAGGGTTGCCATCCCTCGCGCGTGTTCGGACAGTTGCAAGGCTAAAGCCTTGCCCTACGTATTAATACATATTAAACAGATAATAGCCGCCGAATGCCTAATTTAAAAGCCATACAGCGACGACCTTGAATAATCGAAGTTTTATGCTATAGTAGTACCCATGAAAAATACATCTACCTGCACGGGAAAGCCGTTTTTTGCGTACACCCTCATCCTGATATCCGCGTTCTCCGTCCTGCTTTATTTAAACACAACGCACGGCACGTTTGTTTATGATGATTTTAAGATTATTGTAGAAAACAGCTTCATCAAAGAATGGAAATATTTCCCGAAGATATTCACCAGAGATTACTTTGTCATATCAGGAGAGATGAGCTACCGCCCCATCGTCACCATCTCGTATTTCATTGACTACGCAATCTGGCGCTCAAATCCCTTTGGGTTTCATCTTGCCAATCTCATCCTGCACACGTTAAACGCCGTACTCTTTTACCTCTTTCTGAACGCTGTTTTGCGGAACAAAAAAATAGTCCTGCTTTCAGCCCTGTTCTTTGCCACACACCTGTCCCTTGTTGAAACGGTAAATGCCGTTGGATACCGCGAAGACCTCTTATCGGCGACGTTCCTCCTCGTCTCCCTTATTTATTTCGTAAAATCCGACGCAATTCTTGACTGCAAAGGCAACGATAGGCATTTTCCCTTTTATTATGCCGTTTCTCTGGTTGCTTATCTGTGCGCACTTTTTTCAAAAGAAATGGCGATAACCTTTCCCGTCCTGCTTGTCTTGTTTGTCATATTTTCAAATCAAAAAATACCTTCCGGTATTATCAGGAAATTTAAAGGGATTTACACGGGATACCTGGCAATCTCGGTGTTTTATCTTATCATCCGGTTTGTCGTACTTGACAACCCTGCGCTAAAAGCCGCTTACCAGCCGGGCGGTTTCCGGACAAATGCCTTTACTATGCTTAAGGTGCTGGCGTCTTATATTAAGATGTCTTTTTTCCCGTTTAACCTTAATGCGGATTACGTAGTGCCGCTCGCAAAGAGTCCCCTGGAAGGGTCATTAATTTTGTCCATAGCCTTTCTCGTCTCCATTTTTATCATATTCGCCATATTAACCAAATCGCGGCATACCTTTGCCTGCTGGATGGCGTGGTTTTTTATTATGATACTGCCCGTCATGAATATCCTTCCCATAGGGAATATCATGGCCGAGAGGTATCTTTACATCCCGGTAATGGGGTTTTGCGTGGCAAAGGGCATCCTCATTCACCGTATCACAGACCGCACCCTATCCACGCGCTCCATTCCCATGAGACGCGTGGTACAACTGACCCTGGTAACCCTTATGATTGGCGGTTACGGCTTTTCTATTATATGGAAGAATGGCGACTGGCGAGACGAACTTACGCTGTGGACAAAGACCATCCGCCGCTCACCCGACAGCCATCGCGCCCACTGTAATCTGGGAAATGTGTACATGGAAAACGGCCTCATAGAAAGGGCGTATGCGGAATACCAAACGGCGTTAACTATAAATCCTAAGAATGCCAGCGTTCACAGCAATCTCGGAACCGTCTACAATAAGAAAGGGCTTACCGACAAGGCATTCACTGAATACCAGCAAGCCATCGAGCTGGACAGCGACTACGCGCAACCGCACAACAACCTGGGCAACATCTATTTCAATCGGGGCGATATTGACAAGGCAAGGGCAGAATATGAGGAGGCTATCAGAATAAAGCCTAACTATGCGCATGCGCATAACGGACTTGGCAGCGTCTATGATGCGCTTGGAGAACTGGACCACGCCTTTGAGGAGTTCAAAAAATCTCTATACTATGACAATCACTACATACATGCCATAAATAATTTGGGGGTGAATTACGCTAAAAGGGGGCTTTTAAACGAATCTATTGCCGAACTCAAAAAGGCTGTCAGTCTCGATACCAACCAGGCGCAAGGCCATTATAACCTGGCTCTGGCTTATGAGAAAGCCGGCAGGACAACCGACGCTATCCGTGAGTATCAGGCGGTCATTCAACTCGAACCAAATAACTTCAACGCCCGCTATGCACTCGGCTCTCTGTACCAGGGCTTGGGACTCGCGGACAATGCCATCGCCGAGTTCCAGAAGATCATCATGGCCTATCCGGACAATGCAAACATCTATAGAAAGATTATCTTTTTATACCTGGATAAAAAAGACGAAGAGATGTCCGCCTATTATCTGAAGGAATTATTAAGAATAGACCCGTCGCAGGCTCAAAAAGACGATATACGGCAGGCGCTGAACCGTCTGGGATTATAGCAGAGAAACGCATTGGGGGCGTGAAAAAGTGGGCCCACAAGGATTCGAACCTTGGACACGCGGATTATGAGTCCGCTGCTCTAACCAACTGAGCTATGGGCCCCTTTCGGTGAAGTGAGATTATAGCAAAATTCTACCCCTTTGCAATTCCATTTTTGAATTTTCACGTCGCGCTGATTACCGTTCCTTATCCAGCGCCTCTCTCACCTTTTTCAGCATATCGGACGGAGAAATGGGTTTCGAAACAAGGGGCACCCCCATCCCGAATATATCCTTTCTCTGAATCGCCTCATCGCTGTATCCGCTCATAAAAAGGACTTTAATGCCAGGTTTCGTTTTCTGTATCTCCGTGCACACCTCTTTTCCGCCTTTGCCCGGCATGATTACATCCACTAAAAGCATGTCTACGCTGTCCCTGTTCTCATTGAATTTGCATATCGCGTCCATTCCATTTGACGCCTCAATTACCCGGTATCCATGCCTCTCAAGCATCATCTTTGCCAGACTTCGCACATACTCATCATCCTCCGCCACCAGAATGGTCTCTGTGCCGCCCTGCGGCGCGCTGTAAAACTCCTCGGCCTTTCTGCCTTGAAATTCCTGCTCAACCATCGGCAAATATATCCTGAACGTGGTTCCCTTGCCCACTACGCTATCAACCGTTACGTAACCGCCGTGCTGCTTAACAATCCCATACACAATCGCAAGCCCAAGCCCCGTCCCCTTCCCCACCTCTTTTGTCGTAAAAAACGGCTCAAATATCCGCTCTATTGTCCTTGAGTCCATTCCCGTTCCCGTATCGGTAACCGTTATCAGCGCGTACCTGCCGATTGCGCCATAACCGTGCGTCTTTATGAACCCATCGTCAATCTCCGTTATATCAGAGCTTATCTCCAGAACGCCCCCGCCGGGCATTGCATCCCGCGCGTTTGTGGCAAGGTTCATCAACACCTGTTCTACCTGACCGACGTCCGCCATCACGACGCACCGCTTGCCAATCAGCGTGGTCTTGAGCACAATGTCTTCCTCAACAACCCTTATCAGCAGGCTTTCGACCTCCCGGAGTATCTCGTTTACGTACACCGGCCTTAGATTGCTCGGCTGTTTCCGGCTGAATGCGAGGAGTCCCTGGGTCAGCGCCGCAGCCCTCTCCGCCGATTTCAGTATCTTCCGGATATAATCCTTCTGCGGACTGCCCTCCGCCATCTCCATTTCCAATACGTTTCCGTATCCTGTAATTGCCATGAGGATGTTGTTAAAGTCATGTGCAACGCCGCCGGCAAGGGTGCCCACCGACTCCAACTTCTGCACATGATAAAGCTGCTCCCTCAACTGCCTTTCCACATTCTCCATCTGTTTGCGCTCGGTAATGTCCCTGGCGGTTCCGGCAGCGCTGACAATATTCCCTTTTTCGTCCCTCACGGGAACAGTTCTATGTTCACACAAAATACCGGTATCCTTAAACCGTAATTCAGATTGCACATGTTCCCCTCTCAGCGTCCTTTCGTAAACGTCCATTGCCTTTTTTAAATTTTCCTCGTCAAAGAGCAGCGCGAACGGCTTACCAATAAATTCTTCTGGTGTATGGCCTGAGAATCTTTCGAATATCTTGTTTACGAATAGAATATTTCCCTGCGTATCACACAGATAGACAATATCTCTTAATTCCGAGAATAGCAGCCCGTATTTTTCCAGTTTCTCCTCTGCCTGTTTGCGCTTGATGATCGAGCCTATCTGCGACAACACCGTCGAAACGAGCTCCACCCACCGCTCGTCTCTTTCTTCCCTCTTCTGGTGATAAAATATGACAATCGTTACCACCTCATTATCGGCGATAATGGGAAAGGCGATTCCAGCCTTCAATCCGACTTCCCTGGCAACTGACGCGCGGGGAAAATTTGGGTCAACGGTAACGTCTTGCACCCATACGGGTTGTTTGTCCATCCATGCCCGGCCGGGAAGCCCAACACCCGCGGGGAAGCTAATGCCTTCGCTCAGCACCCCAAATTTCTCAAGACCTTCGACGCCGCTGTAATAGGTACGATCGCATTTCAGCGCCGTACCCTCTGGATTAGGTGTCCACGACTCTCCATACACCCACCCCGTTGCATTGCATATTTTTTGCATAGTAACAATCATCGCGTCCCGCAAGCTTCTGGATACGCTGACCGCCTGCGTCAGCGCCTGCAGGAGCTGTAGTTCCTCGTCCACACGCTTGAGTCCGGTAATGTCGCGGGCGATGGTGGAAAGGTACTTAACAGCGCCCTCTGCGTCTTTGTGGGCAATTATTACCTGAGACACCGGAATTTCTATTCCATCCCTGCTCAAAAAGGCAGTTTCTCCGTGCCAGACGCCATCCCGAATGGCGGCGGGGATGCCTTCTTCCATGACCATCTTTGCAGCCCACTCAGGATGCGTGTCCATGGCGCGGATACTGCGGATATCCTCATCCTCCCCGATATCCAGCATCCTTCGCGCTGATTTGTTAAAGTAGAAGACATTTCTATTGATATCACCCATAGCAACAAAATCAGAGGTGGCTTCTATGATTGCCGTAAGGCGGGAAAGGTGGGTATTGCTCTTCTCAAGCTCGGACGTCCTGTGTTTAATATACCGGATCATGTAGTTAAACGAGTCGTACAGCATGCCAATCTCATCGCCCGACTGGATGAGGCCAACGTCTTCAAAATTGCCATGAGCGACCATTTCTGCGGTACGCGAGAGTGTACGAATAGGTCTTACCACCCTTTTCAGGAAAGAGGCAAATACGGCGCAGATGAGCCCTATGATAATAACCGCCGTTATGAGGGCGGTTACGAGCATGTCTTTTGCAATAACAAGCGCCTCATCCTTGTCAACCTCAACCAGGAGCACCCATTTCATGGTTGGCAGGTACATGGATACGCCGGCGACGTCCACACCACGGTAATCCCTGTAAAATCCGGACGTTTCTTCATGTGACGTCAGGCATGCCTCAACGGGCGCTGTAGCAACCCTCTGTTTCAGGATGGCATTTTTCATGAAGAGGGAATTGGTAATCATGAGTTTGTCTTTATTGACCAGGTAGACCTCCATGGACTTCCTTCTTCCCTTGCGCCAGGAGAGCGCCCCCATTTCCCAATTATATTCCCCCGTTGTAATCTTATCCAGTTCTGAAATCAGGACGAAGTTGACCAGCACGCCGATAAGCCTGTCTCTCTTTTTATTAAAAACCGGGGTTGAAATTGCAAGTTCAGGCAGGCCGCCGTGTCCGACGTCAATTTCCGTAACGGTAGAGACTTCTTTCCCCTTTATAAAAAAGGTCGCTCCTGATAAATCCATGCCAATCTCTGAATTGTTTGTGGAGGCAACCACCCTCCCATCCAGGGAAAGCAG
>Ga0082335_1004917_pt1 | contig 19301 bp, 13 predicted proteins | sample Subgrocontami58m_FD_72375 | JGI IMG/M metagenome (GOLD analysis project Ga0082335, IMG submission 72375) | Subsurface groundwater microbial communities from S. Glens Falls, New York, USA - GMW37 contaminated, 5.8 m (SPADES assembly) (version 2) ... | reverse complement strand
AGCTCGAGAAACTGAACCAGAGTCCCTACATGAAGGGCTTGGGCGCGGCGGTGGAAATCACGAACACGGGTTCGTCCTTCTACGAAGCCTACGACAACGTCACCGCCATGCTGAATGACAAGACCCTGCCCCTTTCGGCCCGCAGGTCGCTGGCAGCCCTGCATGCGCTCGGCAGTACCATGAAAGAAGTGGGTGGCAACGTGCCGGTGTTGGGGGAGGCCCTGAAGGATTACGGCGAGATCGTCACGGGCCTCACCAAGACCGTACAGGGCATGTCCTCCACGGCGACCGGAGACCTGCGCGAAGGCTTCTTCGAATCGGAGACCGGGGAGTTGCAGGGCCTGCCCGGCCTGGGCGGGTTGACGAGGCCCGCTTACACCGATCTGTGGAAGGACAACATCCCGATCGTGGAAATGCGCAGTGAGGGCGATTTGCCGGGGACCGGGAAGTTCTATCTCCAGACGGGGCCCGGCCAGTGGCGGGAGGTGGGTTACGACGCCGTCGCCGGCGTCGCTTCGGATTTCATGCTGATGAAGAGCAAGATGGCCGCGGCGGCGGACATCATCCCGCTCCTCGACGATGATAAAAAGCGGGAGGCCTTGGCCGACGCGGCCCGCGATCGCGCCGGGATCTTCGCTGACCGCGCGCGGCGGAGCCGCGTGACCCAGGGGCTGTCGAATGCTGTCACATCGGGCGAATTCATTGATGCCCAGAATGCAGTCGACAAGCATATCCGCGACCTTGGATTGCTGGTCGATCCGCGCACCCGGGAGGCCCTGTTGCGGGAGTATTTCGAGAACCGTGCTCGGTTGTGGAAGGCCATGCAAGCGAAGGCATTGGCACTTCATCCCGGCCTTGAGAAGTATCTCCGCGATCAGGGCAAGAACCCGTTCGATATTTCGCTGCCCGAGATGGAATCGGCAGTTCACGGTTTTAACATCCGCAAACCCGTTCCGGCCAAAGTCGCGACCACATCTGCCGCAGGATATAACCCTCTGCCGTCCCTGCCCCCACCACCGCGGAACACACAACTGCCGGCCACCACTCCGACCGTCTCGCCGTCCCTGCCATCGTCGCCGCCGCCGATACGCGCCAAACCGGCCACACCGACCGCTCCCCCCGCGCCGCCGAGATGTGCGGCCCTCGACGAAGCCAGGAAGAACCTCGACCGGGCGGAGAAGTCGCTGGTCCAGTCGCGCGATCCTAAGGCGACGTCGTGGTTCAGTTGCTCCTCGTCAATGTATTCCGCCTCATTTCAGGAATACGGCTACAAGTCGTGCTGCGAAACTTATTTTCGAGACCGCAGCAGCAAAAACGACACCGCGTGGCTGGTCATGCAGCAATGCAATTGGGCACTTCGGGTTACCGATCGCCGAAACGAGCTCGCCCGCGCGCCGGATCGGTGCAAGTAGGTTGGCAGGTTCAGGGACGAACCGCTAAGCCGAGCCAACCGGCCAGCGTGTGGTTCGATAGCCGCGAGCGATGGCACTGTGGGACAATACACGGTTTCGCTACGTATGACGCCCCATTAATGGCCAGCCTCGCGTTGCAACCCGAACTTGCCGGGTCTCCCCCGACGCCACCGGTCACATTTCCGGACAGCCCGTATCGCCTGCACCAGATGTACGAACCGGCCGGCGATCAGCCTGAGGCGATTGCCAAGCTCGTCGAGGGCATGCAGGACGGGCTCGCCTACCAGACTTTGCTCGGCGTGACCGGATCGGGCAAGACCTACACCATGGCGAACGTGATCGCGCGCCTGGGCTGCCCGGCGATCATCCTGGCGCCGAACAAGACGCTGGCGGCGCAGCTATATTCCGAAATGCGCGGTTTTTTCCCTGAGAATGCGGTCGAGTATTTCGTCTCCTACTACGACTACTATCAGCCCGAAGCCTACGTGCCGTCGCGCGACCTCTACATCGAAAAAGATTCGAGCATCAACGAGCACATCGAGCAAATGCGGCTGTCGGCCACCAAGTCGCTGCTCGAACGGCGCGATACCGTCATCGTCGCCACCGTGTCGGCGATATACGGCATCGGCAACCCGTCGGATTACCACAACATGATCCTGCATCTGCGCGAGAAGGAGAAACTGACGCAGCGCGATGCGATCCAGCGGCTGGCCGAAATGCAGTACGAGCGCAACGAGTTCGAGTTCAAGCGCGGCACTTTCCGCGTGCGCGGCGACGTGCTCGACATCTTTCCGGCGGAGAACTCCGAAACCGCGATCCGCGTCAGCCTGTTCGACGACGAGGTCGAATCGCTGTCGGTGTTCGACCCGCTGACCGGGCACATCCTGCAGCGCGTGCCGCGTTTCACCGTCTATCCTTCGAGCCACTACGTAACGCCGCGTGCGACCACCCTGCGGGCAATCGAGGCGATCAAGGAAGAGTTGCGCGAGCGCATCGAGTTTTTCCAGCGCGAGAACAAGCTGGTTGAGTGTCAGCGGATCGAACAGCGCACGCGCTTCGATCTCGAGATGCTGATCGAAATGGGATTCTGCAAAGGCATCGAGAATTACTCGCGGCACCTGTCGGGGCGGAAGGAGGGCGAGCCGCCGCCAACGCTCATCGATTATCTGCCGCCCGGCACGCTGATGTTCATCGATGAGAGCCACGTCACCATGCCGCAACTTGGCGGCATGTATCGCGGCGACCGTGCGCGCAAGGAGAACCTGGTCAATTACGGGTTCCGGCTGCCTTCGGCCCTCGACAACCGGCCGCTGCGGCTGGATGAGTTCGAGCGGCTGATGAAACGCAGCGTTTTCGTTTCAGCCACGCCGGCCGAGTACGAACGCGCGCACCAGGCGCAGGTGGTGGAGCAGGTTGTGCGGCCGACCGGGCTGGTCGACCCGCAGATCGAAGTGCGTCCGGCATCGACCCAGGTCGATGACCTGCTGTCGGAGATCAGCGAACGGGTGAAGGTCGGGGAGCGCGTGCTGGTGACCACTCTCACCAAGCGCATGGCTGAAGACCTGACTGATTATCTTGCCGAGCACGGGGTCAAGGTGCGCTACTTGCATTCCGACATCGACACGGTCGAGCGCGTCGAGATCATCCGCGATCTGCGGCTCGGTGAATTCGACGTGCTGGTCGGCATCAACCTGCTGCGCGAGGGGCTCGATCTGCCCGAAGTGTCGCTGGTTGCGATCCTCGACGCCGACAAGGAAGGCTTTCTGCGCTCGGAGCGCTCGCTGATCCAGACCATCGGCCGCGCGGCGCGCCATATCAACGGCAAAGCCATCCTGTACGCCGATAAGGTTACCGACTCGATGCAACGCGCGATCGGCGAGACCGAGCGCCGCCGTAACAAGCAGATCGCGTACAACAAGCAGCGCGGCATCACGCCCGTAGGCGTGGTGAAGGGAGTGCGCGATATGATCGAAGGGGTCTACGATGCCCAGGAAGCGCAGCAGCAGTTGAAGGTAGCGCAGGCCGAGACTGCTTACACGGCGATGAGCGAGAAAGACCTCGCGCGCGAGATCAAGCGCGTCGAAAAAGGCATGCTCGATGCCGCCAGGAACCTCGAATTCGAACGCGCCGCCGAACTTCGCGACGAGCTGAAGCAGCTCAAGCAGCGGCTATTTTTAGGGCTTGCCGCTTAGGGAATCTCGGATCAACCCGGATTTCGTCATTCCTGAGAATGTAGGGCGCGGATTTATCGCGCCGATTGGTTGCCGCTGGATTCGTGGCGCGATGAATCCGCGCCCTACAGCCATGGCGTTGGATACCGAGCTACCTGGCTGCGATCCGTTTCGGTTCCTGCGCGCGTTTCGCCTTGATTGCGGCAAGCACTTTCTCAGCCGTGGCCGGCAGCGAGGTGATGCGCACACCGACCGCGTTGTGGATTGCGTTCAGAATCGCCGCCGCCGTCGGAACCGCAGTCGGCTCGCCGACGCCCTTCGCGCCGAACGGGCCGGTCTCGTCGTAGCTCTTGACGATGTTGACTTCGATTTCCGGCATGTCGAGGCTGGTGGGCATGATGTAGTTGGTCAGATTGGGGTTGATCTGACGGCCTGCGGCGTCGAACAGGATTTCCTCCTGCAGCGCGAAACCGACTCCCATCGAGATACCGCCTTCGATCTGCCCTTCCACCAGCATCGGGTTGATGGCCGTGCCGCAATCATGGGCCGCGACGATGCGGATGACGTCCACTTCGCCGGTCTCGTCATCCACGTCAACTTCGGCGATCTGCGTGGCGTAGACGTAAGTGCTGAAAGGCTTGCCTTGCCCGGTTTCGGGGTCCAGCGCGACGGTCGCCGGATTGAAAGATGCGGCGCCTATGGGCGGCTCCCCCATGACCACTTGCGCATGATTCGCCACCTCGCCGATGGGCAGATAACGCTGCGGGTAGCCTTTCACCTGAATTTTGCGGTCCCTCGCTTCGAGCTGATCGGGTTTGACGCGCAGCATGGGTGCCGCAACCTCGAACAGGATCGCCTTGGCCTTTGCGGCCGCGAGCCTGACCGCGTTGCCGGTTACGTAGGTGGTGCGGCTTGCAATTGCGCCGGTGTCCATGGGGGTTGAGTCGGTGTCGGCGGACACGACGTGCACGTCGTCGGTGGCGATGCCGAGTTCTTCCGCCGCGATCTGGCCCAGGATGGTGAGCGAGCCCTGGCCCGTTTCAACCGTGCCGGTGAGCAGCGTCGCGGTGCCGTCCTCGTTGACTTTCACCACGGCGGCGCTCGGATTGGCCGCGACCGTGAAGCCGATCGGATACCACATGCACGCGATGCCGCGTCCGCGCCGTTTCATGACCGCGGTTCTTTCCATCCGAAGCGTTCCGCCGCCGTGCGCAGCGTGTCCTTGACCACGACGCTGTGCAGCACCTGTCCGGTGGGGCTGGGCGAGCCTTCCTCGAAAGCGTTAAGCAGCCGGATGTCGAGCGGGTCGATGTTCAGCGCCGCCGCGATGTCGTCCATATGCGATTCGTACGCGAAGCACACCTGCGGCGCGCCGAATCCGCGCATGGCGCCAGTCATCGTCTTGTTGGTGTACACGACGAACGCTTCCGCATGCAGGTTGTCGATGTTGTAGGGTCCGGCGGCCAGGATGCACGCCTTGCCCAGCGTCGTCTCGCTCCACGAACAGTAAGCGCCGCCGTCGAGGACGAGGCGCACTTTGCGCGCGATGATCCTGCCGTCTTTCATCACGCCGGTCTTGTATTCCATGATGATCGGATGGCGCGTGGTCGTCGCGATGAATTCCTCGGTGCGCGTGAAGGTGCCCTTGACCGGAAGGCCGGTTTTCTTCGACAGCAGCGCCAGCACCGGCTCCTGCGTGATCTCGTTCTTGCCGCCGAAATTGCCGCCGACGATGGTGGCGACGACGCGGATGCGGTTGATCGGCAGCTTGAGCGTGCGCGCGATGTCGGCGCGGCCGAGCGTGATCCGTCCCAGGGTCGAATAAATGGAGACGCGGCCGTTGGGATCCCACATGGCGATCGATGCATGGGGTTCGAGCGGAACGTGCTCGACCATCTGCGTGCGAAAGGTCCCCTCGAAAATATGGTCGGATGCGGCGAAGCCTTTTTCGATGTCGCCTTTCTTGATCAGCTTGGTCGCATAGATGTTGCTGTTGGGTGCATGCACCTTGGGCGCGTCGTCTTTCATCGCCTCCACGGGATCGAAGACCGCCGGCAGTGGTTCATACTCGACCTTGATCTTGTCGAGTGCATCGAGGGCGATCTGCTCGGTCACGGCTGCCACTGCCGCGACTCCGTCACCCGCATGGAATACCAGGTCGTCGGCCAGCACCGGCTGGTCTTTCAACGACGGCCCGAATGAGTTGACCGGAATTTCGCGCCCGGTCAGCACCGCCATTACACCGGGCAGGGCTTCCGCTTCGCGCGTGTCTATGCTTTTGATTCGCGCCGCCGCAATTCCCGCCCGCTTGATCTTCGCATACAGCATTCCGGGGAACGCGAGATCGTCTATGTACCTGGTCTGGCCGAGTCCGTGCAGGCGGCCGTCGGGCCGCGTCGCCCGCTGGCCGACGGCCGGAGTCTGTTGGCGGACTTCGGGGACCAGTGTTTCGATCGGATACGTTACCGGCGGAGTTATCGCGGGCAGACGCAGTGTTTCGTCAGTCTCCCGCCATGCGTCCAGTGAAACTTTCTTCTCAGCGACTTTTGTTTTTCTCGCCATGTTTCAGTCCTTTCCGTTGCAGGCTACGCAGCCTTATCGCGAAGACTGCGCGCGGCTTCCTGGATCGCCTCGATCATTTTGGTGTAACCGGTGCACCGGCACAGATTTCCGGCGAGCGCATCGCGGATCTGCTGTGCCGTGGGGTCGGGGATTTCGTCCAGCAGCGCCTTGGCCGACAGGATCACCCCCGGCCCGCAGAAGCCGCATTGCAGCGATGCGTGATCCTCGAATGCCTTCTGGATCGGGTGCAGCCGGTCCATGCTGGCGAGCCCCTCGATCGTCAGCACCTCGCGGCCGTCGGCCTGGCCGGCGAGCATCAGGCAGGCGTTGACCGGTTTTCCATCGACGATCACGGTGCACGCGCCGCAATCGCCGACGTCGCACCCGAGCTTGGCGCCGGTCAGATTGAAATTATCCCGCAGCAGCCTGAGCAGCGTTGTTTCCGGCGGCACGGACGCAGCGCGGGTTTCGCCGTTGACGATGATGGTTACGTTCGCCACGTTAAGCTCCCTGATTGCGCTTCGCCTGCGCTTGCGCGTAGGCGTTTTCCAGCGCGCGCCGGGTGAGTACCGCGATCAAATCCCGCCGGTATCCGGCGGAGGCGCGAAAATCGCTGATCGGCTTCGCCTCATTGACGGCGATGCGGCCGGCTTCAGTCATTGCTTGGGGCGTAATCGGGCGGCCCTCAAGGTACGCTTCGGCTTGCAGGATACGTATCACTTTCGGCGCGACCGCACCGAGCGCGATCCGCGGCGCGACGAATACGTGCTTGTCCCAGTCGACCCACAGGCTTGCGGCGGCATTGACCAATGCCAGCGCCTGTCCCTTGCGCAAGCCGGACTTCAGGAAATGCGCCGGCTTGCCGAGATTTGTTTTGGGAATGACGATCTCCACCAGCAATTCGCCGGATTTGAGAATCGTCTTGCGAGGCCCGACAAAAAATTCGGTTAGCGGTACCTGCCGGCGGCCGGCAGCTCCGGCGACCGTGACCAGCGCGTCGAGCGCAATCAACGTGGGACCGCTGTCCATGGACGGCACACCGGTCACGAGATTGCCGCCCAGCGTGCCGAGATTACGGGTCTGCACGGCGCCGATGGTGTGCGCCGCATCGGCCAGGGCCGGGAACATTCCGCAGATGAGCGGCGAGCGCATGATTTCGCTATGCGTGACCAGCGCGCCGATGCTGAGTCCCGCGTCGGTGATCGCGATGCGTTTCATATCCTCGGCACGCGAGATATCGACCATGACTTGCGGAGTATGGGATGCCGACTTGAGCTCGACCAGCAGATCGGTACCTCCCGCGAGAATCCTGGCGGACGCGCCGTGCTCCGCGAGCAGGGCGATCGCATGCTGCGAATCCCTGGCGGTGACGAGGTCGAATGCTCTCATGCATCGTCTCTGCGTTAGCGCCCGGCAGTGCGGCGCTTGCGGCCGGTGCGGGCGAGCCCGGCCATCTCACTCAGTACCGCGCCAACGGAGCCACTATCCTGCTTGGCATAACCCGCCGCCATCGCAGCGGTATAAAGCGGCGCGCAAGTGGCGAATAGTGGGGTCGGGCAAGCGAGTTGCGTTGCGAAGTCCGCGATGAGATGCATATCTTTCTGCCACACCTCGACTTTCATGGTTGCCTCGCGGTAGTCGTCTGCCACCATCATGGGGCCGCGCACCTGCAGCATGCGGGAGCTGCCGGCACCGTCGCTGACCACTTTGAGGGTAAGGGCAGGGTCGAGCCCCGCCTTCTTCGCCAGCACCAGCGCTTCGGCCGCAGCGACGTTGTGGATTGCGACCAGCAGGTTGGCGATGAATTTCATTTTGATTCCCGTGCCAAACGCGCCCAGGTAATAGTGCGCGCGGGAGATGCCTTCGAAGACTTCTTTGCACGCGTTGCAGGCGGCACGCGGGCCGCTGGCATAAACGTTGAGATCCCTGGTGCGCGCCTGCGCACCGGTCCCGCTCAGCGGGCAATCGAGCAGCGTGATTGATTTGCGCGCAAGCATGCGGCGTGCGGTTTCCTTCGCAGCAAGCGGCAGCGTGCTCGTTTCGACCACGATGAGGCCTTTATGCGGCGTGCGGGCGAGTTCGCCCGCCACGGCTTCGAGCGCAGCCACCGAAGGCAGTGAAGTGACGGCTATCGGCACAGCGCGTGCAACCTCGGCGATCGAGCGCGCCGCGATGCCGCCCCCACGCGCGAACGCCCGCCGCGCTGCCGGCAGCACGTCGTAGCCGACGACGCGAAATCCCGCCCGCAACAGGTTCGATGCCATCGCCGAGCCCATGATGCCGAGCCCGATCATGCCTGCGCTTCGCTTCGTTTTCATGGTCGTCTCCGGGTGGGTTCAGGGAATGGATTGCCCAGTATAACAATGCGCTGGCGCGCGCGCCAACGGCCGGCGGGCCTGGTTTTCTTGACGATTTCTATTGACAGCCCGGCGCGAAGTTGGGACTATGAATAACCACAAAAAGAACAGCGTTTTCGGTCCGGAATCCACCTCTAAACCAAAAGCAAGGAGGCACCATATGAAATTTTCACGCATCGCATTGACAGCTGCGCTCATCGGCTGCGGGCTATTCGCCGCCAGGGCCGCCAGCGCGGAAGATATCAAACTGCGCATCGCTTCTGGCCATCCACCGGTCCAGACCTATGTCAACCTGATGACCACGTATTTCGTGCCCGAGGTGGCCAAGCGCGTCGCTGCGCGCACCAAGCACAAAGTGGAATTCATCGAGGCCTACGGCGGCTCGATCGTCAAGGTGGCGGACGTATTGGAGGGAGTGCAGTCGGGGATCGTGGATATCGGCGGATTCTGTTTTTGCTTCGAGCCTTCGAATTTACCGCTGCACGCGTTCCAGGTGATGCTGCCGTTCGGCACCATGGACCCGGTGGTAAGCGTCAAGCTTGCTCGCGCCGTGTACGACAAAGTGCCGTACATGTCCAAAGTGCTGGAGGACAAGTTCAACCAGCGGCTGCTCGGGTTGATCGCCGATAACGGTTATAACCTGGGCACGAGCTTTGACTGGAACACCGTCGCGGACCTGAAAGGCAGGAAACTCGCCGGCGCCGGCCTGAATCTCAAATGGCTCGAGTATGCGGGTGCGGTTCCGGTGCAATCCTCGCTGCCGGAGGCGTATACCTCGATGCAGACCGGGGTCTACAACGGCTGGATCATGTTCCCCTCGGCCTGGGTGCAGTTCAAGCTCTACGAAATCGGCAAGTTCTATACTGAAACCGGCTTCGGAGCGATCACCTGGCACGGGCTTACGATCAACAAGGCGCGCTTCGCCAAGCTGCCGAAGGACGTGCAGAATATCCTGCTCGAAGTCGGACGCGAGTACGAGGCACGCACGGGTACGGTGAACCTGGAAAACTATCCCAAGCAACTCGAGCAGTTGCGCAAGAATGGCGTGACCGTGAAGAAAATTACCGACAGCGCGCGCAACGATTGGGCCAACGCGCTGAAGGGGTGGCCGCAGCAGAAGGCCGACGAGCTCGACAAGCAGGGGCTGCCGGCGAGCCAGGTGCTGAAGCTCGCGCTCGAAGAAGCCGAGAAACTCGGCCATAAGTGGCCGTTGCGCTACCAGATCAAGTAGCAATCCGTAATTCCGTCATGCCGGCGCAAGCCGGCATCCAGAAAGGTTGATTCGCTTGAGGCATGTTTTCTGGACCCCGGCGTGCGCCGGGGTGACGAGCCAGTTTTTGACAAGCCGCTAAAAGCCCGCCGCAATGGTCACGCGCCTGAATAACTGGATCACCACGTGCCTGCTGGTCATCGCGGCGGTGCTGGGTTTCCTGCTTTCCTTCGTCGTCGTTGCCGACGTCATCGGCCGCGTCGTTTTCAACAGCCCGCTCAAGGGCACCCCCGAGATGGTTTCCATTTCGATCGTCATGATCTGCTTCCTGCAGGCCGGTTACGCGGTGCGCAGCGGCGGCATGATCAACGTCGACTTCCTGCTCGTGCGCATGCCGCCGCGGATGCAAAGCTACGTCATGGCCATCGGCGCATTACTCGGCCTGGGTTTCTTCGGTCTGGTGTGCTTTGGTGCAATCGATCCGGCGATCCACTCCTGGATGTCGAACGAGTTCGAAGGCGAGGGCGCGCTGCGCGTTCCCTCGTGGCCCGCGCGCTTCATCGTCGTGATCGGCACGGGGCTTGCTGCGTTGTCCTACGTGCTCAACGCGATCGAGCATTTCAAGGCCGGCATGCAGGGCCGCGGGCCGGCGCACATTGGTCCGACGGTCAGCGCGATCTGATGCGCGCCGCTCAGCACTGACATCCGGGCATAGATAAACCGTACGCCATGTTCGGTATCGGTGACATGTGGATCCTGATCGGCGTGCTGCTCGCCGTGGTGTTCTTCGGCGTGCACGTCGCGGTCGCGCTCGGAACCACCGCGGTGCTCGGCATCTTCCTGATGACCCGGGATTTCCACGCCGTCTATACCTTCATTGGCAGCACTGCCTACGAGGCGCTGCGCGACTACGTGTTTGCGGTAATCCCGCTGTTCATGCTGATGGGGGAATTTCTCGGCAAGTGCGGCGCGGCAAGCGATCTCTACGCGTTGATCAACCGCCTTACGCGCCGGATTCCCGGACGGCTTGCGGTCGCCACGGTAATTGCCAATGCCGTGTTCGCGTTCGTTACCGGCGTCTCGATTGCGGCCGCGGCTGCGTTTTCGCGCATCGCTTACCCGGAGATGAAGAAAAACGGCTACGACCGCCGTTTCGCGCTGGGGTGCATCGCCGGCAGCGCGTGCCTCGGCATGCTGATTCCGCCCTCGGTGCTGATGATCGTGTGGGGCGTGCTGACCGAACAGGCGATCGGCAAGCTTTTCATCGCCGGCATCATACCGGGCTTCATTGTCGTGTTTTTCTATTGCCTCTATATTTTCTGGGTCGCCATCATGGTGCCGGAAATGGTCGGCGAGGGAACTGACCAGAGGCGCGTGCGTGCCGAAGCTGCGGTCGCAGCTGCCGCGGCGGGTGAGGCGGGGCCATCGCTCGCTGCCGTGTTCTGGAGCACGATGGCCGTGCTGGCGCTCGTATTCGGTACTCTGGGCGGCATCTGGCTCGGTTTTTTCACGCCCACGGAAGGCGCGGGCGTGGGTGCCGCGCTGGCGCTGGTGCTTGCAATCGCCAAGGGCATGCGCGTAAAAGAGATGTTCGAGGTGGTGCTGTCGGTCGGGCGGACCTCGGCGCCATTGCTGCTGCTGCTCTTTACGGCGCAACTCTACTCGCGCACGCTGTCGATGACCGGCATTACCGGCGCGGCGAAGGAATTCTTCCTGACCAGCGGGCTCGGGCCGTATGAAATACTCGCGATCATGGTCGCCATCTGGTTCGTGCTCGGGACTTTGATCGACTCGATTTCCATCATCCTGCTCACGGTGCCGGTGTTCGCGCCGATTGCCATGGCGCTGGGTTTCGATCCGCTCGCGTTCGGAATCGTCGGCATCCTCGCCATCGAGGTGGGACTGCTGACCCCGCCGTTCGGCATCCTGGTGTTCACGGTGCGGGCGGCGCTGCCGCTCGAGGCCTCGGTCGGCGAAATCTTCCGGGCTTGCACGCCATACTGGATTTGCCTGATGGCCGTGATCATAACGATTGCCGTCTATCCGCCGCTTGCCACCTGGCTCCCCAATCTCGGAAAATAGCCGGCGAGCCTTTTGCACGGAATCCGTTTCCTGACAGAGGATTTCAAACATGAAAAGAAAATATACGCTGCGGTTCGACGCCTCGCGGGAAAAATGGCTGCTGACGCACGACGACAGCGAGAAGGTTCTGAAAGTCTTCGACACCAAGGAGGGCGCAACCCGCGCGGGGGTGTTGCGTAAAGCGCTGGGCCGGGAAGGCGGGACGGTCACGCTGCGTACGCGGACCGGCGTATTCGATGAAGAACGAACATTCCCCAGAAGCGCGGACCGCTGACAATCCGCGGCTGGACCCCGCCGGCTACCAGCCACACAGGGATGTCGATGACTGAAGAAAGATGCCGTCTTGCGGTGGATGTGGGTGGAACGTTCACCGACCTTGTCATACTGAACGAGCAAACCGGACAGATTCAAACGCTGAAGGTCTCATCCACGCCACGCGATCCATCGGAGGCGGTATTGAACGGCGTGCGCCGGGCGCGCGACGAACTTGGCCTGGAACCTGCGCGCGTGAGTCAATTCACGCACGCCACCACCGTGTGCTCGAATGTGGTGCTGCAGGGGGTGGGGGCCCGTACCGGGCTGCTGGTGACCGAAGGCTTCCGGGACTTGCTCGAGATCCAGCGCCACAAGCGTTACCGCCTGTTCGACCAGTCCTATCAAAAGATTCCGCCGCTGGTGCCGCGGCGCCTGTCCTTTGGCATTCCCGAGCGCATCGATGCGGCCGGCGCGGTGGTACGGCCTCTGGACGAGGCGGCGTTGCGACAGGCGCTGCGGGAGCTGGCGGCGGCGGGCGTCGAGGCGCTGGGAATCTGCTTTCTGTTTTCGTTCAAGAACGCCAGTCATGAAAAGCGCGCGGGCGAGATCGCGCGGGAGATGCTGCCGCAGTGTTTCATTACCCTGTCGAGCGACATCTACCCGCAGTATCGGGAATACGAGCGAACGAGCACCACCGTGGTTAATGCGTACCTCGGGCCAAGCGTGTCGACCTATCTCGAGCGCATGAGCGGGGCGCTGGACGAAGTGGGTATCAAGGTTCCGCTGCACATGATGCAGTCCAACGGCGGGATCATTTCGTGGCGGGAAGCCACCCAGATGCCCTGCCGCGTGGTTGAATCGGGACCGGCCGCGGGGGTCATCGCCGCAGCCCATTTTGGCAAACTTGCCGGGCGGACGAACATCATTTCGTTCGACATGGGGGGCACTACGGCCAAGGCGGGGCTGATTGAAAACGGCGAGGTTCGCCAGTCGGCGGGACAGGAGCTCGGCGCCGGGATCAACATCTCGCGCATCCTGCAGGGCGGGGGTTATTTCGTGGGTGCGGCGACCGTCGATCTGGCCGAAGTGGGAGCGGGGGGCGGATCGATTGCGTGGCTGGATACCGGCGGGGTGCTGAAAGTCGGTCCACAGAGCGCGGGCGCGGATCCGGGGCCGATCGCCTACGGGCTGGGAGGCGAGCAGGTCACGGTCACGGATGCCAACCTGCTGCTCGGGCGCGTGCCGGTGGAATATTTTCTGGGCGGCGAGATGCGCCTGGATCTGGATAAAGCGCGGCGCACCGTAGAGGCACAACTCGCGGAACCTTTGAATATCACCGTCGAACAGGCGTGCGCAGCGGTGATCGAGGTGGCCAACGCGAGCATGCTGAAAATGCTGCGCATCGTGACCGTGGAAAAAGGCTGCGATCCGGCCGACTTTGCGATGGTGGCGTTCGGCGGCAACGGCCCCGTTCACGGCATCGAGCTCGCGGGAGATCTCGGAATACACGAGGTGATAGTTCCGCCCGCGCCGGGATTGCTCTCGGCGCAGGGGCTGCTGGTGGCCGATATTCGCTATGACTTCCGGCAAACCCACGTGGCGCCGGTGATGGGGGGCGACATCGACGCGGTCGAGCGACTGTTCCAGGCGCTCGAAAGCCGCGGCCGGCAAGCGCTGCAGAGCTACGGGCTGGCGGATGACACGATTGCATTCCTGCGCTCCGCGGACATGCGTTATCACCGGCAGGCCTACGAAATCAATGTGCGGTTGCAGGACGGAGCCCTGGATGCATCGCATCAGGCGTCGATCGCCGAGACGTTTCACCAAGTGCACGAGCGGCTCTACGGCCGGCGCGATAAAGCCGGGGTAATTCAGTTCGTGACGCTGTGTGTCACGGCAGTGGGCAATACCCGGCGTCTGGCCCATCAACCGCTGGCCCAAGGCGACGGCTCGGCAAAAAATGCGCTCAAGTCCTCGCACCAGGTGTTTTTCAGGGACACGGGCATGACCGAATGCCCCTGCTATGACCGGATGTTGCTGCGCGCCGGCGATGCCTTGTCCGGGCCGGCCTTGATTGAAGCTGTGGATTCGACGACCGTCATTCCGCCGGGCTGGACGATGCGTTGCGATGCAATCGGCAACCTCATGATCACGCGGGAAAGGCCGATGCCATGAGTTCAAACCAGCGTACAACGCTCGACGCATCCCGGCTGGAGATTCTTTCGAACGCGCTGAACGCGATTACCGAGGAAATCCAGCTCACGTTGCTGCGGTCGGCCTATTCACAGGTGGTCAAGGAGGCGCAGGATGCCTCGTGCGCCATCTTCACCGCCGAGGGACGCACCGTGGCGCAGCCGGTGGTCGTTCCCGGCCATCTGGGATCGATGCGGTTTCTGCTCCAGGATATTTTCAAGGAATTTCCGGCGGCGGCCATGCAGCCGGGGGACGTATTCATGAACAACGATCCCTATCATGGCGGCAGCCATTTGCCGGATATCGGTGTATTCCGGCCGATTTTCTACGACAACCGGCTGATCGCATTTGCCGGATGCCTGATTCATTACACCGATGTCGGCGGGATGGTCCCGGGCAGCAACCCGATGACGGCGACCGAGCTGTACCAGGAAGGTCTCGTGATCCCGCCGGTCAAGTTGTGCGATGCGGGCCGGGAAAACAAGACGCTGATCGACCTGATCTGCGCCAATGTGCGTGTGCCCGACATTTTTATGGGGGATTTGCGCGCGCAGGAAGGGGCGCTGGTCAAGGGCGAGCAACGGTTGCGCGACCTTCTGGATCGCTACGGCTGCGACGGGGTCAGCAACGCAATGGAGCTGCTGCTCGATTACACGGAGAAGAAAGCACGCGAGGCGATCCGGGCGATTCCGAACGGCGTCTACGAATTTGTCGATCACATGGATCACGATGGCGTGGATCTCGCGAAGCCGGTCAAGATCGCGGTGCGCCTGGAAGTACTCGACGACCGGCTGCGGTTCGACTTCACCGGCACCGATCAACAGGTCAGGGGGCCGCTGAACGCGCCACTGTCGAAAACCTGGACCACTATTTTCTACTGCGTGCGGTGCGTGCTGCCGGATGACATCGCTTTTAACGACGGCCTCACGCGGGTGGTCGAGGTGCACGTCCCGGAAGGCACGCTGCTCAACCCGCGTCATCCCGGGCCGGTCAACGCGCGGTCGGTGACCGTTGCGCGCATCGCCGATACGGTGCTCGGCGCTTTGGCCCAGGCGGTTCCCGAGCGCGTCGGTGCGCAGTGCTGCGGCGTCCCGACCGGCGTATCCTTCGGCGGCGTCGATCCGAGAACCGGGCGCAACTTCGTTTTTTACGAAGGCTATTGCGGCGGCATGGGCGGGAGCATATCCGCCGACGGGGCTGACGCGGTGAGCACCGGAACTTCGAACGCGATGAACATTCCGGTCGAGTCGATCGAAATAGACTATCCGGTCCGCATGGTGCGCTACGAACTCGTTCCCGACTCGGGGGGAAGCGGCAAATTCAGGGGCGGGCTGGGAATATTGCGCGAGTACGAAATGCTCGCCGAACGTGCGACCGTGAACGTGCGCGGCGACCGCGCGGTATTCGCGCCGCGCGGACTTTACGGCGGCGGCAACGGCAGTTTCGCCACCTTGTTCCTCGAGCGCGACGACGGCTCGATGGAAAAGATTCCCAGCAAGTACGGCAGCCATATCAAACGCGGCCAGCATCTCAGGATCATGACGCCGGGGGGCGGCGGCTTCGGAGACCCGGGTCAGCGCGACCGTGCCGCGCTCAGGCGGGACTTCCTGGACGGCAAGGTTTCAGCTGAGAAAACAAAGCAGGACTACGGCGTGGACATTCGCGCCGAAGACTCAAGCGGCTAGCCGGCGAATGAGCGCCGCGCGCAGGCTCGAAAGATTGCTCGAACCGCTGCCAGTAAAGCAGGTCACGCTCCGCAACCGCATCGTCAAACCCGCGCAGGTTCTGGGCTTTGCCGCGGACGACGGCAATGCGAGCCCGATGCTGATTGATTTCTACGCCACCCTCGCGAAGGGCGGGGTCGGCCTGATCATCGTCGAAAGCAGCTGCGTGGACTACCCGATCGGCGGCAAGGGACAAAACCGGCTGCTCATTCACGACGATGGGTTCATCCCTTCTTTCGCGCGGCTTGCCGATGCGATTCACAGTCACGGTTGCCCGACTTTTTTGCAGCTGAGCCACAACGGACCCGCGGGACATTTTTCGGGCCTGCAGCCGCTTGCGGCCTCGGCTCTCTCCGCGGACGAGATCCCGATATCCGACCCCAGGGTCAAGTACGACCCGCCCCGCGGGATGACTCTTGCCGATATCGAGCACGCCGTGGAAAAGCACGCGGATGCGGCGTGGCGTGCGCAGCAGGCGGGCTTCGACGGTGTCGAGGTGCACGCCGGACACTCTTATCTTCTCAATAGCTTTCTCTCCCGTGCATGGAACCGCCGTGACGACGATTACGGGTGCCAGACGCTGGAAACAAGAGCGCGATTCGCAGCCGAAATCGTCCGCGCGATACGGGCACGGGTTGGAGCTGGCTTCGTCGTCGGCATGCGCGTGAACGGCGAGGAGTGGGGGCACGAGCAGGGAATAACCCCTCAGGAAAGCCGCGGGTACGCCAGGATTCTGGAATCGGCAGGACTCGATATCATTCACGTGACCGGCTGGGGCTACGGCTACGGCGCGTACTCCTGGGTGCAGTATCCCGAGCAATTGCTGTATCCGGAACCGGCTGTGCCGCTGGCGAAGATGGTCAGGAAGCCAGGGGTCATTGCGAGCAGGGCTGCGGGCATCAAGGAAGCCGTTTCAATTCCGGTGATCGCAGTGGGCAGCCTGGGACCCGAACTCGGCGACTGGATCCTGCGCCAGGGAATGGCCGATGCGATCGCGATGGGCAGACGGTTGATGGCCGACCCGGATCTGCCAAGGAAGCTGGCCGAAGGAAGACCCGAGGACATCAGGCCGTGCATGGCGTGCCTCGAGTGCCGGACTCCATTTCAGCGCTACCAGCCGGTTTCCTGCCGGGTGAATGCGGCGCTGGGGAAAGAGCGGGAGTACGAGATCAGGCCCGCGGCGCGAAAGAAGCGTGTCGTCGTGGTCGGCGGCGGTCCCGGTGGAATGGAAGCCGCGAGGGTCGCGGCGGCCCTGGGCCATGACGTGGTGCTCTACGAGAAGGCGCCGCGGCTGGGGGGATCGTTGCCATTGGCAGCGCTGATCAAAGGGACCCAGATCGAAGATTTTCCCGCCCTGGTCAATTACTTCGAAACCCAGCTCCGAAAACTCGGCGTCCGGGTTGAGTTGAGGCAGGAGTTCACGCCTAACATGGCCCGCAATCTCAGGCCGGAGGCGGTGGTCGTTGCAATCGGAGGACAGCACGCCTCGCCAACCATCCCTGGAATTAACCGGCGGAATGTGCTCACCGGGCAAGCATTGCAACGCAAGGTTGCGCCCTATCTCAGGCTGCTGGGGCCGGGGCTGCTCGGATGGATTACCCGCTTCTGGCTGCCCGTGGGAAAACGGGTCGTCGTGATCGGGGGCCTGCTGCATGGCTGCCAGGTGTCCGCGTTCCTGGTCAAGCGGGGCAGGCACGTGACGATCGTCGAGGCTTCCGACCAATTAGGTGAAGGAATCCCCGTGGCGATGAAACAGCGGCTCCTCGATTGGCTGGCCGAGAAAGGCGTCGTGATGCTGACCGGCGCCGCATGTCAGGAGATCACCGAGGAAGGCGTTATCGTTCGAACCCGGGACGGAACGATGAGAACCGTAATCGCCGACACCGCGATCACTGCTCTGCCCACCTTGTCGAACCCGGCGCTCTCGAAGGCGCTGGAGGAAGTTGTTCCCGAAGTGTACGTCGTCGGCGACTGCGGCGAGTCCCGCTTGATCCTGCGGGCGATCGCGGACGGCTCGCGCGTCGGGCACGGCATCTAGGACATCTATGTACCTACCGCTGGGTTTCGATCTGAACCAGCGGCTCTTCACTGACCGGCGGTAGCGGCGGGCGCACGCGCGGCGGGCGCGGCGCCTGGGCCGGTTCGGGTTTGCTTGCCACCATGCGTACTTTCTCCGGATTGGTCTCGACCAGTTCCAGCTCGGGTGGCAGCACAATCGGCTGCAACGCAACCGGTGCCGCCTGCACTGCCGAAGCAGGCACTGGAGGCTCGATCGCGCGCTCGGCAGGAGCCGGCGCCGGAGGGGTTACAACGGGCGAGCGCTCCGCGTACCTCGGTACCTCGATTTCGGTCGCTGCGGGCCGCATCGTTTCAGGCGCTGGTGCCGGCCGCGTTTCGATGACTGCGGGCGTCTCATTGGCCGCTGGTGGTGCTGCCATAGCGGTCGTCTCGCCCACGCCGAACGCTGGCATCGACGGCTGCCGTGGCTCCGCATTGATCGGCGCGCCTGGAGCTGGCCTGGATTCCGAGCGGTCGCGGCCACCACGGCGGCGGCGTTTGCGGCCTTCGCCTTCCTGCCGCGGTCCTTGCTCGCGCGGCCTTTCGATCACGGGAGTCTCACCGGCGGCATCCGGCCCTGGCTGTGCCGGACGTTGCGGCTGGCGGCGTGGCTGCTGTTCGCGCGATTGCGGGCGCTCGCCGTGGCGGTCGCGTTGCTCGTGGCGCGGCGCACCGGCTTCGGCGCCGGGCTCGCCCCGTGGCGCGCGGTCACGCTGGCGGCCGCGCTGCTGATCGCCGCGGTCGCGGCGGGGCGGACCATTGGGCCGCGGGCGGCGTTGCGAACCCTGTTCGACGCGTTCGCGCACGGCCGCTTGCGGCTGCTCCGGCCGGGTCTCGGCCGGCCGGGGCCTGAACCAGCCGAAGATCTTGTCGATAATCGATGGCTGCGGTATTGCTTCCGGCGCGGGTTTCGGCGCCACCACAGGCGCAGGCTGCGCTGGCGTAATGCCTTTCACCAGCGCCTCCGGGCGTGGTGCCACTGGTTCCTGCGCCGACGGCAGGTTCGTGTCGCTCTTTTCCGGTACCGCGACCATTTCGTAGCTCGGCGGCGGCAGTTCAGCCAGGTTCAGTTCCTCGTGCTTGAGCCTCGTTACCGTGTAATTCGGCGTTTCGAGATGGATATTGGGGATCAGCACGATGTTGACCTTAAGCCGCGATTCAATCGAATGAAACTCGGCGCGCTTCTCGTTCAGCAGATAGGTTGCGACATCGACGGGCACCTGCGCGTGTACCGCGCCGGTGTTTTCCTTCATCGCTTCCTCCTGCAGAATGCGCAG
>Ga0082335_1004916_pt1 | contig 19302 bp, 16 predicted proteins | sample Subgrocontami58m_FD_72375 | JGI IMG/M metagenome (GOLD analysis project Ga0082335, IMG submission 72375) | Subsurface groundwater microbial communities from S. Glens Falls, New York, USA - GMW37 contaminated, 5.8 m (SPADES assembly) (version 2) ... | reverse complement strand
GCGGAAATTAGGTATACTGAAGTGCGGCTGCAAAAATTGTCAGATGAATTGCTTGCCGACATTGACAAGGACACGGTGGATTTCACGCCGAATTTTGACGGCACATTGAAAGAGCCATCATGCCTTCCTGCAAAATTCCCGAACCTGCTTGTGAACGGCTCATCCGGCATCGCGGTCGGCATGGCAACCAACATCCCCCCGCACAATTTGGGCGAGGCAATCGATGGCGTGGCCGCCCTTATTGACAAGCCTGACATCGATACCCCCGCGCTTTGCTCAATCGTCCGCGGGCCGGATTTCCCTACGGGGGGCATAATCATCGGCCGTGCCGGAATTATCGACGCTTACACAACAGGCCGAGGCTCCATCCGCGTGAGGGGCAGGGCGGAAATAATCGACAGCAAAAAAGAGAAAGGGCGCAAAGTCATCCGCATCAGCGAGCTGCCCTACCAGGTGAACAAGGCCGAGCTTGTGAAAACCATTGCCGAATTAGTGCGCGACAAGAAAATCGAAGGGATTGCCGACATACAAGATTTGTCGAACAAGGACGGCATGGAAGTGCGCATCGAGCTCAAGCGCGATGCCAGCCCGGAAGTCGTGCTCAACCTTCTCTATGCAAAAACACAGCTTGAGAATTCGTTTGGCATAATCAACATCGCCCTGGTCAACAATGAGCCAAAAACGCTGAATCTGCTTCAAATGCTGCGCGAATTCCTGAAGCACCGGCAGGCCGTGGTGCGCCGCAGATGCGCATTCGACCTTAACGTGGCAAAAGAGCGCAAGCACATCATCGAAGGCCTGAGGATTGCGCTTGCCAACATCGATGCGATAATTGCGGCAATCAAAAAATCCGCGGACACGGCATCGGCAAAAGCCGCCCTCATGTCGGCATGGCCATTGTCGGAGAAGCAGGCTGTTGCCATTCTGGACACAAAACTGCAACGCCTCACCTCCCTCGAACGCCACAAAATCGACGAGGAGGACATCGTGCTTGCCAAAACAATCGAGGAGCTTGCCGCAATCTTGGCGGATGAAAAGAAAGTGCTTGCAATCATCAAATCCGAATTGCTTGAAATAAAAGCAAAATACGCAAACCCCCGCCGCACCGAAATCCAGGAGGGCGCGGACGAGGAGTTTGAAATGGAAGACCTGATACCTGACGAGCCTGTAGCAATTGTGATTACCGAAAATGACTACATAAAGCGAATGCCCCTCAATGAATACAAGGCGCAGCGGCGGGGCGGAAGGGGCATACTGGGCGCGGAAGTGCGCGAGGAAGACAGGGTAAAGGACATCATCATCGCCCGCACTCATGACACGCTGCTGTTCTTCACCAACATGGGAATTGCGCACTGGCTCAAGGCGCACCGCATCCCCGCATCAGGGCGCTATTCCGGGGGCAAGCCGATTGTGAATCTGCTTGACGTGCAAAACGAGCGCATCGCCTCTTGGATTCCGGTGCGCGAATTCAAGGCGGACGAGTATTTGGTGATGGTGACAAAGAAGGGCACAATCAAACGGACATCATTGGAAAATTTCGCAAGGCCGCGAAGGGGCGGAATTATCGCCATAACCCTCCGGGAAGGGGATGCCCTTATCGAGGCAAGGAAAACCGACGGCAAGCAGCAAATCCTTATTGCAACCAAGCTTGGGCAGTCCATCCGCTTTGATGAGACTGAGGCAAGGGAAATTGGCAGGACAGGGCAGGGCGTGCGCGGCATTGATGTTGCGGACGATGATGAAGTGGTTGGTTTTGCCCTTTGCCGAAACCCAACCGTGCTTACAATTACGGAAAACGGCTTTGGCAAGAGGACGGAATTGGACGAGTATCGTTTGCAAGGAAGGGGAGGCTCCGGCATCATCAACATAAAGACGGAAGGCAGGAACGGCCACGTTGTCGGAGTCAAAACCGTGAGCGACGAGGACGAAATCCTCCTGATATCGTCTGGCAACAAGGTCATCCGCATCGAAGTGAAGGACATTTCCGTGATTGGCAGGAACACCCAGGGCGTGCGCATCATGAAGCTTGAGGAAGGGGAGAAAGTCATCGCGTTCGAGCATTTCACCCCGGAAAGCGGGGAAAACGGGAACGGGCATATTGCTCCGGGGGCCATAATCCAAAAGCCGACACCCGAGGCGCCAACGCCTCCATCTGATGCTCCAAAAAACTAGCCTGAAACCAGCAGCGCTTCCCTTATTTTTCCAACCGCCTTCTCCTTTTCCACAATTCCGGCAACTGCGAACAGCGCAATCGGCCATGTGACGCCCATGAATGCCGTGAACAGCATCACAACATCAAGCTGCCCTTTAGGAATCCACGGATAGGTGGACAATGCCCCGTTGAAATAATCCAGATTCAAATTGAGCAAAAACCATCCAATCGCAATCAGCAAAGTGCCAAATTTCAATTCGCTTTTTTTCGGCAGGCAAAGCACTCCCTCCACCATCATGCCAAAATGCCCCAATAAAAGTATAGCCGACATGGGCAGGCTTGCCGGCGCAAAATAAACGCCTCCATGCAGCATCAAAACAAATACCGTCCAGCTCCCGAAAATCGCAAGCCCGCAGGAAATTACAAACCGCAATGCGGCATTTTTCGGAAATCCAAACAGCAGTATGGGCGCGCCAAGCAGCGCGTAAAGCGGGCAGTCCGGCACAAAAAACCAAAGCCAGGGGGGCGTTGCGGCAAGCTGGTTAAAATAAAACCATCCGCCAATAATGGCGGCAGCAAGGATGAGAAGCAAAAGAGAAGTTTGGGCCATGTTCAATTTCATCAGCTTCAGCTCATTTCTTTTTCTTCTTGGAAATTTTCATCGGCACGCCCTCAACAAACGAGTTTGCCGGCACATTGCCATCAACAAGCGTCATGGCTGAAACAACCGCCCCATCTCCGATTTCAACGCCCGCCAAAACCGTCGCGTTCGCACCAATAAGCACATTATCGCCCAGCTTCACCCTTCCCTTTCTTGCTTCCTTCACCGTATAGTCGTGCGCAAGTATTGTGGCATTATACCCAATCACGCAATTCTTCCCGAGTTCAATAAGCTCCGGGAAAAAAATATCGAACATCGCCCCAAGCCCAATTCGTGTGCCTTTGCCGATTTTCATCCCTGTCAGGCGCAGAATGGAATTTTTCAGCCGAAGCGACGGGCTGCACCCTGCAACCCTGATCAGCGCAACATTATACGCCACTTTCAGGGGATTGGAGTATTTCCACCAAGAGGTGAGCGAATTGCCATTTTCAATTCGTTCTAAAAGCTCAAGTTTGCGCATGTGAATCTTCCAACTCCAGATTTTCAATCACTCTCTTCAGCCTCTTGATTGGCAAGCCTATTATGGTTTCCCTCCCGCCAGTTATTTTCTCAACCCAACTGCTGACGGGTTTTTCATCAATGTTGAAGCCGCCGGCCTTCCCCTTCCATTTGCCTGATCTAACATACGACAGGGCTGCCTTTTCGCTTATCTCCCGGAATTTAACAGATGCCTTTTCAGCCCAAACCGCCGCATAGTCCTTGCTTTCGCAAATTACTGCGACTCCGGTAAACGCTTCAATCCTTTTGCCGGTCACAATCCCTAAAAACTCCAGCGCCTCGTTTTTGTTTTTCGGCTTTCCGAGGATTTTTCCATCCGCCACAACAACCGTGTCCGCGCCAATCACAATCGTATCTGGATTTTCCGCCGCATTGTGCGAAGCCTTTGCAGCCCCGCCGGCAATTTCCGCCGCCACATGCGATGCCTTTGCAGCCCCGCCGGCAATTTCCGCCGCCACATGCGATGCCTTTGCAAGCGCCCTTTTTTTCACAATTTCCAGCGGCGAATTCCCGATAATGCGCCTCTCGTCAACATTTGCGTCATGGGTTTCAAATTCCAATTTGGCTTTTTGCAGCAGGAACCGCCTCCGTTTTGATGAAGATGCCAGTATTATGCGCATGCTGCATCCATTATCCATAGGAATATATAGTTGTATTGCGCCCTTGTTTCGGGAGGGAAAAGACATGAGATTTGCACTGTTGCTGCTGCCTGTTTTCATGGGCTTGCTGCTGCTTGGCTGCACCAAGCAGGAAGCGCAAGCCCCAACAGTGGTAAATCCAACAGGCGAAGTAAATCCGCCCTCGGGCATTCTGCTTCCAGAAGAGCCGGCTGCCCCTTCCAAACCAGCGCAGGTTGTGCCCGAGCTTCCGCCTTCTGTCCAGCCAGAAACCGGCAATCCAACAAAAGTTGACGGGATTTCACAATCCAGTTCAATCTGCTCAATAGAATTGGACAAGCTTACAATTGTTGCAGGGGAAACCGTAGGCATTACTGCGCGCGCATCCGCCGGGGCCGGCGAAGAGGCAACCTACTCCTGCGCAGATGAGGAAAAAACCCTGGGCATCAACGGGCTGTTCAACCATTATTCCACATGCAAATACCCAAAGGCCGGCACATATGATGTCTGGGTGAAAATCAACGGCGATGTTTGCGCAAGGCAAGCCATCACCGTGCTGAATGCGCCCCTTCCGCCTAAATTCTCCAAATGCAACCTTATCGGCAGCACGCAGAAAAAGGATTTCCAGGAAATGTATTTTGAGACCGGCGTGAATTATTCCGGCTATCTTCCCAACGACACTTTGAAGTGGGAGTGCGGATGGCGCAATTTCCAAAAGCAGCTTGGCAACCAGGCTTTCGGCAATGACGGCTTAGTGTATGGCATAATCACGGTTTCCTGCCGCTATACCGACTACGCCCTGATTCCGGACAAAATAAAGGTGAAAGTAGGCGAGGATTCTTGCGGGGAAATGGTTTTGAAGCAATGAACAAAGGTGTTTGCGATGATAGTTGGTCTGACTGGTGAGAACTGCGCAGGAAAGGACACGGTTGCCGAATATCTTAGGAAAAAAGGATTCTATTACCTTTCACTTTCCGACGTTATACGCGACGAGCTTGCCGATGAGGGAAAAGACATAACGCGCGAAAACCTGATACAAAAGGGCAACCAGCTTCGCGCACAGTTCGGGCCCTCCATCCTGGCCTTGAAAACCGTGGCAAAAATGGAAAAGGGAAAGCACTATTGCGTCGTGTCGATTCGCAATCCGTCCGAAGTTGACGAGCTTCGCAAGCTGGGCAATTTCAGCCTCTGGTATGTGGCATCAAAACCCGAGGTGCGGTTTGCAAGGATGAAAGCCCGCGCACGGGAAGGCGATCCGCACACGCTCGATGCCTTCATGCACATAGAGCAGGCAGAGGCAAAAAACCGAGACAAATCCATGCAGCAGATGGAGCAAGTGGCGAAAATGGCGGACAGGAAACTTGAAAACAACACCGATTTCAAGGCCCTGTTTGCCGTCATTGACCAAACCCTCTCAGACTCATCTTCCGAATTCAAAGCCACCCGCCCCAACTGGGACCAATATTTCATGGGGATAGCAAAAGTCGTGGCATTGCGCTCAAACTGCATGAAGCGGCAGGTTGCGGCAATCATCGTTAAGGACAAGCGCATTATTTCGACAGGCTACAACGGCTCCCCGCGCGGGACAAAAAACTGCAACGAGGGCGGCTGCGCAAGGTGCAATTCATTTGCCGATTCAGGGACCAAGCTTGACGAGTGCGTGTGCTCCCATGGGGAGGAGAATGCCATTGTGCAGTCCGCCTACCATGGCATTGCCATCAAGGGCTCCACGCTCTACACCACATTCTCGCCCTGCCTCACCTGCACGAAAATGATAATCAACTCAGGCATTTTGGAAGTGGTTTACAACGAAGCCTATCCGCTTTCCGGGCAATCCACGCAGCTGCTTGAGGAGGCGGGTGTGGCTTTGAGGCAGGTGAAAATCTAGGTTTTTGAGGCAGGGCAGATAGCAAGGGTTATTTGCGCCTCATGAACTTGACGGCCCTTCTCATCCGTCCCTCAATCATTTTGCGCTGCATGGGCGCAATCCTCATAAGAAGGTAGAAGCCTAGCGCCACCCCTCCCCAAAGGTAGAAAATAGTGAATATCTTGCCCGCCACGGTTTGGGGGTGGATGTCCGAGCCCATCGTGGTTATCGCGGTGGTGGCAAAATAAGCCGAATCCAAAAAATCCCACCCTTCAAGGAAATGGTATGCCACGATGGCAAGCAGCACAAGGAGGAAAAGGAATGCAATCGAATAGCGGAAGCGGAAAATCCCGGCTTCGCCGTTCTTTGGAATCCTTGAAGCAACAGGCGCAGTGTTTATGCGCGCCCCTCCTACCAAATCAACAGTTTTTTTCATAGCCATGGAGAATACCAAGCAAAAACAAGCTTTTTAAGCAAACCTGCATGAAGCCATTCCATGGCTCTCCGCCCATTTGCATTATGCGCCTGCCTGCTTCTGCTTGCATTGCCTCTGCACTCCGCCTCAATCTGCAATTCCGCACGGGAATTAAGCCCACTTCAAAAAGAGCTTTCCTTCAGCTATTCGCATTCCTGCCCCCTGGGTATTCTCACTGTAAAAATTACCGACAGCACAAAGCAGCCAGTGTCCGGCATAAGGGTCGGCCTGCTTGACCAGACCCCGCCCATAAACGACACAATTTACGAAATAGCGGATGCGGATGGAAAGGTAACGTTCGCGCTTCCAGACGGGGGCGATTATTTCGTCTTCAACGTGGATTATGGGAAATGCCCGCAGGACGGGCGGTTCCTTCCCACCCTTGATTCGTGCACCTCGCCAAAAAAAGCAGCATATGCGCCTGCAAACAATTCCTCTTCCCCTGCCGCACCCCCGCCTTCGCCGCCTTCCGGGCCACCGGATGCTTTGAAGCTGGTGCAAAAGCCCCAGCCGCTTCCAAAGCCGGGTTCGTATTTGTATCAGCAAAGTGTGTCCGCCCTCGATGCGATTGTCACGGCGCAAAAGCTGATCGGCAACGCCGTATCCTCCCTTGGCAACGCACCCTCGCCTGCAATAGAGGGGGCGCTTTTTGAATTGAGGCTTGCCCAGCAGGAATACGCCCTTGAAAATTTCAACTCGTCCAAATCCCATGCAGACGGGGCCGCATCGCTTGCAAAAGCGGCAATTGCAAAAAATCCTTCAACCAAGGCGCAGGCGCCAATATCAAACTCGCAGCCGCAGGAATTGCCAAGCCTTATTTTTTGGATTGGCCTTTCAATCGGAGTCGCGCTGGTTGCTTTCGCAATCTATAAATTATTGCCAAAGGGAGCCCTTGACTGACATTCCCTTTCGTCAACTCGGCGGCAGAGTACCGCGCATCAGCGCGGGGCGCTCTTCGGCGATTCTGATTTTGCCGCCCAAGGGCGCATCGGGCTAAAAATCAGGAAGGATTATTAATGGCGCCGCAGTTGCCAAATGCACCGGTGTTGGCGGATGAGTGGGCTTGAATTGCAGGACCGCATGCTTCTTCTTTCAGCCTGGGGAATCATCCTTGCCATCGACCTGGTAATTGTGATAATGGGCTGGCTATACCGGAAAAAATTCGATTTCATCCCGCCAAAGTTTTTTGGCGTCATGTCCGGGAAGCACACCGAGGAAATCGTGAAAAAATTCGGCATTGGTTTCACATCAAACTGCCTGTTCATGCTCCCGGTATTCCTAATCAGCATGTTTTGGCTCCTATTGCTTGCCAACCTTGCCCCTAACCTGATTCAGATAATGATTGGAGTGCTTGTAGGCTTCCATATCACGCTGCTCCTGTTCTCGCTTATGAAGATATCGATTATTTCCGTGCTTGAGCAAAAATACAAAAAGACGTTCGTTCCACGCGTCACAAAGGCCATCAATGTGTTTTTGAGGGGCTAGCCCCAAATCCGCTTATTTTGGGAACATAAGCTCAATTTCCGTCCTGATTCCATAATTTTTGAGCAACGTTTCCTGTTCCATCGCCTCTGCGCCGGTGAGCTTTTGCCCATCCAGTATTTTCAGCTCAAGGGCGTGCAGCCTTTTTGCGTCCTGCAATTCCCTGCCGATTCCGCCAAGTTTTCTGCCTGTCGCAATCACAATGGTCGCATCCGGCGTTTGGGGCAGCCTTTGCCCATTGTAAAGCCTGTATTTATCCGTTATTATTGCAGGCCCGGATGCATCAATAATTGCGTATCCCGTATCTGCAAACCGGAATTTTTCCTCGCAACGCACGCCCACTGCGGTTACATTCATTTCCTCGAAAACGAAAATGGCCGCCCCAAACCCAAGCTTTGCCAAAATCGCGGCAAGCAGCATATCCCTTTCAAATCCAGAGCCTTTCCCATTCCCAACTACTTCGTATGGAAACCTGTGCCTCACGCTTTTCCCCTCAAGGGAAAGCAGCTCTTCCACCAGGCTTTCACTGTCCCTCTGATGCACCACCGCCATGTCCGGATTGGCGCCCTTTGCCCTTGACGCCCCCCTAAACCTTGCCTCAAGCTGCGCACGCGCCATTGCCAAATACGATTTCCTTGCGGCATCCTCCGCAGCTTTCTTTTTCTCCTTCTGCTCATCCTTTGGGATGTTCTGCACTATCGAGGCTGCAATCCGCGCCCAGTTCGTTGGATTATTTTTATCAAGCCCAATAATAATGTCCGCAATCCCGATAATCTCGATTTCCTGCAGGCGCATAATTTCCTTATATTCGAGTTTTTTTGCCTGTTCAATGGGCTGCCTGTCATGTGCGCCCGGCAAAATCTGCAGCCCGATAAAATCGCACCTTGCCTTTTTGTGGCTCACAACCGCATTTGAAGAGTAGAGGACTTCATTGGGCTTTCCGGATATCATATCCATAAGCTTCAGGTTAACGTCCACGTAGAATCCCTTTGCCTTCCCCCTATCGACAAAAACCAAAAGGCGCCGCTGGATTTTTTCGGATTTGGCATCCTGCAATCCCCCATCAAGCATTCTCCCTGAAAACAGGTCTTTTGGTGAGATTAAAGCTAGGGCTGCCCAGCTTCCGGTTGCCCTAAGCCATTGCCTCCTGTCCATCGATGTCCCTCTGTGTGATATGGCTTTTTGGGCTTATAAAGGTCGTGGTAAAAAAAGTTAGAGCATATAAAAACAGCATTCGTTATCGCCAAGTCGGACAGAATACTCCGCTTATCGAGCGGAGATGAATGTCCGACTCCGACTTGGCGAGCATCCCTCAAGGCGCCGCTGCGCCTTGGGGGCACCAGCGGCCTTGGCCGCTGATTGTTTCCGAATGAGCCCTTATACCCTGCGCTTGCGCAGGGTCCGAAGCGTTGCGAGGAGGGCTCTTCGGAAAATTTAATCAGGTAAGCGTCAAACACTCGCCATTCGAGCAATATCCGCTTGGGCAGGAAACAACGTGCGAGTTGAAGCCATTCACCAGGCAGTAGTATTCCCAAACAGAAGTGCCGCTCTGGCAGAAGTCGGTGTAATTCAACCCGCTTTGCGTAAGCGTGCCCCCGTTGTTTATGTCGTCCCCGTTGTCGGTTTCAGAGCATGCCTGTGATTGCTGCTGCTGCGCCGGCATGCATTGCCCTGAAATGCAGTTTGACGGGCAGGCTATGTAATTCTGCTGCACTATGCCGCCCGCATCGCAATAATACTCAAATAATGACACGCTTCCTGAGCAGTAGTCCGACCATGAGCCGTTTATCCCCAGCCCGTTCCTGCCTGATGCAGTGCCGGACTGGTTTGCGTTCAATCCGCCGTCCGAATCAGAGCAAGCCTGTGCCGGGGGCGTTGTTGGCGGGGCTTGCGGCGCGGGATTGCACACGCCGTTGCCGCATCCGTACATGCAGTAGCGCGTGTCATGCGAAACATTGTTTCCCGAGCAATAGTATTTGTATGACGTGTCGTTTGAAATGCAATAGTCGTTGTAACTCTGCCCTCCGAAACTCACGCTGCCCCTCACGAATAATCCTATCATTGTGTTGCCGATGCACGCCTCCTGCGTGCGGCATGCCCCAAGGTAGCAGCCGAACTGGCAGGTATTGGGGCTTGAGCGGACAAGCGAGCCGTCGCAATAGTATTCATAGAGCGTGTTGGCCATTCCCGTGTCGCACATGTCCGTATAGTTGCCGTTGTATCCGTTATAGCTTCCTGTTGCGGTGCCCTGCCTTGTGTAATTCCTTCCTCCATCGGTGTCGGTGCAGTTGCCGGGAGTTGGCTGCGTGGTGCCGTTGTAGCAGTAGCCGTTCTGGCACACCATCGCCCCGCAGCAGTCCGCGGTTGTGATGCACGAATCCCATTGCGTGTGGCATGTTTGCTGCGCCGGTGGCTGGCATGTGCCGCCCACGCAAACATTCTGGCCGCAGCACTGCGCATATGTGGGGGGTGAAGTGTAATTGGAATCGGTCGGGGTTACGCTATATATCGGGCCGCATGGGAAGCCTTGCTGCGAGCAGGTCTGGCCGCCGCCGCAAATGTTGCTGGTGCAAGCCTGGCCGTTGCAGCATTCCCCGTAAAACGAGCTTCCGATGTATCCGCACATGCTTCCCGTATTCTGGCACGAATCTGTTGTCGTCGTGGGCTCGGGGCATGTTGGCTGGGGCGTGTCGCATATTGTCATTGTGTAGCATCCGTTTGTGCCAGGGGGCGATGTGGGCGAAGTTCCGCCTTGCGTGGTGCCGTCCCCTTCCATCGTGCTTGGATCCTCGCCAGGATATGTTTGCGATCCATTGCTGCCTGTTCCAGATGGCGGCTGGCCATTGCTTCCGCCCGGGGCTCCGGGCGCGCCATCGGCTCCCGGGGTTCCGCCGCTTCCGGGTGCCCCCTGCCCTCCGCTTCCTCCGGGCACTCCGATAAGCTGCGTGCCGTTCCTCATTATCACAATCGTCCTTCCTCCAAGGGTTGTCAGTGTGCAGTCCGCGCCGCTCCCTGCTGCCGGAGGCTGCAATGCCGCCGTGATTTTCTTCAATTCCCTATAGCTGTCATTGCAGTAGGCGGCGGCCATTCTCGCGAAATTCTCGCCGCCCGGCTGCGTCCCTATCACATTCCCGCCGATATTGAGCGACTGCGCTGCCGATGGGTTGAGCATAAGCCAGATTATCACCAGCTGCAAAATGACAATGAGGACTATTCCGATTTCCTGGATTATGCCAAGCAAAATAGAGCCTAAGCCGAGGGGCTTTCCATCATCCGTTGTTTGTCCGGGCTTTTGCACAACGAATGCCTACTTTCACAATGGTTAAAAAACTTTCCTACGCTCCATTATCCAATGGGGGTCGTTCTTTTATGAAAAACATCTTCGTTCTGCTAGCTTTTGCCATAATGGCATCTTCGCTTTTCGCAATAACCCCGCCGGGCGGAAGCGGCTTTTCCATGCCGTCATTTAGCGGCTCGTTTTACTACGACCCCACGCCCAACCTCCAGCCTATTGCCACCCGGACAATAAACGATTATTCCGGCCTCTCATACGTAGACACCGGCAAAATAACCGGCACAACCGACCAGATTATCGGCGCCTTCGAGCAGCAAAGCAGCAACAGTTCGCGCGTGGAAGTGTATTCCCTATCCGGAAGTTCGCTCACCATGATGGCAAGCAGAAATTTCAATTATTCAAGCAAAAATACCCGCACTTCCGGCGTCGCGATTGCCGGCAATGACATCCTGGTGGGGGGCTATTACCAAGGCGCAAGCTCGGATTACCCATTGCTTGCAAAATTTGACTATACCGCCGGCGCACTGGCCGCCCCGTCCTACTATTTCAACAGCTGGACCACGCCCCCGGGCAAAACTGCCGGCGTGGATTCCGGCGATGTCAACGGCGACGGCACATATGATTACATATTCGCAGCGACTGAAGAGCTCTCCGGCACAGACAAAACCCGCATCCGAGTGCGGCTTTCAAACGGCTCGTATGCGTCTTACCAGCTGCCCTACAATTACGGCGAATCCGCCGGCAAAACAAGGCTCAAGGGAGCCTTCATTGCCCCGTCCAACCCGGGCAGGGAAATCGCTTTCGTGGGCCAGTCCGATGGCATTGCCGACGGATATCTCCTAAAATACGTGCCCGGCTCATCTTCCCTTTCATTGATTTCATCCAAAGAAAAACTGTTTACTTCCCAAGGCGATGATATAAACCCCAGCTTTGTTAACAGCGCCGACCTTGATGGCGATGGAAACGAGGAATTGCTGGTGGCCGGCTCTTACTCGCTTGGGGGCGGGCTGTTCAACACCGCGGATTTCGTCCATGTCTACGGCTTTTCAGGCTCGCCTTGGACCCGCAAAAACGAATACCTCAACATCACCCCAAACCCGGCATATGCGGTATATGCCGGAACCGCCGATATTGACGGCGACGGGAAAAAGGAAATCATCGAGGTTGCGGCGCAGATTTACAAAATAGACTCAAGCACAACCGGCGTACGCACAAAAATCAACGTCCTGCGCTACAACAGCACAGGCACCAAGCTCACGCTGCTTGCAAGCTACAACTTCCAGCCAGCCTCGCCCTCGGGCTCGAACGGCTACTGGCCATTGACCGCCGCAATGGGGGATTACAACAACGACGGCAAGCAGGAGCTTGCAATAAACTACTATGACCGTGCAACCGAATCCTACAAGCTGTCCGTGCTTGGGCTGAAGGATATGGACGCCCCGATAATGACTTTCACCTCCCCCACAACCAATTCCATATACTACACAAACCAAAGCGTGGCCGTCAAATTCAAGGCGTATGACGAATTCAACGTGAAATCCGGCAGCCTCAAGGCAAAAATAACCGGCCCCGGCGGCTATGATTCGGGCTTCCTGCCGGGAACCACCGCCTCATCGTCCGATGGCACCACACGCAATTTCACATACACGAAAAGCCTGTCCGGCTTAACTCCGGGCAACTACACCATCACCGCATACGCGTCAGACTTTGCCGGCAACAACCAATCTTCCACGCGCAAATTCCAGGTGCTTTCCGTACCTGCAGCACCTGCCTCGCCGCCTCCATCAGACACAACCGCGCCCGCCCTTGTTGTCACGACAGACAAAACCACTTACCAGCAGGGCGAGTCCAGCCTCATATCAGTTACATTGTCGGACAACCAGCCAATCGGCAATCCGGCTTCACTTGACAATGTGCTGGTCTCCTTTGCAATAACCGGAGCAGGCTATGATTCAGGCTACGAGTTCATATCAGAAACCGCCCCAGCCTCGCTGGTTTTCACCTACAGCGGCACTGTTTCCCTTGACCCCGGCACTTACACCATAACCGCCCGTGCCAGCGACACCGCAGGCAACCTCGGAACCGGCACCCGCACTTTCACCGTGGTGGCGCCGCCAGCGCCGACCGAAGTGGCGCCGGAAGAGGTGGCGCCAGCCGAAGTCACGCCAGAGGAAGTCCCGCCTGCCGAGGTGCCCCCGGTTGAAGTGCCTCCTGCAGAAGTGCCTCCAACAGAGCAGCCGCCATCCGGCACTCCATCCACGCCCCCGGCACCTCCCTCGGGAGGCGTCGCACCCCCCCCATCCGGCTCATCCCCCCCGCCGGGCGGCTCCGGAACATCCGCACCTCCCGAAGGCTCGTCTGATGCTGCAAGGCTGATTACTGCACTTGAGGCAAAAATCTCTGTAGCAAGCAACCAGGGTATGAACACGGCTGCCCCGGCCAAATCCCTCTCCACTGCGAAAAAATTGCAGGATGAGGGAAGATACACCTCGGCAGCCCTCGAAGCCCAGAATGGCATTGCAGAAGTAGACAAGCTGCTTGCCCCAAAACAGCAATCCCCGGCATTGGTGTCCAATCCTCCATCCGCGCCTCCGGCCACTATTATCCAGCCCGTGCAAAATATGCCCGACTACACCCCCTACCTAATCGGCGCTATTGCAATTGTATTGATAATAGCAATCGGGGTTGTCTTCGCAGCCGGCGGATTCCTGCTGATAACCAAGCATCCGCCCAAGAAGTAAGCCCTACTGGCAAAGCGGGTCGGATTCCAATTCTTCCATGTTGCACACTTTCGGGAGGAAATAGTCGTCGCAGTGGCAGAAGTCGCCGACCTTGAATGAGATTAGCTGCGCCTCTTTTACGCCTGCAAGCGTGACTATTGCCTTTCCATCGTATTTGCCCATGTAATAATCCTGCAATTTTGGATTCAAGAATGCGCTTTCCACCTGGAAATTCACTAGGTGCGTGCCCACATCCGTTGGCTCCGCCCTCACCTTCGCCTGCGGCACGCTTTCATCCGCCACAATATAATCGTCAAGCCCTGCGAATCCCTGCCCGAAGCTTATCCTGTAAATGAAGTCCGAAGTTTTGCCAAACTGCGCCCATGATATGTCAAATCCGTTTTCCTGCATTTTCTGCCCGTATGCCGGAGCTGAAAGCTGCGCGCCCATCACAGTAATTTCCTGCGTTGCGTCAGGCTGCCCGTCTCCCTCAACATCCACAGAGAGAACGTATTTTCCCCCCGCAAGTTTTCCGGCAGGGTTTGTGTGCGTGTAAGCGCTTTTCCATTCAGCCGGATAAGCCGGGTCAAGCAGCATGAAATACCCCGGAGATGGGAGCTTTTCAAATTCGGCCCTGCTTGGCATTCCGCTTGCAAGGGCAATGGCGCTTCCATCCGGCTTGATGAGCGACACTTTCGCATTTTTGGGATTTGAAAGCGGCTTTGGCACTCCGCCTTCCATGTCCGTTATGTCCGCATAAACGGCATATGCGTCGCTAATGTTGTCATATCTTATGTAATTGTTGCGCGATACCGTTTTCTCCTGCCGTATTTTCTGGGAATACTGGATGGCCTGCGCGGTTATCTCATATTTGGTTTTTTGCGCATTGGGAGTTGCCTGCCCGCCCGCATTTGGCAAGTCGGGGTTGGCGGAATTCGGCACTGCCTGCCCCCCGTCATTCTCTACTTGCCCCGCCTGCGGATTTGCCTGCCCGCCTGCCGGGGCTGGCGTTTCCCCCAAACCCTGCTGCGCAGCCGGGCTTGGGCCATCGGGCTGGCTTACGCATCCGAAAATCAAAAAAGAAAAAACAATTACCGCCGCAATTCCGAAGAAAAAGTGTTTTGCCATGCACGTGGTTTGGCACCCTTGTTTAAAATAATTTCCATTCCGGTGTTTTTCGCCCTAGCCTTTTTCAGGGCGTGGGCGCCCCCGCACCTTGAAATTCTATCATCTTGAACGATGCAAGACTCTTTTCTTCATGCCCTGCCCATTAAGCAAATGCGCCGGAGGCTTTAAACCGGCTTTCTCCCAGGCGTTTTTCATCTGCTCTTTCGCCCACCTGCTCAATGTCGGTTCAACCAATGTCAGCCAATTAGAAAATTTGGGATTGCGGTTGTAAATCACGCCCATATACCATTCGGCAATTTCTGCGATTTTCCTCTCTCCTGCCTCAGTGCCCGCCTGGAATTTCAGCAATGTTATGTCCCTTTTGGAAAACTTGTACCCAACCTTCGCGGCTATAGGGTTTTTTCTCGCCTTTTCAAGCAGGTTTTTGTCCAGCATCTGCATGGCCTCAAGCGCCTCGGCAAACGATTTCTCGATGTAAAACGCCCTAATCGGCTTCACGTTTGTCGCCGAACCGGTGAGGAACACCCCGTCGGATTTGAGAAGGTAGTCAAGGCCGAACGAGAATTCATGGGCCTCGGTTCCGGATTCCAGGATGGTCCTGCGGGTTATCCCATCAAGCACCCCGTCCGAAAGTTTCGGGGTGCTAATCCTGCTTCCATAAAGGACGAATATGTTCGCTCCCGACGCCTCTGCCACATTCCCGTAGGCGTTCAGCATGAGGGGCTCAACCGGCGGCGGGCTTGTGTTTATGCTTTGCGCCTCGTATTTTGCCATCGATGCATAGCCGTAGTGCGCGGATAATTTCAGATGGGGGTCGAACACCACAAGCGGCGATTGCGCGGAAGGGCGCACAATGCTTGATATGAACATGGCGTCCCCTGACAGGTATTCCGGCCAGATTTCGGTCATTATCATATATTCAACTGTGGATCCCTGCGGATTCACGCCAAGCCCCGCTCCCCGGCCAACCGCCCTCCTGACATACACCTTGTCCCTATTTGGGAAATTCAGGCTTACCAAGTCCTTGGCCTGCTGCAAAAAATCGTCCATAGTAAGGATGGCGTCTTCCTTTCCGTAAACAACGGCTTCCTTTATTCCCATGTCAAGCAATTCCACCCCATGCCCAAGCCTCGCCCTATGCTCCTCCTCGCGGAAAAGATGCGCCTTTCCGTTGGCATCGAGGTTCACTCTTTCCCCTTCGAATAGCAAGGTTCCGTAATGGGCGGATTTGTTGTCAGGCGTGAACGCGTTGTAGGTGGGAAGCAAATTGCCGCTGTCGTCGTGCCTCAGCCATAGCTCCCCGTTGTGCACATAGTATTGCCCTTTTTCAACTTCCATCGCAACCGCCTCCCGTTGGAAATGAGCCGTTAATGCTTAAATGTGTTTTCATTTTTTCGGCTCTGTAGAAAACCTCTTTTGCAGCAATCAACTGCGGCGCGCCGCAGTTGGTGCACCGGCAGCGTGTCGACGCTGCCGATTGCAGCGCGGCGGGCGCCTCCGGCACGATGGCGGCAGCCGCTGGAGCGGCTGGCTGCCCCGAGGCAGCTGCCCTGCAATGCAGGGCACAACCAACCGCCAGGCGGTTGGTGCAATGGACGGCTTTGCCGTCCAGACAAAGGCGAAGCCTTTGCAGAAGCCGATGGCAATCGGCTGCGCCGCCGCCGAGGCGCCCTTATTGCCGGCGCTGCTGCATATGATTTCTACAGAGCCTATTTTTTCAGCAGCTTGAAAGCGTGCGCCCATTCGTTGCCCCTGAAGCCGGGTATGCACCAGAGAATGCACAGCGGCTCGATTGCCCTTGCCGCCTGCACCCCGCCCATGTCCGCAACCTCCCATCCAAAAGAGGCGAGAATGCCCGAAACTTCCTTTTTCGCAGCATCGTCATTGCCGCAGATGAACATGGTGGGCGCCTGGGCAAAATCAGGCTTGAACATGAAAGCGTTGCCCACGCTGTTGAATGCCTTGACAAACCTTGCCTCCGGGAATTTTTTCTGGTAGCGCTCCATGAGCGATTCCTCCAACGTGGTGAAGTAATGCAGCACGCCGTTGTCGGGAGGCGCATCGGCAATGGGGTTCGTGGTGTCAATCACCACCTTGCCGCCAAGGTTTTCACCCTTTGCGCTCTCCAACGCCTTTTCGCCTGCCAGCCCTTTCACCGCAAGCACCACCATTTCGCCGAATTTTGCCGCATCCTCGAAGCTTCCGGCTTTTGCGCCCGCATTTGCAGCCAGGAATTCCACCACTTCCTTTTTCGCCGCGTCGCGCGTGCCAATCATCACTTCATTGCCAGTTGCCAAAAATCCGCCCGCAAGCTTTCTTCCAACGTCCCCGCTCCCCAATATTCCAATTTTCATATTTTTCACCGGATAGCTCTGGCTGTTTTTCCTTTTAACCCCCCCGAACGCAAAAATGGGAATGCGAAAACGAGCAGGCAAAAAACTTAGAAAAAAATCAGGGCGTGTATGCTTCTGCGAATTTCCAGGGGGCAACGCCTGCCATGTGCCTGCTTCTTACATCTTCCAAATCTTCCGGCGTGTCCATGCCCTGCCAATAGCCGTTATGCCTGAATGTGTACAATTGCCCGGCCTGCTGCAATGGCAGAGCAACGCCCTCCTCAAATGAAGTGCCATCATCCGGCTTCATGTCAAGGGCTTCCCGCTTGAGCACAAAAAAGCCGATGTTGGCGGGCCGTTCATCGAACTGCTCAAAACTTGTCGCCTTCCCGTTCGGGAATTCGGATTCCACCCTTCCGAACCGGTTTTTTGTCCTTTTGATATGGGTGGTCACTGTTCCCATGTGCCCGTGGCTGTGGTGGTAATCTGCCAACTTCCCAATATTTACGTCTCCGAGCCCGTCTCCGTAAGTTGCCATGAATTCCTTGCCAAGGTGCTGCGCCGCCCTCATTGTCCTGCCGCCGGTTTCGGTAAGTTCCCCGGTGTCAACAAGAATCAGGCTGCCCAGTTTTGTTGAGGAGCGTTTTGTGGGCACTTTTTTCCCATCCAGTTCGATGGTGAGGCCGTAACCGTTCAATTTTTTGGCCCACTCGACTATTTTCTCCTTCCTAAAACCCATGCATATGACAAAATCATTGTATCCGAAATGCTGGTAAATGCCCATGACATGCTCCAGCATGGGCTTCTTGTGTATCAGTGTCATTGGCTTGGGAATGGGGGCGTCATGGCCGTGCAGCCTTGAGCCTTTCCCTCCTGCCCATAAAACCACGCGCATGAAAATTCACCAGATGACAGTTTGCATTATTTCAATGTTATAATTAATCTAACTTTGGGACCTTTTAATCCTTTCTGCCATACGCTTTCAACTGGGAATATGGTCACGATTATAAATCTGCACTCCGAACACTTTTCAGACGATTGCTTAATCTGAAAAAGGGCGCATGAAATGGCCGACCAAACGCATGGAAATGCAGCCGCTGCGGCACAAGGCGCAGCACAGACGCACAAAATGCCCCACACTGCGCATGAAGAGGCGCACGGGCACAAAATGCCCCACACTGCGCATGAAGAGGCGCACGGGCACAAAATGCCCCACACTGCGCATGAAGAAGTCCTTCGGCTTGATGGCATCACCAAAATATACCAGATGGGCCTCACCCAGGTCAAGGCTCTTGACGGCATAAATCTGTCAGTGAAGCAGGGAGAATGGATTTCCGTGATAGGGCCATCGGGCAGCGGCAAATCCACGCTGCTTCACATACTGGGGCTTCTTGACAAGCCGACCGCAGGCTCCATGCACATCGACGGAATCGACGTTTTCAAACTGAATGACGTTGCCCGCTCGCACATACGCGGGAAAAAAATCGGCTTTATTTTCCAGTCTTTCCACCTGATTTCAAGCCTTGATGCGATTGAAAATGTCATGCTTCCCATGATGTTTTACGGCGTGCCGCATGACAAGCGGGTGGAAAGGGCGAAAAAAGCCCTTGAAACGCTTGGCATGGGCGACAGGATGCACCACCGCCCATCTGAACTTTCCGGAGGGCAGAAGCAGAGGGTTGCAATCGCCCGCTCGCTTGTGAACGATCCGTCCATACTGCTTGCGGACGAGCCCACGGGCAACCTTGACAGCAAATCAGGCGAGGATGTCATGGGCATATTCGACCAGCTGCACAAGGACGGGCGCACGATAATAGTTGTCACCCACAATGCCAATGTGGCGTCGCACAGCCAGAAAATAGTCAAGATTAAAGATGGTCTGGTGGAAAAAATAGAGAAGGGGAAAAGAGGGGCGTAGAGTCCGGGGCGCAAATAGAGCGGAATAAACGGCGGCATTGTGGAAAAACGGGAACCGGGCGCAAATAGAGCGGAATAAACGGCGGCATTGTGGAAAAACGGGAACCGGGCGCAAATAGAGCGGAATAAACGGCGGCATTGTGGAAAAACGGGAACC
>Ga0082335_1004915_pt1 | contig 19303 bp, 14 predicted proteins | sample Subgrocontami58m_FD_72375 | JGI IMG/M metagenome (GOLD analysis project Ga0082335, IMG submission 72375) | Subsurface groundwater microbial communities from S. Glens Falls, New York, USA - GMW37 contaminated, 5.8 m (SPADES assembly) (version 2) ... | reverse complement strand
CCAGCGGCGGGGGGGGCGGGGGGGGGCGGGGGGGGGGGGGAGGGGGGGCTCCGAAACCGTACGGATATCGCCTGTAACCCCTCCCCATCGAGAACCATACAGGTGACCGCGGCCGACAAGGGCGAAACCGCGCGGAAACTGCTTGCAACCCCTCCCCCCAACCCCCTCCCGCAAGGGGCGGGGGAGATTTTTCTCCGCCGCCAGGACGTGTGATTGCCGTAGCGAAATAGCGGGGAACGAGCGAGGCAGATTCGTCCCGCGCCGGTGCCGGAGTGCTGGTTCCCGGGGTCTTCCAGCCTCCTTCGTCGCGGGACGCTTTCCGCACGCCCTCTCGGCATTTCCTTGGGCATTTCCTTGGGCATTTCCTTGGGCGTTTCCCCTCGCCGTTTCCCCTGGCCGCCCCTCGCCCTGGCCTTTCCCAGGCGCCCGATGCAGCATGCCGCAAAGCCATCGGGAGGGCGGCATGCTGAAATTTGGCGTCTCCATGTTCTTCACCGACTATGCCATCGCACCCGGGGACCTCGGACCCGCATTGGAGCAGCGCGGTTTCGAGTCGGTCTGGGCGCCCGAGCATTCGCACATCCCGGTGTCCCGGAAGACGCCGTTTCCCGCGGGTGGTGACCTGCCGAAGAAATACTACGATGCCATGGACCCGTTCGTGGCGCTGACCGCCGTGGCCGCCACGACCAAAACCCTGATGATCGGCACCGGGGTCTGCCTGGTGCAGCAGCGAGACCCCATCCAGACCGCGAAACTTGTGGCCTCCATCGATCAGGTCTCGGGCGGACGCTTCCTGTTCGGCATCGGCAACGGCTGGAACCAGGACGAAATGGAGAACCACGGAACGGATTTCGCCACCCGCCACCAGCGTGCCCGGGAAAATGTGGAGGCCATGAAAGCCATCTGGACCCAATCCAAGGCCGAGTATCACGGCGATCTGGTGAACTTCGACCCGATCATGGCCTGGCCGAAACCGGTCCAGAAACCCCACCCGCCCATCCTCGTCGGCGGCGCTTTCCCCTATTCTGCTCGCCGAACCATCCGGTATGGCGATGGCTGGCTCCCCCAGGCGGCGCGGCGCGGCAGCTACCGCCAGATCGGCGACATGATCCCCGAGTTCCGCAAAATGGCCGAAGCCGCCGGCCGCGATCCGAAATCCATCGCCATCACCGTCTGGCATTCCCGCAAGGATGCCGACCTGCTGAAACGGTATGAGGATATGGAGGTCGAGCGCGTGGTCTTTCCGCTCGAGTCCGACCGGGCCGATTCAGTCATGCCGACCCTGGACGCGATCGCCGAATTGATGCGAAAGGTCAACGGATAGAGGCAGGCAACCGACGCCTGGACATCATAATAACAAAGGAGACACGATCCATGCGCCTTCTTGCCTCGGCGGCCCTGGCGGCCGTCACCCTGCTGCTGGCCGCCCCGGCCGGCGCCCAGGACAAATATCCCAGCCGCCCGGTGAAGCTGATCGTCCCCTTCGTCCCCGGCGGCCAGACCGACATCACCGCGCGGCTGATTTCCAACCATGTCAGCCAGACCATCGGCCAGCCGGTGATCGTGGAAAACCGCGGCGGGGCCGGCGGCAGTATCGGCGCCGAGATCGCGTCGAAGGCGGCACCGGACGGCTATACCTTGTTGTTGGCCACCAGCTCGACGCACTCCACCAATCCCTATGTCTACCCCAAGCTGGGCTACCACCCGATCGACAGCTTCACGCCGATCGCCCAGATCAGCATCGCGCCCATGGCGTTGGCGGTGCATGCCTCGCAGCCGATCCACTCGGTGGCCGATCTGGTGGCCCTGGCGAAGGCCAACCCGGGGAAGCTGAATTACGGATCGTCCGGCGTTGGCTCGCTGAACCACATCATGGGGGCGCTGTTTAATCTCTGGGCGGGGATCGATACGGTCCATGTGCCCTATGCCGGTGCCGGGCCGGAAATGGCCGATCTGATGGCCGGCGTGCTGCAAATGGATTGGAACGCGGTGGCGGTGCTGACCGGCGGCGCCCGAGGCGGTTCCATCCGCATCGTTGCCACCACGATGCAGCGGCGCGCCCTCGCCTTGCCGAACCTGCCGACCGTGGCCGAATCCGGCTATCCCGAGATGAACGCGTTCAGTTGGACCGTCCTGTTCGGCCCCGCCGGCACCGCCCAGGACGTGGTGGTGACGATGAGCCGAGCGGTGCGGGCGGCATTGGCGGATAAGGGCGTGGTGGGACGGTTGGAGGAGATCGGGCTGGAACCCGTCCCCGACACCACCCCGGAAAAAACCGCCGCCTTCGTCAAGACGGAGTTCGAGCGCTGGGGGCCGCTGGTGAAACTGTCCGGCGCGAAGGTGGAGTAGGACCGGTCCGATCCGTTCCGCTGCCGGCTTGCGGGGGAGGGTTGGGGGCGGGGGGCCGGCGGGGCCGGCTTGAATTCGATCGCTGGCCGTTATCCCCGCGCCGTTCTTATCCGCGTTGATCTGCGTTCATCTGCGGTTGATTTTCTTCTCTGCCTTCGCAGCGACCCGCGGCGGGAGATTTGAGAATTGGAAGACATTATCAACCGCAGATGAACGTAAGTAAGAAAGGATATTCGTGCCGGTCGGGGCATCGGCGGCGTGGCTGGATCAGGCCAGTCCGGCTCCGCGGACTATGGCCTGGATTTCGGCCTCAATGGACGCTGCGTCGTGGCCGAGGGCGCCAAGCAAGTGGGCGTAGCCATCTCGCCGGGAGTCGCGCCGAGGGTGGCGATGGCCGGTCTCGCGCTCGAACGTCAGCGCCATCGCAAACGCCCGCCGCATCAACGGTTCCGCCTCCCCCAGCCGGTCCGTGGCATACATCAACGTGGCGAGGTTGTTGAGGCGGATCGCCACGCTCGGATGCTCGGCACCGTAGCTCGCCTCGTCGATGGCGAGAGCGCGGCGCATCAACGGTTCCGCCTCCCCCAGCCGGTTCGTGGCTTGCAGCAACCCGGCGAGGTTGTTGAGGCGGATCGCCACGGTCGGATGATCGGCGCCGTAACTTGCCTCGTCGATGGCGAGAGCGCGGCGCATCAACGGTTCCGCCTCCCCCAGCCGGTTGGTGGCTTGCAGCAACTGGGCGAGGTTGTTGAGGTCGCGCGCCACGTCCGGATGCTCGGCGCCGTAGCTTGCCTCGTCGATGGCGAGCGCGCGGCGCATTAATGGTTCCGCCTCCCCCAGCCGGTTCGTGTCTTGCAGCAACTGGGCGAGGTTGTTGAGGCCGGTTGCCACGTTCGGATGCTCGGCGCCGTAGCTTGCCTCGTCGATGGCGAGAGCGCGGCGCATCAGCGGTTCCGCCTCCCCCAGCCGGTTCGTGGCTTGCAGCACCTGGGCGAGGTTGTTGAGGTCGACGGCGAGGTCCGGATGGTCCTTGCCCCGGCTGGCCTCGGTCAGCGCCAGCGCCCCGCGCTTCATGCGTTCCGCCCGGTCGTAGCGGGCTTTCCCCTGGAACAACGTGCCGAGCACCCTCATCAGCCGCGCGGTCGGGTCCGCGATCCCCTGGTCCCGCGCGGCAAGCGCCACCGCTTCCGCGTGCTCGGCCAGAGGGTCCAGGCGGGGCCATGTCCGCACGTCCTGCGGGTCGCCGGTGAAGGCGTCATCCACCCAGCCGAGCGCCTGTTCCAGCACAGCGCGGGCAGGGTCCGGGTCCAGGCCCCGGCGCGTGACGTCCAGCACCAGGCGGTGGACGGAAAACCGAGGCAACCCGGGATCGCGCGTCACCAGGGAGTAGGCGGTCAGGTCGGCCAACGCCTCCCGCATGTCCTGTTCCGGCGCGTTCGGGGCCGGAACGTCCAGCAGGAATTCAGGCACCGGATCGGGGGCCAGGAACGCCAGACGTTCCAGTAACGACTTTCCGGCGGGCGTCAGGCGCTGCACGGATAGCGCCCAGCTTGCGGCGATGGCGCGGGGGTAGTGGGTGGTTGCAGGATCGGACCAGTCAACCACGGCCTGGAACGAGGTGGCAAGCCGAGCGCGGTAGTCGGCGAAGGTGCAGCGGACGCGGCGGATATAGGCACCGGCATGCTCCAGCGCCAGGGCAAGCTGGCCGAGTTCGCCGGCCAGCGCCTGGGCCTGGGCTGCGTCGTCCGGGGCGATGCGACGACCGTTCTGCGTGCGTTCCAGCAGGAACTCGGCGGCGGCGTCCAATGGCAGAACATCCAGTTCCAGGCTGGTGAAACCGGCGGGAAGGTTGGTCAGGCGGCAGGTCAGCAGCACATGGCCGTGGGTCAGGCGCGCGGTCAGGGCGGTGGCGGCTTGCAGGGCCTCGGGCGAGTCCACGTTGTCCAGGATCAGCAGCCAGTCGGGGTGGCGGTTCAGCCAGTCCAGCACGGCTTTCAGTTTCACGTCGTCGTCGGCCGCGTCATAGCCGGTCAGGCCGAGCGCGCCGGTCAGTTTGCCCAGGTTGGTTTGCAGGGCTTGCGGCGATTCGGCAACGACCGCCAGCAGGGCGGTGTAATCGTCGTGATGCGCCCAGGCATATTCCACGGCGGCGCGGGTCTTGCCGATGCCGCCCAGGCCGTGGATGGCGAAGTTGGAGGTGATGGCGGTGGGTTGCCCTCCGGCCGCGGTCAGGCTGTTGCGCAGACGGACCAGGAAGTCGTCACGGCCTTTGAACAGGGTGCCGAGGGATGGGTAGGGCAGGGCGATGGGTCTTGCCTGCGTCAACAGGGGCCAGTCTTCCCGCAGCACCTCACGGCATAGCCGGTCCTCCGACCCGAACGCGGTCCAATGCAGGCCGGCGGCATCGATATGGGCCAGGAACGAGGCTTGCAGGCCGGATACGTCCCAACCGATGGCCTGATCCGGGCTGTAGGCGTCGGTGGCGCGATACAGCGACAGCCGACGTTTGTAGTGGCGCGCGAAGAAGAATTCCCACTGGGTATACGACGCCTCCGCCACCCCATCCGGCAGCATGTGCCGATACCGCGCGGCCGCGGCGTCCGGTGGACAGGCGCCGGAGCGCTTTCCCAACACACAGATCACCGCCTGGCAGTCCCGCACATAGTCGTGGATCAGGTTCAGCAAGGTGTCGGAGTCGGGTTCCTGCCGGAACATCTCCTGCCACTGCACCTGAAGGCCGCGCGCGATCAGGTCCTTCGCCAGGGTGTCGCGCGCCCGGGCAAACTCGCTGCTGACGGTGGAGAGGAAGACGCGGAAATCGTCCATCGGTCCGTTACACGAGCGGTTATATCCGAGACTGTGGCACGCCGGCGACAGGTTGGCAAAGACGGCTCGCGGTTCCGTCTGGGCGGAGCGTCCCGGGCATGGTCCGTGCTGGTTGCGCGGCTCGCAAGGTCTAACCACGGAGTGCACGAAGGACCACGGGGCCGCACGGAGGCGTTGCGCCCGGGCCGGTTTCCCGGCGGTCTGCAGCGGTGGCGATCGGCTTATCGCGCCGCGATGCGGTTTGCGGTCGTGTCAGGGAGGTGCGTTACGGGCATGGTCCGTGCTGGTTGTGCGGCCCGCAAGGTCTCACCACGGAGAGCACGAAGGACCACCGGTATTAGGTAGCAAACGCCACCACAGGATAGCGGACTCACCAGCCCCAGTCCGCTACAATCTACCCCATGGCGCTATCCCCTGTCATCCACGCCCTGGTCAACAAACGCGCCCGAATGGCGGGGGAGATCGCGGCGCTTGAACGGCGCGCCAACCAAGTTCGGTCTGACCTTGTTCACATTGATGTTACCTTGCGGCTGTTCGGCGCCGATCCCGAAGGCATTGCGCCGATATCGCCAGCGCCGCGCGGGTCTACCTATTTCCCGAATGGCGGTATCCGCCGAACCTGCCTGAGCGCCTTGCGGATAGCCGGCGGGAAACCGCTGTCTGCGCACGACATCGCGGAAGGCGTCATGCGCGGCATGGGACTGTCGGTGGACGATCTGGCGCTACGCAACGACTTCGTGCGGCGGGTCCAATGGGCGTTGGCTGGGTTGCGCAGGAATGGGCTTGTTGTGCCGAGCGGTGGGTATCGGAGTGTGGTTTGGACGTTGGCGGAGTAGCACGCCTATGGTAGAAGCGGAGCCGGCCCGGGGAGCGAACCCGGGACCGGAGATAGTTTGGCCACCGCTGACCGTGTGTTGTGCTTATACACGCTGGGAAGGTGGTTGTCACTATGGATAATATTGCACCGGAAAAGCTAGCTCGGGAAGCATTGTACATCGACAACCCGACTGAATTGCACTCGGAAATACAAAATATTCTAGAATCCCTACGCAGAGCGACGGCGGAGTGCCATAAGGCTGCCACCTTCAAGGTGCCGATCCCGCGTTAATCGCGATATTCTCGGCTATTCCAGACGCAACATGCCGGACGCGCTCATAGTAATCTTCCCGATCAGGAACAATGTCCAAAAACATCCTTTCGGGTCCGGCAGAAAGTTGGGATATAATTAAGTCCAAATCGGACTTGCCGACTAGCCTAGATAACTTTACCGAGAGCCATTCGGCTACCGCTAACCTCGCCTCCATTTGATTTAGTCGTTCTGTAAAAGCCAACTGTAGTTCAAGAAATGCCTTCTGGACTTCCACAACGTCTTGAACGAAATTCGACCCTGACATGATGTTCTCCCGCTGCTTTACGGGCAGGTTGCACCCTGCATGGCTATCCGGCAACAGGGGCTAAGCCACCTTCCCCCGCTGCCAATACCCGCACCAGTCAACCGACACCGGGGCCGCCATCGCCAACCCGGCCACGGTGCGAACCTGGACGCCATTGGACACCCGGCGATGATCCTCGCGCCAAGCGCTTTCCTGAGCGTAGCGGACCAGATAGGTGCCGCTGATGTGGTGGTGATGGCCGATCTCGGAACGGCGGAGGCGGCTGAAAAAGGACTCAGCACCGTTGGTATAGATGCCGCTCTCCGTGCTGTAGAGTTGGCCGTGGTCGATCCGGGAAACCTCGAACCGGGCATGCAGGGCGTTCCAGGAAGCCGCTTCGTCAGCCATGATCGCCGTGTCGCTGTGCACCCGGCTCCTGATCCACGCCACGGCTTGCGCCTCGGTCTTGAATACCGCCGGCAGGGTCCGACCGCCACGCTCGCGGATCACAACGACAACCTCGCGCTTGCCATTTTGGTTCGCGGCCAGCCGGCGATCCCGGCGGTTTTCCTTGGCATTCGCCGGCTTCACATACCCGCCGACATACATCCCGTCGATTTCAACCGTTTCGCCTTCCCCACCCAGGCGAAGGCCCTTCAACTCGCTCGCCATGGCTTCCCGCAGCTTGTGCGCCAGGACAAAGGCCGTCTTGTAGGCGGTGCCCAGGTCCCGCGACAGGGCCAGCGCTGACTTGCCCTTGACCTCGTTGATGAAGATAGCCGTCGCCGCAAGGTAGTTGCGGAGCGGCATTTTGTGGCTGGCAAACAGGGTGCCGCTGGTGATGCTGAAATCCTTGCGGCAAGCCTTGCAACGGAACCGGAGCGCGCCGGACGGGCGGCGGCACTCGTAAGCGATCGGGCAACCGCAGTGCGGGCACACTGCCTGTCCGTTGGTCTCGGCCCACCGGACGGTGCGGAAAACCGCCTCGGCCTGTTCGTCCGTCATCCGCATAACCTGCATCAGGTTCAGGGTCTTGGCGGCGGAGGAAAGGAGGAAGTGCTGGGCCATATGTCGTATCCGCTCGTTTGATAACGGATATGTATGATATCTCACGGCCCTTGTCAATTAGGAATCGAACGATTATGTTAGGTTTATATTCGATTTCGTGAGGTTGGAATGGCAGACGCGCGGGAAGAATGGGCGGACCGGTCCAAACGGCTTCTCAAGGCGGAGTTGAAGCGGGCGGGGGTCGGTTATGACGAACTGGCCCGGCGGCTGGAGGAGATGGGTTTGCATGAGACGGTCGGGTCCATCACGGTCAAGGTGAACCGCGGGGCGTTTCCAGCGTGGTTCATGTTCGCGGTGATGAAGGCGATCGGTCGGGATGTGATTCGAATAGAAGACTTGTAATCTTATCGGATATTATCTCGGACTGATCCGAATAGAGAGGAGCTCGTAATCTTCCATTATTCATGTTGAATACACATAAATTAGGAAGATTAACGCCAACACCTCTAGTTCCGCTATCTAGATATACATTCAATTCAATCTGAGTGTCCTGAAAACCGACCACAATATGCGAGCTTTGGTCTATTTGCGTTAAATAAGTTCGTTCTGTATCGTTAAGTGGAAGTTTAATGCTACATGTGAAGAATTTACCATATTGATGAAACTGTGTGGATTCAACTATGCCTATGGCGCCATGAAATTCCTGCGCCCCAGCATGCAGCCTGCCTCTCGCAGACATCGCGTGTAATGGGAATGTGCTTCCGTTGAACAGGGTCACGCTAAACTTTAACCACGGAACAGGGTCTCGAGCCCTACTAAAATCAATCACAATATCGACCACAGGGATCGCCATTTGGAAGTCTATATTTTTGGCTGTTTCTGCTGCTGATTTTGGTAGCGTGATAGCATTATTGCCTTTTTTTGCTGGTTTGCGCCTAGCTAATCCAACTCCACAGGCGCCTCCAATTATAGCCCCTCCTGCCCACTGCGGGATGCTGCTATCCCGCACAGACGCGTATCCTATATTGTAAAATATCGCCACACTTGCTGCTAATACCACAACAGCGCTGGCGAAAGGCATCATTCGAACGGCCCGGCGCTTACCACTCAAAAAATGCGCGTCTATCATCCAGACAATGGAAGCGATCGTTATCGCTGTCCCGGCCCAGAACAGGATATCCCATATCCATTTCGGCACATCCGAAAATAGGAATGGAACTGTCCCGCCTATCACAGCGGTGCCAATGCCGGCAAATATACCAGCCAGACCGGTTTTGTCCCCCTTGTCCATGCCCCGGACTCCACCCCTTCACGAGATGGTGAGTCAACCCGCCGTGCACCACTCACGTCAGGCGCCCCGGAATAGGGCTGATCCGGCCCTTTTGGCTGGTGGCGTTTGCGCCATAATACCGAGGACCACGGGGCCGCACGGAGGCGTTGCGCCCTGGTCGGTTTCCTGGCGGCCCGCGACGGTGGCGATCGGCTTATCGCGCCGCGATGCGGTTTGCGGTCGTGTCAGGGCGGTGCGTTACGGGCATGGTCCGGGCTGGTTGCGCGGTCCGCAAGGTCCAACCACGACGTTACCCTGCGGTCGCGACCGCGCCCCCATAGGTGTAAGTCGCAGTTTTCCGCGGTTTTCGGCGATCTCTGGCTTCCATTTACGTGGTCGACCACGAAGGACCACGGGGCCTCGCGGAGGCGTTGTGCCCAGGCCGGTTTCCCGGCGGGCCGCCACGGTGGCGATCGGTGATGGCGCCGCGATGCGGCGCAGTGGCGTCCGCGTCGTGTGTGTCGCGCCGCGGCTCCGAGGGACGGTTCCTGTCCCCGGCCGTGTTCCTGATCCTTGCCGCCGGTCGGACGGCGCTGGTCAGGCACGGACCGGGCAAGGTCTCGGCTCCGTGTACCACCGTGGCCCTCGGTGCCCTCCGTGGTTAATCCTGGCGGACGCTACGACTGCCACGGTCTCTGCGAGCGAGGCACCGACCAACCGCCTCGCCACCCCAATCGGCCCCATCCGAGACTGCCGCCCCAAACGCATTTGGGGCATCGATCCGGTTCAGCCCACGGGTCCACGGCGACACCGCGGTTCGGCCGCACTGGGCGCCGCTGGCCTTATGCTCCCGGGGCCGAGCACCCGGGATGCGGCCGTTAGATGCCTGCGACCGGACAGTGCCGCCGGGGTGGATCGTGATCGATTACCTCGGGGTTGGGAATAGGTTAACCGCGCCTATCCGGAACGATACCCCCCGTTTCCCGCATGGAAACGCAACAAAACCCCCCGCTTTTCGCATGGTTCTGCAACGGATTCTGAATTGTGGCAACTTCAACCAATCTCTTAAGTACGGAGTATTGGAAAGTCTGATCAAGACGATATGACCCATCCTTGATCCAAAGTCGCAGGAAACGCGTCCCACGGACCTCCTTTCTAGTGAACAATCAAAATTGATGTTAACCACTAATTAACGCCACGCCTGACTCACAATTCGTGAAACTCTCAAAATTACGATTTTCTTCAGACAAAGGATGAACCGCGGGCCGCTTTTCCCTTGCCTCCGCACGGTTATGCGGCATAGAACATATAAAGAACTTATCTCCAGGACGATGCAACACCGAACGCCTCAGACCCGGCTTTTTTCCGCGAACCGGCACCCAATCCTGGCGGCGCTCGTGCTGATCCGCCGCGTCTGGGCAAGCGTCTGCGGCTCGTCCCGACTTGCCACCGCGCCGACAAACAGGCCGCCAAGGTCGATTGCCCCAAGGTCGATCGCGCCAGGGCCAAATGCGGGCCGATGGCGCTCGCCATGCTCCACCAAAGGCCGAGCGGTTTTGTGGTCAGGCACGGGATTGGCAAAGCGATCGAGGCGCTGGGCATCGTTCGTACTGTGGCGACAAACAGGGCCGCCCCCGCCGCGCCGCCCAACCGAGGCAGCGTCAAGGACCCAAGTCCGGTCACCATGATTGGGAACGCCGTCACCAGCCCGGTCGCGGCGGGGTGCGTCGTGGCACGCCCGATGACGACCGTTGCATCAGGCCGCCGGCCATGCCCGCCCGCAACGTCTGTTCATCCCCACGACATGCGCCCACCCGGGCGTCGACGGTCGGTACCGGTGCGGGTTCCGGGAGAACGGCGGCGAAATCCGGCTCAGTGGCCTCTGATCCGGCCCCTGCCTCCGGCGGCTTCAGCATTCACACATCTGCGCAACGGAGAAGAATCTCCCCCTCTCCTTGCGGGAGGGGGCGGGGGGGGAGGAGATCAAGCAATATCCGTGCAGTTTCACCCCTCCCCCGACCCCCTCCCGCAAGGGGAGGGGGAGATTCTTCTCCGGACGGCATCTGCTTCCGCGATGTGTGAATGCCATAGGCCTCCGGCGGATGGGTTTGACCGCCGCATGGCGCGTATCCAGGATGGCCCCAAGCCCCAGAATGGAGGACGTCCATGCCGCGCATACCCCTCGTCAACGAACAGGACATGACCCCGGCGCAGCGCCGGGTCTTCGATGCCATGATCTCCGGGCAACGCAAATCGGCTCCGGTCGGGCCGCTGGCCATCGCCATGCACCGGCCCGAACTGGCGGAGGCGATGTCGGCCCTGGGCCTGGTGTTGCGCTTCAATTCCAGCTTCCAGCCGCGGTTGCGGGAGTTCACCATCCTGCTGACCGGCCGCTATTGGGATTGCCAGTTCGAATGGGCCTCCCACGAAGGCGAAGCGCGCAAGGCGGGATTGTCGGACCAATCGATCGAAACCTTGCGATCCGGCGGGTCCAGCTTCGCGCTCGCCGATGAGCAGGCGATCCACGACTACGGCATGGAATTGCTGGTCAGGCATTTTGCCAGCGACGCGACCTACCAACGGGTCCTGGCCCTGTTCGGCACCGCCGGCGTGGTCGAGCTGACGGCGCTGATCGGCTACTACGGCATGGTCGCGCTGACCCTGAACGCGGCGGAATTCGAAGTGCCCGCGGGCATGACCCCGCCGCTGCCGCCGCGCTGACCGCGACCATCCGCAAGAGGCTCACAGCATGAAAATCGCATCCATTGAGGTCAGTGTGCTGCTTGTGCCGCTCGACCGACCTTATGTGGCCGCGGGGCGGCAGGTCAGCGGCAACTGGCACGTCATGGCGGAAATCACCACCACGGACGGGGTGAAGGGCTTCGGCTATATCGTTGCACTGAGAGAGATGTTCGTTCGCGCTGTCGCATCCGCCACGCGGGAACTGGCGACCTTGCTGATTGGCACCAGCGTGCTGGACACAGAGGCGGCCTGGCACCGCATGGCCGGCGCGGGTGACTGGGTCGGGCCCGGTGGGCTGCTGAACTATGCGATTGCGCCGCTGGATATCGCGCTCTGGGATGCCGCCGGCAAGACCCTTGGGCAGCCCATCTACAAGCTGCTGGGCGGATATCGCGATCGGTTGCCGGCTTATGCCAGCGATGGGTTCTGGTACAGCCTGACCCTGGAAGAACTCGCCGCCTCGGCCCGCAAGGCCGTTGATGAGGGGTTCAGGGCGGTCAAGCTACGGGTTGGCAACGAAAAGCATCCGGACGGAGAGGTCGCCCGCGTCCGCGCGGTGCGCGAGGCCGTCGGCCCCGACGTGGCGATCATGGTCGACGCCACGGAAACCTGGCCGCTGGATCGTGCCATCCGCACCGGGCGCGCCTTGCAGGAGGCCGGCGTCGTGTGGGTCGAGGACCCGGTGGTGCACACCGATATCGCCGGCATGGCACGGGTAACCGCGGCGCTGGACGTTCCGGTCGCGACCGGGGAGCATCTGTATCAGCTCAGCGATTTCACCCGCCTGCTGGAAGCGCGGGCGGCCAGCATCGCGCTGATCGATCTGGGGCGGATTGGCGGCATCACGCCCTGGCGGCATGTGGCATCGCTGGCTCATGCATTCGGGGTCCGCGTGGGTGGGCATGTGCTGCCGGAAATCCATATCCATCTGCTCTGCGCTGTGCCGAACAGCTACCTCGTTGAATACGTGCCCCGTTCCGCTCGCCTGCTCCAGGCGATGCCGGCGCTGACCGAGGGGGCGATGATCGCGCCATCTGCGCCGGGGTTCGGGTTGGAATTGGATCGGGACGCGGTGCGGACGTTTACGGTGACGGATTGATGGCGGCCGGTGGATCGGATTGCGCCGCTCCAATGATCACTGTGCCGCGACCGTCTCCCGGCGGGCGTCGGCCAATTTCTGCACCGCGGGGTAATCCACCTTGCCCGTCCCCAGCAGCGGGAGCGAGGGCACGAGCAGGAGGGCGCGCGGCACCATGATCTCGGGCACCCCACGCGCTCTCGCCTGGGCCAGCAATGCCGGGACGGTCGCGTCCGTGCGGGTCGTCACCAGCACCAACTGCTCGCCCTTCCGCGCATCCGGCAAGCTGACCACGGCCAGAGGCTGGTCGGGCCACAGGGACGCCGCCAAACCCTCGGCCGCGGCCATGGACACCATTTCTCCGCCGATCTTGGCGAACCGCTTGGCACGCCCGATGATCGAGACAAACCCTTCCGCATCGACGGACACGATATCTCCGGTGTCGTACCAACCACCCGCCAGCGGTTCCAGCACGCCAGGCGCGGTATCGCGCATGTATCCCAGCATTACGTTGGGTCCGCGGACATGCAGCCGCCCGCCGATTTCGATGCCGACCACCGGGTCCAACCGCCACTCCATGCCCGGCAGGAACCGCCCGACCGTGCCGGGGCGGCAATGCATGGCGGTGTTCATCGCGATCGCGGGGGCAGTTTCCGTCGCGCCGTATCCCTCCAGGATGCGCACGCCGAACCGGTCGGAGAACAGGCGCCTGGTCTCCTCCCGCACCTTCTCCGCACCGCCGAAAATATACCGCATGGCGTAGAAATCGTAGGGATGCGCGAATTTTGCCCACCCGTTCAGGAAGGTATCGGTGCCGAAGCAGATTGTCGCATCGGTGTCGTAGATCAGCCCGGGCACGACCCGGTAATGCAGCGGGCTGGGATAGTGGAACGTCCGCACGCCCGAGATCAGCGGCAGGAGTGTGCCTCCGGTCAGACCGAACGAGTGAAACATCGGCATCGCGTTGAACACGGTGTCGCCACCATGGAAGTCCACGACGGACGCCAACTGCGCGCAGTTCGCCATGATGTTGCGGTGACTGAGCACCACGCCCTTCGGGCTACCCTCCGTCCCACTGGTAAACAGCACCACGGCCGGCGCATCGGGGGGGGCCTTCGCACCCGGCAACCGGCGAGCAAATCGAACGTCGAGCCATGCGCGGAGTTTGGCGGAGGCGCCGATGGTGTCCTTGATGTCTTCCAGCCAGAGGAACCGGACCTCGCCCGCCATGCGCTCGATCACTGAAAGCAACCGCCCCCGTTCCACGAACCCCCTGCTGGAAACAACCGTTCGCACCCCCGTCGCTCGGCAGGCCGCCAGCATGTTGGCCGCCCCGGCCGAGGCGTTCAGCAGGCAGGGGACGATCCCGAACGCCTGCATTCCCACAAACGCGACAACCGTGGCGTTCGCGTTCGGCATCAGCAACGCGACATGGCCTTCACCTCGGGTTGCCGTCCGCAAGGCGCGGCCCAGGGCGGTGACGCCGAGAAGCAGTCTGGCATAGGACAGTGGCGCGCGCTGGATGTCCTCGATGACGGGCCAGTTGCCACCATGCTGGTCGCGCGCGTCCAACACCGCCGAGAACAGGGTCCGCCCGGTATCCTTGGAGCGGAATACGGCCTCCACCATGATGTCCTGCAACGCGCGCCCGATGGCTTCACGCCGCTTGCGCGGGCTCAGATGCTCCAGGTCACTGCCGCTCAGGTCCACTGGCGGCAGGATCGTCACCGTGACACGCGGGAACCAGCGCAGCCGCTGCTTGCCGCGCATGCGGCTGAAGGGGGTGAACTGAAGCCCTTGGATGCTGACGGGCACGATCCGCGCATGGGCCTTGGCGGCGACCAGACCGGCGCCCTCATACACTTTCATCAGGGCCCCGGTGCGGGTGAGCCTGCCCTCCGGGAAGATCATCAGCTTGCGGCTATCGTCGCGCACCGCCTCGATCATGCGCTTGACCGAATAGGGGTTCAGCGTGTCGACCGGAAAGGTCTCCACCGCAGCGAGAAATGGCCGCACCCACCACTTGCGGGATTGGGCGATATCGATGGCGAAGCTGGGACTGTCGGGTAGGCAGGCGGCGATCAGGGCCGCGTCGGCATAGGATTGGTGGTTGGCGACGATCACCACGCGATCGCCGGCCTGTTTGTAGTGCTCCAGCCCCTGTACCTGCAGGCCGTGGCAGGTGTTGAAATACCAGCGCAGGATCGCGCGGAAGACGTGGTGCGGCAGGATGCGCACGATCCAGAGTGCAACCAGGAAATTGGCGACCGCGGCCAAATGCAGAACCGCGGGAGGTTCCAGCCCCGCCCCGGCCAGAACCGCGACGGCTCCGGCGCCCGCCACCATGAACAGCGCGTTCATGATGTTGTTCGCGGCGATCATGCGGGACCGTTCGGACCGCCCGGATGCCTCCTGGATGATCGCATAGAGCGGCACCGAGAAAATCCCGCCGCAAGTTGCGAGCAGGAACAGGTCCATGCTCATCCGCAATCCCTGCCAGGACGACAGCACCGCGGCCGCATTCGCCACGCCGCCGGCCTGTTGCGCGGCCAACGCGGCCGAAGCGAAATCCCAGCAGAAGAGGGAAATGCCCAACGCGGCGAAGGGAACCAGGCGCGGCGAGACCTCTCCCTTCAGCAGATGCGAGCAGCCGATGGAGCCGACGCCCACGCCCACGGCGAAGACGGTCAGCAACAGGGTCAGGACGGTGCCGTCGGCATGCAACGTGTCGCGGGCAACGACGGGGAACTCGGTCATCAAGGTGGCGCCCATGGTCCAGAACCAGGACAGACCCAGAAGCGAGAGCCAGATGGCGCGGATGCGGGAGGCGTGGCGAACGACCTGCCAGGTTTCCGCCAGGATGTTGGAACTGATGCGTAGAGTGGCATCGGCGGGTGGCAAGGCCGGGATCCGGGACGCCGCGAACAGGCCGAGCAGGGAGAGGGCGAGGCCAGTGATGCTGACGAGGGTGGTGCCGGCGTTGAGCAGGATCAGCGCCCCGCCGGCCACAGTGCCGCAAACGATCGAGAGGAAGGTGGTGGCCTCGATCGCACCATTGCCGGCGATGAGTTCGTCTTCCCGCACCAGTTCCGGCAGGATGCCGTATTTGACCGGGCCGAACAGGGCGGCTTGCATGCCCAGACCGAACAGGACGGCCAGCAGACCGGGCACGCTTTCAGACAGAAACGCGATGGCGGCCAAGGCCATCAGGCCGACCTCGGCCAATTTGTAGGCGAGGATGACCCGCGGCTTGGGGAAACGGTCTGCGAGTTTGCCGGCGGTGGCGGACAGGAAAATATAGGGTGCGATGAACAGCGCCCCGGCCAGGGCGGACAGACCGGCTCCTCCGACGCCCAATTGGAAGATCGCAAGGACGACCATGGCGTTCTTGACCAGATTGTCGTTCAGCGCGCCGCAGGCTTGCGCGAGCACCAACGGCCCGAGCCGGCGTGTCGCGAGGAGTCCGATCGGCGATACCGGCATGGGTGGGTCCTTGCGGCGTGTCATCTCGCGGAACTGCGGGTGGATGTTGGATCACGACAGGACGCGCCAGCACAAGACAGCGATTTCGCGGTGGCTTTCACGAGGGCGGCGCGCTGCTCCGGCCCTTCGCCGCACCGTGATCCAGACGTCGGAGTTGCCTTGGTCGCGGCATCCTTCGAGGGCCTTGATCATGGGGGCGGCTGCCGGTCAAATTCGGCGTTTCCACCCACGGACGATCCGCGATCCTCCGCCGCACCGCGCGGCCACGGGATTCGTGTCCGACGTCTTCGGGGACTTGACAGCTTTGCTCGATCGCCAGGGTCGGTTGCCGGGGCTGGTTACCAGGGCTGTTGGCGGCGCCGGTTGCCATTGACACCCCGCCGCCCGCTCTCAGAATGCCGGCACTGACAAAAGAGCAAACTCGGGAGAACGGCCGCGATGACAAACTTCGTACTGGTGCACGGATCCTATCAAGGCGGCTGGATCTGGCAGAACGTCGCCGCCCGCCTCCGCGCCGCTGGGCACACGGTTTATGCTCCCACCCTCGATGGGTGCGGTGAGCGGCGCCATGGGTTGCGTGCCGGCATCGACACCACGACCCATGCGCTCGAAATCTCCGAACTGATGTTCTATGAAAACCTGCGCGATGTCGTGCTCGTCGGCACCAGTTCGGGCGGCATGGTGGTGTGTCGCGCCGCCGAACAGACCCGTGACCGGGTCGCGCGCCTGGTGCTGGTCGACGCGCTCGCGCTGTTTAGCGGCGAGCGCACCCGCGACATCGTCAACCGGTCGGCGCCGCCCCCGTTCGGCCTCGCCGCGGGCCCGTCCCGGGAGGACGCCGAGAAGGGTCTGTTCGCCGATCTCGACCCGGAAACCCTGGCCTGGGTGCTCGATCGCTACACGCCGCATCCTGTCGGATGCTCGATGACGCCAGTGAAGCTGACGGATTTCTGGGACAAGTCCTGGGATGCAACGGTGATCTGGTGCAAGCGCGCCGAAAACCCGGGAGAGGCGCATCAGCGTCGCGCCGCCGCTCGTCTGAAGGCCAAGTGGCATGAACTGGACACCGGGCACTACCCGATGCTGAGCATGCCGGATGAGTTGACACGGCTGATCACCCAGGGCTGACCAGCCGACCGGTCGCCGTCACGCGGAAAAATCGACACGCACCTCTCCGAAGGGGCCGAAGTCGGCGACATGGGTTTCGCCTGGGCGAGCGCGGAGCATGCCGGTACAGGTGCCGGAGGAGAAGACTTCGCCGGCACGCAGACCGATCCCCGTGCGGGACAACGCGTTCGCAAGCCAGGTCAGCGGGACCAGCGGATGCTCCAGCGCCTCTCGGGCCGAACCCCGACGGCGATCGCTGCCATTGACCCGAAGCACGATGTCCTGGTCGGCAATGTTGCGATCCTGCCATCCCGGGATCGGCTCCCCCATCACGATGCAGCCCGAGCCGCTGCCATCCGCCAGGATCGCCGTCAGTGGCGGGAAATCAGCGTCCGCCACGAAGCGACATTGGGCAATTTCCATGCCGGGGGAGATCGATTTGACCGCGTCTCGCGCCTCCGCCTGGGTGTAGGGACGAGACCGTGGGGGCAGATCGGCACCAAGTTCGATCACATATTCACATTCCGCGACGGGGTGCACCAAGCTCGAGAATGTCAGCGTGGCAGGCGACCGATACACGAATGGAGCGAAGACGGGGCCATAGATCGGGCTGGTGGTGCGCAACGCAAGCTGCATTTCCATCTTCGTCGCCGCCACTTTCCACCCGGCATGTGGCCAGCCCAGCAATTCGGCAACCTGGCGTGCGACGCGATAGGCGGTGTCATGGTCCGGCGGCACCAGCGCCTCAGCCAGTCCGCTCTGCTGGCGCCCGTTGCGCCGGAGATCCGCGAGCAAGGTGGCCAACTGTTGTTCCGATTGCGTGAGCATGGGCGGCTCCGTTTCCTTGACGGTGCTCAGTCTAACCTGAACCCGCGGCCTTGGGACCGACCTGATGCGGCGGGATCGACGAGCACAGGCATCGGTGGGACTATCGCGGTGACCGGGGAGGGCGAAGACAGGGCTGGCGACGCCGGCCCCTGGCGATCCCGCCCGTGAGCCGTCGCCATCGTTGAACCACCCCGCCCGACTCCCCCATATCCGCTCCGACAGGGTTCCCTCCATGCCAATCCAAGCGTTACGAGTAGCCGGACGCATCCTCCCCATGGCTCTGGTCACGGTGTTGGCCGCGGCACCGGCGCTGGCCCAGACCGAGAAGGTCGACCGGGTGAGAGCGTTTCTGATCTGGGAGGAAAGCGGTGAGCTGTCGAAAAACGTCGTAGGCACCGCACCACGGATCGAGGCTAATGGTCCGAAGGGCATGTCCACGCAGATCATCATCGACATCATCGTGAGTGGTCCGAAGAACACGGTGCCGAAAGGCCAGGTGATGCTCTACACCTGGGCCAACAACGACCAGGACAAGGGCGCGCGGGCGATGGTGGATGTGGGCTGGCCGGTCACGTATTTCAGCGCCAAGGGAGAGACGGTGCGGTCGATCATCGTCGACCACCAATGCCAGGCTTTCACGCTGTCCGCCCGGGTCGATCGCGGCAGCACCACCGGGCGCGTGCTGCAGACGAAATTTCCGATTTTCTGCGGCGATTGACGCCGCAACGGCGTGATCACGCAAAGTGGAACATAGCAGCGTATGAGGCACGCGATAAGACGAAGATCTGGAACGATTTGCCGTTTCCGGTCAGTGTGAAACCGCTCTAACGGTATCGTTCGCGCAGCGGTCACGATGGCGCAACATTTCTTGGTGGCGTGCCGGGGCCCATCAAGGCTGGAGAAGCCGACCATGGACGCCCACCGTGGCTTGCCCGCGTCTCTGGCCTGCTTCCCTGGGTTCAACAGGATAGAGTTCGAGACGACCGACCTCGGTCGACATGACAGGAGATGCCAAGAACGGGTGAATAGTCGCGGCCATTGGCTTGCAATCCAGCCGGTATGTGAACCGTCTCGGGGCCCACATTCGACCGACCCGCCACGGACATGGGGGACCGGATGGTACAAACCGGGCACATAGGTAACACTTTGGACCGGGCACATGGGTAACAGCGGAAGCTCGGCATCCGGAGGTAACCCCGATGCCCTGGACCGAGCAAAGTGTCATGGATCTGCGTATGT
>Ga0082335_1004912_pt1 | contig 19314 bp, 15 predicted proteins | sample Subgrocontami58m_FD_72375 | JGI IMG/M metagenome (GOLD analysis project Ga0082335, IMG submission 72375) | Subsurface groundwater microbial communities from S. Glens Falls, New York, USA - GMW37 contaminated, 5.8 m (SPADES assembly) (version 2) ... | reverse complement strand
GGGCCGGCGGCGGCGCGCCCAACACCTCGCGCACCTTGGACAGCAGCGCGTGGGCGGTGTAGGGCTTGGCGAGGAAGGCCGCCCCGAAATCGGCGAGATCACCGGCGACGTTCGTGTCGGCCGAATAGCCCGAAGTGAACAGGACCTTGATGCCGGGGCGCAACTGCCTCAGGCGCTCAGCCAGTTGTTTCCCCCCCATCCCCGGCATGACCAAGTCGGAGAGCAGGATGTGGATGGGGCCCGGCGTGCGCTGGCACAGGCGCAAGGCCTCGTCCCCGTTGGCGGCTTCCAGGACCGCGTAGCCCTTGTCCTCGAACACCGTCCGGACCAGGGTCCGCACCGGCGCCTCGTCCTCGGCGAGCAGGATCGTCTCCGTCCCGCGGGCGTCTGCGGCCGGCCGCGCGCCGATCGAGGTCGGTTCGGCGGCCGCCTCGGTGCGCGGGAAATAGAGCTTGAACGCGCTCCCCCGGCCGACCTCGCTGTCGACCGTGACGTGGCCGCCGCCCTGCGTGACGATCCCGAAGACGGTGGACAGCCCCAGACCGGTCCCCTTGCCCTGCTCCTTGGTGGTGAAGAACGGCTCGAAGATGCGCTGCATGGTTGCCGCGTCCATGCCGGTCCCGGTATCGGTAACGGTGACCCGGACGTGGGGCCCGGGCCTGGCCTGCGCGTGGCCGGCGGCATCGGCGGCGTCGAGCTCCACGTTCGCCAGGTCGATGGTGATCCGACCGCCGTCCGGCATCGCGTCGCGAGCGTTGACCACGAGGTTCATGATGACCTGCTCGACCTGTCCGGGATCGACCTTGACGCGGCCGAGGTCCGGGGCGACGGAGGTCCGGAGTTCGAAGCGCTCCCCGATGAGCCGCCGGAGCATCGGCTCGGTTTCGCCGATGACGCGGCCGAGGTCGATGACCCGCGCATCCACGATCTGGCGGCGGCTGAAGATCAGCAGCTGACGGGTGAGCGCGGCAGCGCGCTCGGCGGCGCGATGGATCTCCAGGAGGAGCTTGTGCAGTTTGGGGTTGTCGGGCAAGGCGACGCCGAGAAGATCGGAATAGCCGAGGATGACCGCCAGCATGTTGTTGAAGTCGTGGGCCACACCGCCGGCCAGTTGCCCGATCGCCTCCATCTTCTGGGCCTGGAGCAATTGCGCCTGGGTCTCGCGCAGTTTCTTCAGGCTGTCTTGTAGGGCCGCGACGGCCTGCTTGCGGGAAATCGCAATGCCGATGCTGGCCCCGAGCCCCTCGAAAAACCGGATCCCCTCCGGCGTGAAGCGACCGCGCCGGCGATCGTTGAGTTGCAGCAAGCCGACGATCTCGCCGCCCGACCGCAGCGGGATCAGCGCGACCGACTCGTACCCCTCGCTGTGGCAGCGATTGCAGGTGCGTGCCTGGCGCTCCGCCTCGGTGGTGGACGCCAACAGGTCCGTGGTGCTATTGGTCCAGAAGCTGCCCCCCGCCGTGAAAAAGGGCTGCGCGGGGTCGATCCGGCCGCGGAGGCCCGCAGCCATGGAGGGGTATTGCGGAGCGACCAGTCGCAGTAGACGCCGGCGGCCGCCAGGCGCAGCACCCGCGGGTTGATGTCCGTGGCCAGCAGCGTGATCGACCAGTCCTGGATCGCGGGGATCACGCGGCAGAGCGCGATCGCGATCGAGTAGGCTTCCTCGCCGGTCGAGCAACCCACGCTCCAGATGCGCAGGCGTCGGTCGCCCTGCCGCGCGAGCATCAACTCGGGGAGAATGTGCCCCTCCAGCGCAGCGAAGGCGTCCGGTTCCCGCCAGAAGTAGGTTTCGTTGACCGTGAGGTGGCTGACCAGCAAGCCCACTTGCTCGCGCGTCGCGGCGCCCGCGGCCAACCAGTGGATGAAGGCGCCGGTGTCCGCGTGGCCGAAAGCGGCGGCGGCCGCATGGGCCTTGGGCTCCAGGTCGTACCACCGCTCGCGGGGGAAGTGCAGGGCGGTTCGGGCGGCCACGAAGTCGCTGAACTCGGCGAGCAGGGTGTCGGACACGCGGTCCCTCATGGCGCACCTCCAGCAAGGGAGGCATCCAGGGCGCGCTCTTCGTCGAGGGAGAGGAACCGGTCGAGGTCGTAGATGAGGGCGAGACCGTCCTCCATCCTGGCAACACCCCGCAGATGTGGGGCGAAGGGGAGCGCCCGGTCCGCGGACGTGACCTGGTGGTCCGCAAGAACGCGAACGCCGGTCACCGCGTCGACGATCAGCACCACCCGGCGCGTGGCGGTGCGGGCCAGGATGAACCGGTGGCTCGGATCGAGCTCGCGCGCGGGCTGGTGGAAACGCCGGCGGACATCGACCACGGGCAGGACGGCCCCTCGGACGTTGATCACGCCGAGGACGATCGGCGGAGCGGTCGGGACCGGCGTGATCGCCACCGCGCGAACCACCCGTTCCACGACCCGCAGCGGGAGCGCGCACGGCTGTTCGTCAAGGGCGAACAGCACGATGGGGTCGTGCGTCGCGGTTTGGTACACGTCGCTTCTCTCCCACCCGATATCCCGCCACGAGTAAGGGCTCGAATCCCTCGAGAGCGCTCATTGGCGTGCAGGCCGCGACCTTCAGACCGATCGCCACGCGCACGGTCCGCTCCAGCAGTTCCCGATTCACCGGTTTCGCGAGCACCATCAGAGGCGCGAACCGCATCGCCTGCCGCATCAGTTCGCTGTCCGGATAGGCGGTCACGATGACGACCGGCAGCTCGGCATGCGTCTTTCGCAGCTTCTCGAGAAAGCGCGGGCCGTTCATGTCGGGCATCTGCAAGTCGAGCAGGATCAGATCCGGTGCTTCCTCGGCGACCCTCTCCAGGCCGATCGCGCCGCTCGTGACGTAGCGCACCCGGTAGCCCGAAGCCCTCAAGACCTCGGTGACTATCTTGCAGACCACCTCCTCGTCATCGACGACGAGCACGGAGGACGGTCCACCGCCCTGCCGCGGCTGCTCCGACCAACGCACCAGCGCCTCCTTGCGGCGATAGGAACTTGGAAAACCGCAACCGCAGCGCGGAAAGCCCCCCGGAGGGTGACCGGGTGCCCCCGGGGGCACCCGGTCACCCTCCGGGCATTCCTGGAGTGAGAATACCTCCTCCAGGCCCAGAAGTCACGCCCTTGCGAGGCGCACCGGGGCGAGCGGCATGGATGGCGTCGCGAATGTGGTGTGCCAACCGCTCAGCGAGCACACCCTCCCCGTCCCCTGAAGTCCGTGTCCTCAGGAATCAGCCCCTTTACCCCCCTTTACCCCGCGACCTGATCGTCTCGTGGGCCTCCTCGAGCGCCGGGTCCGCGCGCACGGCCTCGTCCAGCTTCGCCAGCGCGGCGTCCCCTTGGCCGCTCAGGTAGGCCAAGGCGAGGCCCGCCAGACACGCGAGCTTGGCGGGGCCGACGCGGAGCGCCTCGGCCGATTCGTCTTGCCAATGGGGCGCGCGCTCCAGCTCGGCCTGGGCGCGGGCGAGGGCCTCGACGGTCGCCGTCTTCGCGCGCGCGACCTCCGGATCGGCGCGCTCGAGCTCGGCCAGCGTGAGCGCCGCGGCCGCGCCGGAGAGCCCGCCGACGGCGAACTTCCCCTCGGCACGCAACTGCGATCCGCGCCGCGCGAGCGCCCGCTCCCGCGCGGAGGTGAGCCGTTCCACGTACAGCCGCGCGCACAGCACCGCGCGCTCGTACAGTGCGCGGACGTGGCGCGGGTCGCGCGCCAGCGCCTCGTCCTGGAGACGCAGCGCCGCGCGCACGTCGAGCTGGGCGCGGCGCATGCGGCCGAGGTGGAAATAGGGCTCGGCCAGGTCGGGGACCTCCCGGCGCACCTCTTCGAATGCGCTCTCGAGCGCGGCCACGAACGGCGCCGCGTCGGCGCCGACCATGCCCCGGCGCCGGAACTGCAGCGCGCCCAGCAGCGACAGCGCCGACACGTTGCGAAGTTGTACGATCAGGGCCTGCCCGCGCTCCTCCGCCCGGCGCGCCGCCTCGACGGCCTTGCGCCGCTCCTCGTCCGCGATGGTCGCCGACTCGGCGCTGCGCGCCTTTTCCCGCCCCACCAGCACCCCGCCCAGCACCAGCACGGCCAGCGCCGTGGCGAGACCCGCGGAGGCGCCGCGATTGCGGCCCACCCACTTGCTCGCCCGGTAGACCCGGCTCGTCGGCCGCGCCGTGATCGCCTCGCCCGCCAGGCAGCGCGTCAGGTCGCGCGCCATCTCCTCCGCCGACGCGTAGCGCCGCTCCGGCTCGCGCTCCAGCGCCTTCAGGATGATCGTCTCCACGTCCGCGCCCAGATTCGGGTTCACCCGCCGCGGCGGCGGCGGATCCTGCGCCAGCTTCCGATACAGCACCTCCATCGGCGTGCCGCCCTCGTACGGCGCCCGACCGGTCACCAGCTCGTAGAGGACCGAACCCAGCGAGTACACGTCGCTGCGCGCATCGACCGCCGTGCCGTCGCCGTCGGCCTGCTCCGGCGACATGTGCGCCGGCGTCCCCATCACCACCCCGGTGCGCGTCAACCGCGCGGTGCCGGGTTCGTTCAGGATGCGCGCGAGGCCGAAGTCGGACACCTTCACGTGCCCCCCGGCGTCGAGCAGCAGGTTCTCGGGCTTGATGTCGCGGTGGACCACGCCGTGCGCGTGCGCGTGATGAACCCCGTCGGCGGCCTCGCGCACGAGCCGCATGGCGTGGCTCGGCGCCAGCCGGCCCGCCTGGCGCTGCAGGCCGGCCACGCTGCCGCCGACGACGCACTCCATGGTGAAGAAGGGCTGCCCGCCCTCCAGGTGCCCGACGTCGTAGGTCGCCACGATGTGGGGATGGGAGAGCTTCGCCGCGGCCTCCGCCTCGCGGTGGAAGCGGGCGACCTGCTCGGCGGAGATCCCTTCGCCCGCGGGCAGGAGCTTGAGCGCGACTTCGCGCTTGAGCTCGGCGTCGCACGCGAGATAGACCACGCCCATGCCCCCGCGGCCGAGCTCGCGCAGGATCTGATAGCGGCCGAGCGCGGCGGGGGCCGCCCCAGCCGACGGGATCGGCGCACCGCCCGGGATCGTCGCGTCCGCCGCCGAGCCCGCGCCGCGCGCCGCCGTCGGACGGCGCGGGTCCGGGCAGGGAGTCGCCGATCCGGACGGGTTGAGGTCGGGAAGGGTCGGGGACGGGTCCATGCCGGGCTTCGTGCTTCGCGAGCGCGGGATCAGGGAGGGGTCAGCGCGAGGAGACGCCGCAGCGTGAGCGGATTCTACGTGCTCCCGCGGATCCAGGGAAGCCGAATCCACGGAGACACGGAGACGCGGAGGTGGGGACGCCGAGGGGCCGGCGGGGAACGCGCACACGCCGAAGTGGGCGACGTTGTGCACCAGGTCGCCCCTTCCGTCGGTGTCCTGTCGATAATCGCCGTCTTCCCCCGTCAGCGCGGCCTGGGCGTCCTGCCGCATCATGGCGAACCAGTAGCCCGACTAGGGGAAGGGACAGGCCCAGCGGATGAAGAAGGAGATGGGCACGATGAGATCCCAGCGATTCACCTTGAGCCACCCGCCGGGCCCCGATACAATCGACATGGCGCTATACCCTTGACCGGCCGCGAGATGCGCGACAGATTGCGCTGTAGCTTTGGGTGCACGCCTGTCGGATCCACCACAAGATCGGAAAGCGATCGGGAGCGGACACCCATGCCCAAGCACACGGAAGCCGCTGCCGCCGTCCTCGAACGGAAGGCCCGCGGGTTCTCGGTGGACGATGCCCTGCGGCTCGTCTACGCTGTCGAGGACGCGCTCTCCGCCGTCCTCAGCGTGCGTCCGAAGGACAAGGCGATCAGCCTCGCACTCTCCAGTGTCGCCGCCCTCCGCGAGGAGCTGGAGGACCGCTCCGACGTGGAAGCGGCGCGGGAGGCGCGCAAGGAAGCCGGCTCGATCCCCTGGGAGGAAGTGAAGCGCAGGGCGGGGCTGTAGTTCGTGGCCTACCGGGTCGAATACAAGCCGGCCAGAGGAGGCGACCCATGTCGGCGATCCAGGATTGGGGAAGCGAGCCCGACGAGCGGGCGCTGGCATATCCCTGCGATCGATTTCTCCCCGACCCCCACGTCGATCTCTTTCGCGCGGTCACGGTTCGGGCGTCGAAGGAGGTCGTGTTTCGCTGGCTCTGTCAGATGCGGGCTGCGCCGTACAGCTACGACTGGCTCGACAACTTCGGCTTCCGCAGCCCGCAGGAATGGACGCCGGGGCTCGAGCGGCTCGAATCGGGCCAGACGGTGATGCGCATCTTCGACCTGGTCGATTTCGAGCGGGACCGGCAGATGACGATCCGGTTCAAGACCCGTCCGGCGATCTTCGGCCTGCTCGGGTCGTCCGCGGCGACGTACTTGATCCTGGAGCGCACCACCGGCGAGTGCCGGATGGTGGTCAAGCTGCGCCTGCGCTATCCCCGGGGGCCCATCGGGTGGCTGATGCGCGCGTTCCTGCCGCTGGCGGACCTGATCATGATGCGGCGGCAGTTGCTCAACTTCAAGGCACTGGCGGAAGCCGGGCCGGCCGCGTTGCCTTGCTGACCCGCGCAGCGCGCCCCCTACTCCGCACCCCCCGGCGCCGCGTACCGACCGAAGGCGCTCGGAAAGCCGAACACCGTCGGATCGACCCCAGGTTTCCAGTCGCAGAAGCGCGGGTGGTCGACGGAGACGACTTCCGCCGTCCTGCCGCAGCAATACGGACAGAGAAGATGCTCCTCCACCGTGCGCATACACCCCAGGCGGGGACAGCGTACGGCGACGATGCGCAGGCGCGACGAGACTTCGGACCTCCCGTCCCGGATCATGTCAGTCCTCCTGGCGGCCGGCCGCCGCTCGCAGTTCCTCCCAGTTCCTCTCGATCTCCCGGCGGACATGCTCGAGGTCGACTCCCTTGCGGAATCGCCCCTGGCCCTCGAAGTAGCGCGCCAGGGCCCCGGCGTCGAAGTCCGGCTCGACATTGATGCGCACCCGCCTGCCGTCGAAGATCTCCTGCACGGGATACAGGCCGCAACGCACCGCCAGGCGCACCAGCTCGATGCCCTCGGCGGGCTCGGATTTCCAGCAGGTCGGGCAGGGCGACAACAGGTGCAGAAAGCGGAAGCCGCGCAGCGGGAGAGCGTGGAGAAACTTCCGCTGCACGTCCTGCAGGTGGGCGAGCGACAGGGTGGCGACGTAGGGAATCCGGTGCGCGGCCAGAATGCCGACGATGTCCTTCTTGGGCACATCCTTGCCCAACGGAGTCGTGGTCGTGACCGCCCCGTAGGGCGTCGCGCTCGAGCGCTGGCCGCCGGTGTTGCCGTAGACTTCGTTGTCGTAGCAGACGAACAGGATGTCCTCGTTGCGCTCCGCCGCCGCGGATACCGTGGCCATGCCGATGTCGTACGTCCCGCCGTCCCCGGCCCAGCACACCACGCGCGTCGGCTCGCCGTTGAGCCGCGCGGCATGCGCCAGGCCCGACGCCATCGCCGCCGCGGAGGCGAAGGTGGAGGATACGGTGGGAGCGCCATACGCGGAATAGGGATACGGTCCCGCCGTCACGATCGCGCAACAGGCCGGGATCACGAGTTGGAGGGGCGTCGGCCCCGCCGCCCGGCTCAGCATCTGCAGGGCGATGGACATGCCGCAGCCGCCGCAGTTGGTGTTGCCGGGCCGCAGCAGGGGCTCGGAGCGGTCGAGCGTCGTTTGCGCGATGCCGCCGAGGATCGGTTCCTTCATGACTCCACCTCCCAGTGGACCGGGGCCCCGGCGCGGGATCGGCCCTGCACGTCGTCGAGCACGCTCCGGAGATGCTCCGGTCGGATGTCGCCGCCGCCCAGACCGATCAGGTAGTCCTGCACGAGCGTGTCCCCGCCGACGCAACCCCGGAGCTCGGCCCAGAGGATCCCGCCCAGGCCCGGACACACGTTGCGGTCGAGCACGGCGACGCGCCGCCGGCCGGCGAGGTGAACGCGGAGCAGATCCTCCGGGAAGGGACGGAACATGTGCACGCGCAGCCCGCCCGCCTTGACGCCGCGGTCGCGCGCCTCGTCCACCGCCCGCCGCACCGTGCTTGCCGTCGTTCCCATCGACACGAGCACGACTTCGGCGTCGTCGATCCGGTACGGCACGACCCGATCGGCGGGACGGCGCCCGAACACCGCGGCGAAGGCTTCCTGCGCCTCCCGATGCACCGTCGGGACCGCATCCATGGCCGCGCACATCTGCCGACGGTGGACCTCGGTCTCGTGCGGGAAGTCCAGCCCGCCCACCGTGCGGGGCCGATCGGTGAGCCGGTGCGGGAGATCCAGCGGCGGGAGGAAGGCATCGACCAGCGCTTGCTCCGGCACCTCGGTGCGCATCATCGTGTGGGACAGCACGAAGGCGTCCTGGCACACGAGGATCGGCAGCAGAACGCGCCGGTCCTCGGCGATGCGGTACGCCAGCAGGATCGCGTCGAGCACTTCCTGGTTGTCTTCGCAGTAGAGTTGCAGCCAGCCGGCGTCCCGCAGCATCAGCGTGTCGCCGTGATCGACCCAGATGTTCCACGGCGGACCGAGCGTGCGGTTCACCGCCATCATGACGATGGGCAGGCGGTAGAAGGCCGCCGCGAACACGTTCTCGGCCATGTAGGCCAGCCCGTTGGACGACGAGGCGGTGAACGACCGCGCGCCCGCCAGGGAGAACCCCATGCAGGCGGCCATCGCGCTGTGCTCGCTCTCGACGCGCACGATGTGGCCCTTCTCGATCGGCTGCTTGCACAACAGCTCGATGCACTCGGTTTGGGGGGTGATCGGGTAGGCGCCGCTGCCGAAGCCCCGGGCGGAGCGGTTGGCGCGCCCGGCCAGCACCGCTGCGGTGGCCGCCGCGTGGTTGGCGCTGATCAAGTCCAGGCTCATCGCGCGATCATCTCCATGGCGGAACGCGGGCACTCGGACACGCACAGTCCGCATCCCTTGCAGTAGGCCGCATCCACCACGTACCCTCCCGGCCGGCGGTGAATGATCCCCTCCGGGCAATACAGGAGACAGGTGTCGCACGAAGTGCACGAGCCGCACGAGCAGCAGCGCGACGCCTCCTCCCGTCCGGGCAGCCCGCGGCTCACTTCGCGGAAGTCCCGCGCGCGCTCGCCCGCGGCCTCGTGACCCTCCTGGGTGGGGGCCGTCCGGTCGAAGTGGTCGAAGCGGATTCCGGCCGGCGTCACCGCGCTGGACGGGTCGGGTCGCGCGCACGGCTCGACGCTTTCGCCCAGCGCCTCCAAGAGCAGGTCGGCGGCGCGGCGGCCGCTGCCGATGGCGTGGGTGACGGTGCCGTCTCCGGTCGCGAAATCGCCCGCGGCGAACACGTTCCGGGGGCCCTCCCGGCACCACGCGCGCCCGGCACGCAACTCCCATCCCGCGGGCAGGAGCGTGAGGTCCGCCGATTGCCCGAGGGCCAGAAGCACGGCGTCGCACCCCAGCAACTCGATCCGCGCGGTCACCATCGGTCGTCGGCGCCCGCTCCCGTCCGGCTCCCCCATCACGACTTCCGCCGCCTCGACCGCCTCGACCCGGTCCGCCCCGCGAAAGGCCACGGGCTGGCGCCGGAACAGAAACCACACCCCCTCTTCGGCGGCCTGCTCGATTTCCTCGGCGATCGCCGGCATTTCGTCCCGCGTCCGACGGTAGACGACGGTGACCCGCTCCGCCCCGGCGCGCAGGGCGCTGCGGGCGCAGTCGATGGCGGTGTTGCCGCCGCCGAGCACGATCACCCGGCCGTGGACACCGCCGCGCTCTCCCCGATTGACCCGGGCGAGAAACCCGATCCCCTGCTCGATCCCCCGCAAGCGCACGCCCGGCACGTCCAGCGCAGAGAGTTTCTGCAATCCGGTCGCGAGCAGAACCCCTGCGAACTCGCGCGCAAGAGCGGCGATCCGCTCCGCGTCCACCGTTTCGCCTCCGCGCACCTCGACGCCGAGGCGGAGGATCCCGGCGACCTCCCGGTCGAGGGCCTCGCGCGGCAACCGGTACGAGGGAATGCCGGTCCGCAACAACCCGCCCAGCGCGCGCTCGCGGTCGAAAACCGTCACGCGGTGGCCCGCGCCGGCGAGTCGGTAGGCGGCGCTCAAGCCCGCCGGACCGCCGCCGACGACCGCGATGTTGCGGGGTCCCGCGCACTTCGCCGCCTCGGTGCGCGCCACCGGCGCGTGATCCGCGATCCAGCGCTCCAGGCCCCGAATATCGACCGCGCCGTCGAAGTCGCGCCGGTTGCACCCCTGCATGCAGGGCGCCGGACAGACCCGTCCGCACACGGCCGCGAAGGGCGTGGTCCGGCCCAGCACGCGCGCCGCCGCGATTTCGTCCCCGGTCGCGAGAGCCCGCACGAAACCGACCACGTCGTTGCCCGCCGGGCAGGCCGCATTGCACGGCGCCGGCCGGCGCAGGTAGCGGGGCGTCTGCGTGCTCCAGTCGCCCGTCTTGAGGCCGGGAGCCGGCCCGACGACGTGGTCCACCAGCGGCTGGACGACTCGCGGAGCCGCCCGGACCGCCGTGGACGCCGGTCCCACCCCTGCGGCCGCATCCGCCTCGCGCACCCGCACGGCCGCGAAAGCCTCGCGCGCGGCGGGGAGGTTCCCCTCCAGCCCCAGGTCGCGATACGCCGCCTCGAGAACCGCGAGCGGAATCCCGTGCACCCGGGCGAATGCCCCCGCCATCGTGGTGTTGACGATGACCACCGAGCGCGACCCGATCCCGTGCCGCCGGGCGATCGCCGTCGCATCCACGGTCGCCGTACGGAAGGCGGGGAGCGGTGCGCCCAGCAATTCCGGAGGCTCCGCCGTGTTGACCAGCAGCGTGCCGCCGCTCGCCAGGCCCACCATGTTCCCGTTCCCCAGCAGGGTCGGGTCGAGGACGATCAGATGGTCGGGGCGGTACACCTTATTGCGGTTGTCCAGCGCGGCGGCGCCCACCCGCGTGTAGGCGCGCACCGGGGCGCCGGTCCGCTCCCCCGCATAGTCGCCGAAGGTCTGGACGGTTTCCCCCAGGCGCGCGTAAAGCGCCGCCAGGATCTTGGCGCACGTCACTCCACCCTGCCCGCCGCGGCCGTGCAGCCGGATCTCCATGTCGCCTCCCGATCCGCCGATGGCGTCGATGGCGTGCCAGACGTTGCTTAACCAGATTACGCTACTCTACGCTTCGGATTCCGCGATTCCCAGGGATTCCCGGTGTCTGCCGACGCCGAAACACGGCCTCCGCGCCGCCGCACGAATCGCAGGGGAACACGCGCGGGTATGGGATCAAAGGCACGGGGCCGGCGAGTCGCCGGGCGAAGTGGGCCCAGGCAACCGGGAGGGGGCCGCGCGGACGGCAGCCATGCCCGCGCAATTCGGTTGGTTCTCTCCCCGCCCGCCCCGTATGATGTCGACCAGCGCAGTTCGAGCGCCCCTCGACGTCCCGCCCCGGAGGCCCCATGCCCGACCGCGCCGATCTCCTGTTCGGACAGATCGCCGTCGAGCGCGGCTTCCTCGACGCGGCCGCACTCGAACGCGTGCTCGAGGAGCAAGCCGCGCTCGAGCGCCAGGGCAAGACCGTCCCGCTCGGCGAGCTGCTGCTCGAACGCGGTCTGCTCGAGATCGACCAGGTCGATGCGGTCCTCTCCGAGCAGGAGTTCGTCGAGATCCGCGAGGAGGACAAGAAGCTGGGCGCGCTCGCGGTGCGCAACCGCTTCGCCACGCGCGACCAGGTCGATGCCGCGCTCGCCCGTCAGCAGGCCGCCTTCGACAAGTCCGGGGAAAAGCCCGAGCGGCTCGGCGCCCTGCTGGTGCAGGCCGGGGTCCTCACCGAGCAGCGCCTGGAGTCGCTGATGCGCGCGCAAACACGGCTCCAGCGCGGTGGGCGGGCCTCACTCGCCGGCCGTGCCTCCGTCGCTGCGGCCGCACCCGTGCGCGGCTCGCGGGTGCCGATTCCGGCGCTCGTCGCGGGGGTGATCGCGCTGGCCGGGCTCGGCATCTGGCTCGGCTCGGGGGGCGGCGACGCCCCCTGGTCGGCCGACGGAGCCGGCGGGGCCTTCGCCGATCCCGACGCCGCGGAGCTCGCCGACCTCCAGACCGTCGTGAAGCGCAAGGACGCCGACCTCGCGGCGCTGCGCGGCCGGCTCGAGAAGCTGCGCGCCCGCAAGGACCCCAGCGGCAAGGATCCCGCATACGCGGCGCTCGCCCAGGCTCTCGATGCGCGCGCGAACGACGCGGGGCTCGCCGAGTGGCGCAAGTTCGTCCTGCGCGTCGAGCAGCTCCGCTACCAGCAGAAGTTCATCGACGCCATCGCCCTGCTCGACGAGCACGCCGCGAAGCACGGGGACGCGGACGCCGAGCGACGAAGAGTGCTGTGCGAGTCGCTCCTGGCCGACGCGCGCCAATGGCTCGAGCCGGTGATCCAGCGCGCGCGCAAGGAGTCGGAGGACGGCAGCCCGGAGGACGGGATCGCGCGGCTGGGCGGGGTGCGGGACCGGCTTCCCGCGGCGCTGAAGTCCGACATCGACGCGGTGGTCGAGGAGTTGCGGCTGGAAACCGTGCGCCTGGCCGAGGAGGGCAAGGCGCTCGGGATCGGCTACGGCGGCGTGCCCGACCGGCCGCCCGAATCGCCCGCGGCGAAGCAGAAGCGCGAGGAGGCCGCGGCGCGGCGGACGGCAACTTCGGCGGCCAGGCTCGCCGAGACGAAGACGAAGCTCGCCGAGCGCCGCGACCGCCGGGACGTCGAGGAGAAGGGGCAGGCCCTGCGTGCGATCGAGCGCACCACGGCGACCCCCTTTGACGTCGAGATCAGCTCGGACTACAAGCTCTCGAAGTGCAAGGTCAAGGCCTTCGGCCGCGACGGCGTGACTCTCGAAACGCGCCAGGTGACGATGCCGATGTCGTGGGAGTCGCTGCCCGCGGCCACCTCGTACGAGCTGTGGAAGCTCTCGATCGACGAGGGCTCCGCCGAGGCGCAGCTTTCCCTGGGGAAGTTCTGCGTCGTGCACGACCTGTTCGACGCGGCCGACCGCCACTTCAAACGGGCGCAGGAGCTCGCGCCGGCCATGAAGGCGCGGACGCCCGACACCCAGGTCTTCCGCAACCGGAAGAAACTCTTCCGCGGATCCTGGAAGCAGGTCGGGCGCGACATGCTGCGCCTGCACTACGATTTCACGAAGGACGAGGAACTGCAGGACTTCGCGACCCAGGCGAGCGCGGCGACGGCCAAGGGCTTCCTCGAGCTGACCGGGAAAGGCGCGTTCTTCGCGTACGTGCGCGAGCTGACGTTCTCCGACCTGGTCACGCTCGACGTCGCGGGGGCGCAGCAGGCGGGCGCGGTGCCGATCTTCGGTTTCCTGTTCCAGGACCAGGCCGGACGCGAGGCGGGTTTCCTCGCGGTGGTCTCGCCGGACGAGCAGCGGGTGGAGGCGGCGCGGGTGGACGAGCGCGGGCTGACTCGGCTGGTGGCGCTCGAAGGCGTGCCGGCGGACTCGCCGGTCGAGGTCCGGCTTGCCGAGCTCCGGATCGAGATGCGCGTGCGCGGCAAGCAGGTATGGAGCGGCGCGCAGTCCGAGTTCAGCGAATGCCGGGTGGTGGTCGGGGGGGTCGCGGAGCCGGGGAAGACCGGGACGGTACGCTACAACCGGGTGCGGATCGAGGGGAAGGCGGGCCCGGAATGGGTGCGCAAGACGCTCTCGCGCAACGACACGCTGGCGCTGCGTGAGCTGGAGGACGACCTCAAGGGGCTGGACACGGCCGGCACGGCGGCGCCGCGGACGGTGACGCTCTCGGTGGAGGAGGGGCTGGCGAAGCTGCCCGAGGCGGTGCGCAAGCGATACGAGTGGGCCAAGGCCCGGATCGAGGCCCGGGACCTGTCCGATCCGGCGGGGATCATCACGGCGCTGCACGAGATGGCCGAGGGGGCGCCGGACTTCGCGGGGGGGGCCTACTATGCCGGACGGCTGCTCGACCTGATCGGCGCGCCGCTCGAGGCGGAGCAGGCGTACGGGCAGGCGTTGGAGATGGCGCCCTCGTTCGCGGAGGCGCTCGGAGCGCGCGCGGCCTGCCGGCTGGGCATGAAGCGCACCGGGGACGCGCGGGCGGACGTGGACGCGGCGCTGAAGCTGGCACCCGATCTGGCCTCGGCCTGGTACGTGCGCGGGCGGATCGAAGTCGCCGAGGGGAAGCGGGAAGAGGCGCTGCGCTCGCTCGAACTGGCCAATGCGCTCGATCCGGGGGAGCCGGAGATCCGGATGCTGTGGAAGGGGGTGCGCAACGTCCAGCGCGGACCGCTGTGGACCAAGTCCCACCGCGCGGAGACGACGCACGTGGCGGTGCGCACGGACGTGAACGCCGCGCGCGCGGCGTTCTACGCGCAGCAGTTGGAGGCTTGCCTTTCCTTCTATGCTTCGACGTTCGGGATCCCGGTGCCCGGGAAGAAGGTGGACGCGCTGGTGTTCGAAACCCAGGAGGGATATCAAACCTACGCGGAGCTGACGATCGAGGACCGGGTGGAGTCGACGCTTGGCTACTATCACCCGCTGTATGATCAACTGCTGCTGTTCGAAGACCGCAGCGAGGGGGCGGGGGGCGAGACGTTGCGGGTGCTCTACCACGAGGGCTTTCATCAATTCATACAGCCCTTGATCCCGCACATTCCGTTCTGGCTGAACGAGGGGCTGGCGGAGTACTTCGGCGCGAGCGAGGTGAAGGACGGGAAGGTGGTGCGCACGGGGCTGATCCAGGGCGGTCGGCTGGTGGGGCTGCAGGGCTGGCTGAGCCAAGGCGGGCGACCCTTCCCCTTCGACGACATCATGCAGCAGACCCCGGGGGAGTTCTACAGCGGCAACGTCCCGCTCAAGTACGCGCAGGCCTGGGCGATGATCCGCTTCTTCATGCAGGAAGGCGCGGCCGCGTACCGGCCGGTGCTGCAGCAGTACGTGGATTCGTTGCGGGCGGGCGACTCGGCCGAGGTGGCGTACGGGAAGAGCTTCGAGAAGATCGACCTGCGCCGGGCGGAGCGGGAGTGGCTCGCGGCGGTGGGGAAGATGAAGGCGGAGTAGCCGGCGGGTCCGCCCGCTCAATGTGCCGACTGCCAGGTCTTGATCGCATCGATCGGGCAAAGCAGCATGAGCACGTTCAGCGTCAGGTTGTCGCGGACCCAGAAGAGAGGATTTCGGGTACCAGCGAGCCGGGACGGCCGAGGAGCGGTGGACGGCGATCGGGAAGGCCCGCAAGTGGTGGGACGAGGAGGGAAAGGCGAAGTACACGTTCGACTACATTGAGAAAAACCTCGTGCCGGCGAATCCCCTGGTCACTGTTTCGGCGCCGGAGCCAGTCATGAGATCAAGTTTGAAGGGAGCGTGTCCGACCACCTCGAGATGGTGAAGAAGGATGCCGCGCGCTGGACCCTGGATTGGTTCGGGAGCGCGGCGCGCGTGCGCGACGTGCGCCGAATAGACCCAGAGTCTGGAGGAGCTCATGGCCATCGTGATCGGTTGCCCTTGCGGGGGGCGGGCCCACTCGGCGCCGGGCGCCGCCCGTCCCCCCGTCTCCCATCCAAGGGGCCCTGGCGCCGAGCAGAGAGCGAAGGCTGCGCCGGTCCGCGGCCGGCTTCGGACCTTCCTCCTGCTGATCGGATGCGCCTCGATCGTCGGGAGCCTCGGCAGCGCGTGGGCGCAGGACCGAGATGTCGGGGGCCGGCGGAAGGAAAATGTCGCGGGGTCCGTGCCCGAGGAGATCGCCATGTCTCGGTTGCGCCCCGCCGCATGTGCGACACGCGGTGTCGCGCGTGTGTGGGCCCGCGGCCGGCTGCTCACGCAGCCAGGTGAAGGACGGATAGGTGGTGCGCACCGGGTTGATCCAGGGCGGGCGGCTGGAGCAGGAGTGGCTCGCGGCGGTGGGGAAGATGCACGCGGACCGCGGGATGTCCCAGCCCCGCAGGCACGCGTGGCAAACGCTTTCGGGACGTCCGCCCGGCCGCTTGCCCGCGTGGAGAACGCGTCTCCGGCGCGTTCCGCGTTCCTGACTACGACGGCGTCGTCCCGCCGCCTCCGCCGGGGGAGGACGAGAGGACGAGTGGGAAAAGGCGCGCGCGGGCCGGACTGGCGGTATCATGCGTGGGGGGACGGGTTCGACGCAAGCCTACATTACCGCGGGAGTGATTCCGGCCAAAATGCGGGCCGACGCCCAGCACATCGCCATCGCTACCGTGGCCCGCGTCGATGTGTTGGTGAGCTGGAACTTCAAGCACATCGTCAACCTGCAGCGAATCCACGGGTACAACTCCGTGAATCTGCGCAAGGGCTATCCGACGCTCGAGATTCGGGCGCCACGGGAGGTGACGTCAGATGAGTAGAACCGAGAAGAAGTTCGACGCAGTGGCCATGATGCGGTCGATTCGAGACGCCATCTCTGCCCAGATCCAAGGCATGACACTGGAGGAGGAACTGGCGTGGCTGGCAGCGCAGGATCTCCAGGATCCTCTCCTGAAGCGTCTCCGCGACCGGGCCCAACAAGCCGATCCGGCGGACGTCCGCTTCGCGTCCGGTCGCTGAGCGCGCACGGTTGGCGGAGGAGGCCCCTTGCCGGGGGACGCGTCGGGTCCACGATACGTGCGGAAACGCCGCACGGGCCTTTCCCCGGTGCGGTCGTTCGGCACCACGTCAATGCGCCGCCTGCCAGGTCTTGATCGCCTCGATCGGGTAGACCAGCATGAGCACGTTGAGCGTCAGGTTGTCGCGGACCCAGACGAGCAGCACCAGCTCCGAGACGACGTACACGACGATCGATCGGCGGAGACCGAGCCGGCGGGCGAGGTAGAAGCCCGCGGCGCAGCAGGCCAGGTCGGACAGCGAGTTGGTGATCGTGTCGCCCGTGTAGCCCAGCGCGATCGTCGCCTCGCGGTAGCGTTGGATCAGGAAGTTGGAGTTCTCGAGCACCTCCCAGGCGCCCTCGACGGCGGTCACGACGACGAGCCGCCACGTCGTGGTCAGGCGCGGCAGCAGCCACGCCACGAGCCCGTACAAGACGATTCCGTGCAGCACGTGGGTGAAGCTGTACGCATCGATGAGGTGCTGCGAGCAGTGCGCGGTCCAGATGTCGCCCACCCACGGATTCACACCGCCGCAGGCGCACCACCAGGTTCGCCCCTGCCCGATCAGCAGAGCGACCATCACCGCGGTCGCGGCCGCCAGCGCCGCCCAGGGCTTCCCGTTCCTCGGACTCGCTTCCAACGTCGGCTCCTCGCCATTCGGTGCCCGGCTCCCCGCACTGCGCCCGTCGCGGCCAACGGAGATGCGCATCCGGCCGGCGGTTCCGGGGCACCTCCGCCGGTCGTCGGGCAGCGGTCGTCAGAAATCCCGCCGCGAGAAGATCCAGGCCGACAGCCCGATGAAGCAGGCGATGAAGCCGAGCGACGTGCCCACGATCAGCCCGACCTGGGGATCGGTCGACTCCATCAGGATCGTCTGCGACAACGAGCCCCCGGAGAAGGCCCGCGAAAGGATCCAGCTGTTGAGGTCATCCATCCCGTCGGTCTTCGGCGCGAGGAAGTACAGCACATCGACCACGGTCTGCCAGGCGGCCTTGCCTCCCAGGCTCTCGAGGTTCGCGTCCGACACCTTTTTCCCGACGCAGACGACCCAGGACAGGAACCATACCGTCACCGAGACCAGCACCGACATGACGGTCGAGCGCGTGAGCACCGCGATGAACGTCGACACGGTGTAGAGGATCGCGAAGAAGAAGGTCACCACGAAGATCGTCGCCAGGTACCAGGGATTGAACCAGCCCGAGGCGATCCCGAGCGCCAACCAGGTCCCACCGATCAGCAAGATCGCGTTCAGGAAGACGAAGGTCAGCCCGCCGAGGTATTTGTAGATCAGCAGCAGCGGGCGCTGGATCGGCTTCGAGACCAGGAGGTCGATCGTTCCTTTCCGCAGCATGTCGGGGATGAAGCTCGCGGTCACCACCAGGCCGACCCCCACCGCCACCAGGCCGGCGAGCCATTCCACGATCCGGCGCTGGAACAGTGAGACGATCAGGCGCCGGCTCATGGTCGCGTCGTCGCCCGCGAGCATACCGCGCGCTGGGTCGATCCACTGCACGCCGACGGAAAAGAGCCCGAAGAGCATTCCCACCTTCTCGACCGTGCGGTACTCCCGCTCGTCCGTCCCGCGCGCTTCGACGTCGAAGAGGAAGCACGGCGCCTCCTTGACCCGGTCGGGGAGGCCCCGAGGCCCGCGCCGGCCGATGCGCCCTGGGCGGCCCGCCGGCGGATCCTCTTTGTCCGTTTCGGAGTCTTCCGCGTCCTCGCCGGGCCCCGCGTCCGGCCCGCTCATGAACCACGAGCGCACCGACTCGAGCTCCCGTACGGCGGTCTCCACGAGGACCACCTTCGAAGCGTCCATCCCGCCGCGCTTCAGACGATCGGCGAAGTAGGCCTCGAGGTCCGCCGTCTCCATCGGCACTTCGGCGCCGGCGTTCCGGACCTGATACGTGCCGTCCTCGTTCATTTCGGCGTGCAGGTCCATGAAGAGCAGCCGCCCGCCCAGTCCCTGGAGCTTGGACGAGCCCATCCCGGCGGCGGCTTTCTCCGTCAGGATCCGCCACACCGCCACCCGCTTCAGGTACTCCGCGGCGTCGACTTCGACTCGATATCGGAGTCCCTGCTGTGCGTCACCCTTCACGTCCTCCACGTTCGGGGCGTAGGAGAGCACGAACATCGGCGGAAGGATCACCCCGGGCGGCGCGCAGTCGTTGATCTCCCCGGTGAGCGTGCGGGCGACCTTGTCCGGCGGCGCGTCGAGGAACTGCAGGCCGAGGCACCAGACCGACATGATCAGCGAGAGGGCGACGAGCAGGTAGAAGATCTTCCGGTCGAGCGCCTCGCGCACGCAATCGCCGAAGATCAGCAGGTACTTCATGGACTCTCCCTCGTGATCCCACCCGCGCGACTCGCCGGGAGCGTCCGCCGCGCCCGGGACCCGGTTCGATCGCTCATGCCGTGGGGCCCTTGGCCGCTGCGGCCCCGGTGGCTCCCGCGGGCACGGCGGCACCCGAACTCACCGCGGCCCCCGCACCGCCCGCGACCAGGCTCAGGAAGACGTCTTCGAGCGTGACTTTCTTCTGGCGCAAGCCGCGGATCGAGATCCGCCGCTCGCGCAGGAAGTCCACCAGCGGATCGAGCCCGACCGGGTCGGCCATCGGCACTTCCATCTCGGCGCCCGTCAAGCGCGCGCCCGGCCAGCGCACGGCGAGCTCGGCGACCGCCGCGGCGACCGGTCCGGCGAGGTCGAACACCCAATAGTCCCCGACCCGGGTGAGTTCCTCCACGTGGCCGGACTTCACGGTCTCGCCGTTCTCGATGA
>Ga0082335_1004911_pt1 | contig 19316 bp, 20 predicted proteins | sample Subgrocontami58m_FD_72375 | JGI IMG/M metagenome (GOLD analysis project Ga0082335, IMG submission 72375) | Subsurface groundwater microbial communities from S. Glens Falls, New York, USA - GMW37 contaminated, 5.8 m (SPADES assembly) (version 2) ... | reverse complement strand
CCCAAGAACATCCCTGAGCTCGGACCTCCCCTGCCTGGCGATCTCGGCCGGCCGATCCTCCACGCCGGCACTGGGAATGCCGGCGCACTGTCGCCGGCCTCGTCCCCCGATCCCGAGAAGCAACGCATTGCCCGGGAGCAGGAGGCAGCGCGGGTCAGCCACCTCTTCGCAACAATCAATGTCAGGCAGACCCTTCCCAGCGTGCCAACCGCGCCCGGCCTCCCCCCAGCAGCGGCCACGCCGGGCGGCGGCGGCAGTGAGCTCACTTCACAAGATCACAAGCTCGCCTTTCTCAACAGCAACGTCGATCGCCGCACCGTCAGCCCCGATCGCATCAGTGCGCCCCCGAGCCCATATGTCCTGCAAGCCGGCGCCGTGATCCCCGCGGCGCTGCTTACCGGATTGAGTTCGGACCTGCCTGGCCAGGTCACTGCCCAGGTCACCGAAGATGTTTATGACAGCCCCACCGGCAAGTTCCGCTTGATCCCGCAGGGCGCTCGCCTCATCGGCCAGTATGACTCGCAAGTCGCGTTTGGGCAGACGCGGGCGCTCCTGGTGTGGAACCGGCTCATCATGCCCAACGGACGGTCGATCGTGCTGGAACGTCAGCCGGGCGCCGACGCGGAGGGTTATGCCGGCCTCGAGGACGAGGTCGACAATCATTGGGGCACGCTGTTCAAGGCAGCCATCCTCTCGACTCTTCTGAGCGTCGGTTCGGAAGTCGGAACGAGCGGCAACGAGGACGATCTGATCCGAGCCATCCGACGCGGCGGGGCAGATAGTGTCAACCAGATTGGTCAGCGCATCGTCGCCCGGTCCCTCAACGTGCAGCCCACCATCACCATCCGGCCGGGCTTCCCCGTCCGCGTCCTGGTCACGCGCGATCTCGTGCTCGAGCCCTATGGCAGCTGAGGAAAACACCATGTCGAAACTGAAGCTGAGCATGATCGAGGACGACAAGCCCGTGCGCCTCACCGTCGAACTGCCCGCCACGGTGCACCGCGATCTTGCTGTCTATGCCGAGGCACTCGGTCAAGGCACTGGCAAAGCTGCGGTCGAGCCTGCAAAGCTCATCCCGCCGATGCTGGCCCGGTTCATGGCGGCGGACCGCGCGTTCGCGAAGCTTCGGCGGATCAGGTCAAAGCAATCTGCGTGATCGCGCTTCGTCGCGCATGAAGGCAACGAATCGGCCGACCGCGGCATCCTCGCTCGTTGGCCGCCAGGCCAGCTCGACCTGCAGCCAGGCGTCGTCCTCGGCAATCGGCTTGTAGACCACGCCGGGGAACTGCACCTCTGATTGGCTCTTCGCCGCCAGCGTTATTCCAAACCCGGCGACGACGAGGGCCATGATCGATTGCTTGCTCGCGGGATGGGAAGAGAACCTGACGCCTTCTCCCAGGAGCGAGGCATAGAACGCGCGGGCCGCGTGACTGTCGTCCCACCCTTGGATAAGAAGCATCTGCTCGCGCAATAGAGTCCACGTCAGAGAATCGTATGAAGCAAGGACGTGCCCCTGAGGAAGCGCGGCGACGAGGGGCTCTCGATAGACAGGGATGGTGTTGGCACTGCGGCGAAGCGCATTCGTCGTCACGAGAGCGGCGTCCAGGGTGCGCTCCGCCAAGGCTGCGGAGATTTGGTTGTCGTTCAGTTCGTGAAGCGTGAGCACGACGTCAGGATGCTGCTCGTGCCAGGCGGCCAACAGAGGCTGGAGCGGCGTTCCGACTGGGGGCATCCGGACACCCAATCGAACGTACCCGCTCATTCCCGATCCGCTGGTCTTGCCGACCTGCAGCATGCTGTCGAAGCCGTCAAGCGTTCGCCGGACTGGGACCATGACCTCCCGGCCGGCTGCCGTGAGGCGAATACCAAAGGACCCGCGCTCGAAGATCGTAACGCCGAGTTCATCTTCAAGTCGGGCAATGCGGCGGCTGATCGTTGACGTCTTGATACCCAGAGACTCCGCAGCACGCGACAAATTGCCGGTTTCCGCCGCGACGGATAGGTACCGCAAATCGACCACATCCATCGCGCTCGTCCTTTTGCTGCCGCAATCGTGCGTCTGTTCCATGGTTAGCCACCAGCACAACTGGATTAGCGAGGCCAAGTGCTTGCGCGGCCCGCGATGATATCCCCACCGGGTCATTTGACTTGTGGCAGCCACGGCATCGCACTGCGCCAAATGTAGCCGTCGGGACCTAAAGCTTGGGTTTCGCGGATATTGAATGGTTGTAATCAGATCCTAGAAATGAGAGCTAGCGGAAGAAGCCCTAGTCGTTCGCGCTGCAGCGAGAACAGTCTTCTTCAATTCACGGAATGAGCAAACGAACATCAGGGTCGGCATCAGCGATGCGCTTTATGCCACCATCTGCTGTGACCAAGATGAGGTCGCGCTCTTTCACCTGAGCGCACATCCACAAGTCGTTCTCGTCAACCTGAAGCTTTTGACCGCTTGTCTTGTCCACCCATTCTTCCAACCAGCGGGGCCGATCACGCTGGCTCGCCTTGGCCAAATATTTCTTTGCAAGATTGGTCTTCAATTCAGCATAGGCTGCTGAAGTGTGGTGGCTCACGTCCAGTACCGCGTAGGCACGCGCCTCAACGAGCATTTGCTGAAGAACTGGCAAAGACGAACCGCCGAAAGCCTCCGCCATCCGTATGCCGAAGGTGAGTTCCGCCAAGGATATGGCCGAAACGAATTGTGCTGAGGTTTGATTCAAGGCTCCTATCGCCACGCGCACATCGCTATGCCGACGGTGTGATGAATCGAGGAGGGCCGATAAGACAGAGGTATCGAGAACGTATCCATCCACGGTCAATCAAGCTCTGTAGGTACGAAGAAGCTTGGCCTCTTCATTCGGCAGTGGCTGGAAGACTCTCTGAATCCAGGAACCATGCGCTTGGAAGCGGCCCGAAGCGCGTTCGGAAAGCGTCAGGCCAGGGGTTGGGTCGTACGCGTCCCAATGCTGCCACGGGTGGGCAACAGGACGCTCGACGCCATGGAAGTGATATAAAAGCTGACGTTCTAGTCGAGCGGGGAGGTCATAGGCGCCCAGTACGGCTGCATCGATCTGCGTGAGAAGCGCCTCTACCCGTTCCTCATTTTGAATTAGCGCCGTTGGTTCCATCAGTAGCCTCACATATTCCGCTACCAGTTCCCCCGCGTAATAGGGGAGCACCGACGGAAGAGGAATCTGGGCAACGGCCGAGATGCGCATACCCTTTGCTGGTGAATGAACGGAAAGGAAAGCATTTGCGACCGGGCTGTTCAGGATGGCAGCGAAGGTCAAGAGCTGCGTGCAGGAAAGGGCTTCAGACGGCCACAGTGCAAAGAATTGCTGCGAGCACAGCAGGCCCCGATTGTCGAGCGCCGCCGCAATACGCCACGGGCCACGACTAAGGCGGCCAGCGTTGACGATCAGCTTTGGTTGTTCCCACGGCAGATCGATTGCCTTGTAGAGAAGCCTTTCGGGTCGACAGTCGAGCCATACGGGATGTGCCGACAAAAACTGTCGCGCACCTCGGGCGGTATGCAATCCCCGCCTGTAGCCAGCGTGACGTTGTGTGCTCCAGGCTGCATCTTGCGCCGACTTCCATTCAATCCCACGGTGAATGGTGAAGTGACGGCTCAGCCGTGGTGACGCTGCCAAGTAGTCCCAGACGGCCTGCAACGGCGGAATCCAAAGCTCTCCCGACGGTGATTCGCCGACCGCGCGCACGATCTGACGTTCCGTTGTTGTCTTTCCAGTCCTCAGGAAAGCCACGCGATCACGGTCGGACACCTCAGTGGATCGTAAGGCAATGATCGCCGGCGCTGGCGGCCTTGGCTCGCGAGCGATCAGAAGTGCGGATTCGACAACGGAAGCCCCGAAAATGCGATCCGGCAATTCGACCAACTCGACATCGCTATAGAGGGTCTCGATCTTTCGTCTTTGTTCGATGAATTGCCGATCCAGAATGAACGGTCGTGGCAAGACAAAGGCGAGCGCGAGAGGATGCGCATCAAGTGCGGCGGCTAGTACTGTCACCGGCTTGGAGTAGGACTGATTCGCGATTGGATAGCGTGCTCGTTCATTTGCTGCGAACGCCTCAAATGGCGGGTTACAGAGGATGACATTCTGTCCGCGCATGCGGTCCTGGAGAACACCTTCCTTAAAGAGGTCGGTTTCTGCGATATGCCAGCCATTTTGATTTGGGTAATCAGCGAGAATCAGGGAGAGCGTCGCAACCTCGCAAGCGAAGGGATCTATTTCGTCGCCGGAGAGACTGCCTACTAGAAAATCGTGGCGCTGCTGGTCGCTCCAATCGATCGGAAGCAAGTCACGCACATGCCGCAAAGCAGAAACGAGAAAGGTGCCAGCACCGGCAAAGGGTTCATATACCTTCAGATCTTCCGGCTTGTAACGATGAAGCTCCAGTCGGCTGACGGCATACTCGGCGAGTTGGCGCGGTGTGCTATGGGTTCCGAAGTGTTTGCGGGCCTCAGGGGTGACGAAGGTATTCTCGTAAACGAACGCCAAATCATCCGATGAAATATTGGCGAAGCTGATACCGCGGCGCAGGCATTCCCATGCAGCCGAAAACGCAGCCGGAATGGTCTGACGACCTCTGATCGGGACTGACGGGAGCGAATAGTAGGATTCGATCGCCCGAAGGACAGACGAGAGATCGGTAGCGTCCCAGCCCTGGGCATAAGGGTGGCGGCGATCCTGCAGGACCTTCGCCGCAAGTAGCCGAAACACTACGCGAAACAGCAGCCGTGTTTCTGGCTTCTTACCTTCTTGTGCTTCAGATGCGGCTGTAAGCGTATCGATCAGCAGGCGGTCGAGTTTGAGATGGATTTCGCCCTCGACGGCAGGCAGCAGTCCAATATCGACAAAATCGAGCTGGTAACTCCGGTCGATGGCCCCGATTGATTTAGCGCGATGGATGGCATCCGGACGCCAGGTGTCCTGATGTCGTTCGAATAAGGCGGGCAAGTTTCTGGCAGATAGCCGCTCAAGCACCCGCGGCGGTGCGTCGCCGCGAACCTGCCAAAGTGAGACTAGATCGCCTTCGATGACGAAGAGGAGCGGCGCGCCGAGCGCGCGGTGCGCCTTGACGAGCTCCAGCGTATCGCCCGTTCCGCCCAGCACCGCGGCGAGTGCGGCGGACCGATATGAAGGAGGTGTCTGGGTAAACGCGGCCAACAATACTGTCCTCGTTGGGTCCGCTGGATCGAGGACATCGGCGAACGTGTAGTTGCGCACGACGGCTTCATCACGGTAACCCATCGACCGCGCTGCTGTGGCGATAATGTCGACCGCGCTCATGGTTTCGCCCCCATCATGCCGTTACAGCCTTCGAGGGGAGCGGGGTGAGCGGAAAGCGGAGCATCTCTTGACCGTCGGTTCCACTATCGGTCAAAAGCGCGTCACGCAGATGACTGACTAACGGTCGCAACGGAACGACGAGAACCGGGGTCTCGGAAACAGTATTCTCGAGTTCTGGTCGGATCTGAAGGCGGCCGTTCGCTAAATCGGCGATCAACTTGCTGCGTTCGAGGGTCGGCCAGGAGACGGCGTTACATGTTTCGAATAGAGCTTCTGCGATGGTGGATAGTGCGCCGACACGAATAGCGAAACCATCCGTCAGAATGCGCACGATCGCGACAGCGAGCAAATCGCCTGCCGTGAAGCACGGGCTATGGCCTGAACCCCGACGCAGGGGAACCAACGCCTTTTTCCAGTGACGATAGGTTTCCTGCGGGATCACCATCGCACTACGAAGTTGTCCGGGAGTGTAGTAAACTGTCACTAATAACCTGAGAGATTGTTGTTAACGACAAGATACCATGTCGTGATATGCACTACAAGGATTGGCTCGTACACCTGAAACAGCTGGGCATACTAGGCGCATGAGGCGGTTCACAGCGCCCTGAGCTGCCGCTATTGCGGGGCAACGCATCAATACAAGTATGCTGATACCCCGGAACATGACTCGGGGCAGCAGGACTGCCTTGGCTGCGGCAAAGAACTCATGAATTGGATTGGCTCCCGCAAATACGCTGACTTCAAGTTGGTGAAGGACGCCAATGACTAAACGGCTGAAACGCCCCCGCGACCCGATCTCCCTCGCCAAGCTCATTGGCGACATTGCCACGGGCCAGGTCGAGGATGCAGCGGCGCGGCGATAGCGCTCCTCCTTGGGCGCGAGGTCGCCGCCGCCCTCCTGCTCGGCATCGCTCGCGCCCGAGGTGATATGCACCGCGACCCGTCCTTCGGTGAGGTGATCGAAGGTCGCAATCTTGCGCGCGGCCAAGGTCGGGGCGACGAAGCCCGGCCGGTGTGCGATCAGGAAGCCCCGCCGGCCGGTGTGCTGGGCGGCGTCTGGGCGACGAGGAATCCCTCGGCCGATGAGGCGGTGTAGCTAACCAGCGCCAGATCGAAGCCAGCCGTGTCGTGCGCCTGGGCGAAGGCCCGCAGATAGGCGGGTGAAAGGCCGCCCTTGATGACGTGGACCGTAGCCTCGCCGCTGGGCGGCGTGACACCGATCATTCCGATCACCCGTACCGGCATACTATCCTCCGTCGTGACGGCCTTTCGTGCGCCCAATACTAGCCGAATTCTGCCATCGGAAAGAGAATTCGCGCCCGAAACGGGCGCAAGGGAGTTACGCCAACTTCCACTGCACCAGCGTGAACGGCGGCTTGGCGTCGTCGTGTGATTCGAACACTGCTTCGACGCTGGCGCCGATGGGCACGTCCTGGTTAGGATCACCTAGTAGGTTGCCCAGCATGCGCACGTTGTCGGCGTCCGGCAGTTCGACCAGGATGACGATATAGGGGCCATGACCCTTCAGCGCCGGATGCACCGGATGCCACGGACGCTCCCAACTATAGATGCGGCCTTTACCAGAGACCTTGTGCCAGTCCAGATCGAAGGATAGGCACTTGTGGCAGATCCATTCCGGGCCCCACTGAAACGTGCCACAGGCCTTGCAGCGTTGGACCAGCAACTCGCCGCGCCGCGTGGCGTCCCAGTAAGGCTTGTCGAGGCCGTCGTTCTCCGGCACCGGGATCGGCAGTCCGTTCGGCAGGTAGCTCACAGCGTCGCCTCCGATCCCAGGATCATGCTCGATACCGGTGTCACCATCGGGCCGGAGATCACCATCGAGACGTCGGCCTTCGGGACTTGCGCGGTTGACTGGCCGCGCACCTGACGCACCGCCTCGATCTGCAGCTCGAGCCCATGCATGTAGCACTCGGCGAGATTGCCGCCCGAGGTGTTGAGCGGCAGCTTGCCTGACGGTGCCTGCAAGTTCTCCGGAGTGAGGAAGTCGTTGGCCTCCTCGGCGGTGAAGAAGCCGTGCTCGACCAAGCTCATCAGCACGCCGCCGGTGAAGTTCTCGTAGCTCTGCACCACGTCGACGTCCTTGGGCTTGAGGCCCGCCATCTCGTAAAGCTGCGGCGCCACCGAGGTGAAGCTCGACGTGGCGTAGAGCGGCGCGTTGTGCACGCGCGCGCCGTTGCGATGCTCGGAGCCTTGCGCGGAGGCCAGCAGGTAAGCCGGCTTGTGCTTGAAGTCACGCGCCTCGTCGGCCGGTACGACGATCAAGGCTGCCGCGCCGTCATTCTCCTGGCAGCAGTCGAACAGCCGCCACGGCTCGACGATCCAACGCGAGGCGTCGTAGGCCTCGGCCGTGAGCGGCCGGCCGTGCATGACGGCGCGCGGGTTGGCTTGCGCATGATGGTAGGAGGCGAGCGCAATGGCACGCTGCGCCGAGGGCGCGATCCTGTTCTCGTGCAGGAAGCGCATGGCCCGCATGGCGTAGCGCTGCGCCGGCGACATCACGCCGTAGGGGGCATTGAATGCCGGCTCGCCTGAGGCGGTGCCACCGGGAGGTGCTGCGCCAAAGCGCTGGAACTGGCCCTGCGCCAAAGCGCGGAACACCACGACGCAATTGGCCATGCCGCAGGCGACCGCGGCTGCTGCATTACCGATGGCCGCCGAGCCGCCGCCTCCGCCGCCACCCCAGTTCATGTTGGAGAAGCGCAGCGCCGGCAGACCGAGCGCCGCGGCGATGCGCGAGGGATCGTTGCGATCGTTGGAGTAGGAGGCGAAGCCGTCGATCCGGCGTGGATCGATGCCGGCATCCGCGCAGGCGGCGAGGATTGCCTGCAGTGCCAGCTTGAACTCCGGTTCAGGCGATTGCCCGTGCTTGTAGTAGGGCGTTTCGCCGACGCCCACGACCGCGACCTTGCCGCGCAACGTTCGCGTGGTCATTGGTGATAACGCGCCGGCACGTCGAGCCCGAGGAAGCGGGCGCAATTTAGCCCCAGCACCTTGGCGCGCGCTCCGTCGGAGAGTTGACCCATGGTCCGTTCGATCGCCTGCGCCGAATGCGGCCAGGTGCCCTCATGGTGTGGATAGTCGTTGGCCCACATGAAGTTATCGGCAAGGCCGTGCGATTCGGCGAGGTCCAGCCCGGCCTTGTCTTCCTGGAAGGATGAGAAGCCGTGCGCGCGATAATAATCGCTCGGCAGGCTCTTGAGCTTGGGCCGCACCCAGAAGTGATGCTTTTTGTAGGCTTCGTCCATGGCACCCAAGAGCCACGGCACCCAGCCGATGCCGGCCTCGATGGTGGCGAAGCGCATTTTCGGGAAGCGCTCGAGCACCCCCGAGGCGCAGAGATTGGCCACTGGCTCGATGGTGGGCGAGAGCGAGTGCGAGACGTAATTCACCACGGCGCCGCCGTTGCCGCGCGCGGCGCGCGGATCGCGGCCGGTCGAGACATGGAAGGTGATGGGGAGGTCGGTGTCCTGGATCGCCGCCCACAGCGGATCGAAGTGTGGCAAGTTGTAATTGACGTGGCCGCTGTCATGCGCGCCCCAGATCGGCTTGCACGGGAGCGTAAGGCACTTGAAGCCGAGCTTGGCGAGGCGCCGCACCTCTGCGATAGAGCCCTCGAGGTCGGCCGTAGCGAGGCTGCCGGCTGGGATCATGCGGTCCTGATGAGTGCCGAATTGCTCCCACGCCCAGTCGTTCCACACCCGGCACTGCGCCATGGCGAATTGCGGGTCGGGTGTCGCCCACATGGCCAGGCCCTTGTTGGGAAAAATCAGCTCGACGTCGATGCCGTCGAGATCGTGGTCGGCCAGCCGGCCCAGCGGATCGGCGCCGGCCTTGTTGCGCGCCTGGTCCTCGCCCTCGAGGGTCGAGAGCCGAAGCCGGTCGGGACGGTGGCCTTCGCTTACCCGCCACTGCACACCGTCCTTGTCGGTAGTGACGCGTGGCAGGCGATCGCGATACTTCGCGTCGATCCGCTCGAACCACAGCGTGGCCGGCTCGTTGGCATGGCCGTCGGCAGAGACCATGAAGTACTTCTTCGCTGCATCTGGGCGGGCGCTGCGCGGCCAGTCGGAGGCGCCTGGCGTATCGAGGCGCCAGCGATTGGGTTCGTTGACCGCGATCTGGTTCATCGGTTCCTCCTCTTTAGTCGGCGGCCGGCACCACCATGTCTGGCCGCTCTTCCAATTCGCGTTCGATGCTGGCCAGCACGCGCTGGCAGGCCTCGAGTTCCGCCGGCGGCACGCGAGCCAGCAGGCGGGCCTGGATTTCGCCTCCCACTTTTGCCGCACGCACGGCGAGAGCGCGACCGGAAGGGGTAAGATGAATCCCGCGGGCGCGGCGGTCGGTCTCGTCTTCACGCCGCTCGATTAGGCCGCGGCGTTCGAGGTTGTCGAGCAGGCGAACCAGCGACGGACCCTCGATTGCCAGCGCCGCGGCCAGTTCCTTCTGCCGCACACCGTCGCCCAGGCGGCGGACATAGATCAGTGGCCGCCACGTCGCTTCGGTGAGGCCGAAGGCGCGCAATTCGGCATCGACCGCTTGACGTAGACGTCGAGAGATCCGCGCCACGCTGAAACCAAAATCGATCCGTTTGGCATTCGTCATTTTATAAAGATAGTATGCTACTCATCTAAATGGCAAGGATGGATAAACCTATGAGCGAGCGCGACGAGACGATTGAGCAGTTGGTGGACACCGTACGGCGCTTCGCCCGTGAGCAGCTGATCCCCGCCGAGGCGGAAGTCGAGGAGACCGACGATATTCCGGAGCGGATCATCCGCCAGATCAAGGAACTCGGGCTGTTCGGCATGACGATAGCGGAGACCTACGGCGGGCTCGGGCTGTCGCTCTACGAGGAAGTCCGGGTCGTCTCGGCGCTCACCTATGCCTCGCCGGTATACCGCTCCTATTTTGGCACCAGCAACGGAGTCGGCACCTTGGGCATCTCTGTCGATGGCACCGAGGAGCAGCGCCGGCGCTATCTCCCGCGCATCGCCACGGGAGATCTCATCGCCTCCTTTTGCCTCACCGAACCCGACGCCGGGTCGGACGCCGCCTCGCTCACGACGCGCGCGGCGCGTCAGGGTGATGTCTACGTGATCGACGGCACCAAGCGTTTCACCACCAACTCGCCGCATGCCGGTCTGTTCACGGTGTTCGCGCGTACCTCGCCAAAGGAGGCGGGCGTTGCCGGCATCTCCGCTTTCCTGGTCGAGGCCGGCACGCCCGGCCTCACCGTGGCCAAGCCGTACAAGAAGATGGGATTTCGCGGCGCCCACACCGCCGACGTAATCTTCGAGAATTGCCGAGTGCCAGCCTCCTCGCTCCTGGGCGGACGCGAAGGCATCGGCTTCACCTCGGCGATGAAGTCACTCGACCATGCACGAGTCCACATGGCGGCCGTCGCGGTCGGCATGTGCGAGCGCCTGCTCGACGAAGGCACCGCCTACGCGCTCGATCGCCGGCAGTTCGGCCGGCCGATCGCACAGTTTCAGCTGGTCCAGGGCATGCTGGCCGACTGTGCTGCCGAAGCGCTGGCCGCGCGCTCGATGGTCGAGGCAGTGGCGCGCGAATATGTCGACGGGCGACGCATCACCAAGCAGTCGGCCTGCTGCAAGTATTTCGCGACGGAGGCTTTGGGACGCATCGCTGATCGCGTGCTGCAGGTCCACGGCGGCTACGGTTATATCAAGGAGTACCCCGTCGAGCGTCTCTATCGTGATGCGCGCTTGCTACGCATCTTCGAGGGCACGAGCCAAATCCAACAACTCATCATCGCCCGCGAACTGATCAAGGAAAGGACCGTACGATGACGTCATTGTCCCGTCGCTCGCTGATCGTGGCTCCTGTTCTGCTCGCCAGTCGGCCTGGCTCGGCCCAGACCTATCCCAGCAAACCCATTCGCTGGATCGTGCCCTATGCCGCCGGTGGCCCGGCAGACGCGCTAGTGAGGGCCATTGCGCCCAAGCTCTCCGAGAATCTTGGCGTGCCCGTCATTGTGGACAATCGAGGCGGTGCCGGGGGAAGCCTCGGGCTCGAACAGTTGGCCAAATCACCACCGGATGGCTATACGATCACCCTCGGTGGAACGGGTACGCACTCGCTCAATCCCTATATCCAGGCGAACATCCCCTATGATCCGATCAAGGATTTCGAGCCAGTGACGCCGATCGTTTCCTACGTGAACGTGCTGGTCGTGAACGCACAGGTTCCTGTGAAGACCGTCGCTGAACTGGTCGCCTACGCCAAGGTCAATCCGACGAAGGTAACCTTCGCCTCGGGTGGAACAGGCGCTTCGAACCATCTAGCCGGCGAGCTGTTGAAGGCCGTTACCGGTGCGCCGCTCATGCACGTTCCCTATCGTGGCAGCGGGCCAGCGATGCTCGACGTCATCGCAGGTCACATTACCTGCATGTTCGACATCCTGGTCACCGTGCTGCCGCAGATCCAGGCCGGCAAGGTCCGCGCCCTTGCCGTGACAAGCGCAAAGCGCAGCCCCTATGCCCCCGACATTCCCACGATGGCTGAATCCGGCGTCGCCGGCTATGCCGAGGCCGGAAACGATTTGTGGTTCGGCGTGTTCGCCCCGGCCGGCACCCCCAAACCGATCGTCGATCGCCTCAACGCCGAGATCAGGAAGGCACTTGGGTCGCCGGATCTCGGTCAGGTGTTGCGCACACAGGGATACGATGCCTGGACGCTCGATCCGACGGAATTCGCGGCGTTCATCCGGAACGACCATGCCAAATGGGGGAAGGTCGTGAAGTCGGCGGGCATCAAGCCCGAGTGACGAACTTAGCGGCTTCGTAGATCGCCTCCTCAAACGAGTCGGGGCTGGCGGGCAAATTGATGTGCGTGACACTCGCTTCGGCCAGTATATCGACCACGACATTGATGATCACATCGAGCATCAGCGTGATATCGCCTATGCGTCGAAGCTGACTCTGAAGGTCCTTGTTGCGATCAGTGAGGATCCTGCTGAGGCCATACAAGCAGGTCTCTCAAGAACTGCGGAACCACGATCATGAAGAAGCTGATTAAAGGCCTATTCGGCCGCAATGCGCCCCTGTGAAGAAGCCGGGGCAAGTCGTTCGATGGCCCCCACCGTCGCCTTCCGAGGATCGAGGAAACTGTCCCAGTAATCGATCGACGCCTCGATCGGCTCCATGACGCGCGGTTTACGCGCGCCTTCGACAGGAAACTCCTCCATGCCGAAGCTGTACTCGACGGTGATTCCATCGGGGTCGAGGTAGTACAGGAACATGCTGCCTGATGGCGGCCCGGGCCGTTGACGATAGGCACCTGCGCCTTGTTGAAGCGCGAGATGCCGCGGCCGATGTCGTCGACCTCGGTCACCATGAAGTTGACGTGGTGCAGCAGCACGTCGTTGGCGCGGCCCAGCCCCACGCCGTGGTGATACGGGCTGGGATGGCAGCGCATGAAGCAGATCGTGCCGTCGATCATGTCGGAGACGCGGAAGTCCAGCACTTCGGTGTGGAAACGGCAGGCAGCATCGAAGTCGGCGACTTTCAGGACGAAGTGGCCGAGCCGCTGGATCCTGGCTACGGTCGGCTTGAAGGGCTGGCCACCCCACTGCCGCATGCTGGCGTAGAATTCGTAGGTGGCGCCAGTGCTGGGCTCGCTGATGCGAAAGGCACGTCCCAAGCTCAGGCCCTTACGTTCGGCGGCGGGGACCTCGTGAACCGCGATGCCTTCGCCGGCGAGGCGGCTGGCGAGCTGGTCGAGTGCCCGCTCGCTCTTCATCTCGAAGCCGGCACGCTTCAGTCCGGGCTTGTCGCCACGATAGAGCGCGATCGTATGGTGGTCCTCGCTGCAGCGCAGGAAAGCGGTGCCGTCCTCGAGGTCGCCACTCCTCTGCAGGCCGACCTGCTTTTCGTAGAAGTCACGCGACTTTGTGACATCGCTGACGTTCAGCGCGACGTAGCCCAGCTTCTCGTAGCCTTCCATGGGCGTGCTCCCTTCGAGCGGCCGTCAGAGGATGATGCTTATTTTGCCGTGCGGGCGCAATGCATCGACGTCGAGTACGGCCTTCTTGCTCTTGATTCTTAGGCCACTGCCGTGGCTGACCAGCAGATATTCGGCGTGGCCGGGATAGATGTTGGTCACTTCCATGCGGCTGCGGAAGACGACGAAATTGCACGACACCGCTATTGCGCCGTTGCTGCTTTCGCCCACCGCGACGTTGCTGGTCATGTGACGCGTGCGCGAGTGCGGAGACTCGGCGTGCGCGGTCTTCTTCAGGAGCCGCTTGGCGCGCTCGCCCAGGCGATGGCGATCGTCATAGATCAGAAACAGCGAAGCGCCGGGCTTACCGTCCGGGTCGTCGGTCGCCGGCACGAGGTATTCGCCGTCCTCGGTGAAGAGTTCGGCCCATTCCTCGAGCTTCCAAGCATCGAGCAGGGCTGCCTCCTTGATGAGGAAATCCTCGGCGTCGGAGCGGCTGAGCTGCATGGTCATGGCCCCACCAGTTCGAGGGAGGGTTCACCCGAGCCGGATATTTCGGCCGCCAACGCCTCCGCGGCGCTTCGGTTGTTGCGATAGGTCACCGCGACGTCGGCGTAGTTGGTTGCCCGCCGACATGCTACGAAGCATCGGCGTTGGGTCCTGCAGTTCGCGAATAAATATAAATATAGCCTTCCTTGCAAGGTTGGCGATGCGGAGAAGTCGTGTGACGGATGCTGTTGCCGTTCTAACCCCGTTATGAGTAAGTCCCGGTCCCCACAGGCATTGGAAAGCGAAACGACGGTCGTCAAGTCCGTCGGTCGTGTCTTTGAAGTCCTCGAAGCCTTCAATGACGTTCGCAAGCCGATGCCCGCGATCGAAATCGCCAAGCGCCTGAGATATCCGCCCTCGAGCACCGCCGCCCTGCTGAAAAGCATGGTGAAGCTTGGATATTTGAGCTTCGATCGCACCGACCGCAGGTATTTTCCGACTATTCGCATCGCGATCATTTCGGAATATCTGCATGGTGCGCTGTTCGGTCAGGGCCAATGTTCACTGGCCTCTCATCAACGGTTAACCAACACTGTTGGTGCGGCGGCAAGAAACGCTTCAAGCGAAGCAGCCCGGGCGGGTGGCATACGCCACGTCCCATTGAGGTACCGGGTCAAGGGCGCCGGGTCCCAGCCAAGATATTGGGCAGCCTGTTCGAAGGTAGCGCCCAACGTCCTTCTCTTGGCTTCCAGACGTTCAGCCAAGGTCTTGGGCGCCGGATTAGGGTCGTAGCCAAGGAACCCCAGCACCGGCCGGAAACAGGCCGCCACGGGCACGGTCTTGGTCTTTCTCCCAGTTGGTGTAGGTCTCAGTCAGGATGCCCATTTGCTCGGCCGCCTCCCGTTGGAGGAGGCCCAGTTTCTTTCTCCGCTTTTTGAGGTGTTCACCCAAGGTTTTGGGGCTTTCCGAATAATCCTTCGGTCTCAAGGACTTGAGCGTCAGAGGCACGCCCCAACAAAAAGGCAACGCGTCTCGCACGTCCATCGCCGCGGTCAACTGGAAACGCGCGCGATGTATGTCGAGATCGACGAGGGCGTGAACTCATAAATCCGTAAGTGTTGGCCGACTTCCGCTTTGGTGCGCCTCTGCGCCGGTTCCTTGCGGCCTATGCTGTCTATTACAATGAAGTCTGGACGCATCTGTTTCTCGACAAGCATTCGCCAGGTCATCGCCATATTTACCGGTTTGGCCACCGGCGCCGAATCCTGCAGATGGCGCGACGACGAGCGTCAGTCCACTGAAACGTCGCCCCTCAAATTGACGCTCAAGCTCACTTCGGTCGCTCCGCGTAGCGCTCGTGCGCGCCATCCACCATCTGCGGTTCTTTGCAGGATGCGAACGCCTCTGTAGCCGTCGGCCTCTATCGCCGCCTTAGCGGCTGACTCCGCCATTTTGCCTAGAGCTGTATCTTTCGGTAGGGCAGCATCGGGATCGACGGGTTGAGGTGCAATTGATGTTCGGCTGGCCACGAGGATCGGAACGGGTTGGCGACGCGTCTCCACAGCAGCTGCGCGCTCTACAGGATTTGCAGCAATTGGGGAGGGCGGTGTAGTGGGTTGCGCCTTGGTCTCAATACGCGGGAATGGCCGCCGTGTTTCAGGCGATGACCCCAGCACATGAGCACTGGCCACACCGGTTATGGCGGCCACTACTGCAAGGACCAACAAACTGCTCTTCATTGTCTGCCGCTGCCTGTTCCGCCGACCTTTGAGGTGGCTGCAGCGATAACGTGGCGCGTTGTCAGGCGTTCCCGCGCCGATTCGCACTGGCCGTTGGATCGCGGCTCGGCCTTAACCGGCCGCCAGAGCGCCGGTCGCCGCGTGACCGGTGTTTCGCCCGCAGTGGTCGTTCGTTAAAAGCCCGCCGCGGGTTACATCCCGGGCGGGCTTCGCACTGCTGCCCCTCGATGGGAGGGGTGGCTATATTGTTAGTCTTAACCCTTGCCTGGCCCCCCCCAAGCCTGCGGCTGCGCACTTCGCTTGCCGATCGGTGTGCTTGGCGTCCCACTCTGCGCGCTTTGTTGCGCGCCGGTCAGCCTGTTTCACGTCTCGGTCGGCGTGCTTCGCGGCCTTGCCTTGGTCGAGCCCGTGCATATTCCTGCGGTCGTCTGCCCGATCGCGACCGGTGGCGCGCCCGGGCAGAAGATGCCATTGGAGTTGGCTAGGCCCCGCTCGCTCATGCGGCCTTGCGCACGGTCGCCTACGGTGGCGTGGTCCATGGCCAGCGTGCGATGGACGTTGGAGTTTGTCCCGTCCTTGGCAAGCCCGGGACGGGAGCGTTCGGTATGGTGATCTCCAGTTGTTCGAGGGTTGGGATCAATTCTCGTTCAGCGATCATTGCCGAGGCGGGCAAGATCGGCCACCGCACTGGCGACCAGTCGCGTGCCGACCGAAAGCAGCAGGATGTCGTTGGCCACGCGGACAAATTCGTGGCCGGCCGGGGGCGGCGTGAGCTGCAGGACCAGGGCCGGCGGCAGCCGGTAGTAGACCACGCTTGTCGGTAGCGGCTGGTCGATCACCCACATCTTCTTCGCCTGACCTGGCGGCAGACAGCCGTTGTTCCTCTTGGCGAGGCCGGACGGGCAGTGATCGGCGGCGTATTCCGTCCGGTAGTAGGTGTACGCCGCCGTTCGGTCGGGGTCATAGATCACGACCGGCGCGTTGGCGACGGCTTGGCTCGGTTTGACCGCTGTGCCGCCCGCAGGCGCGGCACCGCGTTCGACCTTGGGGCCGCCGCGGTCCGGGTTGTTACTTGTCCTTCTGAGCCCACGCGGGCCAGGCCAGCGCAGCACACGAGATGACTATCAAAGAGATCGAAATGGGCCGCATGAGGGAGCCTCCCGTTTGTAGGGTGTCATGAAGCTCCCGGACTGTAACCGACGCGCGTTCCAATTGGGATTTCACGCGGCATCTGGAACGAAGTTCGGTCATGTTCCAGGGCGTCTTTGTCACAAAAGTAGGCCGCGCAACGGGCGAAGAGGCGTATTCGGTGGCGATTCTCTTCAAGAAGGCCCGACGACGCCATCGTACTAATACCTTGATGCCCTTCCGCCGTAACCGCCGGCAGGCGTCGTCTACAGAAGTTTGAAATCCGGATCGATAGGCGAAATGCTTTTGACGAGGCAAACGCCGGACTCTTGACCGGCCGTGGAACCGACGCGTAGCCCGCGCGTTTTCCCGATGCCCCCAATCGTCGCGATGCCGCGACCGCGCGGAAAAGGAACGACCCATGCGAACGGTTTCGATCGCCTTCATTTCCCTCCTGTGCGCGGCACTGGTGTCGCCGGCATTGGCCGACAACGACAAGAGCAAGGGAAACAACCAGGGCGGCGGCCCCAAGGCGGACAAGGCCGACAAGCACGACAACGACAACAACAAGGGCCGGGGGAATAGCGGTCCGGTGTTCGAGCAACGCACCATCGTTGGACCCGCCACCGGAGGACCAATTGCCGGGCCCATCGTCGTCGTTCCTTATCAGCAGATCGTCGTCGTCGACCGTGATCGCACCCTCGTGCGCACCTACTATCACAACGAATATATCGCCGGCCGCTGCCCGCCCGGCCTCGCCAAGAAGAACAACGGCTGCCTGCCGCCCGGCCAGGCCAAGAAGATGTGGATCGTCGGCCAGCCCTTGCCGCCCGAGGTCGTCTACTACCCGATACAGCGCGAGCTGTGGACGCAGCTCACCCCGCCGCCTTACGGCTACGAATATGTGCAGGTCGATGACAACATCGTGCTCATGTTGACCGCCACGCGGGTGATCGGCGCCCTGCTCGGCAACGTCGGAAGCTTCGACTAGGCCCCCACAAGAAAGAGAACATCCCATGTCTGCAAACAAGTCGCTTGTGAGCCTGATGGTGCCGGCCGTGCTCGCGGCGAGCCTCGTGGCGAGCCTGGGCGCCTGCACCCAAACCGGCGGCGCGACGCAGCCGGGATACGTCAACACGTCGGCGAACAACAGTTACAATAGCGGCTATAACAGTGCCCAGGGCGGCGAGCAGGGCCGCGTGATGTCCATCCGCGAAGTCCCCTTGCGCGGCGGTTCGGGCGTGAACGACGGCACGCTGGTCGGCGGCGGCCTGGGCGCGGCGGGCGGCGCCGCGATTGGTGCTGCCACGACCCACTCGGTCGGCGGCGCGGTGGTTGGCGGCCTGCTGGGCGCCGTGGGTGGCGCCATTGCCGGCAACATCGTCGGCCGCGGCAGTTCGAGTCAGCGCGGCATCGAGGTCACGGTGCAGAAGGACGATGGCCAGACCGTCACCATCGCCCAGCCCGACAACGGCGACGTGCAGATGGGCGACCGGGTCAGGATCGTCCAGGACCGCAATGGCGTGCCCGTGGCGGTGCGCGATCAAGGCGTCCGGCGCGACCTGTAGGAATCAGCGACATCCCCCGGGGAAGTACGGCGTCGTTGCCGATTGGCCTGGCGGAGGGTTTTAGCCCCACCCGGTGCTTCGTGGCGGCGGGCGGAGCCAATGTGACCGGAACTGGCTTGCACCGTCGACGTTTGCGAATTCGTATTCACCACGAGGATGACAATGGCCGATAACGCCGCGGGCGGTGGCAACCGCCTGCTCTATTCGATCATCGGCGTCCTTGGCGGCGTCGTGGCCGTCGGTAGCGTCGTCCTGTTCGGCGGCAATCTGCTGAACTCCGACAAGACCAGACCAGCGGATCCTCCCCCCACGGCGCAAAGGCCAGCGCCAGATCAGGTCCCCGCGCCGGCTCCCGTACAGCCATCCGCTATTGCGCAGCCGCCCGTCCTTTCAGACGCCGATCGCAACGCCCTCGCCGCGTCCATAGATCGGGCGATCGCCGCCGGCGACTTCACCTATGCCGACCGCCTGCTCGCGGACGCAAACCGAAACTTTGCCGGCAGCAGCGCATGGCCTCCACTGCAGCAGAAACTCGCCCGGGCCCAGGCCGAACGCAATGCGCAGTTGCACCAGGCAGAGGCGCGGCGATTGATCGCCGAGGCGCGCCGGTTCGCGCAGGTCGGTGATTTCTCCGATGCGGAGGCGCTGTTGCAGGAAGCGGAAAAGCAAGCCCCGGGCTTCGCCGAGACCGGGCAGGCGCGCGGCGACATCGCCTCGATGCGCACCGAACGCGGCCAGCTTTATCGCGAGCGCTACCAGTATCAGGCCGCTATCGACCAGGCCCTCAACGCCCATCGGCTTTGGGAGGCCGAACGCCTACTCGCCGACTATTCCCAGCGCTTCAACGCGGATGACGAATATCGCGCCCGGGCCAATCGCCTGGCGGAGATGCGCGCCGAGTCGGCCTGGCAGGCGCGCCTCAACCAGTCCCGCAATATGATCGGCAACGCCCGACAGGCCATGGATCGCGGCGACTTCGTCGAGGCCGAGCGTCTGCTGGTGCTGGCCGACCAGTCCGCGCCGGGTTTCCCCGAAGTCAACCAGGCCCGCGCCGATCTCAGCCGCCGTCGCGTGGCGGCCGAACAACAGCAGGACGGAAT
>Ga0082335_1004910_pt1 | contig 19317 bp, 17 predicted proteins | sample Subgrocontami58m_FD_72375 | JGI IMG/M metagenome (GOLD analysis project Ga0082335, IMG submission 72375) | Subsurface groundwater microbial communities from S. Glens Falls, New York, USA - GMW37 contaminated, 5.8 m (SPADES assembly) (version 2) ... | reverse complement strand
TAGCATGGCGCAGTCGCCGCCGTAGAATTTCGCCTCGGGCTCGTTCGCCCGGCCGGCGTAGGTAAACAGGCCCGATTTGACCCAGGAGGAGAGCTTGGCGATATGGCGCACCAGGATCTGGTTGTTGAACACCAGCTTGGTTTCGAAACCGCCGAAGCCGTTCTGCTTGGTTGCGAATTCCTGGTCGTGCAAGGCACTCATGTTTTCCAGTTGCACCCACGATTGCCTGCCGGTGGTGAAGCTGCAAGCCATGCCGGCGTCTTTGACCTTGAGTGCGGCCTCCTGCATCTCGTCCCAGGTCCTGGGCGGCTTGTTCGGATCCAGGCCCGCTTTCTTGAACGCGTCCTTGTTGTAATAGAACACCGGGGTGGAACTGTTGAACGGCATCGACAGCATGCGACCATGAGTGTCGCCGTAGTAGCCGGTCACGGCCGACAGGTAGGCCTTGGGGTCGAATTTTTCGCCCGCCTGCGCCATTACCTCGTACACCGGCTTGATCGCCTTTCGCTCCGCCATCATGGTGGCGGATCCGATCTCCAACACCTGCAGGATGTGCGGCGCCTTGCCGGAGCGATATGCCGCGATCGCCGCGCTCATCGATTCGTCATACGCGCCCTTGAATACCGGCACTACCTTGTAATTCGATTGTGAGGCGTTGAACTTGGTCGCGATTTGGTTGAGGCGTTCACCCGAGGCTCCGGTCATCGAGTGCCACCAGTCGATTTCGGTGGCGGCTAGCGCAGGTCCGGCGCCGAGCGCGCAGGCAGCGGCAAGTGCGAGACGGAATTTCTTGAATGCCAAGGAGGACTCCTCGAGAGCGAGTGCAGGAAAATGCCGACGATTATGATGAGCGATTATTGGGAGCATATTACCCCAAATGCCGTAGAGCTTTTCCTGCGTTGTCGCACGGCTGCCCGGTCTTTCCCAAGTCAGCGCGATCGCTTGAGGCGCTTGAACCGCGCACGGCCCCGGACGACCAGGCTTCGACTGGCGGCGCGGCCTTTCAAAATGAGAATGATTTGCATTTACTGGATGGTTCGACTATGATGCTGGGTCCGACATCAGCAAACAGGAGCACTCATATGAAAGCCCTTCTACCCGCCCTGCTGTTCGCCCTTGCCCTGGGCGCCGGGAGCGTTTTTGCCCAGGAAAAAGTCCTGAACCTTTATTCCGCCCGCCATTATCAGACCGACGAGGCGCTCTACGCCGATTTCACGAAACAGACCGGCATCAAGATCAACCGCATCGAGGGTCAGGAGGACGCGCTGCTCGAACGCATCAAGAACGAAGGCGCCAACAGCCCCGCCGACGTCTTCCTCACCGTGGACGCCGCCCGTCTGGCCCAGGCCGACGCCCTGGGTCTGTTCGCACCGGTGAACTCAAGGCTGCTGGAGGAGCGCATTCCCGATCACCTGCGCGCGCCGGATTGGTTTGCCTTCTCCACCCGCGCGCGGGTCATCATCTACAACAAGGCCGGCGTCAACCCGGCCGACGCACAGAACTACGAGGACCTTGCACAGCCGAAATTGAAAGGCAAGGTTTGCGTACGCGCCGGCTCCCATCCCTACAACTTATCCCTGGGCTCGGCCCTGATCCAGCACCTGGGCGAACAGAAGACCGAGAAATGGGCCAAGGGTCTGGTCGCCAATTTCGCGCGCGCGCCCAAGGGCGGTGACACGGACCAGATCAAAGCCGTGGCGGCGGGTGAATGCGGCGTCGCGATTTCCAACACCTACTACATCGTGCGCCTGATGCGCTCCGCCAAGGCCGAGGACAGGAAGACCGTAGAGAGCATCGGCGTCGTCTGGCCGAACCAGAAGAGTTTTGGCACCCACATCAACGTCTCCGGCGGCGGCATGCTGAAGACGGCCCCGCACAAGGATGCCGCGGTGAAATTCCTCGAATACCTGGCGGGCGACCAGGCACAGGCCTATTTCGCCAACGGCAACAACGAATGGCCGGTGGTGAAGAGCGCGGCGGTGAAGAACCCGGAACTCGAATCGCTGGGCAAGTTCAAGGCCGACAATCTGAACGTAGGTACCCTGTCGAGGAACACTGCATTGGCGCAGAAGATTTTCGATCGGGCCGGCTGGCGCTAGCGCCTGGCCGCGAGCAATCCTGCGGCCGCGCAGGGCAGCGCACAGCCTTCGCCAAGGCATTCGATGCACAGGGCAAAGGCCGGTCACCTCTGCGCGCGAGCGATGCTGCGCGACACCGCGATCACGGGGAGAATGCCGACGGCGACAATGGTCAAGGCTGAAGTGGAAGCTTCCGCCAGACGCTCGTCCGAAGCCAGGATGAAGGCCTGGATCGCCAGCGTATCGAAATTGAACGGTCGCATGACCACCGTCGCCGGAAGCTCCTTCATCACGTCCACGAACACCAGCAGGCCTCCCGTCAGCAAGCTGCCGCGCAGCAAAGGCAGGTGCACCCGGCGCAGCGTATCCACCTGCCCCAGCCCAAGCGAGCGTGCAGCGTCGTCCATGCTGGGCGTGATCTTGGCCAGGCCCGTCTCCACGGTCTGCAGGGCAACCGCCAGGAAGCGCGCCAGATAGGCATAGACCAGCGCCGCGATGCCACCGGTCAACAGCAGTCCCGGGTTCGTGCCGAAGCTTTCCTCGATCGCCGCGGCCAGCCAGTTGTCCAAGCGCGTCACCGGAATCAGCACGCCGACCGCGATGACCGAACCGGGAACGGCGTAGCCGAGCGCGACCACGCGATTGGCGAGCTGCGCCCAACGCCGGCGGCTAACGCGCGCGGCGTAGGCAAGAAGCAGCGCCAGCCCCACCGCCAGCAGCGCGGTCGACGCGGCAAGCGTGAAGCTGTTGCCGGCCAGTTGCAGGAAACGCGGGCCGAACCGAGCGTCGCCCTCGGTTAGCGCCATCTTCAGCAGGATTCCCGCCGGAATAAAGAAACCGATGGCCAGCGGTATGGCGCAAGCCAGTGCAGCCGCGGCGGACATGGGTGCGGACAAGCTGCGGCCGGGATGCGGCCGGTTGCGTCCATTGGTGTTGTGAAAGCGGGCGCGGCCGCGGCTGGTTCGCTCGGCGAACAGCACCAGCACTACAAAACCGAGCAGGGCCGCCGAGAGTTGCGCGGCGGCGATCCGGTCTCCCAGCGAGAACCACGCCCTGTAGATGCCGGTAGTGAAAGTTTGCACGGCGAAGTACGCCACGGTGCCGTAGTCGGCCAGCGTCTCCATCAGCGCGAGGGCCGCGCCCGCCGCCACCGCGGGCCGCGCCAGCGGCAGCGAGATGCGGAAGAAGCTCGCCCACGGCCCCAGGCCGAGCGAGCGGCCGGCTTCCAGCATTCCACTCCCGCGCTCGAGAAACGCCGTGCGGGCGAGCAGGTAGACGTAGGGATAGAGCACGAAAATGAACATGGCGACGGCGCCACCCAACGAGCGCACGTCGGGAAACCAGTAATCGCCCTTGCTCCAGCCGAAGGTCTCGCGCAGCCAGGTCTGCAGCGGACCGACGAACTGCAACAGATCCGTGTAGGTATACGCCATGACATAGGCCGGCACGGCGAGCGGCAGGACTAGCGCCCATTGGAACAGGCGCCGGCCTGGAAAATCGTGCATGGTGACCAGCCATGCGGTGGAAACACCGACGACGATCACGCCGATACCCACGCCGAGACACAGCCACAGGGTGTTGGCCACGTATTCCGGCAACACGGTGGAGGCCAGATGCCGCCAGGTGTCGCCCGTGCCGCCAGTGAAGATGTTGGTCCAGACGCTGAGGATGGGCGCCGCGACCAGTGCCGCAACGAGGAGCGCGGCGATGACCAGCGCACCCGGCCGGCGGATGTGGCGGGCAGCGGGTTGTGCAATAACAGCGGCTGTCGCAGTCATGTGGGATGATCACTAGCGGAAATGAGAATTATAATTGAGCCACGCGCCTAGACCGCTGGCGCATTTGCCGGCAGCGGCGAGCCGCATCGCGGTATCCACAGGCACTCATCGCAGGAACGGGAACCATGCCACTGCTTGAATTGCACGAAGTCTCCCACGCCTACGGCCGTCACCTGGTAGTGGATGCGCTTTCTTTCTCGCTGGAGCAGGGTTCCATCGGTTGCCTGCTCGGCCCTTCGGGATGCGGCAAGACGACCGTGCTGCGGACCATCGCCGGCTTCGAGCATGTCAGCTTCGGCGAAATCCGCCTCAACGGCCTCACGGTGAGCAGCCAAGCACTGCATCTTCCGCCCGAACAGCGCAGGATCGGCATGGTGTTTCAAGACTATGCCCTGTTCCCGCACTTGTCGGTGGCCGACAACATCGCCTTCGGCCTGAGCGGCGCGACCGGGGCGCAACGTCACGCGCGCGTGGCCGAGCTGCTGGCAACCGTCGGACTCGGTGGTTCGGGCGGGGAATTTCCGCACGAGCTCTCCGGCGGCCAGCAGCAGCGTGTGGCGCTGGCGCGGGCGCTGGCGCCCAAGCCGCAACTGTTGCTGCTCGACGAGCCGTTCTCCAACCTCGATGTGGACCTGCGCGAAAGGCTTTCGCTCGAGGTGCGCGACATCATCAAGCAGGCCGGTATCACCGCCATCCTGGTTACGCACGACCAGCACGAGGCCTTCGCCATCGCCGACGAGATCGGCATCATGCACGAGGGCCGCATCCAGCAATGGGGCACTCCGTACGACCTCTACCACCGGCCGGCCAATCGTTTCGTGGCGGACTTCGTCGGCCAGGGCGTATTCCTACAGGGCCAGGTGCTGAATCCCCACGAAGTGCGGATCGAGCTCGGCACGCTTTCCGGCAACATACCGACCGAATGTTCCAGCGGGTGCAATGCCTGCGATCGGGCCTGCCATGTCTCCGTCCTGCTGCGGCCGGACGACATTGTGCACGACGATGCCAGCGCCACCCAGGCGGAAGTGGTCGCGAAGGCCTTCCGCGGCGCGGAATTCCTCTACACGCTGCGCCTGCCGAGCGGCATGCGCGTGCTCTCTCTGGTGCCGAGCCACCATAACCACGCCATCGGGGAAAAAATCGGCATCCGGCTGGGCGTGGATCACGTCGTCGTATTCCGCAATACCGAGACGCCCGGCGGCGCGATCAACCGCGCCGCCCCTCATCCCGCCGCCCCGAGCGCCGAGGCCACGCGATAAGTGACGAACGACGCCAGGTAGGCCAGGGAAAAAAGATAACCCGCCACGATCAGCGGCATCGTCCAGCCGCCGGTTTCGCGCTTGACCGTCGCCAGCGTGGACAAGCACTGCGGTGCAAACACATACCAGGCGAGCAAAGACAGCGCCGTCGCCAGGCTCCAGTCCTGCGCGATCAACGGAGCAAGAGCGAGCGCCGTGTCGTTTCCCGTTGCAGAGAGCGCATACACGGTGCCCAGCGCGCTCACCGCGACTTCGCGTGCCGCCATTCCCGGCACCAGCGCAATGCTGATCTGCCAGTTGAACCCGATCGGTTCAAACACCACGGCCAATGCACGCCCGAGGATGCCCGCCAGGCTGTGCTCGATGGCGGGCCCGGTCGCACCGATCGGCGGTACGGGAAAACTGGCCAGAAACCACAGCAGTATGGTCAGCACCAGAATAACGCCGCCCACCCGCTTCATGAAAATCGCCACCCGCTGCCACAGCCCGATTCCGATGTTGCGCAGGGTCGGCATATGGTAGGTGGGCAGTTCCATCATCAGCGTGCGCACTTGTCCGCGAGCGGTAAAGCGCTTCAGTATCCAGGCTACCGCGAGTCCCCCTGCGATGCCCGCGGCGTACAAGCCGAACAGCACCAGTCCCTGCAATTCCAGCACGCCCCACAGGTTGCGCCGGGGGATGAACGCGCCGATCAACAATGCGTACACGGGCAGGCGCGCAGAACAGGTCATCAGCGGTGCGATCATGATGGTCACCAGGCGGTCACGCGGATTGGCAATGCTGCGGGAAGCCATGATGCCGGGGATGGCGCATGCAAAGCTGGAAAGCAACGGAATAAAGGAACGGCCCGACAATCCGACGCCGCCCATCAGCCGATCCAGCAGAAAAGCTGCGCGCGGCAGGTACCCCGATTCTTCCAGCACAAGAATAAAGAAGAACAGGATCACGATCTGCGGCAGGAACACCACCACACCGCCCGCGCCGGCGATCACGCCGTCGACGACAAGGCTCCTGAGCCAACCATCCGGCAGGATTGCGCCCACCGTCGCGCCAAGCCATCCGGTTGCGGCCTTGATCGCATCCATCGGCGCAGAAGCCCATGCGAATACAGCCTGGAAAATCAGGAACAACACCGCCGCCAGCAGCAGCGGCCCGAGCACCGGATGCAGCACCATCCGGTCGATGCGGTCGCTCAAGGTGTGCGGAATCAGCTCGTCCAGGCCCAGACGCCGCAGGATGCTGCGCACGGCGTCGTGGTCGGCGCCGGTCGCTTGAATCGCCGGACCACCGGTCCCTGCGCTCGCTGAAGAACGCCGCCACAGTGCGGCCTCATCGAGCGTTGCGCGCAACGCCGCATCGCCGCCGCCCTCGATGCCCACTGTGCGCACGACCGGCACTCCGAGCTCGCGCGCCAGCGCCTCCGCATCCACCGTCACGCCGCGCGCCTGCGCGAGATCCACCATGTTCAGCGCCACCATGCAGGGCAAACCCAGCCGCTTCACCGCTAGCAGCAGGCGCAGACTGCGCCGCAGGTTGGTGGCATCCACCACGCACACCACCAGGTCCGGGCGTTTTTCCCCGATGGCGCGGCCATACAGCACATCATGGGTGACCCGCTCGTCGGGCGAGCGCGGGTGCAAGCTGTAGGTGCCCGGCAAGTCCAACACGCGCAGCGCTTTGCCCGCTGGTGTGGTGAGCTTGCCTTCCTTGCGCTCCACCGTCACGCCGGCGTAGTTGGCAACCTTCTGCCGGCTGCCCGTAAGCAGATTGAACAGGGCGGTCTTGCCGCAGTTCGGGTTGCCCACGAGTGCCAGCAATGGGCCGCCTCGATACAGATGAACCACCGCTTCGGTCATTGCGCCGTCTCCGTTTTCAGCGGCGCGAGCCGCACGCAGGCGGCTTCGGCCAGCCGCAAAGCAAAAGTGGAAAGACCGACACGCACCACCAGCGGGTCGCCGCCGGGAACGCCGCGCGCCATGACCGCGACGCGCTCACCGGCGATAAAGCCGATGTCCTCCAGCTGCTGCGCCCACTGCGGCGCTCCTGAAGGGGCTACGACGTGACTGACGACGAATACGTCGCCGACCGCGGCATCTGCGAGCGACATCGGCTCGGTCACCAGAGATAGAACATGAAAACCCACGGGACTACTCCCGCGCTCGCCGCCACGGCATAGGCGAGCCAGGCGGCGAAACGCCGCGCGGGCGGTGCGCTCGCGCGCGCGACGAGTTCTCTCCCGAGCCACAGAGCGGCGAGTGCTCCGATCCCGAGCAACGCGCCGCGCATCCATGCAAGCCCGGGTATGCGCACGCCGTCGCCGGAAAGGATGGTTACGCTAAGCGCCGACAAGCCGAGGAATACGCCGATACCGGCTAGCGGAACCAATCCGTGGGCAAGGCGCAGGTGGTCGCCGCGCGCGCGCAGCAGCGCCGCGGCGACGCGCAGCCAGAGCCACATCCAACCGCCCACGACGATGGATGTGGCGCCGATGTAGCCGAGGATTATGGCCCCATCCAACCAAGTAAATACGTCGTTCACTTCCGCGTAGTGGGTCAGCACCCACCAGGGAATGTCGTCTGAAAGCGGGGCATAGATCTCGCGGGCCAGAAGCCACTCGGCGGCAGCGATCTTGGCCTTTACCAACCAGGGCGACGCGGTCCACTGCAGAGCGCCGTTGGCGACGCCGATCAGTCCGAACAGAAGCAAGCGAACTTCCCACGGATTGGTGTCGCGTCCGTCAAGGGCCACGATTTCACTCCCCGGAGCGCGGCTAGCCAAGGCAACCGCATTCCGGTGACCGGCGCAACCCGCACACATGTGGCAACGAACGTTGCTGTTGGCGCTGCGAAGTTTGAGCATCGGCGCGCAGTTCACCGCCGGCGCATGCGGAGCGGTTTCGGGCTTGTAGCGATCCCAGGCGATTGGGTCTGCGCGAAAGTGCAGCGGCGCCATGCGCGCGAGCAGGCCGAAGATGCCGTTCGCCGGGCACAGGTATCGGCACCAGACACGTTTCCCTTTTCCCCATATCAGCCCGACGACGACGGCGACGACGGTCGACCCGCCCAAGATCAAAAGCCATGCTTTGGGATATTCATAGACGGTGATCAGTTGGCCGTACACGGTGGTGCAGACGAAGGCGAAGAATGGCCAGCCGGTCCACCTGATCCAACGCGGGGGCGTGCGCCCCAATCCGATGCGGCTCGCCTGCTCGCTCAAGAATCCTTCAGGGCACAGCCAGCCGCACCAGACGCGTCCCACGAACATCATGCTCAACATGACGAACGGCCACCAGATGCCCCAGAACACGAACTGCGCAAACAGGGTGAGATTGTTCAGCAAGGTTGCGCCTTGTTGCGGCAAGGGCAGAAAAACCGGGACCGCGACCAGCACGAGATAGACGAGGAGTATCGCCCATTGGGCGGCGAGAATTAAGGATCGATGGGATTTCAGCCACACCCCCAACTTTGCAAGCCGCGACACCTCGCTCGGGGCAAGTGATGGCGATGCGAGGACAAGGCCCGTGGTGTTCATTTTCCAGCTCCTTTAGCGGCGTGCCGCAACCACCACAACGCCAGCGCCCAATAGACAAGAAATACCAATACGACCAAACCAGACGGCCGTGCCCGATAGCCGGTAAGCGCGCTTACCATTCCGCCGGGCGTGCCGGTGTCATCGAGCAGCGCCGAAATATCAAATAGCGGATCACCAAGCGTTGGCACCCAATCCAACGCGACCAGGCGCTCGACGCCAGTCACGACTAGTGCTCCCGCGAGCAGCAGCAACAGTGCGCTTGACACCCCGAAGAACAGTCTTGCCGGCACCCAGCGGCTGCCGCGCACGAGCAAGGCGCCGGTGGCGAGCGCCAGAAGAAATCCCAGTAGCGACCCAAGTACCATATCGAACAGCTCGCCGCCTTGTCTCTCGGCGGCAATGCCGTAAAGGAACAGCACGGTTTCCGCGCCTTCGCGTCCGACGGCAAGAGCGGCGAGCAACGCGCAGGACCAGCCTCCGGACCGTTCGGCCGCTCGCGTCATGCTGATTTCCAGGTCGCGCCGGATATGGCGCCCGTGCGCGTTCATCCACGCCACCATTTGAGCGATGAGCGCCGCGGCGACAAACAGCACGCCGATTTGGAACGCGTCCAGCATCTGGCCCGCGAGCCGGCTTTGCAAGCCCAGCATCAACGCGCCCAGGCCGGCCGCGAGCAAGACCCCGGCGCCGGTACCCAAAAAAAGATGACGCAGTCCTACGCCCGACGCGGAAACGCGGCGTATCCATGCATAGAGGATGCCGACCACCAGAATCGCCTCGACGCTCTCACGCCACACGACAAACAGTGCATTGCCCATGTACAGCTCCTTACTTCACCACGATGCGCCCGCGCGCGGTTTGGGGATGAAATTCGCCAAAGAACGGATACGTGCCTGGTTTCATCGGCGCGAAGACGAGCACGCGACTCACTCCGGGCGCGAGCACCAGTTCCTTGTGCGACTCTTTGCTTTCGAACTCCTCGGGTCCTGCGTTTTGATTGGTGATTTCCAGGCGGAAGCGCGTGTTCGCCGGAACCTCCAGCACCTCGGGAAGCCATTTGCCGTCCCGCGCGACGAGCTTGAATGTCGGCGGCTCTTGGGCCTGCACGGCGTCAATGGAGAGCAATGACAGGCAAATCAGGGAACACGATGCAAGCAAGCGGAACGTGTGCATGACGGCTCTTCGAGCTACTGATTCAACTGGACGCGGATACCGAACAGCTTGACCGGCTTCGCAGCGGGATTGCCGGCCGGGTCGCGGATCAACTGGAAATCGGGGGATATCTCGAAATTCTGGTGGACGCGGAAGCGATAATAAATTTCTGCGACCTTTTCGGCGCCGCGGGCAGCGAAACCAAATACGGGGTTGCCCGCTACGTCGACCACACCGGCGGAACCGTTGCGGAACGCCTCGCTGCTACGATTGGCGCCAAAGGCGATGCCGAGGGCGTCGGCCCCGCGCGACCAATAGCTGCCGCCGATTTCGGCGCCGAGCGCGAGCGCGCGATCGAACGGCAGACCCTCGCCGCTTGCCCATCCCAGACGCCCAAACAACGTGACGTAGTCGCCAAATCGCTGGTCGAAATTCAAGCCGCCACCGCGATGCGGGCGCAGCAAGCTCGTGTCCAGGTCGCGCGGGTCGCGCAGGAAGGTGGGCGCCTGGCCGTTTTGCCACAGGAAGGCGCGATAGTTTCCGGTAAGTCCACCGAAGCGCTGCGTGGATTCCGCCTGGGCAATCCAGAAGGGCGACCTGAAACTTTCGGAAAAATCGGCGCTACGCCCGGCGCCGAACACGCCGAACGACAGACCCCAGGGCTCGCTCTTCGTGCGCTCATTGCGGTAGGCCACGCGCGCGCCGGGAGAGAAGCCGAAGCCGTCGGCGCCGATGTTCGCCGCAATCGGGTTGTCGAGCAGCGCGTTGTGGACGAAGGGGCTCGCGAGAAACTGGCGCGTTTCGTCGTTGGCGGCCGCGTTCTGGTCGAAGAACGCGAACGGGTCCATCTTGCCGAAGTTGAACGTGAGTTTTTCGCGCGAGTGCGGCTTGAAGCCGCCGAAGGGCAAAGGAACCTCGGCCCGATAATAGGCTTCGGCGAGCACCACCGCGCTGTTTTCCGGCGGGATCGCGGTACCGAGCTGAAACGAGGAGGCGTTCGGACCGACGAAGGAAGTCAGGTTCTGCGAGATTCCGCGGCCTTGCCCGACGCGAAAATGCCCGAAGAGCTTGCTCTCGATATCGCCCGTCTTAACCGTCGGTGTGGTCACGCTAATGTCGGTGCGGTAATTCAGCGTGGTCCCGTTGGCGGCGACGCCGCTCGCGCGCTGGCCCACGGAGGTGAAATTCGCGCCGGCGGAAAAGCCTTCGATCGAATCGATTACCGTGGCCTGCTTTTTGATGTCGAGCGTGTTGTACTCGACCGCCTTGAGCCGCGCTGCGAGCTCCGGCTCGCGCTCGGAAACGCCTTCGGTATCGAGCGCGTTTTCCAGGCGCTTGTTGTAGGCTTCCAGGGACTGAATGCGACTCTCAAGCGCCCGGTCCTTCGATGCCGGCCGTTCGACATACGCCTTCAGTTGCGCCTCCAGTTCGAGGTTACGTTTCTCCACGCGATCCAAACGATCGGCAAGGCGTTGCAGTTGCTGCTTCAGCAAGGCCTCGTCTTGCGTTGTCGCGCGAGCCAGGGGACAGGCGAAGCCGAGCGCCAGGGTTGCCGCGGCTGCAAGCAGGTAGCCGAGGCGCATCAGTAGCCTCCTTTCTTTCCAATGCCTACAAAGGTGAACTCATACTCGACCTCGAACGGCTTGAACCAAGGCCGCACGCCGGTGAGGCGGTCGGTGTGTCGGCCGAAATGGTTGTGCGGATTCGCCGAAGGTGGGTGGATACGGTATTTCAACTTGTACTTGCCCGGCCCCTTGAGCTTGATGTTGTCGCCGTAGTGCGCGCCGTCGTTGGCTACCATGGGCATCAGCTCTCCGCTCACGGTGTCGGCCGATCCCTCCTTCTTCAGCTCGAACTGCACCTTGAGGTAGGGTATCCATGCGCCCTCGTCGTATCCGTTTGGATTGTTTGCCAGGGCTTTGATATCTGCTTCAAGGTGAATATCGGACTCAGTAGGGGCTTTCATGATGCCCTCCGGTTCCATGGTGACGGGCTGGAGATAGACGGCGGTGATCTCCATTCCGTAACGCTGCTGCGGGGCGCCGATGGGGTACTCAACAGCAAGCGCGGAAGATGCGGCGAAACAAGCAGCAAGGAAACTAGCGCTCAATCCGAAGCTGGGTGCAAATCGCATGGTCTACTCCTTTAAGAATTGGCAAAAAGCGCGGCGCGAAAGGGGGTAACGGGGAAATGTCGAACGGGGCTGGACGCGAAGGAACTCGCGTCGTCCAGCGGCGGCGCGCAGGGTACGACAAGAAATGCGGCGTTGAACGCCGCAGAGAATTTTGAAATTAACATCAGCCGGCTCTCCTATCTTGGAAAGCGCTGGCTGGCTGGCGGGATGCTAGCTGGCTTACGCGCGCGTGATTCGGCTCGGGGGCGCCTGCGCCGCTCGGGCGCTCACGCGGTCAATATCAATTTGCCGTTTTGTGTCAGGCGCAACCGGTATTCACGGCCGCCATGTTCTATGATCAGTTCGCCGCGACGCCCGAGGAGCGCCTGGCTGGAAATCTTCTGCTGCCGCATGGGTGGCGCCGCGCGTACAACATGACTTACTTGTTTGATGTTCAATTGTAAATCCATAATGGATATGATGGTCATTCTCATTACGTAGGTCAAGCTGGGATTGAGATAAGCTTGATATAGATCAAACCGGCAGGTTATGCCGGCAAGCAATTGCGCATTCTGCATGACCATTCTCCCGGCAGGGGTGCGGCAGTGGTGTCCGATATACTGCCCCAGACTTCGACGAGCGATTACACAACGAAGGGTTCGGTCTGCCCGGGCTTGCGCAACATCTTGTTCACTTCGTCTCGATGCGCGAGTTCCTCGGAGATCATTTTCCGGGCGTATTCGTCGAGCCGGCCAGTTCCAGTTCCATGATGCGAATGAGCGTTTTCAGTCCTGCGTCCTGATTAATGAGAGTCTCCTGGGTGGTGGTAGATGGGTGCCGGCGGTCCGCCGGCACCACTTAGCATAAGGGTGCGCCGATCAGAATGCGGTGCTAAGGGTCAGTCGGGCGTTGCGTGGCGCCCCCGGGCTGATGTTGTTGTTGCCATCGGCAGTCGGAAAGTATTTCCTGTCGAACAGGTTCTCGACGTTGAGCGCAAGTCGCATCTTGCTACTGGCAAAGGTGTAGTAAATCGCGCCGTCGGCACGGGTGAAGGCCGGCAGCGTGACCACGTTGTCGAGTGTGGCGAAGGAATCGGCCTGATAGACAACGCCCAGACCGGCACCCCAGTCGTTGCCTATGTCGAAGCGGTTCCACACCGACAGCGTGTTTTCAGGCAGTAGTTGCAGCCTGGCGCCAGCGACGGCTGCGGACGTCCTCTTGGTAATGCGGCCGTTGAGACGGGCGTAACCGGCATAGACCTGCCAATTGCGCGTGATTTCGCCCTGCAAGCCGATTTCAAGCCCTTCGGTCCGCTGCTGTCCGGTCTTGACGAAGAAGCCCGGGTTCAGCGGGTCGGGGGAACGAACGTCGTCACGATCGAGGCGGAACAGCGCTGCCGACAGCGTGAGCTTGGGCCGCAGATCCCAGCGGCCGCCGATCTCGTAGTTTTTCGCCTTTTCCGGCGCCAGGTCGGCGGTGTTGGGGGCCAGGCTCAACTGTTCGCCGGACGGCAGGAAGGAATAGCTATAGCTGGCGTAGTAGGTGGACGCAGGATTCGGTGACCAGATCAGGCCGAGACGGGGGCTCCACTCCTTGTCGGTGCGGGCGAGGTCGGTCGGCGGTGTCGTCGTCCGGCGGTCGTCGAAGGTGGTCTTGAAGTGGTCGTAACGCAGGCCGGCGAGTAGCTTCCATTGCTTGGACAGAGCGATCTGGTCCTGGAGGTAGAGCGCGGCAATGTCGGCCTTGACTTTGTTGTCGGCATCGGTGCCGCTGGGGCGGAAGCTGGTGGCAAGCGCAAATGGGGCGCTTGCCGACACCGTCGCCAGGGTCGCCGCGCCGAAGAAGCCGGTATTGCGCCTGCCGGTGCTGTCCTGGTGGCCGAGTTCGAGGCCGGCGAGCAGCGTGTGTTCGAGGCTGCCGGTGTTGTACTTGGTCGTCAGGTCGGCTTGGTTGAAGACGTTGGTCCGCTGGTTGGCGTTATTGTACGCCGCCAGCCGCATGGTGCCGGCAGCAGTGACCGAACTGGCGTTGGCGTTGTCCGGGTAGACGTTTTGGTAGAACTTGTCGTAGTGCGTCACGCGGAAGCTGTTCTTCAGTTGCACGCCGCCGAAATCGTGGTCGAGGATGGCATAGGCCCCATCGACGTAGGAATGCGCGTTGCTCTGAGCGGCATTGCCGAAAAAAGTCGCCGGGTTGGCACCGAATGGGCGGCCGTTCTGCGCCGGGAAACCGCGGTCGGCGGTGCGCTCGTCGTTCAAGTGCTCGAAGCCGAGGGTGAGCGCGGTCTGTGCGCCCGGAAGCAAAGTCAGCGTCGGATTCACGGCGTAGCGCTTCATGTCGAAACCGTTGCGGAAGCCGTCACCGTTTTCGGCCATAGCGTCCAGGCGCCACGCAGCCGAATCGTTGATCCTGCCGCCGACGTCGACGCTGCCGCGCAACTGGCTGTAGCTGCCGAGGATGAACGAGGCTTCGCCGAGGTGGCCAAAAAGCGGCTTTTTCGTGACCCTGTTGACGACGCCGCCGGCACCGCCGCGCCCGAAGATCATGCCGCCGGCGCCCTTCAGGACTTCGACGCGCTCCAGGTTGTAGATGTCGCGGAAGACTTGCGCGTCGTCGCGGACGCCGTCGACGAAAAAGTCCGCCGTCGTGCTGATGCCGCGAATAATGATCTGGTCGCGATTTCCCTCGCCCTGGTGCATCAATACGCCCGGAACGTAGCGGAACACGTCGCCCATGCTCTGCATCGCCTTGTCCTTCATCAACTGAGCCGGGACCACGGTCACCGAGGCAGGGACCTCCTTCAGCGGCGTGTCGGTCTTGGTAAACGTGGCGGAACGCTCGGCGCGATAGCCGTCCACCGGGCCGTCTGCGCGTTCCGTCTGCGCCTGCACGTTGACTTGCGGCAGGGTGGGTTCGGCGGCGCGAGCTGCGCCGGTGGTGACTAGCGCCGCCAGCACGGCGAGCGCTGCGGGTTTGATGGTTGCACTGTATGACATGTGTACGACTCCCCTTGGTTTGTGGCTGGCTGGGGAGAGTCGCCTGGCTTGCCGGTGGTTGAAACAGTTTGTTGCGCCTGCCGGCGCGAAAATTTGATATCGCTAGCGTGGCTCCGATGGATCGGTCACGAAGCCGATGCGGACCAGCCCCTGGCGCGCCGCCTCGGACATCACTTGCGCCACTTTCTCGTACGGCGTCGTGCGTTCGGCGCGGATGTGCAGCTCGGGCTGCGGCCGTAGCGCGGCGGCGGCTTTCACGCGCACGGCGAACTGCACCGCGTCGACAACTTCGCCATTCCAGAACACCTGGCCGCTGCCATCGATGGCGAGCTGCACGTTGTCGGGCTTAGTGATGTTGGCCAATGATGCAGCCTTCGGCAGGTCGACCTTGACGGCGTGCGTGAGCAGCGGCGCCGTGACCATGAAAATGATGAGCAGCACCAGCATCACGTCGATCAGCGGCACCATGTTGATTTCGGCCAGCGGTTCGTTGTCGTCGCTTCCTTCAAGGCTTGCAAAGGCCATGATCGATTCTCCCTAGCGCAGCGCCAGGCCCGGATGGGCGGCGGCCGTTTCGTTGCGGGTATCGTCACCGGACAGGCCTTGTGCGCGGGCTAGCGCGATCACCTTGTCGCTGGTGGCACGGGCGTCGGTAAGCATGGGCGAGGTCTTGATGCCGGTGGCGAGGAAGGCGAACACGTCGTAGGCGAAGGAGTTGAGGCGCGCGAGTGTGTTGCGGTTGGCGCGGACGAAGGCGTTGTAGGCGATCGCCGCCGGAATCGCCACTGCCAGGCCGATGCCGGTCATGATCAGCGCCTCGCCCACGGGGCCGGCAACCTTGTCCAGCGTGCCCTGGCCGGAGAGGCCGATGGCAATCAAGGCGTGATAGATGCCCCAGACGGTGCCGAAGAGGCCGACGAAGGGGGCGCTCGATGCGACCGTGGCGAGGAAGGTCTGGCCGAATTCGAGCCGGCTCCGGTCTTCGTCGATGGCGCGCTTCAGCGCCCGCGTGAGCATTTCGTCCGCTGCGCCGGCGTTGATCAGGCTGGCGGTATCGCACTCGCAGCCGTTTTTGCAGCGGCCATGCTGCTCGATCGCGGTGAAGCCGTGATGTACGAGGTGGGAGAAGGGCTCGGTAGCGCCAGTCTCGCGAATGCGTTCGGCTACCGCCTCAAGATTCTTGGCCTCCCAGAATGCATCGACAAAGGCATCGCTTCTGCGGCGCATGCGCAAAACCCGGATGCCTTTGGTGAGCACGAGATACCAGGTGACTACTGAGGCGATCAGCATCAGTCCGATAACGAAGCGGGCGACGCCGTCGGCGTTGGTCAGAAAGTGGGCAAAGCCCAGGGATTGCTCCATATCAGCCTCTCAGATTGAAAACGATGGGAACCAGCACCCAGGCGCCGACTGCTTCGGCGCCGCGTTGGGCGGGAAAGAACTTCCAGCGCGAGACCGCCTCCAGCGCAGCCTGATCGAGGCGCGGCGAGCCGCTGGCGGTCCTGATCTGGATCTGGCTCGCGCGGCCGTTGGCTTCGACGAAGACGCGCAGTATTACCCGGCCTTCCTCCCCCATGCGCCGGGACATGGGCGGGTAGACTGGGGCCGGATTGTCCAGGTAGGCGGCATCGAAGCGGGGCTCGCTGGCGGTGGCGGCCGGAGGAACAATCGCCACCACCGGCAGCGGTGGCGGAATTTCCTTGGCGGCTGGCGTTTCAACCGCCGCCGGCGTCTGCGTTTCGGCGGCGAGCAGCGGACGCTCGGGCGCGGGTTCGTGGTGGTTTTGGGCAACCCGCTTGTTCGCCACCGGTTTCGGGTGCGGCGGCGTGATTTCCGCTTGTTTGGGGGGCGCCTGGATCACCCGCACCATCAACGTCGCCAGCGGTGCCGGCAGCGGCAGCACGTCGAGCGAGAGGAGCACTGCCACGACGCCGATGTGCAGCGCGATCACCAGCGCAAGTATCAACCCCGCGCGCTGCGGCGTTGTGTCGATAGGATAGGTCGGTTGCGTAATAGCCATTCCAGCTTTTCATATGTTTTGGCTGGCTGGCGCCCGAAGGCGTGGCTGGCTAGGAAAACTCGGGCGGGATCGTGAGGGCGCCACGCCTTATGCGGTCAATATCAACTTGCGGTTCTGCGTCAGCCGCAAGCGGTACTCGCGTCCTTCGTGCTCGATGAGCAGTTCACCGCGCTCGCCCAGAAGCTGACAGCTGCTGATGCGCATAGGACGGTCGCGCATCGGCGTTGGCGTGGTGCTGGTTTTTTGAGTCTGATTTGATTGTTGATCGTTCATGCGTGAATGATAATGGTTCTCATTACATATGTCAAGCCCAACGTTTGCGGGACGCGCCGCCGGCCCGTGTTCGCACCGGCCTAGCGCCGGAAGCCGTCATGCTAGTATCACCGTTTTGCATTGCAGCACGGCCATGCACGTGGAGACGTTCAATCTGCTGCGCCTTCTCGCGGACGCGAGCTTCCATTCCGGCGCTGCCCTGGCGCGGGAACTGGGTGTTTCGCCTGCCGCTGTCCAACCGCCACTGCGCGAATTGGAAGACCTCGGGCTCAAGCTCGTCCGCATGCGCGGTCGCGGTTACCGCCTGGCCGAACCCTACGACTGCCTGGACGCAGCCGCGGTGGGCGCGCAACTCGGCGCGCCTGCGCGCCATTTCCGCCTCGAATTGCTCGACGCCTGCGCTTCGACCAATACGCTGCTGCTGGAACGCGCGCGCGCCGGCGCGCGCGCCGGGCACGTGATTGCCTGCGAGCTGCAAAGCGCCGGCCGTGGCCGGCGCGGCAACAGTTGGCAATCGGGGCTCGGGGGCAGTCTCACCTTTTCGCTGTTGTGGCGCTTCGCGCAGGGCGCCACCGGCTTGAGCGGCCTGTCGCTTGCGGCAGGGGTGGCGGTGGCGCGCGCACTCGCGTCGGTCGGCGTCGCGGAGGTACAACTGAAGTGGCCGAACGACTTGCTGCACGCCGGGCGCAAGCTCGGCGGGATATTGATCGAACTGCACGACGACGGCCCGGACTCCACCGCCGCGGTGATCGGCATCGGGCTCAATGTTCGCCTGCACCCAACCCTGCGCGATACGATAGCGCAAGCGGTAACCGACGTTGCTTCCATATCCGGACAAGTGCCACAGCGCAACCGGCTGCTCGCCGCCACGCTGATCGAACTCGCGCAGGTGCTCGATCAGTTTGCCGGGCATGGTTTCGCGCCGCTGCGGCAGGAGTGGATAGAGCGCCATGCGCATCAGGGCAAACCGGTCACACTTACCTCGGCAGATGGCGACACGGTAGCGGGCAGGGCGGCGGGCGTGGCCGAGGACGGCGCGCTGCTCGTCGAGACGACGCGCGGTGTGGAACGGTTCGTCAGCGGCGAGCTGTCGCTGCGCGCCGGCGGCTCTTAGGGCCCGTTGCCGAATGAATTCTCAACGGGCCGATTTATGGAAGCACGAAGGGAGGCCCCCCTCATTTTGAGACAGGTTCTAAGAGATAACGATGACTAAGCGCTTCGTCATCGCGCTGATCAAGCACGAGACCAACACGTTCTCACCGATCGCGACGCCGTTGTCGGCATTCGGCCACGGTAACGGGCCGTATTACGGGGGCGAGGCCGGTGCGGCGTTCGCCGGCTCCAATACCCCGTTCGCGGCATTTCTGGACATCGCGCGGCGAGAGGGCGCCGAAGCCATCACACCGATCGCGGCCGAATCCTGGCCCTCGAACATGGCTACGCGCGCGACCTTCGAAGCGCTGCTGCAACCGCTGGAAGCGGCCGTGCGCGCGGGCTGCGACGCCTGTTTTCTCGATCTGCACGGCGCCATGGTGGTCGATGGTTGCGACGATGCCGAAGGCGAGATCTTGAGACGGGTACGGCGCATCCAGCCCGGGCTACCGATCGCGGTGAGCCTCGACTATCATACCAACCTATCCGCGGACATCGTCGCCAATGCCACTGTGATCACCGGCTACAAGACCTATCCGCACGTCGACATGTACGACGCGGGTCTGCTGGCGGGGGACATCCTGGCAAGATCGCTGCGCGGCCAGGTGCTGCCGGTGATGGCCTGGGGCTGGCTGCCGCTCGTCTCTTCGGTCATGCGCCACGCGCCCGAGGACGGGCCGTCTGGCGATATTCTCGCCTATGCCTGCGCCATGGAAAAATCCGGCCGCGTGCTGGCGGCGACGCTGCTGCCCGGCTTCCCCCATGCCGACACGCCTCACACCGGCGTCTCCGCCGTGGTCGTGGCCGATGCCGGCGCCCGCGCTGACGTCGACGTGGGCGGGGCGAAGGCTGCGGCGCAGGAAGTGTGCGAGCGCATGCTCGCCATCGCCTGGGAGCGCCGCGCCGAATACGTGTTCCATCCGCAGCCGCTGGAACAATCGGTGGCGCGGGCGCGCGCGCTCGGC
>Ga0082335_1004909_pt1 | contig 19318 bp, 23 predicted proteins | sample Subgrocontami58m_FD_72375 | JGI IMG/M metagenome (GOLD analysis project Ga0082335, IMG submission 72375) | Subsurface groundwater microbial communities from S. Glens Falls, New York, USA - GMW37 contaminated, 5.8 m (SPADES assembly) (version 2) ... | reverse complement strand
AGAATATTATAGACAAGACGAGGCAGTAAAAATTAAATTTCGAGTTTAAAAATGAATTTAGCAAAAATATCTGAAGGTAGGGTAAACGGCTTAAAACTACCTCAAGAATTTAGTTCTGGGGAAGGAAGTTATCTTTTGAAAGGTAACTCAGATTTAGTCCTGTTAGTAGCAGAACTTGTTCAAGAAGCAGTTACTGGAGGTTATGATGTTGAACTCAATACGTTACCTGTATATATCTTGACAAGTCGGGAGCCTCAATTTGGGGATTTAACTAAAGAAAATTATTATGATTTGCATGTTGGAGATTCCTATAAAATTGGCAGGGTAGTAGTACTATTGGAAGATACATATGCAATCACTAAATCACCTCTTTCATTTTTAAATTGTGAGATTGTAGGTTGGCGCGCAAGAGTTTCAACTGAAGGTCTAGTAAAGATTGGAGATATTGTCAAAAGAACAGTTGAGCCATTAGAAAAAGGATTGTTCCATAATTCGATTGACATAACCAATTAAAATCAATTAAACAAAAACAACAAAGAAATCACTTGAGCAGATGGCGACACTGCTTGTTTAAGGTGATTGGAGGAACAAAATGATTGAGATTGGAAGAGTTTGTATTAAGACAGCAGGAAGAGATGCATCAAAAAAATGCGTGATAATAGACATTCTAGATGACAAATATGTTTTAATTGATGGTGAAACAAGAAGAAGAAAATGCAATATTCTTCATATTGAGCCATTAAACCAAGTCATTAAAATAGAAAAAAATGCTAGTCATGAAGAAGTTGCTAAATCATTTAAAGAGCTTGGAATAGAAACAAGACAAACAAAGCCAAAGCCAAAAACACAGAAGCCATTGAAGAAGAGAAAAACCCCAGAGCAGTTAAGAGTGCAGAAAGAAGAAAAGAGAAAACTTAGAGATTTGTTTAAATTTAAGAAAAAGGAAGAAAAGGCTGAGAAGAAGGAAGTAACTTTGGAGGAGAAGGCTGGGTTGAAGGTTGAGGAAGTAAAGGAAAGCGAGGCTGAGAAGCAAGAGGCAAAGACAGAAACTAAAGAGACTGTAAAGAAAGAGGAGAAACCAAAAGCGAAGAAGAAATAAATTACTGTAATAATTTATTATAATTTTCTTCAATATTCTGATTTATCTCCTTTAATTTGTCTGTTCTAGACATTATCGGATTTTTGAACATATAACCCACCACTGCCAATAGAAGTAAAAAAAGTGAAAATGCAAGACCTTTAATCAATATAGTATTCAAAGCAATAATAACTGATACAGCCATTGCCGCGACTCCAATAACTATTGTACCAAATATAATTAATAAATTATTAATTTCAAATTGTAAAGTATCTTTATTGTGTTTAAGTTTTTCTATAAGCGGCTTTATTTTTTCTTCTGAATATTTCATCTCTTCCCCACCAGTTCAAACATCTCACTCAAATTCAGCTCCAAAGCAGCAACAGGCATATCTAATCCCCATCGCGTTAAAACTTCAGGACTTATTTCTACCAAATAAGCAATTTTCTTTCCTTTCACAATTGCCCTTCCACATCTTCCTTCAATAAATGAGCTGTGCTCTGCTTCTTCAATGTCGCAATGCAAGCCAAAGCATTTCAAAATGTAGTCTAAAATTTGCCGCATTTCAGTATAATCAGTTTTTTCATGCGAGCTTGCAATTGCAATTCTGTTGTATTCAATTATTTCTTCGCCTTTTCTTATATTGACTAAGCCTTCTTCAAATATTTTCTGAGGAAACCCAATATGCTTGTTCTTTGAAAAAACCTCCATTAGATTGGGCAGAATCCAGCTTCTTACAACAGAGTAAGTCTCTGACATATAATCTTCTATTTCGATAGTGCCCAAATCTTCAACATTCATTCTTTTATATAAAAATTCTTTATTTGTTAATATTGGACTCATAACCTCTTGATAACTCAAGCCAACAACAATTTCTCTGACTTTATCAATAAAATCATTCATTTTTAATGCTGAGCCAATTGTAAATGTTGTTAAAGGCAATTCTTTTATTTTGTCATAGCCGTACATAATGCCAATGTCCTCAATTATGTCGTAAGGATGCAGAATATCTTTTCTGTAGGGAGGGACCTTTACTTTGTAATCACTAAAATCAAATTGAGCTTTCTCAAGAAGATGTTTTATCTCATTTTCTTTCAGCTCCAGTCCAAACAAATGACTCATTTGCTCATTTTTTATTGCAATAATTTCACTTTTCAAGTCAGGGGCAATGGCTTTTTTATGATGATACTTAATCTCTGAAGAATAAATCTGGAAGCCTCTGTCGTGAAGCGCATATGCAAATATGTTGGCAGCAAGATTTACCGCTTCTTCATCAGTGCCGGTTGCCTCAAAGAACAAGCTGTCATCTCCAACTTCTAATTTACCGGTAAAATTTGAATTTATGATAGGAATAAAACTCATCACCTCATTTTTATCGTCAATCAACACAGGATACCTGTCAAGCCCTTCAAGGATCCATGCATAATCCTTGCCTTTTGGATGCTCTGCAAGTATCTCCCTCAAATTCATCTTTGCCTTGAATTCCAGAGGCACAAACTCAACTGCGAGAGGCTCAACTGCCTTGTAATGCACTGGAAAATTCAGCCTTTTATAAGAATACAATCCAACCGAAACTTTTTGCCTTCTCCTGCCGTAGGTTTCGCAGAATTTCTCCTGCAATTGGACAATCTGCTTAAGCAGATACTCATCCATTCTTTGTCCTTTTGCGGCAAAGCAGGCAATAAAAGGCCTTATTTTTGCAACAGATTTGTCAACAATAACATGGTAATCTCCTTTTTGGACTTTTATTTCCTGCAAGCCTTTCTGCAATCCCAGAATTCCCTTTATCAAGCGAGCAAATCCTTCAACACTCCACAAGTAAGGCAAGTTAGTGTCGCCAAAATCAATTTTCACCTCATCAGCTTCTTCATCGTAATTTTCCAAATCACCTTTTCCATAATGCGCAAGCTCTTGAACTTCTCCAATTGTAAGTTTTTTACCTACCAAATGCTGCAAATCTTTCAATGAAAAGGTTATGGTTGGCATTTTATTGACTCTTTAAATTTATTCTAAATTCTTCAATTTCGTTGATATCAATTTCTGGAAACAAACCAGAGTAACTGCATTTTCTGCATTTTTCCGGAGTTGGCGCTAATATTTGGATAAAATCTGTTCTTATTTGAGGGATTGTTCCGCAATTCGGGCATATCTTTGTGTAATGGATTTTCATGTCTAATACCAGAGTTTTCTGAAATATTCTCTTGATTTAATCAAGTCTTTATCTGATTTAAAAACTTCGAATGTAATAGTTTTATCGTAATTATATTTTTTAAGTATAGAAATCACTTCTTTCCAGTTTATTTTTCCCTTCCTCAAAGCTAAGTGTTCGTCTTGTTTTCCATGATTATCATGGGCATGAACATGTTCAATTCCATCTCGAAAATAAGAAACAAATTTTTTTATTGTTTTCATTCCTCCAGAAATAAAAGCATGCCCAACATCAAAATGAACTTTAATGTGCGGAACTCTATCTAAAACATATTTATAATACTCAAATTTTTCATCACCATTTTCAAGCATTAAGATTATATTAACCTTTTTTGCAAACTTCGACAACTCATTAAGACTACCCACGTAATTCTCTAATATAATCTGCCTTGATCTTTTATTTTGCAATAAAAATTTACTAAGAACCAAAAAGTGAAAATTCAACAATTTTATTCCAAATGCATTCGCAATTCTTATATCGGTTTTTGCCTGTTCAATCCAACCCCTTCTTACACTAGGAAAGGGCGAACCTAATTCATACCACCATGTTGTATGGCCGATAGTACTATGCTTAAATTCTTTCAAAGATTTTAATATAGCAAATTCATTTTTTTTGTAAAAAAGTATAGCAGGAGATTCTATTCCAATTTCCACATAATCAAAACCCAATCTTTTAGTTTTTTTAATCTCTTTTTCTATATCCTCGCTCGGTTTTGTTAATCTTCCGAATTTTACCATTTATATCACCTTAACATTCCTTAAAAACCCCAAGTCATGCGAAAAAAGCAGTCTTATGTCCTTGATTCCAAGCTTGAACATTGCCAATCTATCCAAACCAACTCCCCATGCAATCACAGGAACCTCTCTTCCAACCAAAGGCTTTACCAATTCCGGGCGGAAAATTCCGGCTCCTGCAAGTTCAATCCATCCAAATTCAGGATGCTTTGCCTGCAGTTCTGCGCTTGGCTCTGTAAACGGGAAATAGCTCGGCTTTATCCTAATTTCATCGCTTTCTGCAAATTCTTCTGCAAAAAGCCTGAGCAAGGCTTTCAAATGCCCAAAATTAATTCCTTCCTCAATTACAAAGCCCCCGACCTGGTTGAAGTCAGGCAAATGCGTTGCATCAACTACATCGTACCTGAAACACCGGGATATCTGAAAATATTTCCCTGGCACAGCCAACTCTTTAGAGGCAAGCGTTCTTGCCGATATACATGTATCATGAGTTATTAAAATATGCCTGTGCGTCCTTTTTGCATCAAAATCATATTGCCAGCCTTTTGATCCAGTTCCAAAACCATTTTCATGCGCTGCTTTAACATTCTTCACAATATTTTCAGGCAAAGCCTTGGCGTATTTTGGCTCTTTTATGTAATATCCCTGATGGATGTCTCTTGCAGAATGAAACTGCGGCATGAATAAAGCATCCATATCCCAAAAATCAGTTTCTACAATTGGTCCAGTCATCTCCTGAAATCCAAGAGCAACGAATTTCTGCCTGACTTCCTCAAGAAATTTTCTATAGTGCTGCTTTCTTCCGCCAAATATATTTGGAACATTAATCTTGACATCAAAGCGCCTGAATTTCTTGCCTTTCCAAGCGCCTGTTTTCATCATAGAAGGGGTAACTTTTTCTATTAAATCTTCTTCAATCTTTTCTTTTATTAATCTTTTGCCAGTCTCTGTAAGCTCTGCATTGATTATTTTTGCAGTTTCAACCTTGACAATTTTTTTTCTTTTCCTCAAATTTTCAACAACAAACTTTTCTTCCTCGTTCAATGCATTCAATTCTTTTGGGAAATCCTCTTTTAAGAACTGCTCCTCAAGAAAGCCGTGCTTGAGCAAGTGCTTGCCATGGTCTGTGATAGAAACAACGATATCCTTTCCTTTTTCTATCTCAATTGCAGTTTTGGATTTTAGAACTCCAAGCGAAATAGCAATTTCTTCATTGCTGAGCCCTGTCTTTTTGTTCAGTTCAGATATTGTAGCGGATTTTTCCACTGCTTCAAGAAATTTTTTCTCGGGCAAGCCGTCTTTTAAATACTTTTTTCCGTTTTCATCAAGAAAAACCAGTTCTTTCCGCTCTTCTTTTAGCTCAACTATATTTTTATTCTGAAGCCACTGCAAAGCCCGCATTGCTTCAACATCCTTTAACCCCGTTACCTTTGTGATATCCTGAAAAGAACTGAAATTATCCAATACCTTCAAGACTTTTCTTTCAAAAGGATTAAGGCTTTCTGCAAGTTTTTTGATGTCCATTCTGGCTTTTAATATTTCCTTGGATAACTACCCAGTATTGTTACGAAAAATGATTTTTCTAATTGCTTTAGAGCTTCTGCAGCATTTTTTTCTGTTTTATGGCCTTGGAAATCAATGTAGAATATATAGTCGCCAAGCTTTCCTTTTGAAGGCCTTGACTCAATCTTTGTCAAGTTAATTTTTCTTTTCGCAAACTCGCCAAGCATTTCGTAAAGCAATCCTGGCCTGTCAATTTGAGGATAGATTGCTACGCTTGTCCTGTCGTAGCCAGTTTTTTTGCCGTCTTCTTTCGCTATGACAAAAAATCTTGTTACATTAAAGCGATTGTTTTGAACATCCTTTTGAACAATTTTAAGCTTATACAATTCAACTGCAATTTTTGGGATTATTGCTGATTTTGTCTTGTCTTTTGATTTTGCAAGCAGTTCAGCAGATTTGCCGTTGCTCGAGGTTTGGATTATTTCTGCTTTTGGCAGAGATTTTTTGATGAACAATTCACACTGCTCATGAGTCTGAGGATGCAAGTAAAGTGTTTTTATATCCTTAATTTCCCCAAATCCAACAAGATTATGGCTTATCGGCAGAATTTCTTCTCCTTTTATCTTAAGCTTGAATTCCATTAAGCAGTCAAGAGTTTGCCCAACAGTTCCTGCAATAGAGTTTTCAATCGGCACTACTCCGCAGTCTGCTTTTCCATTTGCGACAGATTCAAAAACATCCCTTACAGTGTCTGCAAATGATATCTCTGCATTTTTCTCGTACTTAATTACAGCTTCGTGGCTGAAAGTCCCTTCAGGGCCTAAAGTTGCTATTTTCATTTGATCTTCACCATTTGCCCTATCAAATAATCGCTCATCTTTTCTGCTTCCTTCTTGAAGCTGCCAAAAAATTCAGCGCACTCATTAAAGTACTTCAAGAATTCCTTAGTATTTTTTGTTTCAATTATTTTCCGGAGTTTTTTAGACGAGCTTTCAAAAACCGCCAGAGCTTTTTTGTTTTTGGGATTCATTATCTCTATGTTTGCGTACAAATTTGGATCTTGATTAAGAATCCTGCCAACCATAACCATTCTTAATTTGTATATAGGGCTTGTATACTCCAAGCTTTCCTCAATACTTATTCCAAGATTTTTCATTGCATGAGCAACAGCCAAAGTGCTGAAATGATTCAAACCTTGGATTATTGACATCATTTCATCATGCTTTTCAGGAGTTGTGAGCTTGATTTTTGCTCCGTTTTTCTCAAAAATATTCACAAGCCATTTAAGCCATTTTTTTGTCCTAGCAGGGCACAAAACGATTGTCTGGTTTTTCAATGAGCTTACGTTTGGGCCAAAGACAGGATGCATTCCAATAACTTCGCATTTGGAATAACGGCGCATGGCTTCTACAGGCTCTTTTTTTATTGATGTTGAGTCTATTAACAATGAATTTTTATTGACGTAAGGCGCAACTTTTTTGATTACTTTTATTGCTGCATCTATTGGCACAGAAATCAAAATAACATCGCTTTGCTTTGCGCAATCTTCTGGCTTAAGTTTTGTTTTTCTTGATGAAATCAGAACTTTGCAATTGTTTTTTTCAAAAAGTTTTTTGAAAAATCGCCCCATTTGCCCAGTGCCTCCAATAATTCCAACTGTTATTGTCATAGAAATCATCTCGACAAACTATCAGGATTTATTTTTCCTGCCATCAACATGTGGTCTGCAAGAACAATTGCCGCCATCGCCTCTGCAATTGGAGGAAACCTTACAATAGTTGCAGGGTCATGCCTTCCTTCAACTGAAATTATTTCCTGCTTCATTGTCCTGTAATTGATAGTTTTCTGCTTTTTAAGAATGCTCGATGCCGGCTTTACGACAGCCCTAATTACAATCGGCATTCCTGTTGAGATTCCGCCAAGTATGCCTCCATGATGGTTTGTTTTTGTAACTATTTTATTGTTTTTTATTATAAATTCGTCATTTGAAGCGCTGCCTTTCATTCTTGCAATCCCAAAGCCGTCTCCAAATTCAATGCCTTTAACAGCATTAATGCCGAGAATTGCAGAGCCGAAGTCAGCCTCAAGCTTGTTATATATAGGTTTGCCTAATCCCGCAGGCACATTAAAAGCAATAATCTCGCATATGCCGCCGACGGAATCGCCTTCTTTTTTCGCCTTTAAAATTGCCAGCTCCATTTTTTTAGCGGCATTTTTATCAGGACACCTTACATTATTTTTATTAATCTCATTATAACTGATTTTATCTGATTGAATCCCGGCAATTTCCTTTACATAGGCAATAATTTTTATGTTGTATTTTGCCAGCAGTTTCTTTGCAATTGCTCCGGCAGCGACTCTTGCAGCTGTTTCCCTTGCAGAGCTTCTGCCTCCTCCCCTGTAGTCTCTGTGCTTGTACTTGATCTGGTAGGTGAAATCGGCATGCCCAGGCCTCAGCAAATGCTTTATTTTCTCATATTTTGAGGAATCAACATCTTTGTTGCAGATAATCATTGAAATTGGCGTGCCTGCTGTTTTGCCTTCGAATACTCCGCTCAATATTTCCACTTTATCAGCTTCTTTTCTTGGGCTCATCACTTCGCTTTGTCCAGGAGCTCTTCTGTCAAGTTCTTTTTGCACATCCTCTTCATTAAGCTCAAGTCCGGCAGGACAGCCGTCTACCACAACACCTATTGCCTTGCCGTGGCTCTCCCCCCATGTAGTTATCCTGAACAGATTACCGAATGTATTGGTCATTTTATTGCAACTCCATCCTCACATAATACATTATCAAGCCGCAAGCCTCCTCTGGAGCAAGGCTTGAAGTATCAATTGCATAGTCAGCAGCATTTTTGTATCTTTCCTCTCTTTCTTTCAAGACAGCTTTTACCTCATCAATAAAACTATCTTTTGTCAAAGCGGGCCTGCTTTTGCTGTTCTTTATCCTGTTTGTTACTGTCTTGATGTCAGCAGTGAGCAAAATTATCAGTGAATTCTTTTTCAGGTTTATTATGTTTTCATTCCTCATAACAATGCCCCCTCCCGTGTCAAAGATACACTCGTCGAAATCGCTTATGTTTTCTATGACTTCCGACTCAATATTCCTGAACTGCTCCCAGCCGTACTTCTTGACAAATTTTGCAATGCTTGTCTTCGCTTTTTTTTCTATTTCCTCGTCTATTGAAATAAGCTTTTTGTCAAGGTTCTTTGCCAGCAGCCGGGCTATCGTTGTTTTGCCTGTTCCTCGGAATCCAATCAATGCTATATTCATTTTTTATACAGCTCATTAAACTTATCCCAAAAATCCGGGAATGATTTTGCGACGCAAGCGGGATTTTTAATCCTGATGCCGCTTATTGCTAATCCGGCAACAGCAAAGCTCATAGCCATCCTGTGGTCATTGTAGGTTTTGATTATGGCTTTTTGCAGCCTTCTTCTTTTTATCCTCAAACCATCAGGCATTTCCTCGATATTAGCGCCAATCTTTCTTAGCTCAAATGCCAGCGCCTTCAACCTGTCAGTTTCCTTGTGCCTTAAATTTGCCACATTCCTTATTGTTGTTGTCCCATCAGCAAAAACACTTGCAACAGCAAGCGTGGGAACAATATCAGGCATTTGGTTCATGTCAACATCAATGCCTTTCAAAGTGCTGCCTTCCACTCTGATAAAATCCCTTCCCCTATTTACATCACACCCCATCTTTTTGAGCAATTCAACCAGCTTTATATCACCTTGTTTGGAGTCGGGATTTATATTCTTTACCATTACTTTTCCTTTCGTGACGGCAGCTGCTGCGAAGAAATAGCTTGCGCTTGAAGCATCACCTTCAATCTTATAGTTTCTAGCTCTATATTTTTTGTTGTTTTTTACAAAAAATTTTTTATAATTTATATTTTTTACATTAACTCCAAATTTTTTCATGACCTCCAAGGTAATGTCAACATACGGCTTTGATGTCAGTTCTCCAACAATATTGATAGTTACTTCTTTTTTGGCGTATGGGGCGCACATCAAGATTGATGAAAGGTACTGGCTGCTTACCTCTGCCCTTAGTTTCACATTTCCTCCGTTAAATGAGATGCCATAAATTTTTACAGGAGGAAATCCATTGCTCTCACTTTTTACTCCAAGCCGCTTCAATGCATCAAGCAAGTCATGCATAGGCCTTTGCTGCATTCTTTTATCGCCTGTTATTGTTGTTGTCCCATCTGTGATTGAAGCCAGTGCAGTTAAAAATCGCATTGCAGTGCCGGCATTCCCGACAAAAATCTTTTCTTTTGGCTGCTTTAAGCTTCCATTCGAGCCGTAAACAACCAGATTACCTGCTTTTCTATCAATTTTGACGCCAAATTGTTTTAATGCATCAATCATACAGCATGTATCGCCGCTGAATAATGGACTCTTAATTACAGATCTGCCTTTTGCTAAAGCTGCAATTATCAAAGCCCTTTGCGTGTAGCTCTTCGAAGGCGGCGCTTCTATTACAGCATCCACATATTTTTTAGTTTTAATGGCTAGCATTTTTCAAGTAGTTTAACACTTGTTTCCTCATTAACTGCTTGGGGGCATTTATATTTGTCCAAAGCTCAAACTGCAAGGCATTCCCATTAAGCAACATTTCAATTCCCGGAATTATGATACATCCTTTTTTTTCCGCATCCAGCAATAATCTTGTTTTGAACGGGTTGAAAACAATATCAAAAACAACGGAATTTTTTTTAATTAAACCCGCATTAACAGGGGAATTATTTATTTCAGGGTGCATACCGGCAGAGGTTGTGTTGATTAAAACATCATAATCAATATTTTTTAGATCATTCAATGGACCATAATCACAATTAAAATAATCTGCAAGAAGAGCTGCTTTATTTATAGTCCTGTTCAAAATTGTAATCTTAGCCCCTTCTTCTTTCAGTCCATATGCTAATGCTCTTGTTGAACCGCCTGCCCCAAGCAGAACAACATTCATGTTTCTAATTTTTGTCTTGGATTTTAATGCCTGCATTGCGCCTCCGCAATCAGTGTTGTATCCGATAAGTTTGCCGTTTTTTGCAACAATGGTGTTAACAGCTCCAATTTTTTTTGCTTTTTTATCAATAGAATCCAAATATTTTATCACTTCAATTTTGTGGGGTATTGTAACGCTGAACCCCATCAAATCTAATCCCCTGAAGTACCCGATAAACTCCTTTAATTTATCAACCTGAAATTTCAGGTATACTGCATTTATGCCAAATTTCTCAAATGCGGAATTGTGGATTATATGTGACCAGGAATGCTCAACTGGATTGCCAATCAACCCAACAATTTTCGTGCTATTGTTTAACTTCCTGATTCTGTAGTAATTGTTTAATTCATTTAATGTTAGCTGCCCGCTTGCAGATTCCTTTCCCTTTTCAAGAGAGGCATAAATTATCTGAGAGCCGAGAATTAAGCCTAAAATTCTGCTGAATTTTCCATATTCTCCCATGCAAAAAGCTATAATTTTCCTTTTTTCTTTATTCGCCCTTTTTATTAAATCAAAAATTTTGAAATTATCTGTTACAGAATTTGCAGTTGTTACAATTTTTATTAAATCAGGGTTTAGTTTTTTAATGTTATTATAAATATTTATTATATTGTCTGGAGTTTCTTTAAAATTGTGGTAAGAAATTATTATTTTTGTTTTATTTTTCTTTTCGATTAAATTTTTTATTGTATTTTTTTCAGAAGAGTATTCTACATCAATATAATCGGCACCAAGTTTTATGGCACTCTTTAATATTTCAATCCTTTTATTCTCATCGCCTATAAAAAACCCCCCTTCGGTTTTTTTCCTGTTGGTTATAATTAACGGTTTTTTGCAATCATTGATTATTTTTTTCAAATCCCCTTCCTTAAGTCCTTTAATATAATCAAGCCTTACTTCTATCAAATCTGCATTTTTTGCTTTTTTGGCATCCTCGATAGCATCTTGAGCAGTTTCTGCAGTGATCACCTCTGCCAGCATCTTAACCTTCCTCAAGAATCCCTTTTATATCTTCTGTATTGACTTTATCAGAAACAAAAGCATCGCCAATAGAATTGAGCATCACAAAATTTATCCTGCCATTTACAATTTTTTTATCATACTCTATATGTTCTAAAATTTTTCTTGACTTCAATTTATGGTGGCTTAATTTATGCGGCAATCCGATGTATTCTAGCAAATTATTCTGCCTTATCACAGAGCCTTCGTGCAAAAATCCGAGTTTTGCAGAAAGCTTTGCAGCATAGCTCATTCCAATCGCAATCGCCTGCCCATGGCTTATTTTGTAGTTTAAAGCAGATTCAATTGCATGACCAATTGTATGTCCATAATTCAAAATTTTTCTCACGCCTTTTTCCTTTTCGTCTTGCATAACAATAGATGCCTTTATCTCGCAACTTCTTTTGATTATTTGCTTTAAGATTTCCAAATCATACTTCAAAATTTTATCAATATTCTTCTCCAAGAAATGGAAGAAATCCTTGTCCTTAATCAAGGCATGCTTTATTATTTCTGACAAGCCATTCACTAGTTCATTTTTTGGCAGGGTTTTTAAGAAATTCAAATCAATAATTATTTTCTTCGGCTGGTAAAAAGCTCCGATAACATTTTTTGCTTGTGCTGTATCAACTCCAACCTTTCCGCCTATGGAACTGTCAACCATAGCAAGCAATGTTGTAGGAACCTGGATGTATGGTATTCCTCTCATGTATGTTGCTGCTACAAATCCTGCAACATCGCCAACAACACCGCCGCCAAGGGCTATAATACAAGAATCTCTTTTTAGGGAAAGCCTTAGCATCTCATCTTCTATATTTTCCTTTGTTTTTCTTGTCTTGCTTTTCTCGCCAGCTGGAAAATAAATCAAGTGGGCGTGCAGATTCTTGCTCTGGAGGCTTTTTAGCAGCTTTTTTCCGTATAATTTTCCAACGCTTGAATCTGTAATTACTGCATAGGCATTTGCCATTGGGTTTGCTTTCAATTCATCGGCAATTTTGTCAAACAATCCAACACCTATCATGATATCATAAGAATTGACTCCCTCTTCCTTTAAATCAACATGGCAGACTTCCATTTTTAGATTTCCCTTCCGACTGCTTTTGCTACCAGCTTCAGCTCTTCCATCAACTTTGCAAAGCGCTTTGTGCTGATTGTCTGGTCAGCGTCGCTTACGGACTTTTCCGGATTTGGATGAACTTCTATTAATAATCCATCTGCACCTGCCGCTATAGCTGCTTTGCTCATCGGCGCCACCAAAGTATATTTGCCGGTTCCGTGGCTTGGGTCAACAATAACTGGAAGATGTGTCAATTCCTTGACAGAAGGTACAGCATTCAAATCCAGAGTATTTCTGGTGTATGTTTCAAAAGTTCTTATTCCTCTCTCGCACAGGATAACATTATGGTTGCCTTCTGACATTATGTATTCTGCGCTCATGAGCCACTCTGTTATTGTTGCAGATAATCCTCTTTTGAGCAGAACAGGATGCTTGCATTTGCCAACTTCCTTGAGCAAATCATAATTTTGCATGTTTCTTGCGCCAAGCTGCAGAACATCGGCATATTTGCAAACTAAAGCCACATTTCTTGTGTCCATGACTTCAGTTATTATTGGAAGCCCGGTTTCTTCCTTTGCGTATTTCATCAGCTTTAATCCTTCTTCTCCCAAGCCCTGGAAAGAATAAGGTGATGTTCTTGGCTTGAAAGCCCCGCCTCTTAGCATCTTTGCCCCTGCTTTTTTTATTGCTATCGCTGTTTCAATAATCTGCTCTTTGCTTTCTACTGAGCAAGGGCCTGCCATAACAATAATCTCTTTGCCGCCTATCTTTACGCCGTTGACCTGTATCAAAGTGTCCTCCTTTTTGAAATCCCTGCTTGCAATCTTGTAAGGCGCAAGCACAGGCATTAGCTTTTCAACCCCTTCCAGAGCCCTTATCTGCGACTCAGGAACCTTTCTTTCATTCCCTATTATCCCTATTATTGTTACTATCTTGCCTTTTGATAAATGCGGCTTCAAGCCATTCTCCTTTATTTTCTCAATTACCTTTTCTATTTGCGCTTCAGTTGCATTCTTTTTCATCACTACAATCATTTTCTCACCTTTGGTTATAGTTTTATCATGTCAAGACAATGAGATTAGCGCTCTTTTTTAAATATTAAGGCTAATCAATACTTAAAGTAAAAAAAGAAATACTTAAAGCCGGAAAACAGCCTGTAGAATGCAAATCCAATTTGAGCCATGAAATTTTCCAGTTTTCTCATTATGCTTGGGAAGCAGAAGTTATATTTAAAGGTTGCGGGAAATAAATTGTGAATTGACTAGGAAGTTTTATAAATATTAAATAAAATAGTCACTAGAATGAATAAAGATATATTGATTAGAATTCTTTTTGTTGTGTTTGGAGTTTTATCTATTATTGCTTTGTTTACTACCTACTTAATCGGCTATATTTTTGGACCATTGGCTTTTAATCCCGTTAATGCCAAGCCTCACTATATCATTGACATGTTTCTCTATAAAGAATATTTTATCATAGGATTAATTCATCTAGCCTTTTTAACAACAGCAATATTGTCATTTCTAGCCGCAACTAATTTGAATTATAAAAAGAAAGCAATAATATGCTATATCTTTGCACTTTTTCTTTTATTGCTTCAAATTTTATGGTCAAATCTTTATATTAATAAATTTTAAATCATCTCAAATGTATCTCCACAATATCCTCGTCTTGTAAAACCTGCTCGAGCTTTCTTAAAATCATGCCTTCGAACTTTGCGGACTTGCCCCAGATTCTTGCAAATTTGAACTTTGAAACAAAATCCTTGTGAAGCTTTATGCAGACATCTCTTAATGTGTTTCCTCTCCTCATTATCAAAGGCACTCCCATGTCAGCTTTTTTGCCAGCCTCTTTGCAATAAATCCTGATAAACTCCAATTTGTTGAAAATCATCGCTTTCAGATCTTCTGTGTTTACTTTGTCTTCAGCAGAAACACATATGTCGGGCTTTACTATTGACTTAATCCTTTCAAGCTCTTCTTTGTCAACCATATCTATCTTGTTCAAAACAATTATTGCAGGAACATACCTTTTGTTGCCTTCAATTGCATCAATTAACTGGTCGTCATTGATGTCTTCCCTTATCACAATGCTTGAATTTTCAAGCCTGAATTCTTTCAATATGGCTTTTATCGTTTCATGGCTTATCTTTGTAAGTTTTACAGTTGTTCCAATGTCAATGCCGCCTCTTGGCTTTTTTGTTATTTTTACCTGTGGAGATTTTTGGTTTGTCCTTAATCCGGTTTCATAGATTTCCCTCTTTACAACTTCAAGATGCTCCGGATTGAAAATATCAATCAGAATAATGACCAAGTCAGCGCTTTGCGCGCACGCAAGAACTTCCCTTCCCCTGCCTCTACCGGTTGCTGCTCCCTCAACGATTCCAGGCACATCTAAAACCTGTATTTTTGAATGGTTGTAATCTAATAATCCAGGAATGCAAGTCAATGTTGTAAAGGCATAAGCTCCAACAGGAGAGTTTGCATTTGTTATGGCATTGAGCAAAGTTGACTTTCCAACACTTGGAAATCCAACCATTATTGCAGTTGCATCTCCTGTCCTTTTGACAGAAAATCCCTCTCCTTTTCCTTTTGCAGAGGCTTTTTTTTGGTAATCTTCTTTTATTTTTGCAAGCTTTGCCTTTACTAATCCGATATGGTGCTGGGTATTTTTGTTATACTTGGTTGTTGACAGTTCTTCCTCTAATTCATTTACTTTCCTGTCATAAGACGACACATGCGATTTGGCGTCTTTTACATTATATTGCTGAGACATAGAATGAAGATTATAAAAAGTGTATAAAAAGGTTTGTTTGGATTAATTTCTGGAGGAGTGAAACTTATACGTACGCTTGTACATATGCGATCGCTTGTTATATTCTCCGCCAGTTACTTTAGTTCTGGCGGATTTCGTCCGATGGTATGGGAATTCTGCCACCACTAAAACGTTTAGAGAAAAAGGAAAAATAGAATTTCACCAATCTGTATCCATGCAACCTATATATGTTTCTACTTCGGGATCTCTGGGGAAACGTCTATTAATTAATCGATGTGCATACACTGCCATATCATCTTTGTAATCTCCAAATCTTTCACTATCAATGGCAAGATCTCTTGCATATTGTTTCAATTCTTCAATAGTTTTTTCAAGACCAGCTAGCGAACTTGATATAATCCTATCAATATCCCTTTTTACTGTCGTTTGATATTTTCTTACAAGAGGTATAATAGAATCTATTACTTTTTGATTACTCATTCTATTTAGTTATTTTAGAATATGTATTTAAATCTAATCTTTATTTTTGCCTTTTCTCGATTGTATTTAACATAGGCGATCGCTGTTATATTCGTCGTAGCGAAGCGGAGACCGAGCCAAAGTGCAACGGTTTTTGCGAAGCAAAAATTGGCGAAAAGCTCAGGCGGCTCGCACTATTTTTTCTTTTTGAACCAACCAATTAAAAATAAAATTCCTATAAAAAATGCAATTCCAGCAATTTGTATAGCCCAAGACAGCATATACCATTCGAATGGATTCCTCATTAGTATGATAATATACAATAGTCCAGCTAGAATAAAAACAATTCCTCCAACTATTTCGTATTTCCAGGATATCAACAGAACAACCGACAAAACAAATGCTGGAATATTATGCATAAGCAACCCAACCACCGTCTCCCAAAAACTTAATTCGGAAGAAAAAACATCTAATGACATCAATGCTAAGAAGAATATGAATATAATGGATAATATTCTTGGCGTCCAATATACAAATTTGCTAATCTTTTTTTCCATATTCAGGCATTAGATATTAAATATTTAAAATATGCGATTTGGCAGGCAGTAGCGAGCCGCCTGAATTGAATATAACATCGAAATTCCACTTTAGTTCTATTATTATCATATGTATTTTGACATACTCCACTGGATATCTGCTGGCATAAGGCTTATAAATTAAAATCAATCATAACACCTTTATGAAATACATAAAAGAATTCTTATAATTATAATTTCATTTCTTCTTCGGCACTTTTTCCCAATCCTCAAGAAATTTCTTTATTCCCGCATCAGTCAAAGTGTGCTTGAACAACTGCTCAAAAACAGAATAAGGAACTGTTGCGATGTCAGCGCCGATTTTTGCTGCTTCAAGAACATGAATCGGGTTTCTTACAGAAGCAACAAGAATTTGCGTCTTGAATTTGTAATTATCATAGACTTGCTTTATCTCTCTGATAACATCCATTCCAATTTTTCCAATATCATCCAAGCGCCCGACAAAAGGGCTAACAAAAAAAGCGCCTGATTTTGCAGCAAGCAAGGCTTGATTTGCAGAAAAGCACAATGTAACATTGACTTTTATTCCTTTTTTTGCCAGCCTTTGGCATGCTTTCATCCCCTCAACAGTCATTGGGACTTTAATGACTATATTTTTAGCTATTTTAGAAAAAGCAATTCCTTCCTTTACCATGCCATCTGCATCAAGAGAAACAGTCTCAGCACTTACAGGGCCTTTTACAATTGAGCATATTTCCTTTAATGTTTCATTATAGTCGCGTCCAGCTTTGGCTATTAAGCTGGGGTTTGTTGTTACTCCATCTAATGGTAAAATCTCATTTGCTGCTCTAATCTCTTGGACTAAAGCAGTATCTAAAAAAATTTGCATTTTGAATCAACTAACCTATTCTTATTTTTAATCTTTTCCTTAAATTGAAACTAATATAGCCCCAACAACAATCAAAACAGCACCAGCAATAACTCTAAACATTTGAGATATATCTGGGATTTCGTGCAAAAATATTATCCCCATTAACACAGCCAATATTGTATTTGTATTGTAAATTGGCGCCAGTCTTGCAACATCAGCTTTTTGTGATATGGCAATCGCAACCATAATCATCCCTATTGCCCAGACAGCTCCTGCGATTATTGCCAAACTGCTTGATTTCCATTCAAATTCAAAGCTAGGCTTAAATAAAAAGAATACAACCGAAACAATTATTATTCCGATTCCAAACATAAGAATTCCATAATAAGGGGAAAAATTTCCTTTTTGTTGAGCAATTTTGTAAATAATTGTATTCACTGCAAAGAAAAACGCTGCAATCAACCCATAAATAATCCAGTTCTGCATTTTATTCAAATAAAACAGTCAAAGCGGTTTACTTTTATCACGACTACTTTTAAAAGTCGCTCTCGTGTTTGTTGAATTATTGTGTTTATTTTTTAATGAATTTATTTATAATTTTAATTATTTTATCTCTTCTTATTCACAAACTTCATTATTTCTTCAGCAATAGACTCAGCATCCAAGCCATATTTTTTGTACAATTCATCTGGCTTGCCGGATTCTGCATACTTATCCTGCAATCCTATTCTTTTCATCAAGCAAGGATAATTTTCGCTAAGCACTTCTGCAATTGCTCCGCCTAATCCACCTATAATATTGTGGTCTTCTGCTGTTATGACACAATTTGTTTTCTTTGCTAAATCAATTACCAAATTATTGTCAAGCGGCTTAATTGCAGATATATTGACAACATAAACTCTTATATTTTCATTCTCAAGAATTTCAGCTGCTTTCAAAGCCTCATGAACTAAAGTGCCAGTTGCAAAAATCACAGCATCTTTGCCCTGCCTTAAAATCTCTCCTTTTCCAATTTCAAACTTATAATTAGCGTCATGAATAACTGGTACAGGATTGCGATGCATTCTCATGTAAGAAGGGCCTTTGTAATCAGCTAAACTAAATACCATCTTCTCTGCTTCAATGCCATCAGAAGGCTGTAGCACTATCATGTTAGGCAATGCTCTGTAAACAGCAATATCCTCAATTGCCTGCGCGCTTTTGCCGTCTTCACCAGTAAAAATTCCAGCATGCGAGCCGGCAATTTTCACATTTAGCTTGTTTCTTGATACAACATTTCTTACAAATTCATAAGCCCTCTCACTGAAAATTGCAAACGTGCTTGCATAAGGAATTTTTCCAGAGAAAGCCAAGCCAGCTGCAGTGCCTATCATATTCTGCTCTGCAATGCCCATTGAAAAAAATCTTTCCGGAAACTGCTTTGCAAAATACTCGCTTCTTGTGCTGTCGCTCAAGTCAGCATCAAGCGCAACCACATCCTTGTTTATTTTGCCCAATTCAAGCAAAGCTTTTCCATAACCGTCTCTTGTTGATGTTTTTTCCATTGGATTTTTTATTTAGTTTTTTATATTATTCTTCAATCCGCCTGCGGCGCATTTTTGTGCGCCTCGACATTCAGCAGTGGAGGTGACATTCATTTGTGCACCTTCTCGGCGCCTATTTATTTATGATAGTCAGACAATCTGTCCTGAGCTGGGTTCCTATTTAAGTGTGCAGATGCTGGGAAGCGACGTATTTTTTGGATTATTATTATATTTAGTAAAAATTCATTTAAATTTTTTAATGTCAATTTTTTCTATCTCTTCCATTGCTTTCTTGTACTCTTCATCATTTGGCGCTTTGCCGTGGAATTTGTGATTTAATTCCATAAAAGAAACGCCTTTGCCTTTAATTGTATTTTAAATAATTATTGTTGGTTTTTTGTTTTTCATCTTTGATGCCTTGTCAAGAGATTTTACAATTTGCGCCATATCATGCCCGTTAATATCGATGACATTCCATCCAAATGCCTTCCACTTCAAATCCACATTTCCAATATCCATGATCTCTTTTGTCCTTCCAGTCTGCAGCACTTGGTTTTTATCAAGAA
>Ga0082335_1004908_pt1 | contig 19320 bp, 16 predicted proteins | sample Subgrocontami58m_FD_72375 | JGI IMG/M metagenome (GOLD analysis project Ga0082335, IMG submission 72375) | Subsurface groundwater microbial communities from S. Glens Falls, New York, USA - GMW37 contaminated, 5.8 m (SPADES assembly) (version 2) ... | reverse complement strand
CAGGGCGCCGCGGGTGATGATGCGGCGGGGCCGCAGGTCCCGGCGCAGGACATCCATGACCAGGCGGCCAGCCTCGAAGGCGGTATCGTCTTTACGCGGGTCCATGGCCGGCACGCTGGCGCTGCCCATGGGCGAGATACCGAGGAACTCGAAGGCGGTGGCCATGGTATTGGCCGTGAACTGACCACCGCAGGCGCCGGGCCCCGGGCAGGCGACGCCCTCCAGCGCTTGCAGCTCGGCCGCGCTCATCTTCCCCGCGGCATGGGCGCCCACGGCCTCGAAGACATCCTGGATCGTCACGTCGTGGCCCTGGAACCGGCCCGGCATGATGGAGCCCCCGTAGAGCATAAGAGACGGTATGTCCAGACGCGCCAGGGCCATCACCGCGCCGGGAATGGTCTTGTCGCAGCCCGAGATGGTCACCAGGGCGTCCAGGAGATGGCCCCGCGCCACCAGCTCGATGGAATCAGCGATCACCTCTCGGCTGATCAGGGAGGCCTTCATCCCCTCGGTGCCCATGGCGATCCCATCGGAGACGGCCACGGTATTGAACTCGATGGGCGTCCCCCCGGCGGCGCGGATGCCCTCCTTCACCTTGGCTGCCAGGCGCCGCAGGTGATAGTTGCAGGGCATCACCTCGATCCAGGAGTGGGCCACCCCCACCAGGGGGCGGGCCAGGTCCTCGTCGGTGAAACCGATGGCCTTCATCATCGCCCTGGTCGGGGCGCGGTCAGGCCCCTCCAACATGGTGCGGCTGAGCGGCCTTGACGCCGTTGTTTTTCGCGCGGCTTGAGTCATGCTTAACACCTCTTAAGATAGTGCAGAGTGCAGGGCCTATTTTAGACTATTCGGTGCGCCCCTGCGATGCTACCTGGAAACCCGCCTTGCCCCGCGGACGGGGGGAGGTTAGGATGGAAGCGTTATCCCTGTGCCACGACTGCTTGGCCAGCCTAAAAGCGACGCTCTAGGGCCCCGGCGACCGCGCCAGAGGGCCGGCCTTATCGGATAAACAGCAAGGGAGGTCTATGGCCACCGCCACCGCACCCCTGAACCCCGCCCAGATGGCGCTCCAGCAGTTCGACGCCGTGGCCGAGCTGATGGAGCTGGAGGAGTACATCCGCGCCTGGCTGCGCACCTGGAAGCGCGCCCTGATCGTGGACTTCCCGGTGAAGCTGGACGACGGCGCCGTCCGCCTGTTCACAGGCTACCGGGTCCACCACAGCATGGTCCTGGGCCCCGGCAAGGGCGGCATCCGCTTTCACCCCGCGGTGAACCTGGATGAGGTCAAGGCCCTGGCCATGTGGATGACCTGGAAATGCGCCGTCATCAACGTGCCCTTCGGCGGCGCCAAGGGAGGAGTGGCCTGCGAGCCCAAGCAGCTTTCCAAGGGGGAACTGGAGCGCCTGACCCGCCGCTTCACCAGCGAGATCACCTCCCTCATCGGCCCCGACTCCGATATACCCGCGCCCGACCTGGGCACCGACGAGCAGATCATGGCCTGGATGATGGACACCTATTCCATGGGCAAGGGCTACTCGGTCCCAGCGGTCGTCACCGGCAAACCGGTGGCCCTGGGCGGCTCCAAGGGCCGCTACGAGGCCACCGGCCGCGGGGCCGCGGTGGTGGCAGCCCTGGCCTGCCAGCGCTTCGGGCTGCGGCTGGAGGGCGCCCGGGTCGCCGTCCAGGGCTTCGGGCAGGTGGGCTCGGTGGCGGCCAAACACCTGGAGCGTCTGGGGGCCAGGGTCGTCGCCGTGGGCGACGAGACTGGGGCTATCCTAAACGAGGGCGGCCTGCACGTGGCCGCGCTCCTGGAGCACAAGCAGCGCTACCAGTGGGTGAAGGACTTCCCCGGCGCTACTCACATTTCCAGGGATGAGCTCCTGGAGGTGCCCTGCGACTTGCTAGTGCCCGCCGCCCTGGAGGGACAGATCACCGCCCGCAACGCCGGACGCGTCCAGGCGAAGATGGTCATCGAAGGGGCCAACGGCCCCACCACACCTGAGGCCGACCGCATCCTGGAGGACAAGGGCATCGTAGTGGTGCCGGATATCCTGGCTAACGCCGGGGGCGTCCTGGTCTCTTACTTCGAGTGGGTGCAGGACTTGCAATCGTTCTTCTGGGAGGAGGGCGAGGTGAACGAGCGGCTGGAGCGCGCCATGACCCGCGCCTTCAAGGAGGTCGCCGAGACCATGGAGCAGCGCCGGGTATCGCCACGAACAGCCGCTTACATCATCGCCGTGAACCGCATCGCCACGGCCATACGCATGCGCGGCATCTTCCCGTGAAGGAGCCCCCGACGTCCCTCTTCCGGACGCCTCTGACACCCCTGAGCTTCCTGCGGCGCAGCGCCTCCGTCTTCCGCGACAAGCCGGCCATGCTCCACCGCGGCCGGACCACCACCTATGCTGAGCTGGCGGAGCGGGCGCTGCGCTTGGCGCGCGCCCTCCAGGGCGTGGGTATCCAGAAGGGTGACCGGGTGGCCGTGCTGTCCCCCAACACCCCAGCGATGCTGGAGGCCCATTTCGGCGTCCCCGCCGCGGGCGCCGTCTTGGTCGCCCTCAACACCCGCCTCACCTCCCAGGAGATCGGCTACATCCTCAGCGACTGCGAGGCCAGGACCTTGCTGGTGGACAGTGAGCTGGCCCACCTGGTAGCGCACCCTCGCGGCGAGCTGCCCTGCCTCAAGAACGTCGTGACCATCGCCGACGAGGCCCCTGCCCGGCCCACGGGCCCCGGCTACGCGGCCTTCCTGGCGGCGGGCCCGCCCGACGGCGCCTCCCTGGCCGTGGAGGACGAAGACCAGCTCATCAGCCTGAACTACACCAGCGGCACCACCGGCCGCCCCAAGGGTGTCATGTACACCCACCGCGGCGCTTACCTGAACGCCCTCTCCCAGGCGCTGGAGCTGGGGCTCAACGCCTACACCACCTACCTCTGGACGCTGCCCATGTTCCACTGCAACGGTTGGTGCTATACCTGGGCCGTCACTGCCGTAGGGGGCACCCACGTCGGCCTGCGCCGGGTGGACCCGGCCGAGGTCTTCCGCCTCATAAAGGAGCACCAGGTAACCCACCTGTGCGCCGCGCCCACCGTCCTCATCATGCTGGCCAGCCACGCCGCCGAACACCAGATCGCCCTGGGACAGCGGCTGCATATCGCCACCGGCGGAGCGCCTCCCGCCCCCGAGGTCATCCAGCGGTTGGAGTCCCTGGGGGCAGCGGTCACCCACCTCTACGGCCTCACCGAGACCTACGGCCCCCACTCCCTCTGCGAGTGGCAACCCGCCTGGGATGGCCTGCCCTGGGCGGAGCGGGCGCGTCTGAAGGCGCGCCAGGGCGTCCCCGACATCCTCTCCCTGGAGATGCGGGTGGTAGACGACGCTATGGGCGACGTGCCCGCCGACGGCCGGACCATGGGCGAGGTCGTGATGCGGGGCAACACCGTCATGGCGGGTTACTACAAGCAGCCCGCGGCGACGGCGGAGGCCTTCCGCGGCGGCTGGTTCCACTCCGGCGACCTGGGCGTGGTGCACCCCGATGGCTATCTGGAGGTCCGCGACCGCCAGAAGGACATCATCATCTCGGGGGGTGAGAACATCTCCACCATCGAGGTGGAGAGCGCCGTCTTCGAGCACCCCGACGTGCTGGAGGCCGCGGTCATAGCCGCGCCCGACGAGAAGTGGGGCGAGGTGCCCAAGGCCTTCGTGGTCCCCAAGCCCGGGCGGCTGCCGCAGCCGGAGCAGATCATCGCTTTCTGCCGCGAGCGGCTGGCCCACTTCAAATGCCCCCAGGCGGTGGAGATCGTCGCCGAGCTGCCCAAGACCTCCACCGGCAAGATCCAGAAGTACGTCTTGCGGGAAAAAGAATGGTCCGGCCACGACAAGCGGGTCCACTAACTCCTAGAAGGGACGACATTGAGGCTCGTAGCCGGGGCTGATCGTCAGCCGGTCAAGTTCAACCGACGTGACATAGGGGACGTAGCCCTTCGCACGGGAGCGTAGATACGCATTCTCTACATTGGTCGCCTTGGTGGCATAGTCAACGGTCAGCACCAGCTTGCCCGCGGCGCGGAATCGGTCAAGATAAGACTCGGCCTCCCTGAGGTTCTGTTCTCCGATTGGCTGGTCGGTGTCGAAGAAGTAGGTCTCTTCGCGCCCAATCCCGGTGACAACAGCCAACAGACTTGGGTTAGCAGCCAGCTCCTCAGCATTCTGGATAAAGACTCCGAAGTCCTCGCCTAGAGCCGAGCGACTGCGAGCATACCCAGCGATGGCAGAGACGAACTCCACCATATCGGCTTCACGATCCTCGGCGTAATTCTCTTGATAAGCGTTGACGATGTCTAAGTACACGCCGTCGAACCCCTGGGCGATTATGCGGTCCAGATAGCGGAAAACTATCCGCTGCCAGTCCGGGTCCCAGTAACGCACCAAGTAATTGCCTTGCCACCTAGGGTTCTCACGCACAATCCATGCGGGGGAGCCGATCCGCCACCCTGGACTCCAGTACCAGCGATAGTCCTCAGCTTCGCCAATGCTCAGGTAGGCCAGCACCCGTCGCGAGCACGACTCTTCCTTCAAGCCAGCGATCTGCTGGGAGCTGAACTCGGCCCCTTCCGTACCATCCCCCGAGTAGTCAATCACCGCGAGCTCGAACGGGCGTTGGCCGATCGCCCGTAGGTCGGGATAGCTGAGCCAATAGACGAAGTTGTGCACCTGGGACCAAGGGCGCCGCCCAGTTGCGGCTGTAGTGACATGCATCTGCCCCGCAGGAGCCGACGGCGTCGCCAAGGGCCGTTCCTTCTCTGAAAGCGCGCCGGATGGTTCGGTAGCGGAGGAACACGCGACCAGCGTAAACGCCAGAGTTGCCAAGACGAGGGACTGCATGTGGTACCTCCGGGACTTGCGCCCGCCATTGTAAACGGTGGCGCCGCAGCCATCCTCCTTCTGGTACAATCCCGAATACAGATCGAGCCGGGGAGATGCGCCCTATGAAACTGCTGCACTTCTCCGACCTGCACATCGGCGTGGAGACCCACGGCAAGCCCGACCCCCAGACCGGACTCTCCACCCGCCTGCAGGACTTCCTGCGGGTCTACAACGAGATCGTGGAGGCGGCCCTCGCGGAGCAGGTGGACCTGGTACTGTTCTGCGGCGACGCCTACAAGGCCCGCGACCCCTCCCAGACTCACCAGCGCGAGTTCGCCAAGGGCATCGCCCGGCTGACCTCCGCCGGCATCCCCGTCTTCCTGCTGGTGGGCAACCACGATCTGCCCAACGCCCTGGGGCGGGCCACCGCCCTGGAGATCTTCGATACCCTGAGCATCGCCCAGGTCACCGTCGCCCCCCGGCTGGGGACCTACAGGGTCGAGACGCGGGCGGGGCCGCTCCAGATCGTGGCCCTGCCCTGGATCAGGCGCGGCGCCTGGTTGGCCCAGGACGACACCCGCCGCCTTTCGGCGGAGCAGCTCAATCAGCAGATCGAGGCCTCCCTCACCGCCGCCATCGCCACGGAAGCAGCGGGCCTGGACCCGGCCCTGCCCGCCGTCTTCACCGGCCACGTCACGGTCTCGGAGGCGGAGCTCAGCTCCGAGCGCACCATGATGCTGGGCCGCGACCACGTGCTCCTGCGCTCCAGCCTGGCCTTGCCCGCCTTCGACTACGTGGCCCTGGGCCACATCCACAAGCACCAGGTGCTCTACCAGCACCCCCCCATCGTCTACTGCGGCAGCCCCGAGCGGGTGGACTTCTCCGAGGAGGACCAGGAGAAGGGGTTCGTCCTGGTGGAGATTGACCCTGCCCGGCCACGGGGGGAGCGGGTGCGCTTCGAGTTCCGGCCCACGCCAGCGCGGCGCTTCGTCACCATCGAGGTCGAGGCGGCGGGGCCGGACCCCACGGCGCGGGTGCTGCGGGCCATTGAGCGCAAGGGCGTGGCCGAAGCCATCGTCCGGCTGCACATCCGGACCACCGCCGAGGCGGCGCGGGAGCTGCGGGGCGCGGATATTCAGCGCGCCCTGGAGCCCGCCTTTCACGTGGCCACCGTTCGCAGGGAGATCGCCCAGGAGGCCCGCCAGCGCATACCAGGCCTGGGCAGCGAGTCGCTACCGCCTCTGGACGCCCTGCGGACCTACCTAGCCGCCCAGCCCCAGGTGCCCCCGGAGCGGGCTCAGGCGGCCCTGGCCAAGGCGCGCGCGCTGCTGGCCGATCAGGGCGAGGGCGCCCCCTTGGACGCCGCCGCGCCCCCAGAGGAAAAGCCGCGACTGCTGCCCTGACGGCGCCCTTTCGCTCGCGCTCTCCCCACTCGCCCGAATGGGGCTGCATTGTGAACGCATACAAACAGCACTTCCCCCATGGTCAGCGCCTCTCACTGGTGATATGTTTGTCAGCCTGATTCGGCTTTAGTGTCTCTGGATGCAGCTCTCAGCCCCGGACTGAGGAGCAACTGGTAAGCGGCGGCGCCCAGGGGGCCACCGACCAAGGGCCCAACGATGTACGCCCAAAATCCGGCTGACGGTCCCGGTATGGCAACCTGCCCCCAGCCTGCGAAGAAAGCGACGACACGGGGCCCAAAGTCTCTCGCTGGGTTCCAACCGGCCTGGGTCAGGGGAGCAAACAGGCTAATAAGCACCGCGACTGTAAAGCCAATGAGGAAGGGAGCCAGGTGCTTCGGCAGGACGGCACTCCTTCGATCGACCAAAGCAAAGATGATGAAGACAAGGATTGCCGTTCCGAATCCCTCCACGACGGCTGCCTGCAGAGGCGAGACGAGGGCACGGGCTTCCTCCCCAGTGCCAAACATGGCAGGGTTGGGGAAATACTCGCCGAATACCATGGCTGAAAGCTCACTGCCCGCAGCCCCGCGGCTGAGTCCCTTGGCCGCTTCAAACCGGGTTATGAGGGGGCCAAAAAGCCACAGGATCGCCGAGCCTCCGAGGAGTCCCCCTAAGAGCTGAGATACGCAGTATGGGAGCAGCTTGGTCAGCGGGAACTCGGACCGTCGAAATAGCGCAAATGCCAGACTCACTGCCGGGTTGAGGTGGGCGCCCGAAATAGCTGCCGTGGCATAAATTGCAAGGGTGATGCCGAAGCCCCAGACAACCGCTACCTGCCACAGCCCCACCTGCGCCCCTGTCAGCACCGCAGAAGCTACAGCTCCAGTGCCAAAGAGGACGAGTAGGAATGTTCCCACAACCTCTGCCACACAAGACCTGAGTAACAGCAATCTCACCTCCGCCGATGTCTTATTTTCTCATCGGCACAAATGATACGCCTCTCGGCGATTTGTGGTCATGGGGTTTGCCCAGGTAAGCCGACCACCAGCGTGTCCTGGCGGCCCTGGACAGCCGCAACCCCCCTCCCTACAATGGCCGCGGCTATTCGGCCAAGGAGGACTCGCCATGCCCCTGAAAAGTCCCCAGCAGTATAAGGACTCGCTGCGCGATGGCCGCACCGTCTTTTTCCGCGGCCAGCGGGTGCCCGACGTCACAACCCACCCCGTGCTAGGGGTCGCCGTGGACCACGCCGCCATCGACTACCGGCTGGCCGAGGACCCCAAGTACCGTGACCTGGCGGTCGCCATCGACGCCGGCGGCAAGGAGCTGGGCCGCCACTACGTCATCCCCCACTCCGCCGACGACCTGCTAAAGCGCAGCCAGATCATCGACGCCGCCACCCGCGAGGGCGCCACCCTGGTCACCCTCATCAAGGAGATCGGCACCGACGGCCTCTTCGCCCTCCACCTCATCGCCAAGCAGATGGACGACCAGCTGGGGACGAAGTACCTGGGCCGCGTACAGGACTTCTACCGCCACTGCGCCGAGGGCGACCTGGCCGTGGCCGTCGCCCAGACCGACGTCAAGGGCGACCGCTCCCTGCGCCCTTCCGAGCAGGAGCACCCCGACTACTACCTGCGCGTCGTCGAGCGCCGCCCGGACGGCATCGTGGTGCGCGGCTGCAAGGTCCACACCAGCATCGCCACCAACGCCCACGAGATCATCGTGCTGCCCACCCGCAACATGGAGGAGGGCGACAAGGACTACGCCGTCGCCTTCGCCGTCCCCGCCAACGCCAAGGGGCTCAAGATGATCGCCAGCCCCTACGGCTCCCGCCAGGGCAACGCCTTCGAGCACCCCCTCAGCACCGACCACAAGATGATGGAGACGATGACCATCTTCGACGACGTCTTCGTGCCCCGGGAGCGAGTATTCTTAGACGGCGAGTGGCAGTTCGCGGGGCCCCTGGCGTTGGCCTTCGTCGAGTTCCACCGCTTCACCGCCGTCTCCTACAAGCTGCCGCTGGTGGACTTGCTGGTGGGCGCCGCCGCCCTGCTGGCCGACTATAACGGCGTGGCCCGCGCCGCCCACGTGCGGGACAAGTTCGTCTGGCTCGTCACCTACGCCGAGACGGTGCGCTGGCTGACCAAGATGGCCGCCCTGGAGTGCCGCACCCAGGAGCTGGGCATCGCCGTCCCCAACCCCCTCATCAGCAACATCGCCAAGTTCCGCTTCGCCGAGGACTACCACAAGGCTCTGCAGCACGTCCAGGACATCGCCGGCGGGCTGTTGGTCACCGCCCCTGGCCTGGAGGACTTGCAGAACCCGGAGACGGCGGCCTATGTCAAGCGCTACCTGGGCGGACGCAAGGGGGTGAGCGCCGAGGACCGCCTGCGGGCGCTGAACATGGTCAGCGACCTGACCACCGGCGATTTCGGGGGCTACCAGGCGGTGCTGGCGGTCCACGCCGAGGGCTCCATCGAGGCCGAGAAGCTCACCATCTTCCGGGACTACGATTTGCGTCCGGCGCTGGCCTACGCCAAGCGCGTCGCCGGCATCGCCGAGCGCCCGCCCAGGGCGGCGCAGCCGCCGGGGCCGGCGAAGAAATAACCGGCGCTCAGCGCAGCGCGGATGGGCTCGGAAACAGCCGCCGCCTGCGACTGGGCTCCTTCAAGACGAGCGCGAGGATGGAGGCGGACAATGCCCATTGAGAGGCAAGCTCCAGAGTTGGACCGCATCGTGGACGCCCATGCCATCATCGAGGAGTTGGGCAGCGGGTTCGGCGGTACAAACGGCCCCGCCGAAGGCCCACTCTGGTGGGAGGAGGGCGGCTATCTGCTGTTCAGCGATATTGGCCAGGACCGGCGGATGAAGTGGTCCCCCAGCGCTGGGGTCAGCGTCGTCCGGGAACCGACGGACAACGCCAACGGTCTCACCCGTGACCTGCAAGGCCGCCTGCTAGCCTGTGAGCACGCCACGCGCCGGGTGACCCGGTGGGAGCGCGATGACAGTCTGACCGTCCTCGCCAACAGCTTCCGGGGCATTCGCCTCAACCGGCCCAACGATATCGTAGTCAAGTCGGACGGCGGCATCTACTTCACCGACCCCTGGACGGGCCGGCTGCCGCCCGACCAGTGGGACCTGGACTTCTCCGGAGTCTATCGCCTCTCTCCCGACCTTGGCACGCTGACGTTGCTGGTCAAGGACTTCGTGCTCCCCAACGGCCTGGCGTTCTCGCCCGACGAGTCCGTGCTCTACGTCAACGACACCCGGCGCGGCCATATCCGGGCGTTCGATGTGCAAGCCAACGGTACCCTCGGCCTGGCCACCGACCGCGTCTTCTGCGAGCTGAAGGGCGAGCGCCCCGGCGTCCCCGACGGCATGAAGGTGGACGTGGAGGGGAATGTGTACTGCGGCGGGTCGGGAGGGATATGGGTCCTCGACCCCAGGGGCAAGCACCTCGGGACGATAGTTCACGGGCAGTCCGCTACGACCAACCTGGCCTGGGGCGGCGCTGATTGGAAAACGCTGTTCTTTACCAGCCGCACCACCCTGGGCCGCATCCAGATGAAGATTGCGGGCATCCCGGTGCCCTGCCGGAAACGGTGAGGTACGCGCACGCCACTGCCAGAAGCCGCGCCTCCAGGTCAGGTGCGGATGGGCTCAGAAACAGCCGCCGCCTAACCCCGGCTGTCAGGGTCTCAGAGGCGGCTCACAGCGGTTAGGGTGTTAGGCAGACACAGCGTTTTATTGGAGCACTCGGAATGGGAAGAGGTAAGTGGGGCGAGAGCTTTCTGAAATCCGGCCTGCCCCTCGAGCATCTGGCGTTGTCCACCCTAACTACGATGGGGTGGCGATGTGAGCCTAGCTCGGAATACCAGCGTCCGAACCGCGAGGGAAAAACAGAGTGGTTCGAAGTCGACTTTGAAGCGGAATCGCCCGGGGAATCGAAATGTGGCGTTGCACTTCGGTTCATCGTCGAGTGCAAATACCACGACCCGAGCCGCTTCTGGATGTTGTTGCCGTACACACCAATCAGATGGCACTTCGAAGACCGACTCCTCAACTTCGCGCCTTTCGGTGTGCTGCGAGCCCGTCGCAACAGCGCGCTTCTGCGACTCGCGCCTACGTCTAAGCGCGGAGTGGTCATATCGCAGGACGGGCAGCGTCAAGACGACGCACTGCACACGGCGATTCAGCAGGTCGTCCATGCCTTCGTGCCACTGCTCCTGCAACATGGATTTGCCTACAACCTCGATGTGAAGCGTGGATATGATCCCATCGTCACGGCGTACACTCCGATGATCGTCACAAATGCTATGTTATTCAGACTGCGCCCGTCTGTCAGCGATCTAGCGACAATTCGGGCGGCCAAGTCGCCGCAAGATGTGGCGGAAGAAGTTCCGTGGACCTGGTGCTACTTCGATCCGCCAACGGCGCTGCTGGACGAGCAGTGGGACCTAATCAACCGGCATCGGGAGAACGAATCCAAGCTGCTGAAGCGGTATCCAGCCGTCGAGGACCGCTTGCTGTCCTTGGCAGGGCGACCAAATTGGATAGCCATCGTCAACATCCAGCATCTCACTTCGGCAGTGGAGACCATTTACAAGCAGTTTGAGAAGGTCCGAACGTTGCCGGCAGAAGCCTTCCTTGAAGAGGTCACACGCGGGAGCCGTAGGCAAGCTGGTGCACCTAAGGTACAGACATGAGCTGCCTAACGAGCGCTTGCAGCCCGACGGCGGCTGGCGGCGGCAGCCCTCACGCCTCGGTGTACAGCCGCGTCTGCTCGGGCTGCTCCAGCAGCCGCCCGATCTTCTTCTGAATGGCGTTGCGGTCCTTGTCCTTGGCCCAGGCCTCCCAATCGGGGAGGCTCTTCCAGGTGCTGACCACCAGGTACTTGTTGGATTTCTCGATGGACTCCCAGACCTCGGCCGAGATGTAGCCAGGCGCGTTGACCACCAGCGCCCGCAGCTGCCGCAGCAGCGGCACCATCTCCGACTCCTTGCCCGGCTTGGGGTTGCGCTCGATGACGACCTTGATGGCCACGGGACACCTCCGCGCAGGCTTATTCTAGCTAGTGCCAGTTTTGCACAAAAAAGCCATCACGAGAAGCTCTGTCACCCTGAGCGAAGCGAAGGGTCTGGCTTATGCTCAGATTCTTCGCTGCGCTCAGAATGACATTTTGTGCAATTCCAGCTGGGGCTGGCTTTATTCTAGCCCGGCGAGCGGGGCGCTGGCTCTGACCAGGCTATCCTCCTCGCGACGTGATCAGTTGGGGCCTCACGCTGGAGCCGCGCGATGCTCTTCTTCAGCACCGGATGCCGGCGCCGAGGCGCCAGCTCGGCCAGGGGCGCCAGCACGAAGGCCCGTCGGTGGAAACGCGGATGCGGTAGGGTGAGCTCCGGGGACTGCATGACTTGGCCCTCGTAGAGCAGGAGATCGATATCGATGGGCCGGGCTTCGCCGCTGCCGCCGACCCTCCCCAGCGCGCGCTCGATCACCTTCGCGCAGCGCAGCAGCGCCAGTGGCTCCAGCGCGGTCTCGCCCTCCGCCACGGTATTCAGGAACCAGGGCTGCTCCTGGGAGCCCACAGGCTCTGTCTCCCCCACGGGCTCTGTCTCATAGAGGCCCGCGACCCTCAGGATACGGACGCAGCCCTCCAGCCGCCGCAGCGCCTCTCTCAGGTTCGCCTCCCGGTCTCCCAGGTTCGCGCCCAGCCCCAGGTAAACTCTTCGCGGGCGCCTGGGCCTGGCCTCATAAGGCGACACCGCTGGGCCTTCCTGGCGCCCCCGCCCCCGGAAATGAGGGCGAGTCCTGGGGGCCACGCCAGCCCCGGGCCACGGCGTCGGCCAGCCGCGCCACCCGTGCCATGGCCCCCACGTCGTGCACCCTCACGATATCGGCGCCCAGGGCGATGGCCAGGGCCACCACCGCCGCCGTGCCCTCCAGCCGCTGGTCGGGAGGCAGCCCCTCCAAGACGGCGCCGATCATGGACTTGCGAGAGGGACCCACGAGGAGGGGCTGGCCCAGGGCCTGCAGCTCGTCCAGATGCCGCAGCAGGGCCAGGCTCTGGGCGGGGCTCTTCCCAAAGCCCAGGCCCGGGTCAACGATGATGTGGCCCTTGGGGACGCCGGCCTCGCGCGCCTGCTGCACCAGCACCGCCAGCTCCCACTTCACGTCGGAGAGCAGGTCGTTGTACTCGGTGCCGCGGTGGTTATGCGCGATGACCAGGGGAACGCCCAGCTCCGCGGCCACCAGCGACAGCACTGGGTCGGGGGCCGGGCTGCCGGCCGGGCCCTGAACGTTGTTTATCAGCGCCGCCCCCGCCTCCACCGCCCGCCGGGCCACCGCCGCCTTATAGGTGTCCACGCTGAGGGGCAGCGCCACGGTTCCCTGGAGACGCTCCAGCACGGGGAGCACCCGCCGCAGCTCCTCTTCCACCGAAACTTGCTGAGCACTGGGGCGGGTCGATTCGCCGCCCAGGTCTAGCAAGTCCGCGCCCTGCGCCTCGAACTGCCTGGCGCGCTCCAAGGCGGCCTGGACGTCGGTGCCCAGCCCATCGCCTGAGAAGGAGTCGGGCGTGAGGTTCAGGATGCCCATGATATAGGTGCGGCGGCCCCACTCGAAGCGTCGTCCGCCGATGGTCAGGGCGCCCAGGGCGCCGGGGCGCGAAGGAGACAGGGGCATGGCGCTAGGGTCCTTCCCGCCGCCGCTCTTCCTGCTCCTTGCGGATGGCGTCGAGGACGGCGCGATACACCTCACGCTTGTGGGGGTCCTCGTTCAGCTCCAGGAGCGCCTGGGTGCGGGCCAGGCCCTCATCCGCCTTCAACAGGGCGAAATAGACGTTCGCCTGCCCAGACTGGGCCTCGCTGGCGAGGCGCAGTAGTTCTGTCCGCAGCGCCACCACATCCTGAGCCGTGACCATGGGCCCTCCCCTGAGCTTGGCGACGCCCTTCCCTGAGCCTGGCGACGTATGATACCACACGCTCCCATCTGCACTCCCTCGCTTGCCGGCAGGATGCCCTTCTTATACAAAGCCCCCTGATACCGTCTGGCTGCTGCGACGTGGTTTGACAGCCCGCGGGAGCAGCGCTCATACTGGCGCCGCCCGTGGGGGCGGGGAACAGTCAGCAGGAGGGTGCCATGGGAAACACGCTGGCGGGGAAGGTGGCCATCGTCACCGGCTCCAGCCGGGGGATCGGCAAGGCCATCGCCAAGGCCCTCGCCGCCGAAGGGGCCAAGGTAGCAGTGGTGGCCCGCACCGACAAGGACGGCGATAGCAAGCTGCCAGGCAGCATCGCCACCACCGTGCAGGAGATCGCCAAGGCCGGCGGCGCCACGGCGCCCTTCCACTGCGACCTCACCGACGACGGCCAGGTCCAGGGCCTGGTGGATGGGGTCCTGACGCGGTTCGGCCGCATAGATGTGCTGGTGAACAACGCCGCCATCATCTTTCACACCAACGTCGCGGAGACGCCCCTGCGACGGTGGGACCTGATCTGGAAGGTGAACATGCGCGCCATCCTGGCCTGCAACGGGGCTGTGCTCCCCCACTTGATCAAGCAGCGCGGCGGCAGCATCATCAACGTGACCTCCCGCGCTACCCTGTCGCGTAGCCCGGGCGGCTCCGCCTACGGGATGTTCAAGACCGCCCTGGAGTACTACTCCGAGGTGCTGGCCAAGGAAGTGGCCGAGCAGGGCATCGCCGTCAACTGCCTCGACCCCGGCGGGGTCAAAACGGAGGGAGCGGTGATGACCGCCCCACCCGACCGCGACTGGACCGGCTGGGACGAGCCCTGGCGCTGCGGCCCCCCCGCGGCCTGGCTGGCGCGGCAGACGGCCCAGACCTACACCGGTCAGGTATTGCGTCGCTCCGAGTTCGAGCTCTTCATCCCGCCCCGGGCCTAGGGCGTCATGACCTCCAAGCTGGACATCCTGCGCCCCAAGGTAGCGGCGGAAGAGGAGCTGTGGATCACCACCTTCCGCGCCGACGGCTCCCGTGCGCGGGTGCCGGTCTGGTTCGTGCTGGGGCGCTCCAAGACGTATCTCCTCACAGAGGTCTCCACCAAGAAGATCGCTCACCTGCGGCGCGACCGCCGGGTGGAGCTGGCCTTCGGCTCTCGCGACAGCCGGCGGCGCCTGAAGGGGCGGGCCCGCCTCTCCCGCAGCCAGGGCCGCATCGCCTGGTTCATGCAGCGGGTGTGGGCCAAGTACGGCCCCGCCTACCGGCGCTGGGTGAAGGGCATGGAGAAGTACGCCTCCGACAGTGGCGTCCTCATCATCGTGACGCCGGAATGAAACGGTCAAAGCTCGGCACCCAAGTACCTGGCCTAGCGGCCTAACCAGGAACCATAGGGAGTACGTAATACAAATGGAACCGATACGCAGCCTGCTGTTCGTCCCCGGCAACCGGCAGAACATGCTGGACAAGGCCCGCGAGGTCCCCGCCGACGTGCTGGTGCCTGACCTGGAGGACTCGGTGCCGCCCGAGGAGAAAGCGGCCGCCCGCCGGACCGTGGCCGCCAACCTGCCGGGCTTCCCCCGCCGCGGCCAGCACCTGTTCGTCCGCATCAACGCCCTATCCACCGGGCTGGGCGAGGAGGACTTGCACGCGGTGGTGGGGCCCCATATTGAAGGGATCAGCGTGGGCAAGGCCGAAGGGGCCCCCGACATCGTGGAGTTGGACCGCCTGCTGACGCGGGTGGAGCGGCGCCGGGGCTTGCCCGCCGGCTCTACCCTGGTCATACCCTGGATCGAGACCGCCCTGGGGGTAGTCAACGCCTACGAAATCGCCCACGCCTCGCCTCGCATCGCGGCTGTCTCCTTCGGGGCCGACGATTTCACGGCCAACATGGGCATCCCCCGCACCGTGGAAGGCACCGAGCAGTTCTACCCTCGGGCCGCCCTCGCCATCGCGGCTCGGGCCGCCGGGGTCATGGCCCTGGACGGGCCCTTCGTGGACTTCCGGGACGAGGCCGGGCTGGCGCGCGATTGCGCTACCGCGCGGCAGCTGGGGTTCACCGGCAAGTGGTGCATCCATCCCGGGCAGGTGGCTACGGTGAACCAGCTCTTCACCCCCTCCGCAGAAGAGCTGGCCTACTGCCGCCGCGTGGTCGCCGCCTTCGACGAGGCGGTGGCCCGGGGCACCGCCGCCACCAGCGTGGACGGCCGCATGATCGACGTGCCAGGATACCAGCGGGCCCAGCGTATACTGGCCCTGGCGGAGGCCATCGCCCGCCGCCAGGGACCGGGAGCCCCCAACGCGGCGGCGTAGGTCAGGTTGCGCCAGAATAAGGGCTGTGCTATTATCGGCGACGCCTTCAAGGGGTGCCGCGAAGGGCGGGATGAAAGCGCTGGCGCGACGGCTTGCCGCCCAGCGTCCCGCAGGCTGAGACTACACCCCACCGCTGGGGATGTTCGTTCAGGACGCTAGGGGGAATTGAGACGACCATGGCCACCCTGCAAGAGCTGTTCAAGGAACTGGAGCTGCGGGAGACGAAGCAACTCCAGATGGGTGGGCCCGAGCAAATCGCCCGCCAGCACGAACGCGGCAAGTTGACGGCCCGCGAGCGTCTGGCCCTCCTCTTCGACGCGGGGACCTTCCGCGAGTTGGACATGCTGGTCCGCCATCGCTCCATCGCCTTCGGCTTGGACAAGCAAGAGATCCCGGCCGATGGCGTAGTCACCGGCCACGGGCTTATCAACGGCCGCCAGGCCTTCGCTTACGCTCAGGACTTCACTGCCCGGGGCGGCACCCTGGGGGAGGCCCACGCCCAGAAGATCTGCAAGGTCATGGACTTGGCCCTGAAAGTCGGCGCCCCAGTTATCGGAATCAATGACGGCGGCGGGGCCCGCATCCAGGAAGGTATCGACGCCCTGAAGGGCTACGGCGAGATCTTCCTGCGCAATTCCTGGGCCTCCGGCGTCATCCCCCAGATATCGGCCATCATGGGGCCCGCTGCCGGGGGCGGCGTCTACTCCCCCGCCATGACCGATTGGATATTCATGGTCAAGAACTCCAGCTACATGTTCATCACCGGCCCCGACGTCATCAAGCAGGTCACCGGCGAGGAGATCAGCTTCGAGGAATTGGGCGGCGCTGACGCCCATACCAAGAAGAGTGGCGTGGCCCACTTCGCCTCCGACACTGACCAGGAGTGCATCGAAAGCATCAAGCAGCTGTTGAGCTACCTGCCCCAGAACAACATGGAGGACCCGCCCCGGGTGGACCTGGAGGACGACCCGGCCAGGGAGGACCCGGACCTGGACGCCGTGATCCCCGACAACCCCCGCAAGTCCTACGACGTGAAGCAGGTCATCGGCGCCTTCTGCGACTCCGGGATGTTCCTGGAGGTCCAGCCCGACTACGCCGCCAACCTGGTCATCGCCTTCGGCCGCATGGCCGGGCGCACCGTGGGCTTCATCGCCAACCAAGCTGCCTATCTGGCGGGAGTGCTGGACGTGAACGCCTGCGACAAGGCGACGCGGTTCATCCGCTTCTGCGACGCCTTCAATATCCCCCTCATCACCCTCACCGATACCCCGGGCTACCTGCCCGGCACCGACCAGGAGTGGAGCGGCGTCATCCGCCACGGGGCCAAGCTCCTCTGGTGCTACGCTGAGGCAACCGTGCCCAAGATCACCATCATCCTGCGCAAGGCCTACGGCGGCGCCTACATCGCCATGTGCAGCCGCCACCTGGGAGCCGATTTCTCTTTCGCCTGGCCCACGGCAGAGATCGCCGTCATGGGTGCCGAGGGCGCGGCCAACATCATCTTCCGCCGCGAGATAGACGCTGCCCCGGACAAGGTCCAGAAACTCCAGGAGAAGGTGGGGGAGTACGAGGGCATGTTCAACAACCCCTATATCGCCGCCAGCCGCGGTTACGTGGACGCCGTGATCCGGCCCAGCGAGACCCGCCGGCGCATCATCGAATGTCTGGAGCTGCTAAGCGGCAAGCGGGAGAGCCGTCCCGCCAAGAAGCACGGCAACATACCAATGTAAAGGGCCGGTGTATGGGGGCGTTGAAGCCAGACGCGTATGCTTGAGCCGCCAGTCCGCACCATGGCTGCCCTCGCCGCCGCCATCCACAGCTACCTGGAGGAAGAGCGCGGTTCAAGCGCGGGCCGTCGCCCCCTCCCTCCCCGTGGTGAAGCCACAGCCTGGGCACATTATGGCCGCGCCGAGCTGATGCGCCAGCGCACTGCCTCGCAGCTGCGGCTGACGCGCTAGCCAAACTGGAGAAAGACGGCATGCCAGCGAAGAAAATAGGAGCGGCCGGCTCCACCCCCAAACCAGTGGGAATCACCGATGTGACCTTCCGGGACGGGCACCAGTCCGTCTGGGCCACCCGCATGCGCCTCGAGGACATAGAGCCGGTGGCCGCGGAGCTAGACCGGGCCGGATTCCACTCCGTGGAGGTCTGGGGCGGCGCCACCTTCGATGTCTGCACCCGCTTCCTCGGCGAGGACCCTTGGGACAGGGTCCGGCGCTTGAAGGGGCTCATGCCCAAGACCCCGCTGCAGATGCTGCTGCGCGGCCAGAACCTGGTCGGCTACCGCAACTACGCCGACGATGTGGTGCGGGCCTTCGTGGAGCACTCCGCCCAGGTGGGCATCGACGTCTTCCGGGTCTTCGACGCCCTCAACGACGAGCGCAACATGGAGGCGCCCTTCAAGGCCATCAAAGAGACAGGCAAGCATATCCAGGCCTGCATCTGCTACTCCCTCACCGAACGGCGCATGGGGGGCAAGATCTTCAACCTGGACTACTACCTGGAGAAAGCCAAGCTCCTCCAGGACATGGGGGCGGACTCCCTCTGCATCAAGGACATGGCCGGCATCGTCGCCCCCTACGACATCTATGAGCTGGTGAAGGCCCTGAAGAAGTTCGTGCGCATCCCCATCCAGCTCCACTCCCACTACACCAGCGGCATGGCCGCCATGACAGCCCTCAAAGCCATTGAGGCGGGCGTCGACATCGTCGACACGGCCCTGGCGCCCCTGGCCCTGCGCTCCAGCCACCCCGCCGCAGAGCCCCTGGCTGTCACCCTGCAAGGCACACCCTGGGAGACCGCCCTGGACCTCCATCAGCTGCTGAAAATAGACGAGTTCCTGGAGTCCATCGCCCCTAAGTACAGAGACCTCTTGGACAACTCCCACCAGTCCGTCATCGACACGGCGGTGCTGGAGCACCAGGTCCCCGGCGGGATGATCAGCAACCTGGTCTCCCAGCTCCGAGAGGCGGGAGCCCTGGACCGCATCCAGGAGGTCTACGAGGAGATTCCACGGACTCGCAAGGACCTGGGCTACCCCCCCTTGGTGACACCCACCAGCCAGATCGTGGGCATCCAGGCAGTGCAGAACGTGCTCTTCGGCCGTTACAAGATGATCTCGGCCCAGGTCAAGGACTACTGTTACGGCCTTTATGGCCGACCACCCAGGCCCATCGACCCCGAGGTGCAACGGCTTGTCCTCAAGGGTTACGAGCGCGGGGGGGCACCCATAACCCGCCCTCCGGGGGACATCCTGGCGCCCGGGAGGGAGAAGGCCTCCGGCCGCAGCAGCTACATAGTCTCAGGCATCTCGCTCAGTCAGGCCGTCCCCTTATTGCGCATCCGCTGCTTCGGCAGCTTCGGGGTATACGCCGGCAACCGGCTGGTTCAAGAGGGTGAATGGCGCCGCAAAAAGGCCAAGAGCCTCCTGGCGTACATGGCTCTGGCGCGCGATCACACGGTCACCAAGGAAGAGGTTGCCGAGACTTTTTGGGGGGACCAGGAGCCGGAGGCGGCCAGAGCCAGCGTGAGCAAGGCCCTTCATCTGCTCCGCCAGGTACTCGAGCCGGATTCCAAAGGCTTCCCCTCCAGCTACATAGCCTCGGAGCATGGCATCCTGAAGCTGCGCCGGGAGATGCTCGACGCGATCGACGTGGACGAGTTTCTGCTGCACATCGACACCGCGGAGAAGGCCGAGCGGAAGGGAGACCTGGTGCAGGCGGCACGGGAATACGAGGCATCTCGCGACGTCTACGCCGGGAAGCTGCTGGCCGACG
>Ga0082335_1004906_pt1 | contig 19327 bp, 16 predicted proteins | sample Subgrocontami58m_FD_72375 | JGI IMG/M metagenome (GOLD analysis project Ga0082335, IMG submission 72375) | Subsurface groundwater microbial communities from S. Glens Falls, New York, USA - GMW37 contaminated, 5.8 m (SPADES assembly) (version 2) ... | reverse complement strand
CGGCGCGGCGGAACCAACCGGCGAACACGCCGCTCAGCGCAAAGCCCAGGGTCATGACGGCGGTGGTGTAGAGCTGGATGTCGGCACGCGCCACCTTGTCGTCGATGCCGCCGACGTCGCGCAGCCACGGTCCGATCCACAATGTGATGCTGGCGATGAACGCCACCTGCTGGAAAGTGAGCAAGGGCTGGATGCGCCAGAAGAAGCCGTCGGTCAGCACGATGCCGGTGATGCGGAACTGCTCGCCGAGCGTGCCCTTGGCGCCTGGCGCACCGCGTTCGGGCACGACGGTGAAAAGGATGGCGGAGGTCGCGAGGCAGAGGCCGGTCAGCCAGAAGAACAGGCCTTGCCAGCTCATGACGGAAAGCGACCACTGTATCGGGAGCGTCGCAGCCATCGAACCAATGCCGCCTGCCATCATGTGGAAGCCGGTGATCAAGCCCCAACGCTCTGGCGGATACCACAGCGTGATCGCCTTGATGGCGGCCATCAGCCCGCCGGCGAAGCCTAGCCCGATCAGCACGCGTGCCACGATGAGTTCCGGCAGCGATGAGCTCAGCCCGAACATCGCCGAGCCGAGTGCCGCCAGGCCGAGCAGCACGGTCTGGACGCGGCGTGGCCCGTAGCGGTCGAGCATGACACCCAGAACCGGTTGGCAGCCGGCGAAGAACAGGAAGAAGGCCGACGTCAGCAGGCCGAGATCGCCCGCGGTTATGCCGACATCGCGTTCGAGGTAGGGGAAGATCACCGCGTTCACGCCGCGGAAGATGTACGAAAGGAAATAGGCCAGCGCGAATGGCAGGAAGATCCGCAGGAACAGCGTGGCGAAGGTGGGGGCGTTTCCGGTCATGCTTGCTTGTCTTGGCGCCCTCGGTTTGGCGCGTCTGTGCGGCGCGCACCTTATTTTGCTGACCGCGAGGGGTCAAAATGTGTATTCGATCGTCGATCGACTTCCGGCAAGGCCATCGGGAAGGCACTTGTCATAGGTCGACGACGCATTTTCTCGCGCGGGCATCCAGGCACCGCTCGCGTGAGTTGCATCGAAGATAAGCCGAGCTGAACACCGCGTCTTGTCGCGGAAAGCTGCAAGTTGAATGCTGTTGCGACTTCCTGGTGAAATTTGCGCGACGCATGCGTCGATACGGTTCTAGATATGCGTGTATACGATGTATATGGTTGCACACAGGTTCGGAAAGATTCGGGCACCAATGACCGGTGAAGCAAGCGTGGGGCGGCCCGGAATGGCGGTGAACGCGAAGATCGTCATCGCGAACCAGCGTTTATTCGAATGTCTTTCGTCACCGGTGACTTGTTGTTGGCGCAAGGTGGGCGAGCAGCAATGAGCGTCGCCAAGGCCGATGGAAGAAGCTCACCGGAAGCCCTTTCCGAGGGTGGCTCGGCCGATTACCCGATTCCGAGCAGCGTGATCGTTACGCCGATGCCGACTCCGCCGCTACCAATTTTGCCAGCATCGCAGCCGAACACGTCTCTGATTCACCTGGATCAGTTCCGGGCGGATCCGCGGTTCAGCGGGATCGATGGTCATGGCGTTTCGGTGGTGGTGATCGATACCGGCATCGATCTGAATCACAGTTTCTTCGGGGCGGATGGCAATTTCAACGGCGTGTCCGACCGCATCGTCTATTCCTACGATTTCTCGGGCCCCAACGATTCGAATGCCTCGGACACCCACGGCCATGGATCGAACGTGGCCAGTATTATCGGATCGCAGGACGGCATTTTTACCGGAATGGCGCCCGGGGTGAATATCATCGCGCTGAAAGTCTTTCCGGATTTCGGCTCGTCGGCGACTTCCGGCGATATCGCCGAAGCGCTGAACTGGGTTGTCGCCAACCGCGCGGCCTACAATATCGTCGCCGTGAACATGTCGCTGGGTCAGGGAGACAATCCCTACTATCCGACATCTTCAGCCTATGCGAGCCAGTTTGCCACGCTTGCGGCGAACAACACGGCTGTCGTCGTGGCGTCCGGCAACAGTTATGCCGCCTATCAAACGCAAGGGGTGAGTTCGCCCTCGGCAGACCCCAATGCCTGGTCGATAGGCGCCGTTTGGGACCGCAATGCTGGAGGCTTCTCCTGGTCGACCGGAGCGATCGACTACAGCACCGGCCCGGATCGTATTACCTCTTTCTCGCAACGTAGCGCCACGCTGACAACGATCTTTGCCCCGGGAGGCCAGATCACCGGGGCAAACTACAACGGCGGGGTAGTCACCTACTCGGGAACCAGCCAGGCCGCTCCACATATTGCGGGGTTGGTCGCCGACATGCAGCAGCTTGCGTTGCAGGTCAGCGGCCACTTCCTTTCCGTGAGTCAGTTGAAGCTGGACATGATCAATGGGGCGGCGACGATCTTCGACGGCGACGACGAAAACGACAATGTCGCCAACAGCTTCGCGGTCTACCGTCGAGTCGACGCATTGGGCTGGGGTATCCAGGTCCTGAGTGATCTGTTTGCCGGCACGACCGGCAACGACGCTCTCAATGGAACAGCGGCCGGCGACACGATCCGCGGCAATGACGGCGACGACGCGCTGAACGGCAACGGTGGCAACGACACGCTCCTTGGCGATACAGGTGACGACACACTGAATGGTGGGGTCGGCAGCAACACCATCGACGGGGGAAGCGGGTTCGATACGGCGGTTTTTGCAGGACTTCGTTCGGCGTATCAGACCGTCTGGAACTATGAATTTATCCGCGTCGTCGGGCTCAGCGCGGCGGACACGCTCTACAATGTCGAGCGGTTGAGCTTCTCCGACGGTTTCGTCCTGGTCGATTCACTGGCGCCCCCGCCGGTGACGATCGAGGCCCTCGGAGTGACGCGTCTGGTCGAGGCCGGCAACCGATTTGCCCTGCGCGACAGCGGTGGGACTGGCCCGTCGCTGAAGTATCAAGGGATGGAGGTTACCGAAGGTCAGTTCGGGGCCTGGAGCGCGATCGGGGCCGAGCAGACGGCGGGCGGATACCAGGTCGCCTTCAGGAATGGAGGGGCCGATCAGTATGTGGTGTGGAACCTCGACGCCAACGGCAACTACGTGGGCAATGCCACGGGAGTGATTTCGGGTTCGGACCTCGCGCTACAGACGCTGGAGATAACCTTCCAGCAGGACCTGAACGGCAACGGCCAGATCGGGCTGACGACAATGATGATCGAGGCTCTTGGATCGACGCAGCTTACCGAGGTCGGGAATCAGTTCTTCCTGCGCGACGGCGGCGGTGCGGGACCGTCGCTGAAGTATCAGGGGATGGCGTTCACCGATGGCCTGTTCGGGGCGTGGAAGCCGATTGGAGTGGAGCAGACCGGGAGCGGCTACCAGGTCGCGTGGAAGAACGGTACGGCCGACCAGTACGTGGTGTGGAACCTCGACGGTGCTGGCAACTATGTCGGAAACGCCACGGGCTATGTGGCCGGCTCGGACCTTGGTTTGCAGACGCTGGAACTGACGTTCCAGCAGGACCTGAACGGCAACAGTCAGATCGGCCCGACGACGACGACGGTCGAGAGCTTCGGCGCGACGCGGCTGGACGAGGTCGGCAACCAGTTCTTCCTGCGCGACGGCGGCGGGGCGGGACCGTTGCTGAAGTATCAGGGGACAGCGTTCGTCGAAGGCCTGTTCGGAGCGTGGGCTCCGATCGGTACTGAGCAGACCGGGAGCGGCTACCAGGTTGCGTGGAGGAACGGCACGGCCGACCAGTACGTGGTGTGGAATCTCGACAGTGCCGGCAACTATGTCGGCAATGCCACGGGCTATGTGGCGGGTTCGGATCTTGGACTGCAAACGCTCGAGTTGGCCTTCCAGCAGGACCTGAATGGCAACAGTCAGATCGGACCGACGACCACGACGATCGAGGCCTTCGGCGCGACGCATCTGGACGAGGTCGGCAACCAGTTCTTCTTGCGCGATGGCGGCGGCGCCGGCCCGTCGTTGAAGTATCAGGGGATGGCGTTTGTTGAGGGCCAGTTCGGGGCCTGGACGGCAATCGGAGCGGAGCAGGCGGCAGGCGGTTACCAGGTCGCGTGGAAGAACGGCGCGGCCGACCAGTACGTAGTGTGGAATCTTGACGGCAATGGCAACTACACCGGGGGCAATGCCACGGGCCTGGTAGCGGGCTCGGATCTCGGGCTGCAGACGCTGGAACTCGCTTTCCAGCAGGATTTGAATGGCAACAGCACGATCGGGCCGACGACGACCACGATCGAAGCCTTCGGCGCGACGCATCTGGACGAGGTCGGCAACCAGTTCTTCCTGCGCGACAGCGGCGGGGCCGGCCCGTCGCTGAAGTACCAGGGGACGGCGCTGACCGACGGCCAATTCGGGGCCTGGCAGGCGATCGGGGCCGAGCAGACCGCGGGTGGATACATGGCCGCGTTCAAGAATGGCGCGGCTGACCAGTACGTGATCTGGAACCTCGACGGCAGCGCCAACTACGCCGGCAACGCCACGGCTGTGGTTGCAGGCTCGGATGCCGGCCTGCAGGCGCTGGAGCCCGCCTTCCACCAGGACCTGAACGGCGACAGTCAGATCGGAGCGCTCTCCAATTCGGCTATCCAGCAATTCATATCGGCCTTTGCCGCCTTCTCGCCGGTGCCGGCGGGCCAGATGACGCTCTTGGCGGAAACAACGGATTCCCTTTCGCCCCTGTTGGCGACCTATCGGCACGACCTGTAAGAATTCGGCTCGGCCGCAAGACCGTGCCTGCGGCGGCGGCTAGACTGTCCGCGTACCGCAAGCACTCCCCAGAAGGCGAAAGAGATGCCCGACGATCGCAAGGTCCCCTCGACTGCGGGGGCAAACGCAGTCGATGCCTTCGTGAAGCAGCTCGAAAGTCTGCCGGCGAATCGCACGCCGGGCAGCCGGGGCCGCCTGCTGTTCGCGATGGACGCCACGGCGAGCCGTGAGCCGACCTGGGATCATGCCTGCACGATCCAGGGTGAGATGTTCGTTGCCGCCGACGCGCTGGGCGGCCTCGATGTGCGACTCGCCTTCTATCGCGGATTCGACGAGTTCAAGGTGAGTAGATGGACGTCGGACGGCCGGGAACTCGCCCGTCTGATGAGCGCCGTCCGCTGCCTCGCCGGTCGCACGCAGATCGGCAAAATGCTGCGTTATGCCGGCGAGCAGCGGCGCGAGAGCCGGATCGATGCCGTGGTCTTCGTGGGCGACTGCTGCGAGGAGGACGTCGATGCAGTGGGCCACGAGGCGGGGCAACTCGGCCTGCTCGGCCTGCCGGTATTCGTCTTCCAGGAGGGCGACGACCGTACAGCTTCCCGGCTGTTTCCACAGATCGCCAAGCTGACGCGCGGCGCCTATTGCAAGTTCGACCGCTCGAGCCCGGACCAGCTCAAGCGGTTGCTGGGGGCCGTGGCGGCCTATGCCGCGGGCGGGCGCTCGGCGTTGCTGAAGTACGGCAGGGACCAGGGCGGCGCCGCGGCGCTGCTGACCCACCAGATGAAGTGACGACGGATATTCCGGGCGGGGATTTTCGCACGGCCGTTCAGACGTTTTTCGATATCGAAATTCTTCCGCGCCTTCAAAGTCTGGGATCAAACACCTAGGCGCCCATCAGGCGCGCGCTCCAAGTGCCGGGCAATACCAGGCCTAGCCAGACGGCGGTCTTGGTGCCGATGGGAAAGGCGATGCGCGCGCGGTTGGCGGCGAGACCTTTGCGAATGATTGCGGACGCCTTTGCCGCCGACATCATGAAGGGCATGGGAAAGGGGGCGCTCGCCGTCAGGCGGCTGACGACGAAGCCCGGGCAAATGACACTGACGCCAATTCCATCCTTCTTCAGCACGTAGCGGATGCTCTCGCCCCACACCCGCACGGCTGCTTTGCTGGCATTGTAGGAGGCGGAATAGGGCAGGCCAAAGAAACCCGCCAGCGAGGAGACGACGGCGATCTGACCGTTCCTGCGGGCGATCAGGCGGGCGAGCAACGGCTCCACCGTATTGAGAACGCCGCCCACATTGACGTCGAGCGTCTGGCGGATGATGGAAAAGTCGTCGAGCGACGAGTTGTCCTTGTCGATCGAGATGCCGGCATTGGCGAGGATCAGATCGACCGGATGGACATCGTCGAAGGCCGTCAGCCAAGCCGACAAGCTATCGCGGTCGACGACGTCGATGGCACCGGCAATTACAGTGGCTCCCTTCGCCCGGCAGGCGTCGGCCACGGCCTCGAGACGCCCCGAATCGCGGCCGGTGAGGGCGAGCGCCACGCCCGGCGCGGCATAGTCGAGCGCCAGAGCCTCGCCGATCCCGCTCGAAGCGCCGGTAATGACGATATTTGAGAATCGCTTCATGGGATAACCTTCCGACGCCGCGCGTTGTCTGCCTTGGGAGCCGATACTAGAGTGCCGCGCCGCACTGCGGCCAGTGGAGCGTCAGGAGCCAGTTTTTGATCGCAAGCATGACAGGATACGCCCGCGCGCAGGGGGCAGATGAACGGCGGCGCTGGGTTTGGGAGGCACGCAGCGTCAACGGACGCAATCTCGAAATCCGCTGCCGGGTGCCGCAAGGCTTCGATCGCCTGGAAAATCCTGCCCGAACCGCCGTCGGCGGCCGACTAAAACGCGGCAATGTCTCGCTGACGCTTACCCTCGCGAGCGAGCGCCAGAGCAGTCCATTGCGCATCAACCGCGCATTGCTGACCGAGCTTGGCGCCCTGGTCGAGGAGGTGCGCAGGAGCACCGGCGCCGCGGCACCTTCGGCCGATGGCCTTCTGCGTGTCCGCGGTGTCATCGAGGAAGAAGAGGAGGGTGAGCAGACGGAGGAGGCGCTCGCCGCTCTCGACAAGGCGCTCTCGGCCACGCTCAACGAGGCGTTGAAGGCGCTGGTGATGGCGCGTGCCGCCGAAGGCAATGCCCTGGCCAAGGTGATCGACGGCCATATTGTCGAGATCGAGGGGCTGTGCCAGCGCGCCGCCGAAAGGGCGCAGGCCCAGATCGGCACCGTGCGCGCCCGCTTCGAAAGCCAGCTGAGCGAACTTCTGGGCCGGGCGCCGGCGCTTTCGGAGGAGCGCTTTGCCCAGGAAGTGGCGCTGCTGGTCGGCAAGGCCGACGTCCGCGAGGAGCTGGACCGGCTGGCTGCGCACATCTCCCAGGCGCGGGCCTTGCTGGCTGACGCCCGACCGGACAATCCCGTCGGACGCAAGTTCGACTTCCTCTGCCAGGAGTTCAATCGCGAGGCCAATACGCTGTGCTCGAAGTCGGCCGATATCGAGCTGACACGCATCGGCATCGACCTCAAGGGCGCCGTCGAACGCATGCGGGAGCAGGTTCAGAATGTCGAATGATGCGGAAACGCCCGCCATCCAGCGGCGTGGCCTGATGCTGGTGCTGTCCTCGCCGTCGGGCGCGGGCAAGACCACCCTGTCGCGCCAGTTGCTGGAGAACGACTCCCATATCCAGCTCAGCGTCTCCTGCACGACGCGCGACAAGCGCCCGGGCGAGAAGGAAGGGGTCGACTACAGGTTCATCGATACGGCGACCTTCCGCAGCATGATCGACCGCGGCGAATTCCTCGAGCACGCCCGTGTCTTCGACCATTACTACGGCACGCCCCAGCCGCCGGTCGAGGAGGCGCTGGGCGCCGGTCGGGACATGCTGTTCGACATCGACTGGCAAGGCACGCAGCAGCTCAAGGAGAAGGGGCGCACCGACCTCGTGACGGTGTTCATCCTGCCGCCGTCGACCCGCGATCTCGAACGGCGGTTGATCTCGCGCGCCCAGGATGCGCCCGATGTGGTGGCGCGGCGCATGGCCAAGGCAGCCGACGAGATGAGCCATTGGGCGGAGTATGACTACGCCATCATCAACCGCGACATCGCCACCAGCCTGATCCAGCTCAAGTCGATCCTGACGGCCGAGCGTTTGAAGCGTGACCGGCAGTTCGGCCTCTCGGAGTTCGTCAAGGCGTTGCGCGAGGGACGGTGATCGGCGCACCGATGCCGGTCTGGCCCTGCGAACGCAGCACGAGCTGGGACGGGGTGTAGGGGCGCCCTGAGAATTCCGCGATCAACCGGTCGCTGGCGCTTTCGGTCGCCTCTTCCAGTCGGCGCATGAAGATCTGCTTGTCGAGGCCGGCTTCGATCGCCGGCAGGAACTCGATCGCTGCTCGGCCGGGCCTCTTCCACCAGTCCCGGCGATTCCAGACAAGGCCGACGCTCGTAGCGACCGGCGTCACCGGTAAATCGAGATCGCGTGACAGGTAGAAGATGCCGGAGCGGTAACGCTCGCGCTCACCCGGGGCCATCAGATTCCCTTCGGGATAGATCGCGATGTGGCGCCCGCTGTCGTAGGCGCGCTTGGCGAACTGCGCGAGGTTTTCGCGCTCCCTGCCGCCGCCGCAGGTGTCGACGCGGATCATCTGCAATCGGTAGAGGATGGCGCCGATCAGTGGGTAACGGAAGATTTCCTGCATCGCCACGAAGGCAATGCCCGGTATGCGGGCCGCGAGCAGGATGCCGTCGCACTCGCTGTGGTGCTTGCCGGCAAGCAGGGCGGGGCCGGCGGCAGGAAGATGCTCCAGTCCACGGAACTCGACTTTCATGCCGCCGGTCCAGCGCATGCCCCAGACGACGGCGCGAGCCCAATAGTGCAGCAGCCCGCGCAGCAGGATCGGCGTCGGGATCGGAACCAGTACGATGCCGACCAAGGCGGTCAGCAGCGTGCCAAGATAGAAAAATGCGTTGAAGGCCAAGGACCTGATCATGGCCAAAATGATAGTGAATGCTCACTCACTTGTCAATTGCCCGGCCAACCTCACGAACTCCGGAACCGTAAGTTCCTCAGCCCGGGCGGTCGGGGAGAGGCCCAGTCCCGTCAGCATCGCCACTGGGTCCGGGAAAAGCCCCGCCAGGGCACCTCGCAGCATCTTGCGGCGTTGGCCGAAGGCCGCTGCTGTAACGCGCTCCAGCGGCCTCAGATCCCCGAGGCGATCGCTTGGCTGCCTGGGCCTCAGCCGGGCGACAGATGACGTCACCCTGGGTGGCGGGACGAATGCCGACGGAGCGACGTCGAACAGCCGCTGCACGGTACAGACATGCTGGGCCAGTACCGAGAGCCGGCCGTAGTCCTTGGTGCGGGGGACCGCCACCAACCGGTCGACGACCTCCTTCTGGAACATGAGCACCATGTCCGCGAGGCCGTCGGCGGCCTGCAGCCAGCGTACCAGAAGAGCGGTGGAGATGTTGTAGGGCAGGTTGGCCACGATCCGACGGGGCGACGGGCCGAGGGTCGCCAGATCGATTTTCAGGGCATCGGCTTCGATGACCTGCAGGCGTCCTTTCGCCACCTGCTCCAGCTCCTGCAGGGCGGCGATGGCTCTCGTGTCCACTTCAATGGCGACCAACCGTGTTGCGCCCTCGAGCAGCAATGCGCGGGTGAGGCCGCCCGGTCCCGGGCCGACCTCGATGACGGTGCCGGTCGAGAGCGGCGCGGCAGCGCGGGCAATACGGCGCGTCAGATTGAGGTCGAGCAGAAAATGCTGTCCCAGGCGCTTGCGGGCGTCGAGTCCATGGGTCGCGATGGTCTCGCGCAGCGGCGGCAGGCCGGCCAGTTCCGCCGCGATGTCGTCGCCCATCGCTCAGGTCTGACGCCGGCAGGCCATGTCGTCCGCCATAGCGAGGGCGGCGACCAGGCTGGCCGGGTCGGCGCGGCCGGTGCCCGCAATGTCGAGCGCGGTGCCATGGTCGGGCGACGTCCGCACGAAGGGCAGGCCCAGCGTCACGTTGACACCGCCTGAGAAGTCGATGGTCTTGATCGGGATCAGCGCCTGGTCGTGATACATGCAGAGCGCGGCATCGTAGGTGGCGCGCGCCGCCGGATGGAACAGCGTGTCTGCCGGCGCCGGACCGCGCACGTCTAGGCCGTCGCGACGCAGGGTTTCGATGGCGGGCTTGATCGACCTCCGTTCCTCGTCGCCCATTGTCCCTTGCTCGCCGGCATGTGGATTGAGCGCCGCGACGACGAGCCGCGGCCGGGTGATGCCGAACAGCGAGGTGAGGGCAGACGCCGCGATCCGGCCCACCCGGACGATACCCGCCGTATCGAGTGTCCGCACGGCCTCGGCCAAGCTGAGGTGAATGGTGACCGGAACCACCCTGAGGCCAGGGCAGGCGAGCATCATCGCGACCTCGACCGGCCTGCCCGTCGCACGAGACGCCAACTCGGCCAGGAATTCGGTGTGTCCGGGATGGCGGAACCCGGCGTCCTGAAGCGTTTTCTTCTGAATGGGATTGGTCACCACACCGGCGATGTCGCCCGCCAAGGCAAAGCCCGCCGCCCGTTCGATGGCTTCCAGCGTGGCAGGGGCATTGACGGGATCGGGGCGTCCGGGCGTCGCCGGTGCCCGCAGTTCGACGGGAAGTACCGGCAGTGCCGTCGAGAAGCGTTGCCCGGCTTCGGCTGGCCGGGAGATCTCGCAAACAGGCACCTCGAGACCCAGATCGCCGGCGAGGCTTGCAAGCCGCGCTGCGTCGTCGAGGACAAAGAACGGCCGGTCCGCGTGCCTTTTCGCCAACCACGCCTTGAGACTGAGTTCGCCGCCGATCCCGGCCGGCTCGCCCATCGTGACGGCGAGCGGCGGCAGTAGGGTCATGGCTTGGACTTGACGTCGACTGTCGCCACCCGCCGCAGGTCGCGCAGATAGCGGCGAGCCGCGGCTTCCATCTTCTGGATGAGGATCTGCTGCGAGATGGCATCGCGGGTCGGCAAGCCGTCGCCGCCCGTCCGGCTGCACAGCGAGACGACCTGCAGACCCTCGGCGACCCGGAATGGTCCGGCGGTACCACCGGCCTGCAGTTTGGGAATTTCTTCGTACATCTGGCGGTTGGCGGCGAGATCGCCCGCACGTACGCCCTGCAAATCGCCCGAGGTGGCGCCCTTGAGCTGCCGCGCCTGGGCATGCAGGTCGCTGCATTGCTTGACTGCCGACATCGCCTTCTGCGCTTCGCCCGACGCCCTGTTGGTTTCCTCCGGTGAGGCGTTCACGGGCAGCGAAAGGGTCATCTGGACGAGGTTCAGCCGGATGTCGTCGTTTCGCGTCGATGCGAACTGCCGGCGTTCGACGACGTAGAGAATATGCCAGCCGGCGCCGCTACGGATGGGCTCGGAATACTGCCGAGGCTGGAGCTTCTCGATGGCAGTGTCGAGCGCAGGATCGAGCGAACCGGGCAGAACCCAGCCCAGATCGCCGCCGGTCTGGGCCGAAGCTCCTTGCGAGAACTGCTGGGCAATGGCTGCGAAGGGCGCGCCGCGCTTTAGCTGATCGAGGATCCGCTCGGTGGTGCGCTTGGCCTCGTCGACACCTTCCGCCCTGTCGACGGGCACGAAAATCTCCGCCACGCGGGACTCGGTCTTGCCGACATTGGACCGCATGCGGCTCAAGGCATCGTCGATCTCGACTTCGGAGACATCGACTTGTGGGCGCACCTTGCGGCGCACGATCTTGTTCCAGGCTATCTGTGCCTCGAACTGCTGGGCGGCGATGTCATAGGGGACGCCGATACTCTGCAGGAAGAGCTTGAACTGGCCGGGGCTCAGGCCGGCCCCGCGCTCGATTTCGCTCAGGCGCTGCTGGACCTCGGCCTCGCTGGCACCCAGACCAAGGCGCTTGGCATTCTGGATTTGCAACCTCTCGTCGATCATCTGGCGAAGGACCTGGGCCGCCATGCGCTGCCTGAGGTCAGGGCTGTCCGTCAGGCCGATGGTCTTGATCGCGAACTGGATGCGCTGGGAGAGGTCGAAGTCGGTGATGGCGTCGTCATTGACTCGCGCCACCACGCGCGAGCCCTGAGCGGACGCGAGGGCGGGAGAAAGGGCCAGGAGGATTGCGAAGAAGGCGCGGAGGAACAACGCGGACATTTGACCGGTGAGGTGACGGGAGGGACACACAGTATATTCCGTCGCAACAATGCTGCAACGGATGCAGTGCGAGATATCCCGGGACTATGGCAACTTGCGGGCATGCTTGACGCTCGCCGGTGGGTGCGTTAGCCGATCACCGCATTCCGAGGGCTTAGACTTTCCGCATGACCGCCGCTCGCCGTCCGATTAGCGTCGCCAGCGCGTGGGCATGGATTTGCTCGGGCGCGGGCTATCACCTGGACAATTTTGGCCGCTGGCTGATCGTGCGAGCGCCGAAGCTGGGCGCGGCATATGCCGCCTGGTGGGCGCCCGGGGCGCCAAAGCTCGGTCCATGGCCGGGCTGGGGCTTTGCCGACGAATACTATATCGAGCGCCGGTGGCCGGCCTGCCGGCGTGGAGCCCTATGGGAGGCCGCCCGCGACAACAATCTCGTCGTCCCGCTGACCGTGCCGTGGCTCGGCGACACATCGGTCGTCGTGACGCTCGGCAATGACAATAGCCTCTGCCTCTATGTCTGCGGCTCCTTCGAACCCAACGAGTTCGCCTTCCTCGACCGCGTGCTGAAGCCGGGCATGGTCTTCGTCGATGTCGGCGCCAACGACGGCTACTACACGTTGTTTGCCGCACGGCGGGTTGGCGCGGATGGTCGCGTGGGGGCGGTCGAGCCGAGTTCGCGCGAGCGCGCGCACCTCGCGCGCAACCTCGCGCGGAACGGCATCGGCAACGTGGAGATCGTGCCGGCCGCCCTCGGGGCGGCGGCGGGTCACGCCGACCTCCATCTCGCGCACGGTGCGCACACCGGCCACAACACGCTGGGCAGCTTCGCCCACGACGATGTGGTGCCCGACAGCCTGGAGAGGGTCACTCTCGATACGCTGGACGCGGTCGTGGCGAGACTGGGGTTGCCGCGCGTGGACGTGGTGAAGATCGATGTCGAGGGGGCCGAGGCCGGCGTCATCGCCGGTGCACGGACGGTGCTGACCACGATACGGCCGGTGTTGATGATGGAGCTGAACGATAGTGCGCTTCGTGCCCAGGGAAGCAGCGAGGCCTCTCTGCTGGCCACGCTCCAACGTGAGTTGGGGTACGAGATCCTGGTGTTCTCGGCAAAGTCGGGCCTGGCCGAGCGGCATGTCGACGGGGGCGCTCTTTCGGCAAACGTCATTGCGATGCCGCGCGAACGAGCCGGTAGCGTGGCAGAGCCGCGCTAGGGGGCTTCGAACAGGCGGGATCGAAGATTTTGCCGCCGGCCCGTTTTGCCGTACTGCTTGTGCGGCTGACGGACTTGACCGATATCCTTTTTTCGCGACCTGAGGTCGGGGCACGATCCGGCCGATCGCGGAAGCTGGGGACACGAATGATGGGTTCGGAACGAAAAGAAGGCCCGGGGCGCATTGGGTCGGAGTTGTCCTATAGGACGGCCGAAGCGCTGGACTGGGATGCCGGCCTCAAGAAGGCTCACCTGGCGCTGCTCGACGAGTTCGGCATCCGATGGAATCGCGAATCCCTTCTGACGGCGCGCCGAGGCACCATCTCCAGGGTTCTCTTCCTCGATCGACTCTATCGCGAGGTTGCCAAGGTCCCGGGTGTGATCTGCGAGTTTGGCGTTCAATGGGGCGCTACGCTGGCGACCCTGATAAACCTGCGGTCGATCTACGAACCCTACAATCATGCAAGAATGATCTTCGGCTTCGATACCTTTGAAGGTTTCACGAAGCTCGACGCCAATGACGGCCCGCTTGCCAAGCCGGGCGACTATTCAGTTCCCGGCGGCTACCTGAAGACTCTCGAGGATATCCTCGCGCTGCAGGAGGCGGCGGCTGCCGGCAGTGCGAGAACGAGACGGCAATTCAAGCTTTATCCGGGCGATGCCTCCGTGAGCGTGAAGACTTGGAGCGCGGAGAATCCCCATGCCATCGTCGCCCTGGCGATGTTCGACATGGACGTCTATCGGCCGACAAAGGACGTTCTCGAGCACATTCTGCCGCGCCTGACAAAGGGCTCCGTCCTCTACTTCGATGAACTCAATTGCCCCGAATTTCCCGGCGAGACCATCGCACTCATGGAAACGCTTGGACTCGCGCGGCTACGGCTGCAGCAGGATCCGCATCAGCCCTATGCTGCGTGGGCGGTCTACGAAGGCTAGACAGACGTCGGGCACCGGTGCCGCGATCGCTGACGGCTAGAGTCCACTGTCCCGTTGCGAAAGGATCGGATGGGCGACGGGCCACCAGATCTTGAGCGTGGGATCATTCCACAGAATGGTGAACTGGCCGGCGCGGTCGTAGTCCGTTGTCTGCTTGTAGTGGAAGATCGCACGTTCGCTTATGACGATGTGGCCATTGCCGAACTTCGGCGGGATCAGGACTTGCAGGTGATTTGCATCGGACAGCGTGAACGAGGTCCATTTGCGATATTGGGGTGATCCGGGGTCGTTGTTCACCACCACCAGATAGAAGCTACCTTGCAGGCAGGTGACCAGCTTCCAGGTCTTGGAATCGCCGTGGATTCCTCGCAGGACATTTCTGTACGACACCGAAATATCATCTTGGATGAACTCGATCGGAATGCCGGCGTTGAAATAGGCGTTTCGATTGTAGGTTTCCACGTACTGGCCGCGAAAATCCTCGAAGATGGTCGGCGGCTTTATCAGCAGAACTGAGTCGAGGGCGGTCGGGAGCACTTCCATCGTATTCATTCCTTCGCCATTCCTGCCAGTACCCGACGGCGGATTTCGTCGATCGGATCGCGCAACAGATCGATGCCCAGTCTTGCCGAGACCAATCCGAAGATCGACATGATCGCAGTCTGCTCGACCCCGTCGCGAAGCACCATCTGACGGAAGGTATCCCGGGGCATGACGACTGTCGTGATCCCGCTTTCCGGGCGGACGTTGGCGACCGGTTCGGCATCCAGCCCGAGGAAAATGTACTCCGTCTGCGTGCAGCGATTGAGGTAGAGCCGTCCCGATCCCAGGGGGAGCAGGATGGCGCAACGATATCCGGTTTCTTCCAGGACCTCCCGTGGCGCCGCCTCGGCCGGCGCTTCGCCGCCGTCTATGGAGCCTGCCGGGATTTCCAGCGTCTCCTTTTCCAGGCTCGGGCGGAACTGGCGGATCAGGACCATCTCGCCCTTGGGCGTCAAGGGCAGGCAGATTATTCCGTCGGGTCCCGTCATGCGGTAGTACGGCGCCTCACCGGCGCTCGCCGTCACGCTTTCCTCGATCTGAAACCAGGGAGTCGAAAAAGCGACGCGAAAGCTCGGCGGTCTTTGCATCTGCCTAGTCATCTTTTTTGTAGATGATCGTCGAGCCCGAGAAGTCGACCTGGATCGGAACGTTGATCAGATGCGAAAGTGCCTGGCGCACGTCCGATTGGCGTTCCGGCGGCACAACGAAAACCATGAATCCGGTTCCGCCGGCGCCCAGCAACTTGCCACCGAGCGCGCCGGCGCGGCGCGCCGTCTCGTAGGCCTGATCGATGGCCGTGGTGCTGATGCCGCTGGTCAGCTGCCGCTTCAGCGTCCAGCTTTCGTGGAGGAGATGCCCGAAAGCGTCGAAGTCGCCGCCGCGCAGCAGACCGAGGGCCTCCGGGACCATGGCCTGCATACGCTTGAGATGGGAGGTGTTCGCGTCGAGGTTCTCAACGAGCTTCTTGGCGAAATCGGAAGAGAGCCGGCTGCTGCCCGTATAGAAAAGCATCAGGCGGCGCTCGAACTCGCCGCGGCGCGCGTCGTCGAGGGCCACCGGGGCGACGGCAAACGACCCATCGCGGTCGAAATCGATCACATTCAGGCCGCCGAAGGCGCTGGCGACCTGGTCCTGGCATCCGACCTTTTCCTGAAGTTTGTTTTGTTCCAGGTCGATTGCGGCCAGCGCCAGCTCGCGCGCGGCCGTTGTCTTGCCGCGCATCGCGCGCAGCACGTTGATCAGCCCGACCGCAAACGCCGAACTCGATCCAATCCCCGATCTGGCCGGCAAGTCGCCCTGATGATGCAGTTCGACTCCCTCGATATCGTCGAAGCCCTCGGAGCCCAGCCCGGCGCGCACTGCCGGATGGAGGATTTCCGAGATTGAGCCGACCGTCTCGATGTGAGACCAGACAATGCGATGCCTGATGCCGAAGAAGGGCGGCAGGTGACGGCCGCTGACATAGCAGTACTTGTTCACTGCCATGGACAGGACGGAGCCGCCATGCCGCTGGAACCAGGAGGGATAATCTGTTCCGCCGCCGAAGAATGAAACGCGATAGGGCGTGCGGGAGATAGCCATGTGCATCTGAAGGAGTGGACCTTTCTCTGCGCGACTGTGCCTGCCCCTCTTAACGGGTCAGAAAGCGGTCGCCTTCCATCGCCATGCGGCTCCGCCAATAGTCAAGCAGGTCGAGCAGCGTCTTCTCGTAGGGAATCTCCGGCTTCCAGCCCGTGTGGGCTGTGAACTTCGCGGTATTCGGGACCTGAAGGTCGGCGTCGATCGGGCGCAAGCGATCTGGATCCACCTCGATGCGGATGTCCTTCTTGCGCGGCGAAAAGGAAATCAGCGTGTCGAGGACCTGCTTGATCGTGCAGGTATGGGTGCCGCCGATGTTGTAGTAGGCGCCGGCGGTCGGTCGGACGGTCACAAGCATGAAGTAGGCACGTACCGCGTCGCGCACGTCGGCGATCGTCCGCAGGGAGTTGAGATTGCCGACCTTCACGACAGGCTCGATATAGCCGCACTCGATCATCGCGATCTGCTTGGCGAACGTCGATTCGGCGAATACGTCGCCTCGCCGCGGGCCGGTGTGGGTGAACATACGGGTGGTCATCACCGTCATGTCGTACGCTTCGGCGTAGAAGCGCCCGACCAGGTCGGTTCCGACTTTCGAGATGGCATAGGGCGAGGCTGGATGAAACGAGCATTCCTCGTCGATCGGCAGCTTCTCCTTGGGCACGCGCCCGAAGACCTCCGACGATGCGCAGACGTGGATGATCGCCTTGGGGGCGTGCTGCTTCAGCCCATCCAGTACGCGCACCGTGCCCTGAATGTTCGTGTCCATGGTGTCGAGTGGCGCATCGAAGCTCGTGCGCGGAAAGCTCTGTGCGGCGAGGTGGAAGACATAGTCCGGCTTGGCCCTCGCCACGACGGCTTGAATGGACAGCGTATCGCGCAAATCGCCGTAAAGCAGCGAAATCCGGTCTCCGGCGTTGATCCGGCCCGCAATGTTCGAAAGGTTGTCCAGCGGGCTGCGCCACCGGCACATCCCCGCGATCTCCCAATCGGTGTGTTCGAGCAGATATTCGGCCAGGTGGGACCCCACCATGCCTGTAATGCCCGTTATCAGTGCTCTTTTGGCTGCCATCGCTTACCCGGCGGTCCCCCTTCCGACGCCTCGACGAACCCTCGCCGAATCGGGGCGAAACTAGTTTAGGCGGGCGCCAATTGCTACCCCGGCAGTCAGGCCGGTTGGCTCGCCCCCGGCGGGTGCGGCTGGCTGCGATACCACTTCATGGTCCGGCGGAAGCCCTCCGCCAGATCGATCTTTGCCTCGAACCCCAGAAGCCGGCGGGCCGCCGAATTGTCCATCAGCCGTACCGGGATCGTGCTCGGCTTGGTGGGATCGTAGCGCACGTCGGCGCCGGAATATCCGTCGACCTCCAACAATGTCTGCAGGATCTGCCGGACCGAATGGCCTTTGCCTGAGCAGATGTTGATCTCGAGATGCTGCTGGTCGGTGGAGAACGCGGCGAGCAGGCCATCGATGAAATCGTCGATGTAGATGAGGTCGCGCACGTCGTTGCCGGTACCCCACACCTCGAGCGGGGCCAGCCGCTCGATGACCCTTCTCATCAGGGCGGCCGTTACGTGGCTCGTCGCGTAGTCGAACTTGTCGTGCGGCCCGTAGATATTGGAAGGCCGAACAACCACCGTCGACATCGGCTTGGCAATCTTGGTTGCGTAGGTTCGGCACAGCAGTTCCGCGTACCGCTTCATCCACGCCACGCTGTAGTAGGCGTCATAGGGTTCGCCGTCGAACATCTCGCCCTCGGAAACCGCCCGATCGCCCGTCGGCGGATAGGCCGCACCGCTGGAGATGAACAGCACGCGCTTGACGCCGGCCACGTACGCGGCTTCCAGCAGGAGCGTGTTGATCAGCACGTTCGGCGTTACTTGAGACAGCGGATTGGCGCGCATGACCGCGGCGCCTGCCGTCTGGGCGGCGGCAATGAAGACGTAGTCCATGCCGGCCACGGCGCGCGCGCAGTCTTCCGGGTGGCGCAAGTCCACTCTCATGATCTCCGCTCCCGGCAACTCCGTCTTGAGCGGCTTGTCGTGCAGCGTCACGCGGAGCTTGGCGCCCATTGCCAGAAGGCGCAGCGCCAGATTGGTTCCGAGGAAGCCGCCGCCGCCGGCGATGAGGACGGACCGGCCTGCAAGGTCGTGCATTCGAATGCTCCTAGCGGAAGAAGTTGACCTTCTTTTGGTGTTCGTCGTGATGGGCGAGATACCACTCCCAGGTCTCCCGGAGACCGGCCGTCAGCGTCGTGCTGGGATTGTATCCGATCAGCCTGCGGGCCTTGCTGATGTCCATCACCCGGCGCGGAAAGCCCGAGGACTTGCTGGTGTCGAATTCGAACTCGAAATCCACGACTTCGCGCAACGCTTCGACCAGCTGCCGAATGCTGACGCCGGTGCCGCTGCCGAGGTTGACGAAGCCATCGCCGGTCCCGTGATGGAGGGCCAGGATCACGCCGGTTGCCACATCCTTGGAATAGGCAATGTCGCGGACCGCAGAGCCGTCGCCCCAGATACGCAAAGGGCGCTCTCCGCCGCGCAGCCGGGCCATCAGCGACGGCACCACCATGGCGTTGGCCGGATCGAAATTGTCGCCGGGACCATAGACGTTGCACGGGCGCACGATGGCGAAGTTCGTAGCGCCGTACTCGATGCGATAAGCCTGGATCTGCATCTCGGCCATGCGCTTGGCCCAGCCCGGGAACATGTCCATCGGCGGCTGGTCGAAGGTGTCGTCTTGCTCGCGGAACACCTCGCCGGGGGCATAGGCGCCGATCGAACTGGTATAAACGACCTTGCCGACGCCGTTTACGCGACAGGCCTCGAGCACGTTGGTGTTCATCGCCATCAGCGGCACGAAGAAGCTGGCCGGCCGGCTCTTGGTCACCTCGACAGAGCCCTTGATGCCGGCAGCATGGACGACGAAGTCGGCCCCCTTCGTCTGGGCCTTGCAGAAGGCGATGTCGGCGAGGTCGCCATAGACGTGCGGCGCTCGGGGATCGGCCTGTAGCCGGTCCAGGGACAGCGTCGTCACGCGCGCGCCCATATCGCAGAGCTGCGTCACGATCTGGCGACCGATCATGCCGGTGCCGCCGGTGACGACGACGGAGCGGCCGCTGAACGAGGCGGCGATTTCCGGGGTGATCATTCGCGCGGTACCCTT
>Ga0082335_1004905_pt1 | contig 19331 bp, 31 predicted proteins | sample Subgrocontami58m_FD_72375 | JGI IMG/M metagenome (GOLD analysis project Ga0082335, IMG submission 72375) | Subsurface groundwater microbial communities from S. Glens Falls, New York, USA - GMW37 contaminated, 5.8 m (SPADES assembly) (version 2) ... | reverse complement strand
ACCCATGCCGCAAACACACGAACATGTGTTGCTTGCGCGGCAGGTGGAGGTGCCGTACATCGTCGTCTTCCTCAACAAAGTGGATATGATGGACGATCCCGAATTGCTGGAACTGGTAGAACTGGAACTGCGTGAACTGCTGACGAAGCAAGGCTTCCCCGGCGAGGATACGCCGATCATTCGCGGCTCGGGGTTGAAGGCGTTGGAAAGCAGCAGCACCGACCTCAACGCTCCCGAATACAAATGTATTTTGGAACTGATGGATACGGTGGACAAATACATTCCTGATCCCAAGCGCGAAATGGACAAACCGTTCATGATGTCGGTGGAAGATGTCTTTTCTATCAAAGGACGCGGCACGGTAGCCACAGGACGTATTGAGCGCGGCATTGTCAAAGTGGGTGAGCCGTTGGAGATCGTCGGGTTGTTGGATGAACCGTTGAATACGGTCTGCACCGGAGTGGAGATGTTCCACAAGTTATTGGATCAAGGGCAAGCGGGTGATAACGTGGGGTTACTCTTGCGCAGTATTGAGCGCGAGCAGATCGAACGCGGGATGGTGTTAGCCAAACCGGGGTCGATCACGCCGCACAAGAAATTCAAGAGTCAAGTATATGTGTTGAAGAAAGAAGAGGGTGGGCGGCACAAGGCGTTCTTCAACGGGTATCGCCCGCAGTTCTACATTCGGACGATGGATGTCACAGGCGCAATCACTCTTCCTGATGGGGTGGAGATGGTGATGCCGGGGGACAACATTGACATGACGGTGGAGTTGATTACGCGGGTGGCGTTAGAGAAGGGGTCGAAGTTCGCCATTCGTGAAGGCGGTCTCACCGTGGGTGCAGGCGTCATCGTGGAAATTATTGATTAGAGTTTAGCGATGCGATTGAAGAAGAGCAGTTCTTCAATCGCATCTGATTGAGAAGACTATATGGCAAAGCAGAAAATTCGCATCAGACTAAAAGCTTACGATCATCGAGTGCTGGATCAATCGGCGAAACGGATTGTCGAGACGGCGGAACGCACCGGCGCAAAAGTGTTGGGTCCGGTGCCGCTGCCCACGCGGCTCGAACGATTCACGGTTCGACGCAGTCCTTACATTGACAAGGATTCGCACGAGCATTTCGAAGTGCGGACGCACAAACGATTGATTGACGTGCTGGATCCGGATGCAACGACGATTGATACGCTGATGCGGTTAAATCTGCCCGCCGGTGTGGATATTGAGGTCACGATTTAGCCAAGACCCTTTGGGTTTTTAAAACCCGAAGGGTCTGTGAAGCAGTGCGGATGATGCAACCCGATGCCCGGGTGACAGTCCGATAGCGAAGGAGATTTTATGAAAGGGCTACTTGGTAAGAAGGTCGGCATGACCCAAATTTTTAACGAGAGCGGCGATGTGATTCCCGTGACGGTTCTCGAAGCGGGTCCATGCTATGTGACTCAAGTGCGAACACTTGAGAATGATGGTTACACTTCGGTGCAAATTGGTTTTGAGGAAGTCAAACCGGCGCGTCTGGCTGCCGGTGAGAAGGGACACCTCAAGCGTAACAATCTCCCGACACTGAAACACATCAAAGAGTTTCGCGTAAAGGGTGAACATAATTTAACCGAAGGTAGTAAGTTGATGGCGGACGTGTTCAAAGAGGGTGAGCATGTTGATGTTGTCGGGATCACCAAAGGGAAAGGTTTTCAAGGCGGCATCAAACGTCATCATTTTAGCCGCTCAAAGAAAACGCACGGTCAATCAGATCGCATGAGATCGCCGGGTTCTAACTCATCGGGTACCACGCCCGGTCGTGTGTATAAAGGTTCGCGCCGCCCGGGGCATATGGGGTCGGTTAAAGCCACGGTGCAGAACGTGAAAGTTGTGATGGTAGATGCCGAGCGCAATCTGATCGCGGTCAATGGCAGCGTGCCGGGTGGTAAGGGTTCGATTGTGGTGATCCAGGAGGCGCGGAAGCAATAATTACCAATTACTAATTACAGGTTTCGAGTAGGCAGTAATTAGTAAATAGTAATTGGTTGTAGCGAAACGTCTATGCAAATTGAAGTGAAAGACTTAACGGGTTCAAAAGTTGGCATGGTGGATTTACCGGCCGAGATCTTTGAAGCCCCAATCAATAAAGATTTGATGCACCAAGCGCTGCAGCGCCAGTTGGCAAATGCGCGGCTTGGCACTCACAACACGCGTAGTCGTGGTGATGTCGCCGGCGGCGGTCGGAAACCGTTCAAGCAAAAGGGAACAGGTCATGCGCGGCAAGGTTCTATTCGCGCTCCGCATTGGAAAGGCGGCGGCAAGGTTCACACGCCGCACTCCCGCGATTACACTCAAGCGATGCCGCGCCAAATGCGACGCGGCGCACTACGCTCTGCGCTTTCAGTGAAAGCCGGAGATAACCAGATTGTGGTCGTCAATGATTTTTTACTCACTGAAGCAAAGACTTCGGCAGTGGCGAAGGCGTTGAAAGCCTTGGGCGCAGAACGATCTGCTTTGGTGTTGTTGCCGGAGAAGAATGACGCTGTGGCGCGCTGCGTTGAAAATATGGATAAGGCAAAGACGTTGAATGCGCGTTATCTCAACGTGCGCGATCTGCTCGGCTACGATACGGTGGTCATGCCGCTCGCCGCGCTCGACGTGATCAAAACCTATCTGGGTCAGGAGGTGGCGTGATGAGTAATTTATATGAGATATTGCGCCGCCCGTTGATCACTGAAAAGTCGAATTATCAAATGAGCAAATTGATTCAGTACGCCTTTGAAGTGCGAAACGACGCCACCAAAACCCAAATCAAAGAAGCGGTTGAGACTCTGTTTGATGTGGATGTGGTGCGTGTGAATACGCTCAAAGTCGCGGCAAAGAGTTCACGCAATCTTCGCAACCGCCGTCCCAAGATTCGCTCGGCGGCTTACAAGAAAGCATTGATCACACTCGCCGAAGGACAAACCATTGATGTCTTTGAAGGGGTCAAGTAACTATGGCAGTCAAAGTATATAAACCCACTTCACCCGGTCGTCGCGGGATGACCAGCTATACGTTTGAGGAAATCACCAGCACCCAAAAGGTGCGGTCGCTGACCAAATCGCAACACAGACACGGTGGCCGCAACGCGCAAGGCCGCATCACCGTGCGTCATCGTGGCGGGGGTCATCGTCAAGATTATCGTCTCGTTGATTTCAAACGTGAGAAGCGCGACATCCCGGCGAAGGTCGCGGCGATTCAATATGATCCGAATCGTACAGCACGCATCGCGCTGTTGAATTACGCCGATGGTGAGCGTCGTTACATCATCGCCCCGGTTGATTTACGAGTCGGCGACACCCTTGTGACAAGCGCCACCGCAGAAATCCGCGCGGGCAACACGCTTCCCATTTCGGGGATTCCGGTTGGCACGTTGGTTCATAACATTGAACTGCAAGTAGGAAAAGGTGGACAGATCGCTCGCGCCGCCGGCACTGCCGCGCAGCTGCTCGCCAAAGAAGGCGAATACGCCCAAGTGCGTTTGCCCTCGGGTGAAGTGCGGCTCATACCGCAAAATTGTCTGGCGACGATTGGCGAAGTCGGCAACTTGGATCATTCTAATGTCAAGTTAGGCAAAGCCGGGCGCAAACGTCATCTGGGTATTCGCCCCACAGTGAGAGGCACGGCGATGTCTCCGCGAGACCATCCGCATGGTGGTGGTGAAGGTCGTCAACCTACCGGTATGCCGGGTCCGAAATCGCCTTGGGGCAAGCCCACGCGTGGTTACAAGACGCGTCACAATCAGCGCACCGACAAATTTATTGTCAAGCGTCGCGTCAAGAAACAACGCTAGTCAGGAGTTGGATAGATGTCGAGATCATTAAAGAAGGGCCCGTTTGTTCAGCCCAAACTTTTGAAAAAAGTCGAAGCCATGAATACCAAAGGCGAGAAGAAAGTTGTCCGCACTTGGTCACGCGCCAGTGTGATCTTCCCGCAAATGGTGGGTCACACGATTGCCGTGCATGATGGTCGTCGTCATGTTCCGATCTATGTCACCGAAAATATGGTGGGTCACCGCCTCGGCGAATTTGCGCCGACGCGCACCTTCAAGGGTCACGTCACTAAAGCGAAGCTGACCGAAGTGGCGGCGGCGACCCCGGCAGGAGAATAAAGCATGGCTACAGTTGCAGAAAGTCATCTGGTCAAAGCATCCGCCATTCGCGTGCCGGGTTCCGCCCACAAAAAGCGTTTGATCGCCAATATGGTGCGCGGCAAAAAAGCGAATGAGGCAATGGTCACGCTCAAATTCATGCCGCAAGCGGCGGCGAAAGATGTGGCAAAAGTGGTTGCCACGGCGATTGCCAACGCCGAGAACAATTTTGGTATGAATGGCGATGATCTGTTTATCAGATCAATTATGATCAACGATGCGCCCGCACTCAAGCGCCGCCGATTTGCTTCGCGGGGTCGCTCGGTGTTGCGCCTCAAACGTTATTCGCATATTCATGTCGTCGTAGCAGAGCAGGAAGGGAAGGTCGCTTAATGGGTCGCAAAGTTCATCCTATCGGTTTCCGACTCAAGATCAACAAAGATTGGGAAAGTCGCTGGTTCGCCGAAGGCGCCAAGTATGCAAAGCAACTTCACGAAGACTTCACCATTCGCAGCATGATCTACAACATGAAAGGGAACGACAAAGCGTCAATTGCCAGAATTGACATCGAGCGTTTCCCGAACCAAGTTCACGTCACCATTCACACTGCCAAACCCGGCATTGTGATCGGGCGCAAGGGCGCGCAGGTTAAAGTGCTCCGCACCGATCTTGAAGCGTTGTGCGGCACCAAAGTGAAAGTGGACGTGAATGAGATCACCGCGCCCGATCTCGACGCGCATTTGGTGGCGAACAACATCTCGGGGCAGTTAGAACGACGCATCAGCCACAGCCGCGCCATGAAGCGGGCGATCTCGCAAGCGATGAAGGGCGGGGCGAAGGGTATTAAGATTCTTTGCGCCGGTCGTTTGGGTGGCAGTGAAATGGCGCGGCGTGAGTGGCAGCGCGAAGGTCGCGTGCCTTTGCAAACATTGCGCGCCGATATGGATTTTGCCAAGTCTGAAGCGTTGACTACTTTTGGGCGCATTGGCGTGAAAGTTTGGATTTATAAAGGCGAAGTGTTGAAAGAAGAGACGCCTGAAGTGACGGACGTGTACGTCAGTGAATAAAACGGAATACGTATTACGTATTGCGTAGAGTTGAATGAGGGTAGTGTTATGTTGATGCCAAAACGTGTTAAATATCGCAAGCAAATGCGCGGGCGCATGACCGGCACCGAAACTCGCGGCGCGGCGATTCACTTCGGTGAATATGCGCTGCAAGCGTTGGAGCCCGGTTGGATGACTCAACGCCAGATCGAGGCCGCTCGCCGCGCGTTGGTGCGTTATATGAAACGAAAAGGGAAAGTGTGGATTCGCGTCTATCCCGATAAACCGGTGACGCAGCGTGCTGCCGAAACCCGCATGGGTAAAGGCAAGGGCGCGGTGGATCATTGGGTCGCCGTCATCCGCCCCGGACGTGTGATTTTCGAAATCGCCGGTTTGGATGAAGTGACGGCGAAAGAAGCGATGCGTCTCGCCTCGCATAAGTTGGCGTTGAAGACCAAGATCATCACGCGCCGCGATCTGATTCATGCGCCTGGAACAGCGGAGGCACTATCATGAAACCGGTTGACATTCGCAATTTGCAAACCGCTGAAGTTGAACAAAAACTCGACGACTCTCGGGAAGAGCTATTCAAACTGCGCTTTCAGTTCACGACCGGTCAATTGACCGACACCTCGCGCTTGACGGCTATGAAGCGCGACATTGCTCGCTATCAAACTATTTTGCGCGAGCGGCATTTGGCGGCAGAGCTGTCGGCGAATCAAGAGGAGAAGTAAGCTTATGAACAATCGTCGCCGACTGGTTGGCAAAGTGACTAGCAATAAGATGAAGAAAACTGTCGTGGTGGAGATCGCCAGCACCAAGCGTCACCCGTTGTATGGCAAGGTGGTGCGAAGCACGAAACGATTCAAAGCGCACGACGAGAACAACGAGTGCGTTGTGGGTGATGTGGTTGAGATCGTCGAGTCGCAACCGATAAGCAAAGAGAAGCGCTGGGTTGTCGAGCGGATCGTCACCAAGAATACCGGCGCGGAAATGGTCGAGGCTTAGGACATGGTTCAACAGGAATCTCGTCTGGTCGTCGCCGACAACAGCGGCGCGCGCGAATTGCTCGTCATCCGCGTTTTGGGCGGTTCGACGCGCAGGTTTGGTCATGTGGGCGATGTGGTGGTGGCAACCGTGAAAGACGCCGCGCCGCAGGGCTCGGTGAAGAAGAGTGAAGTGGTCAAAGCGGTGATCGTGCGCGTGGCGAAGGAATATCGCCGCGCCGACGGTTCTTATATTCGCTTTGACGACAATGCGGCAGTGATCTTGGACGCCGAGAGTGAAAATCCCCGAGGCACTCGCATCTTTGGGCCGGTGGCGCGCGAGTTGCGCGAAAAAGGTTTTATGAAGATCGTCTCGCTGGCGCCGGAGGTATTGTAATGAAAATTAAGATCAAAAAAGGCGACACGATTGAAGTGATCGCCGGCAACGAGATGGGCAAGCGCGGGCAAGTCATTCGCGTCATTCGCGCTGAAGACCCGAACAATGTGCGGGTGGTGGTGCAAGGTCTAAACATCCGCAAGAAGCACCAAAAGCAAGCGAAGACCGGCGGGCGGCAGAACTTATCGCCCGGCATTATTCAATTTGAAGCTCCGCTCCACATTTCGAATGTGGCGCTGGTAGACCCGAAAGAAGATAAACCGACTCGCATCAGTGTCAAGCGTGAGAGCGGCAAGGCGATGCGCGTCGCGCGCAAAAGCGGCGAAGCGATTGATCGCTAACGCTCCGTGGAGGTCGAGGAATTATCATGCCTAGTTTGAAAGATAAGTACAAGAACGAAGTGATCCCGACATTGAAGAATGAATTTTCATTCCGCAATGTGATGGAAGTGCCGCGTGTTTCCAAAGTGGTGGTGAACATCGGCATGGGTGAAGCGTTGGATAACGCCAAAGCGCTTGATGCAGCGGTGAATGATCTGCAATTGGTTACCGGACAAAAAGCGATGGTGACGAAAGCGAAGAAAGACATCTCCAACTTTAAATTGCGCGCAGGCAAACCGATTGGGGTCAAGGTGACTCTGCGCGGCGAGCGTATGTGGAGCTTTTTAGATCGCTTGATGAATGTGGCACTGCCCCGTGTGCGCGATTTCCGCGGCATCCCGTCTAAAGGCTTTGATGGGCGCGGCAATTACACGCTGGGTCTGCACGAGCAGTTAGTGTTCCCGGAGATCGAGTACGACAAAATTGACAAATTGCGCGGGATGGAGATCACGGTAGTGACCACCGCGCGAAACGATGAACATGGACGACGCTTGTTGGCGTTGTTGGGAATGCCCTTCCAACAGAGAGGGAAGATTTAACGCATGGCAAAGAAATCAATCATCAACCGCGAGGCAGTCCGCAAATATAAAGTGCGCGTGCGCAACCGCTGTAAGCTCTGTGGTCGCCCGCGTGGTTACATGCGCAAGTTCGCGTTGTGCCGTATTTGTTTCCGTGAGCGGGCGTTACAGGGATTGCTCCCTGGCGTCGTCAAATCGTCGTGGTAGGAGTGAAGTGAACTATGAGTATAAATGTGACTGACCCCATCGCCGATATGTTGACGCGCCTGCGCAATGCTGTGTTGGCAGGTCACGCGACAACCCCGGTGCCGCATTCGAAACTGAAAGTGTCCATCGCCCAGATTCTCAAGGACGAAGGGTATATTGACGACTTTGAAGTGTCGGAGGGTGACGAGAAAATAAAGAATGTGATCCGCATTAAGTTAAAGTATGTTGGCATGCGCCGCGAGAAGAAGGCGGTCTTGGGCGGTTTGATACGCGTGAGCCGACCGGGTCGCCGCGTGTATGTGAACAAAGCCGATATTCCGTGGGTGCTTTCAGGTATGGGCATCGCTATTCTCTCCACGCCGAAGGGCGTGATGACCGGGCAACGCGCTCGCTCGCTGGGTGTGGGCGGCGAAGTGTTATGCCATATTTGGTAAGCCCTTGCAGGAGGACGTAACGTGTCTCGAATTGGTCGCAAAGCGGTCACACTGCCGAAAGGCGTGAGTGTGACCATTAAAAATAACGAAGTAAAAGTCAAAGGTCCCAAGGGCGAGCTGACTCGCACCTTCCGTGATGAAGTGAAGGTGAAAGAGGACAAAGGCATCCTGCATGTAGAACGCAGTGGTGACTCGCGACAAGTTCGCGCCTTGCACGGATTGACACGCGCCTTGCTGAACAACATGGTGTTGGGGGTGAGTGATGGATTCAGCAAAGTGCTGCAGGTGGAGGGTGTCGGCTACCGCGCGGAGTTGAAAGGTAAAGATTTGGTGATGGCGTTGGGCTTTTCACATCCTGTGGTAGTGACGCCGCCAGCCGGTGTCAGCTTCGCTGTGGATGAAAAAACTCGTCTGATCACCGTTTCTGGACCGGATAAAGAGCAAGTGGGTCAAGTGGCGGCGGAAGTTCGCGCTTGGCGTCCGCCCGAGCCTTATAAAGGCAAAGGGTTGCGCTATCAGGGTGAGGTGGTTCGCCTCAAACCCGGTAAAGCAGGAAAGGCGGCATAGTCTATGGCAAATATCAGTCGTGAAGGACGACGACGACTTCGACAGAAGCGTGTGCGCGGTCGCGTGAGTGGCACTACGGATCGTCCTCGATTAAATGTGTTTCGCAGTTTGTCGAATATCTACGCGCAGGTGATTGACGACGCGACAGGTCGTACGCTGGCACAAGCATCTACCGTTGATAAGGATTTGCAAGCGCAAGTGGATGGCAAAAAGAAAGCGGAGCAAGCGCAGATCGTCGGTAAGACCGTTGCCGAGCGCGCGCTGGCAAAGGGCGTGAAGCTGGTGGTGTTTGATCGCGCGGGTTATTACTATCACGGTCGCATCAAAGCGTTGGCAGAAGCGGCGCGTAGTGCGGGCTTGAACTTTTAGGAGTGACGGATGGCAGGCAAACAACGAAGGCCTAAAGCAGCTGAACAAGTAGTAGCGCGAGATGAAGATCGCGAAGAGCTCGACGAGCGCGTGGTGGATATAGCCCGCGTGGCGAAAGTGATCAAAGGCGGTCGCCGCTTCGCTTTCCGCACGGTGGTCGTCGTCGGCGACAACAAGGGCCGAGTCGGCGTCGGTGTGGGCAAGAGCCGCGCCGTGCCGGATGCGATCCGCAAAGGCACCGAGCGTGCTCGCCGCAACATGAAATCTGTTTTCCTCTCCGGCACGACTATTCCGCATGAGATGGTGGCGGAACACGGTGGCGCCGAAGTGTTTTTGAAACCCGCTTCCCCCGGCACGGGCGTTATCGCCGGTGGCGGTATGCGCGCGGTGTTAGAAGCGGTGGGCGTGCATGACATCCTCACCAAATCGTTGGGCAGCAACAATGTGTTGAATGTGGTGTATGCCACAGTGAAGGGGCTGTCCAAGATGAAGAATGCCGAGCAAGAAGCGAAAGCGCGCGGCAAGGCGTTGGCTGATGTTCAGCCATTCTGGAGTCGAAAGAAAAATGGTTAACCAAAAGAAAGTTCGTGTGACACTCGTTCGCAGTATGCTCGGTTATCCCGAGCATCAGCGCAAGACCGTGCGCGCTTTGGGTCTGAAGAAGATGCATCAAACTGTTGAAGTATCTGATACGGTTGCGGTGCGCGGCATGGTGGCGAAAGTTTCACATTTGTTAAAGATGGAAGAGGTCAAAGAATGAAACTACATGATCTCCAACCGAACCCCGGCGCGAAGCATCGAAAGAAGCGCGTGGGTCGCGGTATCTCTGCTGGTCAAGGCAAGACGGCTGGACGCGGCACCAAAGGTCAAGGCGCGCGACAAGGCGGCGGACCTTCACAATACTTTGAAGGCGGTAACTTGCCGAGTGTGCGCAAGCTGCCGTTCAAGCGCGGTTTCACCAACATCCGCAAGATTCATTACGTCGAAGTAAATCTTGCCCGTCTCGAAAATCTTTTTGAGAAAAACGCCGAAGTGTCTCCCGAGTCGTTGGCGCTGGTGGGCGTGATGAAGGACACCAAAAAGCCCGTGGTGGTTTTAGGGCAGGGCACGTTGACGAAACCTCTCACGGTGAAAGTGCATCGTGTGTCGGAGACGGCAAAAGCGGCGATTGAAAAAGTTGGCGGCACAGTAGAGTTAATGCCGTGGGCTAAGTAAAAGGAAATTATGAAACGATCTGCGTGGCGCTATCTTTGGTCGGCAGTAGAAATCCGTAACCGGTTGTTGATCACATTTGCCTTACTGGTGATCTACCGTTTAGCGGCGCACGTGCCGGTGCCGGGCGTGGATCGAGCCGCCGTGCAATCCATTTTGAATCAAGGCGGTGGCGCGGGCAATTTGCTTAACTTATTAGACTTGCTCTCCGGCGGCACGGTGGGGAACTTCTCGGTCTTGGCGATGGGCGTTTATCCCTACATCACCGCCCAGATCATTTTGCAATTGCTGGTCCCGGTCATCCCGGCGCTGCAACGTCGCATGGAAGACGATCCGAAAGCGGCAAAAGAATTTCAGGAACGCTGGACATATTATCTGGCGATCCCGATGGCGGCGCTCTCGGCGATTGGACAGATTCGCATTTTCAACAGCGTGGCGCCGGTGCTGCCGCGTTTCGGTCTTGAACCTGAAAATATCTTGCCGACGATGACGACGATTATCAGCATGGCGGCTGGCACCATGTTCGCCATCTGGCTCGGCGAGTTGATCTCCGAATACGGCATCCGCAATCAAGGTCTGTCGTTGATTATTTTTAGCGGCATTGTGGCGCGTCTGCCGTCGAACGTTCGTGATTTGTGGTTAGAACCTGAGATCGGCCGCCGCGCGACATTGATCATTGCCTTTGTGCTGTTGTTAGTGATCACTGTTTTTGCGATTGTGATAGTGACACAGGGGCGGCGCAATGTGCCGGTGATGTATCCCGGACGCCGCATGGGGTATCGTCAATCTATGCCGGTCAAAGGCACGCTGCCGTTGTTAGTGAATATGTCGGGCATGATCCCGATCATCTTCGCCCAATCTATTTTGACCTTTCCAGCGATCATCGCTCAGTTCTTTGTCGCCTCACAAACCGAGTGGGTGAGGACTTTTGCGGCGGGGACGATCAACCTATTTAGCAACAGTCGTGATAATGGTTATATCATTATCTACTTTTTGATGGTGGTTGGGTTCTCGTTCTTTTACACCGATGTGATTTTTCAACAACAAAACTATGGCGAGAATTTAAAGAAATCCGGCGCGCAAGTGCCGGGCGTGACCAAAGGCGCGCCGACGCAAAAATATCTTGAGCGGGTCTTGCGGCGGATCACCTTGCCCGGCGCGTTGTTCTTGGGCGTGGTGGCGGTATTACCGTTTGTGGCGGGCAATATATTTAGCGCGAACGCCTTCACTGTTCTCGGATCAGGTTTATTGATCGTGGTGGGCGTGGTCAAGGATACGTTCTTCGGTCTTGAGACCGAATTGAAGTTGCGTGGTTACGACGATGCGTTGTTAGTTCGATAGTGAAGTTGGCGGAGGTCGCTATGCCAATGTATCTGGTGTTGATCGGCCCGCCCGGCGCGGGCAAGGGGACGCAAGCAAAAGTTTTGAGTGAGCAGAAAAATCTGGCTCACGTGTCATCGGGCGATCTGTTTCGCGATAACATCAAACGACAGACCGAGTTGGGTAAACAGGTTGAAGCGATTCTTAAACGCGGCGACTTGGTGCCGGATGATGTAACGATTGCCATGGTGCGAGATCGACTCCAACAACCCGATTGCGCGGCGGGGGCAGTACTCGACGGGTTCCCGCGAACCCCGGCGCAAGCCGCCGCCTTGAATAAAATGCTGGGCGAGTTTGGCGGCAAGGTCAACCTTGTCCCTTACATCAACGTCAGCGAAAAATCGCTGATCGAGCGATTGACCGGACGCTGGACGTGTAAATCGTGCGGCACGGTCTTTCATGAAAAGTTCAATCCACCGAAGGCACAAGGCAAGTGCGATAAGTGCGGCGGTGAGTTGGCGCAGCGACCGGACGATCAAGAAGAGACGGTGAAGAATCGGATCAGCAAGTATTTGAGCGAGACCGCGCCGCTCATTGAGTATTACCAGAAGGCAGGGGTGATGGCTGAGTTGGATGGTGAGAAGAAGATTGACGATGTGACGGTGCAACTTCTGGCAGCCGTGGCAAAAATTAGGTAGAGACGACCCGCCGGGTCGTCTGTACGACGATCCGATGGATCGTCTTGGTCGCACATGATTGTCATCAAAACAAAAAACGAATTGGCATTGATGCGCGAAGCCGGGCGCATCGTGGCAGTATTGTTGGTAGAACTGAAAGAGCAAATTAAACCCGGCGTCACCACTGCGCAGTTGGATCGCACGGCGGAGAAAGTTTTGAAACAGCATAACGCGGCCTCGCCCTTTTACAACTACCCGAACCATAATAAGAGCCATCGTCCTTTTCCCGGACACATCTGCACCTCGGTCAACGACGAGTTGGTGCATGGTATCCCGAGCAATAAACGAGTCTTGAAAGCGGGCGACATCATCAAGATTGATTGCGGCGCAGTTTACAAAGGAATGATCGGTGACAGCGCGTGGACATTCGCCGTCGGCAAGATCAACGACGACGCGCGTAAACTTTTAGAAGTCACTGAAGGCGCATTGTACGCCTCGATTGCCGCCGCTAAAGCCGGCAACCGTAGTGGTGATATGTCAAATGCGCTTCAACATTATGTTGAGGAACGCGGTTTCAATGTAGTGCGTGAGTACACCAGCCATGGCGTGGGGCGTTATCTGCACGAAGACCCATCCGTGCCGAACTTTGGTGAGGCAGGAAAAGGGGCGAAGCTCAAAGCAGGCATGACCATTGCCGTTGAGCCGATGGTGTTAGCGGGCAGTTATAAAACAAAAGAGATAGGGGATCAGTGGACGGTGGTTGCCAAAGACGGCAAACTGACCGCGCACTTCGAACACACGATAGCGATTACAGAAGGGGAAGCAGAGATTTTGACGAAACTCTAGTCTAATCTTTTATCATTAATCTTTGATCATTGGAGATTGATGATTAAAGATTAAAGATTGCAATGGTATAATCTCGCGGCTTCCTTATAAGGTGTAGGAGATTGAATCATGAAAGTTAAACCATCTATTCGAAAGCGTTGCCCCAAATGCCAAATAGTTCGGCGCAAAGGCAAAGTATATGTAATATGCGAAAACCCCAAGCACAAACAGCGACAGGGATAATTTCCTTTAGATCCGTGAGTTCCTTTGTTTGCTGAAGGAAATAAGGGAGATAAGGGAAATAAAGGAACTTGATGACAGTAGGAGTTAGAAAAAATGCGTATTGAAGGTATTGATTTACCACGCGATAAGCGCGTCGAAATTTCATTGCGGTATTTGTTCGGGATCGGTCCGAAGTTGTCGAACGACATATTGGCGGCGACCAAGATCAACCCCGGTACCCGTGTCAAGGATTTGACCGAAGCCGAACAGACTTCGATCCGCGATTACATTGGATCGCATTTTACAGTCGAGGGCGATCTGCGCCGCGAAGTGCAGTTGAACATCAAGCGGCTGATCGAGATCGGTTCGTATCGCGGAATGCGCCATCGCCGCAATTTGCCGGTGCGTGGTCAACGCACGCGCACCAACTCGCGCACACGCAAAGGCACCAAGAAGACGGTGGCCGGTCGTGGTCGCAAGCGCGGCGCGAAGAAGAAGTAATTAGTAAGTAGAGGAGCATTAAATGGGTCGAACCGCTAAAGGTGCTCGGCGCACCACACAAAAGAAAGTCAAGAAGAGTGTTGCTTACGGACAAGCGCATATCCATGCCACGTTCAACAACACCATTGTCACGGTGACGGATCAACAAGGCAATGCCGTGACGTGGGGCAGTGCTGGCACGGCGCAGTTTAAAGGCTCGCGCAAAAGCACGCCCTACGCCGCGCGCATGGCGGCGCAACAAGCCGTGAAGAACGCAATGGATATGGGTATGCAAGAGATTGATGTCTACGTGAAGGGTCCCGGACCCGGACGCGAAGCGGCGATCCGCGCTATTCAAGGCATGGGGATTCGCGTGCGATCTATTCATGACATCACGCCGGTTCCCCACAATGGTTGTCGTCCGCCGAAACGACGCCGCGTGTAAGTTGAGGAAAGAAATTTATGTCGAAATATATTGGACCTGTTTGTAGATTGTGCCGCCGCGAAGGCGAAAAACTTTATCTTAAAGGCGCGCGTTGCCTCTCACCGAAGTGCGCCATCGAACGCCGACCCTTTGCGCCCGGTCAACATGGACCGGAAGCGCAATCGAAGAAGTCGCGCACATCCGATTACGCGAATCAGTTGCGTGAGAAGCAAAAAGCCCGTCGCATTTACGGTGTGATGGAGACTCAGTTCCGCCGCTATTACAGCGAGGCTGTGCATGTCAAAGGTTTGACCGGCGAAGTGATGTTGCAGCTGTTGGAGCGCCGCCTCGATAACGTAATCTATCGACTCGGTTATGCCGAGAACCGAGCCCACGCCCGCAACTTAGTGTCGCATGGTCACTTCTTGGTCAATGGTCGTCGCTCCAAGGCTGCTTCGATGACCCTGAAGCCGGGTGACGTGATCGAAATTCGCAAAGGTTCACTCAACCGCACTTACTTTAAGAGTTTGCCGGATGTGGCAGAGCCGCGTCAAGTGCCAAGCTGGTTGAGCCGTGACCCCGCAAAACTCAGCGCGAAAATACTGCAAGTGCCGAGCCGCCAAGAAATTGACGCGAAGCTTAACGAGCAGTTGATCGTCGAATACTACTCACGCTAATTTTTTGCCGCGAATGAATTCGCGGCTAGTATAAAGAAACGCGCTTCAGCGCGTTGCGAATCTGCTTTAGCAGATTTTGTGTGACAGACATCGAATTCGTTCGATGGATTTTATCGGTATCTCTTTTAGCTTCGTCCTGCAAGCGGTACGCCAAATGGTTTGCGGACGAGGAGGGCTGAGACTTGAACACGAACCCTAACAACATGGTTATTCCCAAGATCGAGCGCGATGCCGTGTCGCGTAATTACGGGCGATTTATCATTAGTCCCCTTGAAGCGGGCTACGGAGTAACGCTCGGCAATGCGCTGCGGCGCGTGTTGCTTTCGTCGTTGAACGGCTCGGCGGTTACGTCGGTGCGGATCAGCGATGTCCTTCACGAGTTCTCGGAAGTTCCGGGCGTGAAGGAAGACACGATGCAAGTTCTTTTGCAAGTAAAACAATTGCGGTTGATCTTGCACGAAGGCGAGACGGCGCGATTACGTCTCGATGTGCGCGGCGAAGGCATCGTCACCGCCGCCGACATCGTTTGCCCGGCGGAAGCCGAGATCGTCAACCCTGATCTCTACCTCTTCACGGTAGATAACGACAAAGCGAAGTTGGAGATCGAGATGACAGTGGGTCGCGGACGCGGATATTCTCCGGCGGAGGAGCGCGGGCGATTGCCCATCGGCGAAATTCCGGTAGATGCTATTTATAGCCCGATCAAGCGCGTCAACTTTGATGTGCAGCGGGCGCGCGTTGGACAAAATACAAACTACGACAAGCTCGTGCTGGAGATTTGGACGGACGGCACGCTCCGTCCCGAGGCGGCAATGAGCGAGAGCGCGAAGATTTTGATCAATCATCTGCGCTACGTCGCCGGTGTCAGTGAAGAGTCGCTCACACCCATTGTGCCAGAGGCGGTTGCTCCAACTTTGCCGAGCGAGATTTATGAGACGCCGATTGAACAACTTGATCTTTCGGTGCGTGTCTTCAACTCACTCAAACGCACCGGCATTACAACAGTCGGTGAGGTTCTCGATCATCTGAATCGCGGAGCTGAAGCGATGCTCGCCATTCGCAATTTTGGCGAGAAATCGTTGACGGAATTGCAAGAGAAATTGCGCGAAAAAGGTTATCTGAAAGACAAAGATACTAAAGATAACGTGGAAGCGGAGAAACAATCATGAGACATGCAGTTAAGGGGCGCATCTTAAGCCGACCTACTGATGAACGGAATGCCCTGCGCCGCATCTTGATGACGCAGCTATTTGAGCATGGCAAGATTCGCACGACCATTGCCAAAGCCAAAGCCGTGCGCGGTGAAGCTGAAAAAATGATCACTATCGCCAAGCGCGGCATCCAATCGGCGCAAGCCGAAGGGGACGAGGCGGCGAAACTCGCGGGTAAGCTCAAGCAGTTTCACGCGCGTCAGGTGCTGGAAGGGCGGTTAGACGGCAAGAAGATCGTCAAGAAAATGTTCGACGACATCGCGCCGCGCTATCTTGAACGTAAAGGCGGCTACACGCGAATCATCAAACTGGGTGCGCGTCATGGCGATAATTCACAGATGGTAATGTTGGAGTTGGTGGAAGAGTAAAAAAGGTAAACACGAAAACAAGTAGGCAAGTAGACAGGTGAACACGTAGAGATGTAAACAGGTAGAGATGTGAGTAAGGCAACCTGTATACCTGTTTACCTATATACCTGATACCTGTAACTTGTGGCACGTTACAAAGCAGTTCTCGAATACGACGGCACGGACTTCATCGGGTTTCAGAGGCAGGTGCAAGAGCCGACGATACAAGGTGAATTGGAGAGTGCGCTGACGCGCATCAATGGCGGCATCCCCGTTGGCATTTCTGGCGCAGGGCGCACCGACAGCGGTGTTCACGCCTCGGGTCAAGTGGTCGCTTTCAATTTGGAATGGCGGCACGACGAGGCGACTCTGATCAAGGCGATCAACTTTAATCTGCCGCGATCCATTGCGGTGAGGCAGATTGGCGAGTGTGATCCGAAGTTTCACCCGCGCTTTGATGCGAAGGGTCGCCGTTATCGCTATACGATCTACAACGCGGTGATGCGGTCTCCACTGCGTGAGCGTTTTGCGTGGTGGGTGCCCGAGTCGCTTGACCCGAACGCAATGAAACAAGCGAGCGAACTGTTGATGGGGCGAAAAGATTTTGCGACGTTTGGCAGCGCGCCTATTGAAGGCGGTCACACTGTGCGCGATGTGCGCGAGGCGAAATGGGAGGCAGTTGAGAACGAGCAACTTCTAAATTTTTATATCGGCGCGGATGCTTTTCTGTATCGCATGGTGCGGAGCATCGTCGGCGCGTTGAGGCGGGTGGGGTCGGGGGAGATGTCGCTCGCCGAGTTTGAAGAGGCGGCGCGCGCGGCGGATCGAAGTCGAAGCGGGAAGATCGCTCCGCCGAATGGGTTGTGTTTGATCGAAGTTATCTATTAGTTGGAAATTGTAGAGCAAGGTTTTACCCTGCTCGCAGATACGGAGAAGTGGTCGTGGAAAAGACTTACGTTGTCAAAGGAAATGATGTTATACACGAGTGGTTTATTGTGGATGCCGGTGGCATGACGCTGGGTCGCGTGGCAACACGTGTGGCGGCGGTGCTGCAGGGCAAACATAAACCGACTTTCACGCCCAGCTTGGATTTGGGCGATCATGTGATCGTGATCAACGCTGAAAAGATCGTGGTGAGCGGTAAGCGTATGGATCAAAAGATTTATTATCGCCACTCCGGTTACCCCGGCGGTCTCAAGAGCGAGAGCTTGCGCCAGATGATGGGCAGTGCTCGCCCGGAGCGCGCGTTGACGATTGCGATCAAAGGTATGCTGCCGCATAACCGTCATGGGCGTGCGTTGTTTAAAAAGCTCAAGGTCTATGCCGGAACGGAACATCCGCACAAAGCGCAGATGCCGAAGCCGTTAACTTTTTAGGAGTTGTGATCTATGACTGAGTCTCGATACTTTGAAGGTCTTGGACGCCGCAAGGCAAGCACGGCGCGGGTGCGCCTCTTCCCCGGCGGCACCGGTGCTGTTACCGTGAACGACAAACCCGGCAAGCAGCACTTCTCGCGCTTGGGCGATTTTGAAGCGGTCAATGCGCCGTTGAAAGTCGTCGGGCAGGAAGGCAAGTTCGACATCACGATCCATGTAGATGGCGGCGGCATCACCGGACAAGCCGAAGCGGTGCGTCACGGTGTGTCGCGCGCATTGCTGACCATGAACCCTGATCTGCGCAAGCCTCTCCGCAAGGCAGGCTATCTCACCCGCGACCCGCGTGTGAAGGAACGCAAGAAGCCTGGTCTCAAACGCGCACGCAAGGCGCCGACTTACACGAAACGGTAAAACGTTTTCTAAACTTCCGAGGTTTTTGAAACTTCGGAAGTTTTCTTTTAAACGTAAAGCCCGCATCAAGCGGGCTTTGTTGATTCTTCGAGACGATACACTGTATCAAAATTCATCATCCTCATCCGTCGCTTGTATCTCTTGCGCCGCCAGTTCTTTCCAAACATTCATCACGTCCATTGATGCACCTGACAATTTCAACTTCTCCGCAACTTCGCCCTCTTCGCGTTTAAGATTGGGAAACGTGAGCAGCAGCAGTGCCAAGTCACGCCAATCCGTTCCCGATTTTGGTTTGCCGCGCCGTTGATGATACGAGATCACTTTGCTGGCGATCAGATCGGCGGGCGCGATGACTAACACTTGGGCGATGCGCTGTGTTGCAGGCAAAGTCTCAACGGGTCTCACATCTACTAGATGACGATTACCTGTCTTTTGGATTTGATAGAGCCGATAACCTTTCCCTTCGCCTATCTCGCGCAGTTGTATTGCAACATGAAACTTTTCACTCAAATGATCGCGCAACTCTTGTGCCAATTCCTCAGCCCGAGTCGAGAGTAGATCAATGTCTTGCGTCATACGTGGTTCGCCCACATAGGCATTGACTGCTTGCGCACCAAACACTGCTACATCATTACGATCTCGCAAAAATTCCAACACGGCGTTTTGGATCGTGGTGAGCGGCAAGGATTCTTGCATGGCAAACTCCTGAAAGGTTAAAACGCCAGAGTTGAACATAGTGGGTATTGTATTCTCTTATTAAATTTCCTCAAAGCTCTCTGATTTGTGCATCTCCCCCATTCAGTGTATCCTAACCCGCCTCAGGCACGACTCTTGCTTAACTATTTTGAAATCTGTTTTTTGTGAGTTTGGAATTCTTAGATGCTCTCTCCTTCATCCTCTCCGCTCATTCGAGCGCTACAATATATTGGATTAGTGATACTGGTGGCGGTGGCGTCGGCAACTGCTTTCAGTTTATGGTCGCCGTCGTCGCTGTTGCCAGCCCGAGTGGTGCAAGAGATTTCATTGGCGTTGGCGACTCGCGTTGGCGGAAACTCCACGCCTGCGCCGGTGACGCCGACTCGGCGCGCGCTGCCGTTGATCGGGATTGTCGCCGGACATTCGGGACCGCAAAA
>Ga0082335_1004904_pt1 | contig 19331 bp, 14 predicted proteins | sample Subgrocontami58m_FD_72375 | JGI IMG/M metagenome (GOLD analysis project Ga0082335, IMG submission 72375) | Subsurface groundwater microbial communities from S. Glens Falls, New York, USA - GMW37 contaminated, 5.8 m (SPADES assembly) (version 2) ... | reverse complement strand
GTTATCCCTTTTAATATGTGGAACCTGACGCCTGATAATGGCTGACTGTTCCTTATTCGTAACTATTAGTATCTTATCATAGGATACTAACGGCCTTATCCGGGCTACAGTATCATGGAGTAAGCTGTGTCTGCCAACGAGGCTCAATGCCTGCTTTGGAAGAGTTGCCCTGCTCTTAGGCCAAAACCTCTCTCCCCTTCCCCCGGCCATTATGACGGCATGGACATTGTTATTCCACATGGACAGCATCAGCCATTCTTTTCACAAATCTTTCAACCCTGTCAATTAAAGACTTTTTGCCAATATTCTCCTCTATGAGCCGAACAATGGCGCTACCCACAATCACGCCATCTGAAACCCTGCATAGCCTCCTGGCCTGTTCTGGCTTTGATATGCCAAATCCAGCACAAACTGGCTTCGTAGTATATCTTTTTATCTCATTTATATTAGAAAATAGTTCTCTTTCAGGCAGTTTCTCCCTTGCCCCTGTTACACCTGTCAGGGATACATAATAGATAAATCCTGTGGATTCTCTTGCTATCAATCTAATCCTCTCCTTTGTGCTCGTTGGAGATAATAAGAATATAGTAGCAAAATCCATCTTTCTGGATACATCTATCAAATCCCCTGCCTCCTCAGGCGGAAGGTCGGGAACAATAACGCCATCTACACCGACACGGACCGCATCCTGGACAAACCTTTTTGTCCCATATTTGAAGATAGGGTTATAATAGGACATTAATACCAAAGGCAACTGGGTATCTTTTCTCAATCTCTTTACCAACCTAAGGATATCCTCAAGAGAAACCTTATTTTTCAAAGCCCGCTCAGAAGCCTTCTGTATGGTAGGTCCATCTGCCATAGGGTCTGAAAATGGTACCCCTAACTCCATAATATCAACACCACACCTTGCCAATGCAATGACGATATTTTCTGTAGTCTTCAAATCAGGGTCCCCTGCAGTAACGAATGCCAGAAAAGCCTTCTTACCATGGTTCTTCTTGAGTTCAATAAATTTTTTATCTATTCTGTTCATGACTACATTCTAACAAATTTTTCTACTAATGCAAGAAAATTCGCTCCGTTCGTCATTGCTTGAGATGCGATTTTCAGTGGTATAGGCATGAAAGTATTTTTTATACTTTCCTATACCATCAAAATATTTTGATTAAACAAAGTTTAATCTGTATATCCTCAGACTATTCATAACCACAGATAATGAACTGAATGCCATCGCTAAAGAGGCAAGCACTGGGTTTAAGAGTATCCCGAAAACAGGATAAAGCACGCCTGCTGCAATGGGTATGCCTATAACATTATAGAAGAATGCCCAGAATAGGTTCTCTTTTATGATTCTCATCGTCTTCTTGCTGAGCCGTATCGCATCAGATACCCCTTTCAGACTTTCCTTGAACAATATAATGCGTGATGTCTCTATAGCCAGGTCTGTCCCTGTCCCTAAGGCAATCCCCACATCTGCCTGGGTAAGTGCAGGTGCATCATTGATGCCATCACCTACCATCGCAACAATCTTCCCCTCTTCCTGTAGTTTTTTTATCTGATTTCTCTTATCATCAGGTTTGAATTCTGCAAATACCTTTTCTATCCCTATCTCACCTGCTATAGCCCATGCAGTGCGGCTTGTATCACCAGTAATCATCGCCACATCAATACCCATTCGGGAAAGTTCTTTTACAACTGACTTAGCATCCTCCTTTGGTATATCTGCAAGACCAATGATACCTTTGAGATATCCATCCTCAGCAACGAATATTACTGTCTTGCCCTTCTCTAATAAGTTCTTTATAGACTCACCCATTTTACCTCTATCAATATTTTGTGAATCCATGAATCTCAAATTGCCAATGGTTATATTCTTCCCATTAACTCTTGCTTTAATTCCATCTCCAGGTAGTGCTATAAATTCCTCAACAGGTAAAAGTCTCAATTTCTCTTCTTCTCCCCTTCGGACGATTGCTTTACCTATAGGATGTTCAGAGGATTTCTCACAAGACCCTGCCAGGGTGAGCAACTCACTTGCTGATACATTTGCTGATAGTATAATATCTGTTACCTCAAATCTCCCGTGTGTGAGTGTCCCTGTCTTGTCAAATATGACAGTATCCACCTTGCATAACATTTCCAAACTCTCACCATTCTTGATAAATATACCTCTCTTTGCACCTTTTCCAACCCCTACTACAACTGCTATTGGTGTAGCAAGTCCTAATGCACATGGGCAGGCGATAATAAGGACTGATATAAAGTTAAGGAGTGCATAATCAAACCTGCCTTTGCCAGGTAAATAGAGCCACACAATGAATGTAATAATTGCAATAACTATCACTATAGGGACAAATACGCCTGCAACCTTATCAGCTAACCTCTGGATAGGCGCCTTTGAGGATTGTGCATCTTCAACAAGCCTTGTAATCTGTGCCAGGACAGTATCTTTGCCCACCTTCATGGCTTTAAATTTAAAAGCACCCGTCTTATTGATTGTAGCACCTATGACCTCATCCCCTACCCTTTTATCTACAGGGACGCTTTCTCCGGTAACCATGGATTCATCAACTGTGGAACTCCCTTCTATAATGATACCATCTACAGGAATCTTCTCGCCAGGCCTGACAATTACAATGTCACCTGCATGAACATCCTCAACAGGAATATCAAGTTCTTTACCTTCTCTCTGAACTTTGGCAATTTTAGGTTTCAATTCGGCTAATCTCTGCATGGCACCTTGCGTCTTTACCTTTGACTTTGACTCTAAGTATCTACCCAATAGTATAAAGGTTATAATCATGCTTGCAGTATCATAATATACGCCTCGTTCTACGCTGAGCCTTGAAAAGACAGATACTGGCATCAGTGTAACTGCAAGGCTATAAAAATATGCAGATGAGGTGCCGATAGCAATCAATGTATTCATGTCTGCAAAACGATTCTTAAAGGCTATCCATGCACCTCTATAAAACTGGCTTCCACACCAGAACTGAACAGGGGTGGTAAGTAATAACAAAATGAGAAAGAGCAATTTAGACGGTATAGAAGAAAACCATGGGAAAAGGTGGTGCATACTGATAAACATTACGATAGAGGATAATATAATGCTTACGACTAATTTAATCTTAAGTTCCTTTGCCTCTTCATTGTCTGTCTCTGGTATGCCAGACTCATCAACTTCACTAACCTTATATCCAAGCCCCTCTATTGCCTTCTTGAGACTTAACACATCTACTTCTTGAGGAGAATATGTAACCACAGCCTGGCCCAAGGCAAAATTGACACGAGCCTCACGGACACCCTTTTGTTTAGAAAGGATACCCTCTATCTTCTGTGCACACCCTGCACAGTGCATACCTCTTATTTTTATTGTGAGATTAGACATGGCCCCCCTTGTCGCCCTCACCCCCGGTCCGCCTCACCCCCACCTACGACCCCGGGCGACCCCCGACGTAACGTCGGGGCACTTATTCGTGCTGACTGTCAGCCCACCACATTATATTCCCTTATTCTTAGTTCTACGCCCAATTCATCTTTTGCTATTCTTTCACACTCTTTCAGGTCTACACCTGGCATGTCCAGGACAGTTATACTCACCCTTGGCAATATTTTCTTACATTCAAGCACAAATTCTTTAACCTTATCAAACGTCCCAATGCCAAATGCAGGCCTGCATAATTTATTATATTTTTCTTTTGTATCCACATTCAAACTTACTGAGACCTCATCTATCAAGCCTACTAACCTACCCACAATAGAGCCGCCATGAATCAGGTTACCATGCCCATTTGTATTCAGTCTTATATACGCGCCTTTCGTTTTAAGTTTCTTTGAGACATTCAGTAAGAGGTCTAACCTGATAGTCGGCTCTCCATATCCACAGAATACTATCTCCTTGTATCTTGAAGGGTCACCTATCTCTTCTAATACCTCTTCTACAGCAGGTTCATCTTCCAATCTCAAATTGTGCCCTTTTACGTAGTCAGTAAATCCCCTGACACAGAACGTGCAATTGTCAGTGCACCTGTTTGTAATATTCAGATACAAACTCTCCCTTATCTTATAGGCTATCTTTGGCTTGAATTCCTCATCCATATTTAAATTGAATAGGCGGCAGGCATTTAATGAAGTAACCCTTGCAATATCATCTATACTGACATTCCGGAGTTCAGCCAATTCCTTTGCCAAATATCTTATATATGCAGGCTGATTCCTCTTACCCCTGAATTCCTGCGGGGCTAAGAACGGAGAATCTGTCTCAAGTAATAGCCGTCCATCAGGGATTTTATTAACCAATCCCTTAAGTTTATTTACTGATTCTGGAATCTTTACATGGCTTCTGAATGTGATATTCGCGGTAAAAGATACGTGTAGCCCTAATTTTAAAACCTCGTTTAAAAATTCCTCATCACCTGAAAAGCAGTGGACAACCCCCCTGATAGGTGCAGCAATCTCTCTTTTTAATATTTCTAAGAGTTCAACATATGCATCTTTATAATGTGCCTGGTCGGCTTTACCACGGACATGGATAATGAGTGGCAGATTCAAATCCCTTGAAAGGTGGATAAAATCTATGAATACCTTCTTCTGGATATCGTTAGGCGGGATGTCACGGTTATAGTCAAGGCCAACTTCTCCAATCGCAACTACTTTATTGCATCCTTCTACTATCTTTTTTAAGGTGGGGATTGTATCCTTATCCACCTCACCTGCATCATGTGGGTGGACACCAACAGTGGCAAAGACGTTATTATACTTAGTGGCTAATGCAATTGAGTCCTGGCTTGCTTTAAGGCTGCTGCCTATATTGATTAAATACCGGACACCAGAGTCATTTGCGAATGATATAACTTCATCTCTATCTTTATTATAGTCTTCAAAATCTAAATGGCAGTGGGTATCTATGAACATGTCTAATTTATTGTATGGAATTTCAAAATAGAGATTCTTCAGTCACTTTGCTCCTTCAGAATGACATTATTGTCATTCTGAGCGAAGCGAAGAATCTAATTTATAGCAACGGCGACATTGCCCTGAGCCTCTTTACTATCGGAGGTATTACCTCAAGGCAATAATCTATCTCTTCGGAGGTATTGGAATCCCCTAAGGAAAATCTTATCGTTCCCTGAGCAATTACAGGGTCTATTCCCATCGCTACAAGGACGTGGGATGGCTCAAGTGACCCAGAGGTGCAGGCTGAGCCGGTAGATGCACATATACCTTTCATGTCAAAATTTAATATAAGACCTTCCCCTTCTATGAATTCAAAACCCAAACTCAATGTGCCTGGGATGCGGTTTGTAGGATGGCCATCAAGGTGGATATGGTCAAGCCTCTCTGTCAATCCTCTATAAAAATATTCTGTAAGGTCCTTGAGCCTTTTAGTCCTCTCTTCCATATCCTTACCTGCCAACTCTATCGCCTTGCCCATGCCTACTATACCCGGGACATTCTCAGTGCCAGCCCTCATTCTCCTCTCATGCTGTCCACCGTGCTGATAAGGCATAATTTTTACACCCTTCCTTATATAGAGTGCCCCGCATCCTTTAGGACCATAAAATTTATGTGCAGACATGGAGAGCAGGTCAACCTTCAACTCTTCTACATTTGTCCGAATCTTCCCTACTGACTGAATCGCATCTGTATGAAGATATACGCCTTTCTCCCTTGTAATTTTGCCTATCTCCCCTATCGGCTGAACAGTCCCGACCTCATTATTGGCATGCATTATAGAGACGAGGCAAGTCTTTTCAGTTATAGCATTCTGGACATCAGCAGGGTTAACCATCCCATATTTATCCACAGGGAGGTAAGTAACCTTAAATCCCATCTTCTCTAAGAACTTGCACGTATTCAATACAGCCGAATGTTCAATCATCGTCGTAATAATATGGTCTTTCTTGTCCCTGTTCTGGAAGGCTACCCCTTTTATAGCAAAATTATCAGACTCTGTTCCACCAGAGGTAAATACTATATCCACGGCCTCTGTGCCAAGGAAATTTCCTACAGCCTCACGTGCTTTATCAACAACAGCCCGGCACTCCCTGCCTTTTGAATGGATACTTGAGGCATTGCCATAAAATTCTTTATAGTATGGAAGCATAGCTTCCAGAACTTCAGGGTGCACAGGTGTGGTGGCATTATGGTCTAAATATATCGTCTTCATGGTGTTACCTTCCGGCCCCGACGTGACGTCGGGGCGTGGCTAAGCGTGTGACCACTTATTCGTGGTCACAGCCACCCTTCTCAACAATCCTCGGGAATAAGGGTTTTGCCTTTCTTATCTCAGTACCTGGGGTAATAACACCCCACTTTCCAGCCTCTTTTATATCTACTGTGGAGAGCGGTTTCTTCATATTCAATTGTCTCCATATCTCCATACTAACCTTAGGCATAAATGGGAAAATCAATATAGATATTATCCTCAATGTCTCAAGGATTGTGTATATACAAGTAGATAATCCCTGGGTATCTTTTTCTTTTGACATTTTCCATGGTGCAGATTCCTCTATGTATTTATTTGCCTTGTTTATCACATCCCATATTGAGGTAAGTGCCCCGCTAATGTCTAAGTTTGCCATACGAGCTTCCACTGTAGAAATTAGCCCCAGAGCAGACCTGGCAAGACAAGTCTCGCCGCTATCTTTGCCACGGGATGGTACTTTATAAGAGAAATACTTTTCTACCATGGTCATAGTCCTGTAAACAAGGTTCCCTAAGTCATCTGCCAGGTCACTATCAAAACGCTTGATAAGAGACTCTATGGAGAAATTCCCATCCATCCCAAATGGTATCTCTCTCAATAAGAAATATCGTAGTGCATCTGCGCCAAATTCACCTTTCAACTCCTTGATGACCTCTTTAGGGTCTACTAAGTTACCCTTTGTTTTTGATATCTTCTCCCCACCTATAGTTATAAACCCATGGGCAAATATCTTTTTGGGAAGTTCTATTCCTATAGACATCAACATGGCAGGCCAGATGATACAGTGAAAGCGGGTAATATCCTTACCAATAACATGTATGTCAGCTGGCCAGTATTTATCGAAACGTTCGTTACTGGTTCCGTAGTCTATCCCGGAGATATAATTTATAAGGGCATCAAACCACACATAGGTTCCCTGGTTCTCATCCAGGGGGAATGGTATGCCCCATTTTACTGAAGCACGTGATATGCTTATATCCTCAAGTCCGCCTTTGATGACGTTCAGGACTTCATTGCGACGGCTTTCAGGCTGAATGAAATCAGGATTTTTAGATATATGCTGGAGTAACCTGTCTTGATATTTGGTCAGTGTAAAGAAATAATTATCTTCCTCCACCAATTCAGGAGAAACCCTGTGCACAGGACATGCACCGTCAATTAAATCCCTGCCCTGCAAAAATGCCTCGCAGGAGACACAGTACCATCCTTTATAGATACCCTTGTAGATGTCTCCCTTAAGATACATCGCCTTGATAACCTTCTCTGTAGCAATTAGATGGCGGGCGCTTGTGGTTCTGATAAACTCATCGTATTCTATCCCTAACGTGTTCCATGTATCCTTGTATATCGCTACCATATTATCGCAATATTCCATCGGGGATATACCTAAAAGTTCTGCCTTCTTTGCAACATTTGTGCTATGTTCATCCGAACCAGTCAGGAAGAACGTATCATACTCACTTTTCATCCTGTAGAACCTTGCAAGTGCATCAGTTGCAATAACCTCATATGCATACCCGATGTGGGGATTGGCGTTTACATAAGCGATAGCAGTTGTTATATAGAATTTCTTATCCCCTCGCGGGGAGGGTTCCCACTCATCCATTATTCTGGCTCACCCTTACACAACTATGCCCTGGTGTCCCATAAGGAACTTCTATCTGCCTGCCACCATCTAATTCTACCATAATGGATTTCTTTATAGCATTAATGCCCACAATCTTACCCTTGCCCTCTTTGGTAGAGACGAGGTCACCTTCTTTTGGCATATCCCTCAACAATTCTTTATAGGTCTGGTATTCATAAGACAGACAGCACATCAGCCTGCCGCATACGCCTGATATCTTACTCGGGTTAAGCGGAAGGTTTTGCTCTTTTGCCATCTTGATAGTAACAGGCTCAAAATCATGAAGGAAGGAAGCGCAACAAAGGCTTCTACCACAACAGCCAAGCCCGCCGAATATCCTCGCCTCATCACGGACGCCTATCTGCCTTAAGTCAATCCTCGCCTTAAACTTGTCAGCCATCTCCTTGACCAAATCCCTGAAATCAATCCTGCCCTCTGCAGTAAAATAAAAAATTAACCTGCTGCGGTCAAAAGAATATTCTGCATCTATCAGTTTCATTGCAAGCTTTTTCTCACGGATATTCTGTGCACATACATTAAAGACTTCCCTGACATCCTTCTTATTCTCTTCTATCTTCTTCATATCAGAATCAGAAGCAATCCTGACAATCTTTCTAAAGGTTTTTTCTGCATCAGTATCAAGGACAGTCTCAGACTCTGATATGACCTGGCCATAATCAAGCCTCTTGTCAACCTCTATTATCACATAGTCACCCGGCTTTACATTCTGATGTTCAAGATGGCAATATGCTATCCTGCCAGATTCCCTCAATTTCACCTGTATAACCTGTAGCATGATTATTATAATATCATAATGAACCTATTTTGGCAAGGGATTTTTAGTAAAAAGAAAAAGTATATCTTAAATCGCTTGGGAAGTTGTCTTGGGAAGGAGGATATAAACTATATTGGTATGGATGCCAGATATTTTTCCATCGTCCTGTAAACAGCCTCGGCAACTAACAAAATAAATGGCTCCGGTTTTCCTTTATCTGCCTCACTTAGAGCATCGTAATAGTCGCCTCTGTCTGTTTCGCGTATAATGGCAATAGGATAACCTTTAAAGAAATCCATGTTTCCCTACACGGCGGCGAAGCGACCATTTTTTAAATCCAATTTTCCGTTTTTAAACCTTTAATTCTACAAAAATGCTTTATATTACCTGTGACAAGAATAGCGTCATTTGATAAACAAATAGCCGCTATTCTTATATCAGGTTCTGAAATTGTGAACCCCTTTCTTTGAAGTTGTGCCCGAATCCTGCCATATTCCCTGGCAGCATTTTCGTCAAATGGTAGTACTTTTAGCGAGGGTAATATTACGCTTTCTATCTTTATAATTATCCTGGCAGGTTCTGAAGTAAGAAATGCCCCATAGAAGAGCTCGCCCATAGTAATACTGGAAGTCACTTGTAATTCTGGGTCTATTTGCTTTAACTTGTGGAGAAGTCTTTCAGATGGCCGCGCCTTCATCAGATTACTGAGAACATCAGTATCAAATAGATACATCATCTAATGGCCTTAACTTCCCTGTCTTTTGTTTTAGACCTTAAAGTATATATCTTCTCCACTTCTCTTACAAAATTCTGCAAATTATTAAATGAACCTACTATACCCAAGACACCTTTCCCTTTGCCACGTTTTTTAGAGGCGTGTATAACATCTATCCACTCTGGCCGCACAATAGCGGCCATGGGTTTACCTCGCCTCGCTACAATATATTCTTCTCCTTTACAAGATACTTTAGCCATTAACTCTGAAAAATTTCTCTTTGCCTCGGCAACACTTACCACTCTTTCCACATCTATCCTCCTCTGAATAGGCTATTATGACCTATTGTCATTATGCCATAAATATTAAGGTTTGTCAACGGAATTTTAGGTTTTAATTTTGATATTTGATATTAAAATTGGGGCACTCCGACGTAACGTCGGAGTGCCCCAATATACTTTCTCGTTTCCTTGCGGGTTAGTTAGAACTAACCCCTACATTTACCCCCTATTCCACCAATTTGACTACAGGCTTGAGGAAGAACCTCACTATTGATTTTAGTGATTCATGCTTTGCGATGAAGTCTGCAATTGGTGGACTTACCCTGTAATAGAATGCCACTAACCTCCTTCCAACCGGATTGGTCAATAGATGCACATCCCTGAAATCGCACAATGCCAGAACCTCACTTGCCATCGGTGTCCCATAGGCTGCTGTTGCGATGAAGCACCCACCACCACCTGAGGTGCTATCTGTTGATGGCTCTGTTGCACTACCGTTTACCTCGCTTGAAGATGAACTCTCGGCAGGTATTGTGTTATCCACGCCTTTAATCACATAATAATACGTGGTGCCGCTGACTGGAACGATATCTTCATAGGTAGTCCCTGTTACCTCGCTTGAGTTAATCTTCGTATATCCACTACCTGAGGTTGTGCTGCGATAGACGTTATAGCCTGTCCCACCACTTGCAGCCGTCCAGCTTAACCTTATCTTTCCTGTGAGTCCACTTGCAGCAGGTGATGCTGGCGCGCTTGGTCCAACAGCATCAAGGACGACCCATGTTGAGAAATGGGTTGAACTGACGCTTATCTTATTATTCGTGGTATCAACGGTTCTATTTGTGTCCTCCTTCTTCCAATAGCCGCTTGAGGAATCGTAATAGTAGACGTTGGAATTTGCCGTCGGGGCACTATTACACTGGAGTGCTATGGTTACTGTAGAACCGGACGCTACAGTCTCACCTGACGTAACCTCATACTGGTTACTTATAGCACTTGTAGGAGTGGCTGCTAAAACACCTGACCGTGAGAGTGCTTCTGCCCCGGCAAGTCTGGGCTGTGTAGTAGAAGTGGTGCTCAATTTCTCTATAGTGCACTCTGTCTTACCGTCGTTATCAGCATCGTCAAACGAACCCTGGGGATAGTAAACACTTGTAGCATTGCCACCTCCGAGGCTCACGTTAGCACCTGAAATTTTTACCGTAGCCTGGTTCATAGCCTCTGCTGTGGTAAAGAAGGTAAGGTCCTCTGTACCAGCATTTCCTTCAGTATTATGTCCCGTTACCCTTATGATAAACGAGGTGTCCGTAGCATCAAGAGGCGTATAGTTAACTGCCAGTTCTGTCTTGTCTCTGAACAATTCATCCCCGTCAGGATTATCAAGGATAGAGACATTCCCGACTAATCCATTGGTATTAACAACACCATCAGGGTCTCCTTCAGATACGAGCTGGACTAATTCCAATGTCCCTCTGGTATCAGTGTCATTCAGTGATGTGCTGCTGAATATAGAGACGTCAAAACTGCCGTTATCCTTCTTCCCTGCCTGTGCTACGAACTGGGGCGGGAATAATTCTATAACCGCATTATAACTATACTGGGCAGGTGGACCTGCACTTGTAACAGTCCAGGCTGTGGACCTATCAGGCATTACCCATATATCATCTTTATCGCTGAAAAATACCAATAGATAGGTTGTATCTGTAAGCAGGCCTGTCACTGTATAGTCACTGATTTCCTTTGTGGTATCATTCTTGGTAAATTCACCAAAGACCATGTTTGAGAAGTCTTCTGTAATGGCGACTACGCCTACTACGTCATTAGATGAAGGTTTGGTCCCATCTGGTTTTCTTGCAGAGCCTGTTACAGTCCCTCCTTTTATCAATTGGACAGGGTCTGCGGTTCCATCGCTATCTGTGTCTATGATATTGTCTCCGGTAGCAATAGTAATATCATTTATTACTGCCGTAGCAAATCCCGGGCAGAACGCTTTTAATGTATATGTGCCAGAGACAATATTGCTTATAGTAAACGTAGTAGTATTGGTATCACTCGGCTCAGAGGCACCTTCAATGCCATCCATTGGGTCTGTCAATATCTCACCCTGTTTCTGGAGCAGGAGAAATACCTGGGGCAGGCTCTGTGTCTTAAAGTCCCCCATCTCCTCCTCTTCAAATGAAGGGAGTGAGAATGGCGTGGTATTGTCCGGGTCAGATTCTGCCTTGCTGATAGTGCCGCTTAAAACACCGCCTGCTGTCTCAAGTTGGAAATCTACACCTGTGGCATTAGGGACAACGTTCTCCTTCCATTCCTCTCCATAGCCTGAATCTATGTCTTCCATCCATCCCCACCTGTCTGCAGCCACAACTGTCCAGTAAGGGATATCAGGGTCTATGCCGTATAATGTCCACGTCCCATCAGACTTGGTCTCTGCATCTATAAAGAAGTCACCATCATGCAAATCCTGTGGTTCGGCACCCATTTTGATATTGGCAAGCAGAGTGCCATTCGCATCTGTAACTGTGCCGCTTATAGTAACTCCTTCCTTCAACTTAACTGTCCCTATGTCAACGTCCTGGTTATTGTCAACGTTAGACTGGGATACCTTTATCCCGGCAATCGTAGCATTGGCATAGTTCTTTGTCCCGTCTGTCCTCTCACCCCACTCATTCTGGACCCTTATAATATAACTTCCCGCAGGGACGTTTGTGAGATGGAACTTACCCGGGGTACCGCCAATCTCCTGGGTCTCTATGTAACTAAGCCCTTCCATACTTGACGTTGGGTCACCAGAGTACGTTCCACGCCATGAACCCTCAACCCATGGGTCTGCCTCACACATTACCATTACATGCTGTTCAGCTGTTACTGCCTCTCCAGTATTTGCATTAACGAGTCTACCTATGATATTTGCTCCCTTTTTCCAGTCAAGGTTTATATTAGAGACATCAGCATTGGTAATCTCTACCTCGGCAGAAACCGGCACATATATATCACTCCATGCAGAGATTACGTAGTTACCAGGCGGAATGTGGGTTATCTTATACCTGTAGCTCGTCCCTCCATTGAAACTATTACCCATTATAGAAATGCCGCTCCCACTTTTACTTTCAAGGGCATCTGCAGAGATTGAACCTATCCATGAAAAGTCGTTTACAGGGGCTTGAGGAACTGTCACTACACCTGAGATACTGTATCCATCCTGTGCTGTGAGATTTACGCCTGTCTTAGTTTCCCCCTCTGTAAGATTTACTGTTACATTGCTCACGGCGATATCTGGATTGCCATCTGGTACCCCTGCTGATACCTTCTGCCCGTTATCATCTGACGTGCCTATATCCTGTGTTATCTCTACTACATAGACGCCTGCGGCTAAGCCTTTAATCTCATAATTCCCATTTACATCTATGGTGCCGTTAAAGAAGAAGTCTTCACCGCTGCCCCCCATCATCTGCTGTTCTATCGGGAAACAGTTGACAGGCTGCCCTGTAAGGTCTGCCTGTGTCCATCCATTATTACTTGTGAGTGTCACGTTCCCCTTAATCGTTCCCCCTGTCTTTAAGGCAAGGGTTATGCCAGAGACAGTCTTTCCATTAGTCACGTCTACTTTCTCAGTCTCCAGGCCAAGATTACCATCGGGGACTAAAGGGTCTGCATTGGGGTCCACATACTGATTAGCACTAACCATGTAGAAACCTGTACCTATTCCTGATATTGTAAAATTACCATTAGAATCTATTGCGCTCCTTTTCGGTGTGTTCCAATCACCCCAGCCAGATTCTTGAGATGTAACAACGACCTTGGATGCATTACTGAAACCTGTCACTGTCCCGCTTATTGCCCCTGTAAAACCTGCCATAGTAATATTAACACCTGTGGCATTCGTTGAAGAGACATCAGCAGTCAAATTAAAAGGACTCTGCTCATATCCTTCAAGCCAGGTACTAACCTGATAGACCCCGGGGTCTAACCCGCCTATGGTATAAGAAACCGACTTATCCACCCCTCTTGGTATGGAGACGTTTACACCATTAGATGTCGTGGTAGAAGTTGACCATGTATTTATCCATAGACCTATATCCTGCGTGGGGTCACCCCCATAGAATTGAATCCCTGTAGTATCCCCGCTTATCGTAACTGTCCCTGATATAGTAGAACCCGATTCAATCGTTAATGTCCCTAAGTCAGTATCTGAGCCGCTTGTTACTACGACATTCTGGACTACCTTAGGCTTGTAACCGTCTACGCGGACATCAACACTATATGTCCCGGGTAGGACGCCCATTATATCAAACGCGGCTGTATCAGGATTAGTATCGCCATCAGGAACGACCTGTCCCCCGCCCCATGCCTCTCCTGAGGAAGAGGAGACGCTGATGTTTACCCATGTGGACTGGGTTACATCATCAGGCAATTGAACGGTCCCGCTTATCCTGCTCGCCTTTGACATGGTAAGGTTTAGTGTCCCGCCTGTTACTTCTGCTACTGTAATATCCTTCTGAGTAGTGCTTGCAAAACCTTCTGCCTCTGCCTTGACAGAGTATGTGCCTGGCTGAAGGTCAACTGTATAGGTTACAGAGGTAGTGGATTCTGAAGTGTCAGGGACACCATCCCCATCCGTATCAGTGATGTTATCAGTAAATCCAGGCCAATCAGTTGCATGGATATGTGCGTTACCCCATCCATTCTTTGCTTCTGTCTCACTCCATGCATTGATATTTATCCATATATCATATATAGTATTATCGGGGTTCCATCTATCAGCAAAACTGGTAAATGAGTTACTGAGAGTAATAGTTCCTGTCAACTGGACTGCCTGGAGCAGACTAAAATTCTGACCTGTGGTTATGCTGTTAGCTGAGACACTCACATTATCCAAAGACTTGGAAACATATCCACTTTTACTAACATCTACGTGATACGAGCCTGCCCTGAGTCCATATATAGTATAATTACCATTTGAATCGGTCTTCGCCTGTGACCATGTATCTGCATTGCCTGCATTCACTTCTGCCCCTGAAACCGGATTGCTGCCAGATGTAACCTGTCCGCTTATACCAGCGGTAGAGACAGTAACTGTAAGGGTTTCGTTTGTAACATAGTCAGCCCCTGTCCAGTCACCGTTTTGGTCAACCTCTATTCTTATATTATATGTGCCGTTGGGAACGAACTTCCATGTGTTATCCCTACCTTCCCACTCAATAGCCACGGTATCGCTTGCCCCTGAATATAGTTCCATGGTCCAGTCATGCGTATCAGTCTGCCAATCTATTGTGCCCCAGTCTGTAATCGGTTGAAAGCCTGATGTCCCATTTGTATCTATTGTAACTCTCGCATTACCTTGCGCATCCGAGGTCCATGATATCTTTGCCCTATCCTTTGTTCCATCATTATCCGGGCTTATAGTAGCACTCGCCCCGGCAGTATCTGTCCCATTTGAGATACTCACATTAGAAATGGCGGCATCTACATTCCTTGTTATAAAAACCCCCATCCCGACTAACATTAAAAACAAGATACCATTCTTCCAATATCTTTTTAAAGTTCCCATATCTTGCCTCCATATTTGTATTTACCTTTAATATAGCAATTTTCATGCCAAACTTTTCTGTAGGGTGTGAATTGAACAAGTTTTAGAATGTATAATATCGTAACTATTTACAGTATAATTACTTATATCCAAACATTATTTAGTGTCCTGCATATGAGTCTGGGACTCTCTTTATGCTAAAGTATGGATTTTATTCCATACCTATGGAATATTTTCCATCATTCTCAATTGTCCGCAGCTTGCTTTTATACTTAAGCCTCTCTGGAGCCTCAGGGTATTTCTAACCCCGCCCATATTAAGGACAGCCCTGAATCCCTTTATGCTTTCCATACCCGGGGATTCAAATTTAACCCCTTCTACCTCATTATAAGGGATAAGGTTCACCTTGCACTTGACACCTTTTAAAAGTTGTATAAGATGTTTGGCATCCACAGGTGAATCGTTGATTCCTTTGAGCAATATATATTCAAATGTAATCTGGCGATTGGTCTTGAGTATATATTCTTTACACGTCTCAATCAACTTAGAGATTGGGTATCTCTTATTGATTGGCATCAATCTGGTTCTTGCAGCATCATCTGATGCATGGAGTGATATGGAGAGTTCTACCTGCATATTCTCACTTGCAAGTCTCAGGATTTCTGGGACTATGCCGCAGGTAGAAATCGTGATTTTGCGAATCCCTATGTTCAGGCATTCATGTGAATTGAATATCCTTATAGCCTTTAGCAGGTTATCATAATTACTCAATGGCTCACCTACACCCATAATTACTATATTTGTAACAGGGTGCGGCTTTATTCTATTCTTAATAAAAAGGGCCTGGTCAACAATCTCACCTGCTGAAAGGTCTCTCTTGAACCCCTTTTTGCCGCTGGCACAAAATCTGCAGCCAAATGCACAGCCCACCTGGGTAGATACGCAAACAGTATTTCTGAAATTTTTAATTCCTGGTATTAATACTGACTCTATCAGATTGCCGTCTTTTAATTTGAATAGATACTTTGTGGTGCCATCCTCAGAGACTTGCTCATTTACTAAATCCAGATTTCTTAAGGCGAATCTCTTTTTGCATACCTCCCTGAATTCCAAAGGGAGGTCAGACATCTCATCAAAGGAGTCAATCCCTTTCTTATAGACCCATGAGAGAAGTTGGCTTGCCCTGTATTCCTTTTTGCCAATCTCTTTTATGGAGAGTTTTAATTCGGAAGGTAAAAGCCCTTTTATATTTATTTCAATATGTATACGCCCCTTCCATTTCAAATGCGTTCTTGATAAGTTCTACATCTTTTTTCTTGGCATCATTTATTTTAATGGATACAACGTCAAATCTCGTCTTGCAATCATGGAGCCGCTTGTGCTTCATATATCCCAATGCCATTTTAGATAACTGATGGCGTTTCGTCTTTGTAAGTGCATCCTGAGGCACACCAAAATTTTGTGAACTCCTCGTCTTCACCTCTATAAAACAGATAGCGCCATTCTCCTCGGCTATTATGTCTATCTCGCCTAACCTTGACTTATAATTCCTTTCAACTATACGATAGCCATTCCTCTTTAGAAACCTCACTGCCTCATCCTCACCCAAAGCCCCTAATGATTGCTTCTTATGTTTCAAAAACCATGTTCCGTCCATAACATTATCTTTCCCAAATTAGTACAAACGCATTAAATATCCTAGCATATTCCTGATGTTGTCATTCCTGTGAAAACAGGAATCTATTATTCTACGGTCGATAGATTCCCGCTTTTGCGGGAATGACAGTCACTGTAAAGTTAGTTATTGCGTTTGTATTAGTAAACTGTAGCTTACTAACCTATTCTTATAGATTCTCAACGACCATGTCCCCAACTTCAGATGTAGTATAACCCATCTTACCTGCAGCGAGGCTTTTTATCTTTTCGCCTGTAACTTTCATCACTGCCTTCTCTATCCTGTCTGAAGCCCCATGCTCTCCCAAATGGTCCAGCATCATACTGCATGCACATATCGCTGCTAATGGGTTTATAACATTCTTGCCTGTATATTTGGGTGCAGAACCTCCTATTGGCTCAAACATTGATACTCCTTCAGGGTTGATATTGCCACCTGCTGCAATGCCCATTCCACCCTGAATCATCGCACCTAAATCAGTGATAATATCCCCGAACATATTATCAGTCACTATCACGTCAAACCACTCAGGGTTCTTAATCATCCACATACATGTGGCATCCACATGGGCATAATCAGTCGTTATGTCAGGATACTCTCTTGCCACCTCATCAAAAGTCCTCTGCCACAAGTCAAAGGCAAATGTCAGGACATTCGTCTTGCCACAGAGCGTGAGTTTCTTCTTCTTATTTCTCTTGCGTGTCCACTCAAATGCAAACCTGATACACCTCTCTACCCCTTTTCTCGTATTTATACTCTCCTGAACCGCTACCTCATCAGGTGTGCCCTTCTTTAAAAAACCACCAGCGCCGGAATACAGGCCCTCTGTATTCTCACGCACCACGACGAAATCTATATCTTCAGGTCCCTTATCCTTAATAGGTGTCCATACACCCGGGTATAGTTTAACAGGCCTCAGGTTTATGTACTGGTCCATGGCAAATCTTAATTTGAGTAAAAGTCCCTGTTCCAGAATACCTGGTTTCACATCAGGGTGTCCTACAGCACCTAAATAGATGGCGTTGAACTTTTTTAGTTCTTCTATCGCCCCATCAGGCAGGACATCTTTTGTCCTGAGATACCTATCACCGCCAAAGTCATATGTCTTTGTCTCGTATTTAAAATTCACCTTTTTGCTAACCGCATCCAAGACCTTCAACCCTTCTCTTATTACCTCAGGGCCTGTCCCATCTCCGGGTATTACTGCAATCTTATACATTTCCTTTAATCCGCTCCTTCACCCATTCCATCAGCCCGCCTGCTTTAATCAGTTTCTGCATAAATTCTGGAAAGGGCTGGGAATGGAAAACCTTTCCATTGGTTATATTCTTGATATCTCCCTTATTCAAATCAACCTCAATAATATCGCCATCTTTAATATCACAGGACGCCTCTTTTGACTCTAATATTGGCAGGCCTATATTTATCGCATTCCTGAAGAATATCCTGGCAAAACTGACAGCAACGACACATGAAATGCCACACGCCTTTATTGCAACCGGGGCATGTTCTCTTGATGAGCCGCATCCAAAATTTCTTCCTGCCACTATTATATCACCCTTGGAAATCTTATTGGCAAAATCCTTATCAATGTCTTCCATGCAATGGCTCGCTAACTCCTGCGGATTAGTAGTATTAAGATACCTTGCAGGCATTATTACGTCTGTATCTACATTATCTCCAAATTTCCATACCCTACCTTTGAATATCATCCTACAACCTCCTCAGGATGAACGATTCTTCCCTTTATAGCACTGGCAGCTGCAACTAAAGGATTAGAGAGATATACCTCGCTCTTTGGGTGTCCCATCCTTCCTACAAAATTTCTATTTGTAGTGGCTAATGCCCTTTCACCTTCTGCCAATATTCCCATATGCCCTCCTAAACATGGCCCACAGGTAGGGGCTGAAACGACACCGCCTGCCTTGACAAATATCTCTATCAAATGCTCTTTCAATGCTGCCATATATATATCCTGTGTAGCAGGGATAATTATAAGCCTTAAACCAGGATGGACCTTGCGGCCCTTTAAAATATTAGCCGCGAGCCTCAAGTCTGTGAGCCAGCCATTGGTGCAAGAGCCTATCACCACCTGGTCTAACTTTACTCCTCTCACATCCCGGACAGGCTTGACATTACTCGGCAGGTGTGGACATGCTACCTGGGGTTCTAATTTAGTAATGTCATATTCCCGAACCTCACAGTATTCTGCATCCTTGTCACTCTTATATATAGAAAATCGCTTTTTGGGAGCTACTTTTTTCATATAATCAAAAGTCACCTCATCAGGCTCTATAATCCCATTCTTCGCCCCTGCCTCTACAGCCATATTGCACATAGTGAACCTATCCTCTATAGGCAATTTAGTTATAGATTCACCACAAAATTCCATAGATTTATATAAGGCACCATCTACCCCGATATTACCAATTGTATGTAATATAAGGTCCTTACCCCTTACCCATTTGGGACGCCTGCCATAATAGACAAATTTCATCGTTTCAGGGACACGGAGCC
>Ga0082335_1004903_pt1 | contig 19336 bp, 15 predicted proteins | sample Subgrocontami58m_FD_72375 | JGI IMG/M metagenome (GOLD analysis project Ga0082335, IMG submission 72375) | Subsurface groundwater microbial communities from S. Glens Falls, New York, USA - GMW37 contaminated, 5.8 m (SPADES assembly) (version 2) ... | reverse complement strand
AACTTAATGAAATTGAGATCGGCGATCACTGCGCGATCTCTTTTAATTCGTTTTGGGTGGCGGGCGCAGCGATTACGATCAGGAATGATGTCGTCACCGGACATTTTGTAGAGTTCTACACATCCGATCACGATCCCGATGATCCGGCATTCACGCGACGCAACGCACCCATCGTGATCGAAGATCATGTATGGATCGGATCGCGAGCAATTATTTTAAAGGGCGTGACGGTTGGGCGCGGAGCAGTCGTCGCCGCAGGATCCGTCGTCACTCGAAACGTCGAGCCGTTTACCATTGTGGGCGGCAATCCGGCGAAACTGATTCGCAAGCGTGGCACAACAGAGTTTACTTATCACCACGATGGGGCTCCATTGTTCGGCTGAAATATGTGTGGCATTTTCGGAATCATCGGCGAAGCAAATAAAGAACTCGGCGAGCGAATCGCCGACGTGATGCGGCATCGCGGTCCCGATGATCATGGCGTGTGGGTCTCGACTCATGGCACACCGGTGACACTGGTCAACACGCGCTTGGCGATCATTGACCTCTCGCCATTCGGTCACATGCCGATGGCGACGATGCGCGGTGATGTGTGGATCACCTATAACGGCGAAGTGTTTAACTTCGCCGAGACGAAAGCGGAGTTGATCAAACGCGGTCACGAATTTAGATCGAACAGCGACACTGAAGTGATCGCCAACGCTTACGAAGAGTGGGGCGACGAGTGCGTGCATCACTTTAGAGGGATGTTCGCCTTTTTAATTTGGGATGTGAAACGCCAACGACTCTTCGCCGCGCGAGATCGACTCGGCATCAAACCGATCTACTGGGCGCGCACGCCAACAGGTTTAGTGTTAGGGTCAGAACTCAAAGCGATCATCGCCAGTGGTTTCATCAAACCCTCACTCAATCTTCAATCACTGTTCCATTATTTATCTTTCTACTCCGTTCCATCGCCTCTCACAATGTTGAACGATGTCCACGCCCTGCCGCCGGGTCATTGTTTGAGTTGGCAGCAGGGTCAGGTGACGGTATCCCCGTATTGGGATGTGCCAACGGCGAAGCCCTCCCGCGCCGACGAAGTCGAAATAAAGAAAGAGCTGCGTCGCCTGCTCGAAGAATCGATCCGCTTAAGAATGATCGCCGATGTGCCGGTAGGCGCGTTTTTATCCGGTGGCGTTGATTCGTCAGCCGTTGTGGGGTTGATGACGCGGATCAGCGGCGAGCGGCTCAAAACTTTTTCGATTGGTTTTGAAAACGAAGGGCGCAGTATTGATGAACGCAGTTACGCTCAAGTAGTGGCAAAACGTTACAACACCGATCACACTGAAGTGATCGTCGGCGGCAAAAAAGTTGCCGACGAGATCGATCAGATCATCGCCGCAATGGATCAACCGTCAGGCGATGGACTTAACACGTATTTGATTTCGCAAGCAACGGCAAAGCATGTCAAGGTAGCGTTGAGCGGCTTGGGCGGTGATGAATTGTTCGCGGGCTATCCGCAATTTAAATTACTGGCGCAAGCGGCGCGCTACGATCGGTTGTGGAAAACGATTCCGAATCCGATGCGCGCGTTTATGGCAACGAGCGCCAACACCGTTTCAACCATCACGCACAGACCTGCCATCGGCGGCGCGGTGGCGTTTGCCGACGATGATTTCTTGGGGCGTTATGGACGTACGCGAATTTTGTTCAACGAAAAAGCGAAAGCGATGTTGCTGTCGGAGAATGTGAAGGGCGAACTCGATCACAATATCAACAGTCGCGCAATGTTGGAACGATTTGTGCGCGACGACGAAGGTGAAGTCATTGATCGCGTGACGCGACTCGAATTAAAAAATTACATGGCACACACGCTACTGCGCGATACCGATGCCATGAGCATGGCGCACTCGCTCGAAGTGCGCGTGCCGCTCATTGATCACAAACTCGTTGAGTTCGTGACCACCATTCCCGCCGATCTCAAACTTAAAAACGGTCAACCGAAATATCTTCTTACAGAATCGCTCGCCGATGTTCTTCCGCCTGAAGTGATCGCGCGCAAGAAGCAAGGATTCGAAATGCCCGTTGCCTCGTGGATGCGCGGCGCACTGAAGCCCATCCTCGACGACGTCTTCTCATCACGTTCACTCACCCAACGCGCGTTGTTCGATGCGCCTTACGCACAACAACTTTATCAAGATTTTCTGCAAGGCGAAGGTGCGTATATGCGCGTGTGGTGTTTGGCGACACTTGAATTGTGGATGCGGAAATTCGTTGATTGAAATGCGCCGCGACATCATCCAACTCGTCCGTTATCGCCCCGCGCAACTGATCACCCTCATCACACTTTTTGTCAGCGCGGTTATCGCCGCCAATCTCCTCCCCGCCCTGCGCGGCGTCGCGGGCGAATGGCAATGGACTCACAACTCACTCGACCTCATCGCCTGGCGACTCGTCTTCCCAATCATCATCGCTTTCGCTCTTTACCGAATCTCTAATCTCAAAACTCCAATTACTAATTACCAATTACTAATTTTCGCCACGTTTGCTTTAGCATTACGTCTTTCCATCCAAGCCCTCACCGCCAACAATTTTTCAATCATCGCCCGCACCCTCAACCCCACTTACTTCGGCTACTTCCCGCCCGCCGCCGCTATTGATGATCTCGCAAAATTTTTGCGCGACTTCACGCAAGTACAACTCACATTGCCTTATTATCGTCTCGCCACACATCCGCCCGGCGGCGTGGTCTTCCATTGGCTCATCATTCAACTCGTCAAAATTTTTCCGACTCAATTGCTCGATCAGATCCTCGCCCCGCGACTCGCCTCACTGCCAAGTTGGATCCACAACTACACAACACCCGACATCATCGGCGGAGCAATCGCCTCGCTCGCCATTCCCTTTCTCAGTTCATTGAGCATCATTCCGCTTTATCATCTCGCTCGCACCTTGTGGGATGATCGCACAGCGCGACTTGCCATTCTGCTTTACGCCTTCATCCCAGCCCTCACCCTCTTCATGCCCGTCTTCGACGACGCCTTCACACTCATCACATCGTTCACCCTCTACTTCACCGTCAACGGAATCAAGAATCAAAAACGCTCACAACTTTTTCTCGCTGGTTTAATTTGCGGCACAGGACTCTTCGCCTCATTCGGTTTACTGCCTCTTCTCTTAATCTCCATTCTCTATTTACTGATCTCCTCACGCGCAATTAAAAGTTTCATCTACGACTCGGCTGCGCTCGCCATCGGCGGCGTCACCGTATGGTCTCTGGCGTGGATCATCTTCGGTTTGAATCCATTCATCATCTATTCAAACTCCATGAGCGAACACGCCATCCTCACCACCACCCGATCCTATTGGGCATGGCTAATCTACAACCCTTACGACATTCTGTTATTCGCAGGCATACCCATTTCGATTTTGTTTCTTGGCTCCGTGATCAGGTGTTGCCGCCAACTCTTCGTGGAACGATCACCTTCGTCAGCCGATCACCTACTCATTTCCTTTGTGATCACTTTCAGCCTCATCCTGATCTCCGGCAACTTGCGCGGCGAAACCGCGCGCGTCCTGCTTTATGCTCAACCCCTCATCGCCCTCTTCGCCGCGCGCAGCATCACGCATCACGCATCACGCATCAGATTCTATCCAGCTCTCATCCTCACCCTCACCCTCGTCCAAACCATCGTCTTCCAAACAACGCTAAGCGTGTATCATTAATCTGTCATGCCTAACCCTCCATCATTAGATACCGTCCAATCTTATTGGAATCAAAACCCCGCAGGCTACGCCGAAGTTAAACACCTGCAACAAGATCGTCTCGCCTTCTTCGACGAGCGTGATCGCCAAACACAACAACTCTATCCACGACTCGACGGCGAATACGAATTTGCTCGCGCTAAAAATAAATTGACTCTCGAACTCGGCTGCGGCATGGGCTACAACGCCCAACGACTCGCCCAAAACGGCGCGCGACTCGTTGTGATGGACCTAGCACCCAACGCCGTGCGCCTCACCCGCGAGCGATTCACACTACACCGACTCCCCGCCCAATTCTTAATCGCCGACGCCGAGCATCTTCCATTCAAAGATGAAACTTTCGAAATGATCTTTTCATCAGGCGTCATTCATCATTCGCCCGACACACAAGCAGCGGCAGATGAGATCACCCGCGCCCTCCAACGCGGCGGCGAGTCCACCGTGATGATCTATCACCGCGATTCAATTTGGTTCTGGTGGGACATCACGATCAAACTCGGCAGCTTGATGCTCGTTCTCAACACACTTCCAAATTTTTTGCGCGAACCGATTTTGCAGCGAGTTCCGCGTTGGCGCGATCTCATCGCGCCCAAAGGTCAACATCTAAAATTCAACGATGTCATTCGCAGCGGCACCGACTTCGGCGGCTTACAAAATCCACTCTCGCGCGTCTACACCAAGCAAACCGCCAAAAAACTTTTTCACCAACTCACCACCTTCCGCTTCGTCACCGAATTCCACACCTATCGCCCTTTCGATCAAAACCCATCTGCCCGCACCAAGTTCATTCGCAAATTCATTGACTGGTCAAACGCGCGTTGGGGCTGGTTCTTAATCCTTCACGCCCGTAAAGGCAAACAGTGATCTATGCGATCTCAACAAAAAATTTTTACCCGCGCCCTCTACTTGATCCCTATTGCTTTAGGCACTTGGTGGACAGGACTCGTCATTGTCACGAGCGATTTTTCTTTTCAACTAACGCACAACTTGCCCGACGATGCGTTTTATTATTTCGTTATTGCGCGCAACATCTGGCAACTCGGGCGTGTCAGTTTTGATGGTCTGGTCCTCTCAAACGGTTTTCACCCGTTATGGATGCTGGCGGTGCTCCCGGCGTTTCTTAACGCCACAAACCTGGATCAACCTGTGGTCATTGTAGGCGCGCTTAGCACTTTGCTGCATATGCTTGCTGTGACATTGCTCTATCGAATTCTAAAGCAAATCAAAATTAGCGATTTCATAGCGTTCATTACTATTACGCTTTATGGATTAAATCCAGCCTTTGGGGTAAAAGTTCTCAATGGATTAGAAACACCCTTAGTGATCGTCACCGCACTCCTTTGGCTGTCGTCGCATCTCAGTATTCTCAAACACCGTATTTTGTCATGGCGGGAAGCAGTCCGTTGGGGGATTTGCGCAAGTCTGGTATTTCTTTCTCGCACCGATTGGTCAATTTTGTTACTGTTAGGCGGGATCCAGTTATTAATCGTTTTCCATCACCGTATCTATGACACGATAATGAAATTAAGTGCGGCAGCTCTAGTCACTTTCATTCTCATCTTCCCTTGGTTCTATTGGAACTATCTCACTTTTGGAAGTATTGCCCAAAGTAGCGGCTACGCAGTCTCAACCTATTTGTATAGAGTCTATTTAGGCAAAGAACCTACCTTTGAATCTCTGTTTTCTCTTTGGTCTGGTTACGCAATCGCGTCGATAGGACTTTACAAGCTCTTCCTCTTTTTTGCAGGTTTACCAGTTTGGGTCGCCTACATTTTAGCTATTGCCATTGCATCCGCTCTCATAGCCAAACGCTCACGGTTGATACAAGAGATATGGCGACGTAGTATAGGGCTATGGCCCGTTTTAATCTGGCCATTTATATATATCAGCGGACACTTCACCTTTCGCCTCGAAACACGCCCTTGGTATCACACTTCCGTCATTCCATTTATCTTTTTAGGGCTGGGCATTACCTTACAAGCACTTTGGCACTCAACCCAAAATTTTTTACTGTGGCGCAAACGGCTTGTCGTTACACTCTATGTGGGCATTGTCGCGGCTGCGCTATACGCCGGTTACATCGAAGTTAAGCAACACCCCGACTTCTTGGAACAGCAAAGCATTTACACTGGCGGGCAATGGCTAAACAAAAACGTGCCGCGCGATTCAATCGTGGGCACCTTCAATGCAGGACTGCTGGGCTACATCGCCACCAACTTCACTGTGGTTAATTTAGATGGTGTTGTGAATGCCGAATCCGCGGAAGCGCGCATAGCCTATACGATGGATGACTATTTGATAAAACGCGGCGTGTGTTACATTGCCGATTACAAAAGTTATATCGGTAGTCAATATTGGGGAAAACTCAATCCGGAGTTGGCTGCCTTGCCAATACACACAGAGGCAGTCCTTTCATCAAATGCCATGCCCCATGTGCAAGGCTGGCAGGTTCTTCAACTAAGCACAATCAAAACCTGCCAGTGAAACGCATTCTCTACATCCATCACGGCGGCGGGCTGGGCGGCGCGCCGTTGAGCCTGCTCTACTTGCTCAAACAGTTAGATCGATCTCGCTACGAGCCAATCGTTCTAACTTTGCGCGAGGGTCCCATCATTGATCTCTATCGCCAAGAAGGGATCGAGACCCACGTCGCGCAAGGGATTTATGATTTCAGCCACACAGAATTAGAATCGTATAGTGGCACTCAACTGTGGCGGCTTCCACTGCAAGTCGCCCGTTTTCTTCCTTCGGTTGCCGCCACGCGCCGCTACCTCACTCACTTCAAACCCGATCTGGTACACCTCAACTCCTCCACACTCGCCGCTCCCGCCCGCGCCGCGTGGCGCGAAAAAATTCCCATCGTGTGGCACATCCGCGAACCCATTGCCAACGGCTACTTCGGTCTTCGCCGCCAGTGGCTGACGACTCACATCGAACACGATTCCACGCGCATCATCTCCATTTCGGAGTTCGATGCTTCACGCTTATTGCCTTCGCCAAAAATCCACGTCATCCACAACTTCGTTGACTTCAAAATTTTTGATCGCGCGATCTCGTCAAGCGAAGCCCGCAAAAAATTAAATCTATCGCCCGCGCAAAACGTGGTCGTCATGCTCGGCGGAGTCGCTTACCCCAAAGGCACGCTCGTCTTTGCCCAAGCATTGCCTCTCGTCCGCAAAAAAGTTCCCAATACAAAATTTCTGGTCGCCGGTCAGCCACCCGCCATCGGCGACTCGTCACGAATCAAATCGCTCGCCAAATTTGTTTTGCGAACCGATGAATATGATCGCCAAGTAATGAAAGCCGCGTCTGACTCAATCGCCAGTGGTCACATTCGCTTCATCGGTCAACGCACCGACATCCCGCAAATACTCGCCGCCAGCGATCTTCTTGTCTTCCCTTCGGTTGTGCCGCACTTTGCCCGCCCCATCATCGAAGCGGGGGCGATGGCAAAGCCGGTAGTCGCCTCACGATTAGGCGGACCGCTCGAACTTGTCAACGACGGCGCCAGCGGAGTCTTAACGTCACCATCCGATCCTGCCGCGCTCGCCGACTCGATCATCGCCCTTCTCACCGATCCCGCCAAAGCGAAGGCGATGGGCGAAGCAGGTTATATATTAGCCAAAGAAAAATTCAACGCCGAGATAAATGCCAAGAGAACGTTTGAGGTGTATGAGGAAGTTTTTGGGGAATAAAAAACTTCCGAAGTCTGTTGCGAAGCACTTCGGAAGTTTTTGTTTACTTCTCGCCGCGCAATTTTGCCAACTCTGCGCGCAACTTTTCCACTTCGGCTTCTGCTTTCTTCCGCGCTTCGGCTTCTACCTTCCGCGCTTTCGCCTCTCTTCGCGCCTTCTCCTGCGCCTCTGCCGGAGTCAATAACTTCTCGCCTGTCTTCACGTCAATCAAACGCAAACTATTCTCTTCGATCATCAACTTCAACCCCAATTCTCGACTCAGCAGCGAGCCATCGCTTTCAGGTTTCAATCGCGCATAATCGCCGCGCTCCAACACAAACCCTTGTAAAGGCGGTGTCAGATATTCTGCCAGGGGATCATAGATAAAATATTCTTTCACGCCCAACATCGCATACAACGCTTTCTTATTCGCGTCTTCCCAACGCGTTGAGCGCGATGTAAATTCAAACACCACACACGGCGCGCGTTTCTCTTCCCACAGCTTATACGTGCGCCGATTGCCTTTCATCACACCCCTCACCACAAACACATCCGGCGCCGTCGCCGATGACGGCACATCCTCTTCATAATAAAAAAGAAGGTTGCCCGAAACATACACGTCACTCACGTTGCGAAAAAAATCTATCAATGTCGCAATCGTATCCAACATCAAACTGCGATGTATATCTGTCTCTGCCATAGGTTTGCCGTCCGATTCGGGGTATTCGATTTTGAGGTGCGGGAAATCTAAAGTAGGAGTCGCCATAATATGCCTCACTGCCATTATTTTACACCTGATAGTAAAATCACTTCATGCGTTCCCCTCTCGCTTGGCTTGCAATCGGGATATGGAGTCTCGGCATCCTCGGCGTGATCGCCATTGGCGCACTCATTACTTTCGCCGCCACCGATATTGATTCAGTTGAACCAACGGAAACCAGCATCCCCACCCTCGCCAAAGTTGCACTCGCACCGACGACAGCCCCGTCGTTTACACCGCGCATCATCACGCCCACTCCGCGCCCCACTCAATCTCCAACTTCTAATTTCCAACTTCCAACTTCCAAACCATCACCCATCCCCACACTTTCGATTCGGGTCACGTTGACGGCAACCCCGTCGAATCCGCTTGTCATCGGTGGCTCGGTCTTGGGTCGCCCGCTCGAAGTGTATCGCTTCGGCAGTGGAGCGTTTCAACGTATGATCATCGGCGGCATTCACGGCGGCAACGAATATAATACGGTGCATCTTGCCGACGAACTCATCACACATATTCAAAATCATCCCGAAACGATTCCTTCTGACAACACACTTTTTATTTTGCGAAATTTAAACCCCGATGGTTACGCCCGCTCGCTCGGCATTCGCGGGCGCACTAACGAGAACAACGTTGATCTCAATCGCAACTTTCCGTCGTTGTGGGTTGCCTCATGGAATCGCAACGGCTGTTGGACGTTCCTGCCGACAACGGCGGGCGCGAGCGCTGGCTCTGAACCCGAAACGCAATCGCTGATAAAATTTTTGTCGTCCTCAAAAATAGATGCCCTCATCAACTATCATAGTGCCGCGCTCGGAATTTTTGCGGGCGGTCAACCGCCTGACGACGCCTCACTCAAACTCGCCGAAGCAGTCAGCGCGGTCAGCGATTATCCTTACCCGCCGATTGATACCGGCTGCAAGTTCACGGGTCAACTCATTGATTGGGCGTCGGAGCATAACATCGCCGCGCTGGATATTGAATTGACGAATCACCGTGATACCGATTTTGAAATGAATCTCCGCATACTCGATGTGCTGCTCAAGTGGCGACGATGAAAAATTTTTTGAACACGCTCCGAAGAATCCCCGTGTGGGCCTATCCGCAAGTCGCCCGCCACGCCCTCGCCCGCCGACTCCGTCTCAACCCGATCCCGTCACCTGAACTCTCCGACTCCGAACTCGATTTCTTCTTCGGTTCAACGGATGCTATTGACCAAATCATTAATCATTACTCTTTCAATCTCTTCGATTCTTTTTCTCCCCCCTCACCCGACGAACTCGAAAACATTTTGAACCATCGTATTGAAATTTTTTGTTCACTCGTTGATGTGGGCAACCCAATCCAATGGCGGCGCGATTTCAACACCGGTCACGAATGGACGCGCGATCACATCTCCAAACTTCAACTCGTTACCCAAAAGGGCGATGTCAAAATTCCGTGGGAACTCTCGCGCTTTCAGCACGGAGTCAAACTAGCGCTCGGTTACAAACAGGCAGGCGATCCACGTTTCGTCAACGAATGGCTCACACAATTTAATTCATGGCGTGCCGATAACCCGCCCGAACACGGACCCAACTGGGGCAACGCTATGGAAGCCTCTATCCGCGTCGTGAACTGGATCGTCGCATATCACTTTATTCGCGACGCATTAGATCGCCCTGCCAAAGAATCAATTCTCAAAGCCCTCATTCAACATGGACGATTCATCTTCACCCATCTCGAAGAATTTTTTCCTTTCAATAACCACCTCATCGCCGATCTGTGCGGGTTGATCTGGCTTGGAATCTTTTTTCAGACTTCTAAGACCTCCGAGTTCTTTAAGAACTCGGAGGTCTCGGAAGCGGCACGCTGGCTCAACTACGGTTTACGTGAGTTAACGAATCAACTTCGTATTCAAGTCTTACCCGACGGCGCGAGCTACGAAGCCTCAACCGCCTATCATCGTTTCGTGACGGAGATGATCGTTAGCACGGTTGAGATGTGTGAACTCAACCAAGATTTGTCATTCCGAGCGAAGCGAGGAATCTCTACGACTAATCCCAGAGATTCCTCGCGGAAGAACGCCGCTCGGAATGACATTTATTTGGATAAACTGCGCGAGACAGCCAACAAAATGATTCGCGTTGTGGACGCTTTGAGAAAACCTGATGGATCAATTCCTCTATTCGGCGACGAAGATGGTGGTAAATGGATCGCCAATTACCAATTACCAATTACTAATCTCCAATCTCCAATCTCTAACCTCCCCCACGCTGGTTGGTTCATCTATCGTCACGACGAAGCCTATCTTGCGATCAGAGCTGGCGACAACGGTCAACTCGGTTGGGGTGGACATGCACATAATGACGCCTTGAGCTTTGAGTATTCAATCGGCGAAAGAAATTTTCTAGTTGACCCCGGCACTTACACTTACACATCCGATCCCGAAGCGCGGGATCTCTTTCGCTCAACGGCGTATCACAACACTCTTCGCGTGGATGGGCAAGAGATCAGCCGCATACCCGAAGGCGAGTTGTTTCGTTTAGAGAATGATGTGCGTTGTCGCGTCATCGCACAAAATGATTCAATGTGGGAAGGCGAACACAGCGGATATGCGAAGCAACTCGGCGTGATTCACCGGCGGCGGTTCGAGAAGTTGGGGACAGGTTGGAGAATCGGCGACACCGTGAGCGGAGTCGGCTTCCGCACCCTCGAATGGTTTTTTCATTTCGATCCAAGTTGCGCGGTGGAGATCGATCAGAATCGAGTCATCACAAAATTCGCATCGAGTCCGAACATCCAGATCACATCCAATTACCAATTACCAATTACTCTTCAACAAGGTTTCATCTCTCTCACTTACAGTCAACGCACTCCCGCGCCTGTCGCAAAATTTTCGCTCACGACACAACTGCCGTTTAGCGTTGAGTTTATAATCAGCAAACTATGAAACAACTTTTTTTTGACGGCAAGGGCGCGCTGCATATTGAAGATGTTCCCGCGCCCGCCTGCGGCGACGGTGAAGTGTTAGTGCAAACGGCGTATTCGCTCATCTCGGCCGGAACGGAAACGACGGCGGCGACGGGCGGCGGAAGTTTGATCAAGCGCGTGATGAAGCAACCGTATTTGATTAAGAGCGCGATTGATTTTGCGATGAAGCAAGGTGTGGGCGCGATGATCAACACTGTGAAGCAAGTCGCCGACGAATGGATACCAACGGGCTACAGCGCGAGCGGAGTCGTGATCGAAGTTGGCGCGGGCGCGACTCGTTTTGCCGTGGGTGATCGTGTGGCGTGCGCCGGTGCGCGGCAAGCGAACCACGCCGAATTTATTTCTGTTCCCGAAAATCTTGTCGCAAAAATTCCAAACGATCTTTCGTTTCGTGAAGCGGCGTTTGTCACGCTCGGCGCGATTGCGCTTCAAGGTGTGCGCCGCGCCGAACCCACTTTGGGTGAAACGGTTGTCGTCGTTGGCACGGGCTTAATTGGATTGATCACGGCGCAGTTGTTGCGCGCGAACGGCTGCAAAGTGATCGCAACGGATCTATCGGATGAGCGACTGGCGTTGGCGCGATCACTTGGAGTTGACCTGACGATCAACGCGGATGCCGCCGATCCTGTGAAAGCAGTTTCGTCCTTCACCAATGGTCTGGGCGCGGATGCCGTCATCCTGTGTGCGGCGACAAAATCTTCTGAGGCGATCAATCAGGCGTTCAAGATGTGCCGCGAGCGCGGACGTGTGATCATCGTCGGCGCGGTGGGCATGGAATTAGACCGCGCAGATTTTTACAACAAAGAGATCGATCTGCGAATGTCGCGCTCTTATGGACCCGGACGATACGATAGACGCTTTGAAGAAAAGGGTTTCGATTACCCGCCTGCTTACGTGCGTTGGACAGAGACACGCAACCTCGAATCATTTTTAGAAGCGGTTGCCTCAAAACGAGTCAACGTTGAAGCGTTAATCTCATCCGAATATCAGATTGATCAAGCACAACAAGCTTATGATGATGTGATCAAAGGCGGCGCAAAAAATATCGGTGTTCTGCTTAAATATCCGCAGCAAAGTTTTGATTCGGCTAAACACAGCTATCAACTCAAATCCCAATTACCAATCCCACTCCGCTTCGCTACGGGGACTATCGTTACTAATTACCAATCATCAATTGCTTTAGTCGGCGCGGGCGCATTTGCCAAATTGATGCACGTTCCGAATCTCAAAGCGTTAAATGTGAGTGTGCCTGTTGTCGTAAGTGGTTCGGGGGCGAGTGCGCGGCAGGTGGCAGAGGTGTTGAAGGCGGAGAAGGCGACGACAGATTATGAATCGGTGTTGAATGATTCGAGCGTGAGTGCGGTGTTGATCTCCACGCGGCACAACTTACACGCCGCCCAAACCATCGCGGCGGCGAAAGCGGGCAAACATATTTTTGTGGAGAAGCCGTTAGGGTTGACGGTTGAAGAATGTGAGCAAGTTATCGCCGAAGTCGAAAAAGGAAATGTTCTATGCACCGTTGGATTCAATCGTCGCTTTAGCCCTTATACGCTTGAGGCGAAAAAAGTTTTAGACTCGCTCGCGGGCGCGAAGCAAATCGTGTGCCGCGTCAATGCTGGCGCGTTACCTAAGAGTCATTGGCTTCTCGATCCAAACGAAGGCGGCGGGCGCATCATCGGTGAGGGCTGTCACTTTTTCGATCTGATGACGTGGCTGGCGGGGTCAACCCCGGTGTCGGTTTCCGCGCAGAAGATCGGTGACGACGAGAATGAGGTCAGCGCGGCGGTTAAATTTTCGGATGGATCGCTTGGCACTTTAATCTACACAGGCTTGGGTGATACTCAATATCCTAAAGAGCGGATTGAAATTTTTGCGGGCGGCGGCGTGATCGTCATTGATGATTTTCGTTCTGTAGAATTTAGCGGCGTGCGCGGCAAGAATATGAAAGGCGCGCAAGATAAAGGTCATCGCGCCTTGTTGAAAAATTTCGTCGAGGCGATGCAGGGTAAAGCGCAATTGATGATCACGGCACAGGATGGATTGATGGCGACGGCGTGCGGAGAGGCAACACTAAGAGCGATTCGAAATGGAGAGGCACAAAGAGTTTGATGATACGAGTTATTGTTTAGAAGCAATAAAAGCGAACCCCCCCGTCGTATTGCGTATACGTGTGATCTCTTTCGATTGGCGGGCTACTAAACCACCAGCCCACCACCAAAATTTGTGTAACCATTCAACTGGGCGGATGATCGCTTGCGCCAGCGGGCGTGGCATAAGCGGGAAGAGAGCCATACTTGCCTGAGCTGTCAACCCAGACCACTGCGCGCTAGGGGCGATACGCTCAACTTGGAAACCACCATACCTTAGCATGTTAAGCAGTCCCAAATGGCTGTGATGGTAAAAGCTGTCTCCATGGAAAGGTTCAAGAAAAGCCACAGTTCCCAAAAACCGCCCACCCGTTTTCAATACCCGATAGGCTTCGCGCATCATCACGAACGGAAAACGGATGTGTTCGAGAACGGCAATGGACGAAATAAAATCGAACGAATTGCTTTCAAATGGCAGGGAGTGGGCATCTGCTAAAAAGGGGGCTTGGGGCGAATTGTAGTCAATGCCAACCCATTCAAAACCAGCATGTTCACCCACCTCTTGATGAATCGATCGCCCGCATCCGAGATCGAGCATCAGGCTCCCCGGGCTGGCTTTGGGAAAATAGCTCAACAATTCTCGTGACAAATGGTGTGGGACATGTATATTGGCGAAATCAACAGCCGGGGCGGGGTTCATGGTGAGCGGCGCAATGGATACGGTCTCGGTCGCCAGCGCTGTCCCCAATTCGAATTCAATCGAAGTTTTCTTTGGACTCTGCAATCTTAGATCAAGCGCGCCATCTGCGTTACAGGTATAAATGGCTTGGCACTGGGCGCAAGCCGCCCCCGAAGTAGTAGGGGTTAATTTTCCGTTGCATTGGGGACAGATGAGAATTTTCCAAATGCGAGTGGATATTTGATAAGACATTCTGTGACGCTCCCAATTTAAAGTGGGCGGTAGTATAACATATCGATTGCCCGTCACCGTCTGAATCTTCATGCGTCCTTCATAAATTCATAATTCATCCTTCTCTAATGGTAAAATCCACGCGCCATGATTAGCGGGCGCGACATTCTCATACTCTCCACGCAAGATTGGACGGCAATGCCCACACGCAAACATCGCTGGGCGCGCAACTGGGCAAAGCAAGGCAACCGCGTGTTATACGTCGAACAACAAATGCACTGGGCGGGTTGGCTGATCGAAATACGCCAACAGTTCACGCGCGCCTTTCGATTCTTGCAGGGCGCGCGCCCCGTTGAAGAAAATCTTTGGGTCTTTACCTTGCCCATCGTGCTGCCGTTCTTTCAAATGAGCGAAGCCATCAATTGGCTCAACAATTTTTTTCTCGCGCCCGTATTGCGTGGAATGATTCGTAAATTGGGATTCAAGAATCCTATCTTGTGGACGTACACACCACACTCGGCGGACTTTGTCGGCAAACTCGATCAGAGTCTCACCGTGTATGAATGTGTGGATGAATTTTCGGCGGCGAAGGGGTTGGTGAATGGAGCGACGATTGCCAAAATGGAACGGAAGTTGATTCAAAAAGTGGATCAAGTGATCGTCACCGCGCCCGGACTTTTAGAATCTAAAAAGGGATTGGCGCGACGCATTGAGCTTGTGCCTAACGGGGTGGACGTTGAACACTTTGCGAAATCGTCTGCGCCCGAGACGATCATCGCTCCAGAGATCGCCGCCATCCCAAAACCGATCATCGGCTATCTCGGCGGGGTGCAGTATTGGATTGATTTCGATCTCATTGCCCACGCCGCGCGGCAGCACCCCGAATGGTCGTTTGTGTTTGTGGGCAGTGTCGAGCCGCTGGCGCGCGTGGATAAAGTGCGCGATTTTAAAAATATGTTTTTTATTGGACGTAAACCTTACAACGATCTGCCGCGCTATGTCAAAAATTTTGACGTGTGCATCAACCCTTACGTGTTAGATGGCGTGGGCGCAAATGTGGATCCATTGAAACTCTACGACTACATCGCCTCGGGCAAACCTATTGTGTCTGTGAACATCCCTGCCGCGCAGCGATTTTCTGACATCATGCCTCTCACTCAAACCGCCGACGAATTTACTCGCGCCATCGAATCTGTTTTAAAAAATCCGGGCGACGCAACCAAGCGAATGCAAACGGCGGCGGCGCACTCGTGGTCAGCTCGATTTAAAAAGGTGGAAGCCACTGTAGAGGCGGCAACCCTATAATGAGTTTTTCGTTTCCTTCCGGTAAACGCCTGGTGGTGATGATCCCGGCATACAACGAAGAGGCGAGTCTGGCGCGCGTGATTCAAAATGTGCGCGGTGCGCTCCCCTTCGCCGACATCGTGGTGATCAACGATGGCTCACACGACAAAACAAAATCCGTCGGGCGCGAGTCGGGCGCGCATGTTGTCAACTTGCCATTCAACTTGGGCATCGGTTCGGCGATGCAAACCGGATTTCTTTTCGCGCGCGACAACGGTTACGATTTTGCGATTCAGGTGGACGGCGATGGACAACACGACCCGCGCGAGATTGAAGTGATCCTGACTCCGCTGATCCACGGTGAGGCCGACGTGATCGCCGGAGCGCGATACATTGAAGACCGGGGCTACATCACGCCGCTTCCGCGCCGAGTCGGCATCATCATCTTGTCTTCGATCATCAGCCTCGCCGTGCGGCAGCGAGTCACCGATCCCACCTCCGGTTTCCGCGCCAGCAACCGCAAAGCCATCGAATACTGTGCCAACGATTACCCTTACGACTACCCCGAACCCGAATCGGTGGTGCAATTTTTTAAAGCCGGACTCAAAATGCGTGAAGTGCCGGTCACAATGAATCCGCGTTACGGCGGGCAAAGCTCCATCACACCGTTGCGATCTTTTTACTACATGGTCAAAGTGATTCTGGCAATCATGATTGACTTATTGCGAGATACGCCGCGCATCCGTTGAAGGATGATTGAAGATTAATGATTAAAGATTCGCGTTCGTCAACAATCTTCAATCTTTGATCTTTAATCTTTGAACTATATGGCAGACCGTCTCACCCTCTCCATCACCATCGGCGCAGTTACGTTGTTCGTCATCATCCTCGAACTGGTGCGCCGCAAAAAACTTGAAGAACAGTATTCGCTGTTGTGGCTCGGCGCGGCGATTAGCTTGATCATCCTTGCCGCTTCGCGCAATTGGTGGGACACATTGATCATCAGCATTGGAGTTACCTATCCGCCGACGGCGTTATTCATCGCCGGTTTTGTGGCGATGATCATGATCTTGCTCTACTTCTCTACCATCATCACGAAGTTGACTCAACAAAACCGCCAAGCCGCGCAGCAACTCGGCTTGCTGGAATGGAAACTGCATGAACTTGAAAAACGACTCGATGAGCGATCCTCATCAGACTCAAGACTTCCGAAGTCTTAAAGACTTCGGAAGTCTAAAAGTCTTGGGCGCGATCTTCGTCGCCGCCCTCCTCACTCGCTTGTTTTGGATCATCGTCCTCACCCCGAATTATCAACTCGACGGCGGTGGTGATGGACCTCTCTACATGCTGTTGGCGAAAACGTTGGTGGAAAAAGGTTGGCAATATCTTGACACCTTTTTTGGCACAGTAGCTGTCGCTCCCGTATACACATTCTATCTCGCCTTCTTCCATTATTTCTTTCCTCCCGAATCTGTTTTAACCGCCGCGCGCGTCGGGCAAGCATTCGTTGATGCATTGAGTTCCATTGCCATCTTCGATCTGGTGCAGCGCATCTTCACTCGACGCACCGCGTGGATCGCCGCAATCGTTTACGCCTTGGATCCGCGCTTCGTCGTTCAAAGCGGCGACATCCTCACCGAAGCGTTGTTCACGTCTCTCTTTTTGATCAGTATTTGGTTGTTTGTCATCGCTCACCCTCTGCCTGACCCACGCCAGCGAAGCATCTTTAAATATCTGATCGCCGCGGCCTCGTGGTTTATCGCCGCCTTCACGCGCGCCATCGTGCTGCCGCTCGCGGCGTTGTTCGGGTTAATGACTCTGCTGCCGCGCCCCAGCAAACGGCAATTGATCGCACTCGGTCTCGCCGCAGTTGTCGGCCTCACCGTGTTAGTCGTGCGTTCGATTCAACTCTACAATTCGTACGGGCGTTACGTGATCATCACCAGCGGCTTTGAAGGACATTTTTGGATGGGCAGCCGCAGCGATGGTCAATGGCATGGAATACCCGAATTTGAAAAAGAGCGGCAAGATTTGCAAAGGCGTTACGGCGGGCGCGACGCTTACATCGAAGATGCGCTTAACACCATCGCCGCCGATCCACTTGCATATGCGCGTTTGCTTTTCGTCAAACTCACTGGCGCATATTTGCAACCGCAAGGCACGGTGAGCTTCGGCAATGAAGGCGAGAGTCTAAAAGATTTAGCCTTGCAAGTATTAAATAAAAAAATGAGTCTCAACGATCTCATTCAATCTTCCGGATTTTTTCCAAAATTGATCATTTACATTTTTCATTACATTGGATTGATCGGTGGACTCATCGGCATCACCCTCACGCGCCGCGACTGGCTCAAGGTGCTGCCGTTGACTCTACCCATCGCTTACTTCACCATCGTCTACACCTTGCTCACCATCATCCCGCGTTACCTTTTGCCGATCATGCCGCTCTATATGATCTTCGCCGCATACACTGTAGAACGCATTCACGCCTCACGCTTCACGCCTCACGCATGATCGTCGCTCACGTTTTCAAAGCCACGGGTCTCTCAGGCTCCGAGTCACATCTTCTGTCACTCGCGCGCGGTTTGCGTGATGAAGGATTCGAATCGCACTTGATCATCCTGATCGATCCGACTCGGCTGCCTGACGCGTTGCTCCACGCCGCACAGACTCAGGGGACGCCGACTCATCTAGTGCAACTGAATCACGATCTCGATCTTTTTTCCGTTTCCAAAATTAAAACGATCCTTGATTCTATTAACGCGCAGATCGTCCACACGCATTTGATTCACGGCGATCTGTTCGGCGCGCTCGCCGCAGGCAAAAGGGTCGTCGTGCAGAGTCGGCACAACGATGACAAGTTTCGGCGCAACATCATCATCAAGTTACTCACTCGCTCACTCGCCAGCCGCGCCAAAACGATCATCGCCATCTCTGACTCATTGGCGAACTTTGTGCGCGATGTGGAAGGAGTCACACCGTCCAAGATCACGCGTATTCACTATGGGCTTGATCCGAATGAAGTGATAGGCAAAGCAAAAAGGGGAGAGCTGAGGGAAGAACTAAGGATTAAAGATTCGCCGCTCATAGGCGCGGTCGGGCGGCTTACCGAACAAAAGGGGTTTGAATACTTGCTTGAAGCTTTTGCGCGTGTGCGAGACAATGTGAAAGAAGCCCATCTGGTGATCGCCGGTGACGGCGAGCGGCGGCATTCGCTGGAATCGAAAGCTCAAAGTTTGAACATCGCCGACGCGGTTCATTTCTTGGGTTGGCGTAACGATGTGCCTTCGATCATGATCGATCTCGACGCGCTCGTCGTGCCATCGTTGTGGGAAGGATTTGGGTTAGTGACTCTCGAAGCGATGGCGTTGAGCAGACCGATCATTGCCAGCAAAGTGAGCGCCTTGCCCGAAATTATTTCGCAGGGCGAAACCGGGCTGCTCGTCCCGCCCGCCGACTCTGCCGCGCTCGCCGATTCGATCTTGAATCTGTTGCGCGATCCAGAAAAAGCAAAAACGATGGGGCAGCGTGGTCGCGCCCGATTAGAAAAAGAATTTACGATTCAACGCATGGCGCAACGCCACGCAGTTGTCTATAAAGAAGCGGCATCGCGCGTTCCTGAATTTCGCGCCTAATTGTTCGTTGTCTCATTGTTCATCGTTCATTTCTTATGTGCGGCATCTGCGGCGTCATTCACTTCGACAACTCTCCTGTAGCCAAACACGATCTGGAGCGTATGGTGAAAACAATTCATCATCGCGGTCCCGACGATTGCGGCGTGTGGGCAGACGGCAACGTTGGCTTGGGCAACACGCGCTTAGCGATCATTGATCTTAGCAGCGCGGGGCATCAGCCGTTATCGAACGAAGCAGGCCATATGTGGATCGCCTTCAACGGCGAGATTTAT
>Ga0082335_1004902_pt1 | contig 19340 bp, 11 predicted proteins | sample Subgrocontami58m_FD_72375 | JGI IMG/M metagenome (GOLD analysis project Ga0082335, IMG submission 72375) | Subsurface groundwater microbial communities from S. Glens Falls, New York, USA - GMW37 contaminated, 5.8 m (SPADES assembly) (version 2) ... | reverse complement strand
GATCGCGTGGCCATCACGCGCGGTCTGTCGGCGGGCGAGCGCGTCGTGTCCTCCGGCACCTTCCTGATTGACTCCGAAAGCCAGCTGAAGGCCGCGGCGAAAGGCATGGGCGCGCCGCCGCCAGAGAGCAAGGCGCCGGCGCCGACGCCGGGAGCTCATCGCCATGATTGACGCCATCATCGAGTTCTCGGCGAAGAACCGCTTCATCGTGTTCCTCCTCGTCTCGGTCGCGGTGGTGGCCGGCGTGTGGTCGATGAAGACCGTGCCGCTCGATGCGATTCCGGATCTCAGCGACACACAGGTCATCGTCTATTCGCGCTGGGACCGCAGTCCCGACATCGTCGAAGACCAGGTCACCTACCCGATTGTGACGGCGATGCTCGGCGCCCCGAAGGTGAAAGCGGTCCGGGGTTACTCCGATTTCGGCTACTCGTACGTCTACATCGTGTTCGAGGAAGGCACCGACATCTATTGGGCTCGCTCGCGCACGATGGAGTACCTCTCGGGCGTCCTCCCACGATTGCCGCAGGGCGTGCGCACGGAGCTCGGTCCCGACGCGACCGGCGTGGGCTGGGTGTTTCAGTACGCGCTGGTCGACACGACCGGCCGCTCCAGCCTGGCCGAGCTCCGCTCGTACCAGGACTGGTATCTCCGCTACTACCTGAAGTCCGTGCCGGGCGTCGCCGAAGTCGCGCCGCTCGGCGGTTTCGTGAGGCAGTACCAGGTGCAGGTCGATCCGAATCGACTGCGCGCCTTCAACATGCCCATCGCGACGGTCATCGACGCCGTGCGGGCCGGCAACAACGACGTGGGCGGACGCCTCGTCGAGATGACCGGCGCCGAGTACATGGTCCGTGGCCGCGGGTACGCGAAATCGGTGGCCGACATCGGCGAGATCGTGCTCGCGCGGAACGAGAGCGGGGTGCCCGTGCGGGTGCGCGATGTCGGTGCCGTGACGCTCGGCCCCGACCTGCGGCGTGGTGTGGCGGATCTGAACGGCACGGGCGACACCGTCGCCGGCATCATCGTCATGCGACAGGGCGAGGACGCCCTGAAGGTGATCGGACGCGTCAAGGACAAGCTCGAGGAGCTCGAACCGGCCCTCCCGCCTGGCGTCAAGGTGGTCACGGTCTACGACCGCTCGGACCTGATCCTTCGCTCGATCGACAACCTCACGCACACCTTGTTCGAAGAGCTGATCGTCGTCGCCATCATCATCTTGATCTTTCTCTGGCACGTCCCAAGCGCCCTCATTCCCATCATCACGATCCCGGTGACCGTCGCGATCGCCTTCATTCCGATGCGCCTGATGGGACTGAGCTCCAACATCATGTCGCTCGGCGGCATCGCGATCGCGGTCGGCGCGATGGTGGACGCCGCGATCGTCGTGGTCGAGCAGACGCACAAGAAGCTCGAACAATGGGAGCGGACCGGCCGCAAGGAGGACTACCACCGCGTCATCATCGACGCGGTGAAGGAGGTCGGCGGCCCGAGCTTCTTCGCCCTGCTCGTCATCGCCGTGTCGTTCCTGCCGGTGCTGACGCTCGAAGCCCAGGAAGGGCGGCTGTTCAAGCCGCTGGCCTACACGAAGAACTTCTCCATGATCGTGGCGGCCGTCCTGGCGATCACGCTCGATCCCGCCATGCGGCTCCTCTTCACGCGCGTGAAAAACTTTTCGTTCCGGCCCCGGTGGCTGGCGCGCCTCGCCAATGCCGTGCTCGTTGGCACGATCCATTCCGAGGAAACGCATCCGATCAGCCGGCTGCTGATTCGCCTCTACGAACCGGTCTGTGCCTGGTCGCTGCGATGGAAGTGGCTCGTCCTGACCGGCGCCGTCGCCATCGTCGCGCTGACCGTGCCCGTGTTCAACCGTCTCGGCTCGGAATTCATGCCCCCGCTCGACGAGGGCACGCTGTTCTTCATGCCGTCGACGCTGCCCGGCATCTCGGTCACCGAGGCGCAGCGACTCCTCCAGACGCAGGACCGCATCATCAAGCAGTTTCCCGAGGTCGACAGCGTGTTTGGCAAGGCGGGACGCGCGGAAACGTCGACCGACCCGGCGCCCTTCTCGATGGCGGAGACCGTCATCGTCCTGAAGCCCCACGACCAGTGGCGACACGTCGACACGTGGTACTCAGACTGGGCGCCGCAGTGGCTCGAGCCCATACTCCGCCGCGTCACGAGCGATCGTCTCTCCACCGATCAGCTCATCCAGCAGATGAACGACGCCCTCAAGCTGCCCGGCGTCAGCAACGCCTGGACGATGCCGATCAAGGCCCGCATCGACATGTTGACCACCGGCGTGCGCACGCCGGTCGGCATCAAGATTTACGGCGCCGACATTCACGAGATCGAGCGGATCGGCACCGAGATCGAGCGCGTTATCCCATCGGTCTCCGGCACGCGCAGCGCGTTCGCCGAGCGGACCTCCGGCGGCTTCTTCGTCGATTTCAACTGGAAGCGGGACGAGTTGGCGCGCTACGGCCTGTCGATGGACGACGCCCAGATGGTGGTCATGTCCGCGATCGGCGGCGACACCGTGACGACGACCGTCGAAGGCCGGGAGCGGTACGCGGTCAACGTGCGGTACTTCCGCGACTATCGCAGCGACCTCGACCAGCTGCGCCGCGTGATGGTGCCGGTGATGGACGGCAGGACGCAGATCCCGGTCGGCCAACTGGCCGAGGTGCGCCTGGTCAGCGGGCCGGCGATGCTCCGCAACGAAAACGGCATGTTGACCGGCTATGTCTACGTGGACGTCGCGGGGCGCGACATCGGCGGCTACGTCACCGAGGCCAAGCGCGTGATCGGCCAGCGCGTCACGCTGCCCGCCGGATATTCGCTCGCGTGGAGCGGCCAGTACGAGGCCATGGAGCGCGTCCGGGAGCGTCTGAAGATCGTGCTGCCGATCACGCTGTTGCTCGTGCTGACGCTGCTCTACCTCAACACCCGGTCACTCGCGAAGACTTCCATCATCATGCTGGCCGTCCCGTTTTCCGCCGTGGGCGCCATCTGGCTGCTGTACCTGCTCGGCTACAACATGAGCATCGGCGTCTGGGTCGGCCTGATCGCGCTGATGGGCGTCGACGCGGAGACCGGCGTCTTCATGCTGCTCTATCTCGACATCGCATATGAGGACGCCCGCCGTGAAGGACGTCTGCGATCAGCAGGTGACCTTCGCGACGCCATCCTGCACGGTGCCGTGAAGAGGATTCGCCCGAAATTCATGACCGTGGCCGTGATGTTCATGGGGCTCGTGCCCATCATGTGGTCGATCGGCGCCGGAGCCGACGTGATGAAGCGCATCGCCGCCCCGATGATCGGCGGCATCTTCACCTCGTTCGTGCTCGAGCTCGTCGTCTATCCCGCCATCTACGAAATCTGGAAATGGCACTTCGGTCTGAAGCGCGAGCTCGCACTCGTCCCGCCAGCGGGGGCCTAATCTGTGCGGAGAGCCGCGATCGGACCGACCGAGGCCGCCATGCGCCGACGCGGCGCTCGAGGCGAGCGCCAGGGGACAACTTGAAGCAACTTGCCGCGTTCTGGTGGGGTTGGACCGGGAAGACCACGGCGTACTTCGAGGCGATTCGCCGGCGCCCCGATCGGACCATCATTCACGACGAGTGGATTCAACGCGCGGTCGAGTCACCAATCCGGGAGGTCGTCCAGGCCGACGGCCGCATTCGACGATGGAGCGCCGTTCCGGAGGCCGGGGACAGGTTCCTACGAGTCGTGCTGCCTTCGGGTGGCGAGACTGTGCACGACGCGTTCTTCGATCGTGGGTTCAAGCCATGAAAATTCAGTATTTCACTGACACCGACACCTTGTACATCGAGTTTCGGGACCAGCCCATTGCCGAGACCCATGATCTTGTAGAGCCAGTCATACCGCCTCAGAATCGGTACCTCAAGCCCACGAAGCCGATGTGCGCGTCGTAGCTCGGCGCCAGGTAGGCTCCGAGGGTGAACAGCCGGTTGCCCCACTGATACGAGCGTGACGTGTCGCGGAGCAGCGTCTCGGCCCCAACCGCTTCCACCCATGGCGCGGTCGAGCTCTGCTGCCAGTCCTCGAGCGAGTAGTTCTCGTAGGTGTAGCCGGCGACGAGCACCACTGCCTTCAACGGGATCTCGAGCCGCAGGTTCACCACGTGGAGATCCTCTCGAATCGGCGGGGGGGAGGAGAACGCGAACTGATCGTTTGGCGGGAACGGCGTTCCGTCGAAGTTCGTCACGCCGAACCCACCATAGGTGATGTCGACACCGGCCAGCGACAGCGTGTAATCGGCCACCAGGGTCAGCCGCTCCGGAACGAGCTGTAGCGTCGCACCGAGGCCGCCGTTCCACGTGCGGTCGGCGAAGTCAGCGGTCCATTGGTTGCTCGCCCGGGTCCAGGGTCCCAACGTAGCGGTGGCAATGGAACTCGGATTCGCCTTGTTGTTCTCATTGAACTCGATCGATCGCTGGAGCCTCTTGCCCTGGTCGTAGTTGAGGAACGCGTTCAGCGCGACCCGCGTCGTGGGCTGCACGAACAGGTCCAGACCATACCGTGTCTGCGTGTCGTTCAGCCGGCCGAGCTGGTCGCCTGGCGTGGTCGCCGCCTGATCGGCCAGGCCAGTCCCCAGCAGCGGCTGAGAAGAGCGGACATCCGAATCGAAGTCGTCCTTCCGATGGCGCACGAACGCCGAGACCGCGACGATGTCGCGCGGGGTCAGATTGAGCCTGAAGTCGAACTGGCGGCGCAGGCGATCCGACACGTCGAAGCGCCGCATGTCGGGATGGTTGTCGAAGGTCAGCGCCGGATTGTTGTTGTCCGGGCCGTCGGCCTGGGTATACCAGTACCCTTCGCGCGTGACGAGGTTGTCGTACACGCCGCCGTCGCGCATGCCCTGCAGGTACCGCGCCTCGACCGACATCCATTGCGCCGCTCGTGTTCGCCATGTGGCACGCAGGATGTCCTCGGTCGTGTCCGCCTCGCGGTGCGTTCGGCCGATCCCTTCCCGCTCGTACCCGAATGTGAGGCTGGTCCGTCCGGGAAGCCGCCAGGTCGCGTCGGCGCCGGCGTTCTGGCGGTCCCAGGCGTACGGCACATTCATCCGCTTGTTGACGTAGGAGACCGTTCCATTCAGGTTGCTCGTGTCAGCGGTCACATACTGCCACTGGCTCGATGGCGTCTCGTTGTTCAAATCGTACCGCCGGTAGAAGGCCCTGACGTTCAGCCGCCGCACGGGTGAAATGACGTAGTCCGCCGTGAAGTTCAGCGTGTTCATCAGCGCGTCCGCGGTGCCGCGAGGCAGCGTCTTCACCGCGAGCCGGTCGCTGTTGTAGCTGTAGGGCAGCAGCGTCTCATTCTGTTCGAGCCGGCCGTAGGCGGCTGTCGCGGTCAGCCGGCTGTCGAGCGGCAGGTCGCCTCCGAATGTCGCCGAGACGTTGTGGTAGCGGTTGTCTGGCGGCAGTGGTCGTGCCCCGTAGGCCGAGACCGAGCGATCCCAGGCATCGAAGGTCGCTCCCGATGCCGGCGTCGCGAAGACGTTCTGCCACTGGAGCGTATCGACCGGGTTCGCAAAGTCAGAGAAGAGGTATTCGGCGCGGATCTGATAGCCGCTGCCCAGATGCTCAGCCGAGAACGTCGCCTCGTTGGTGCGATAGTCAACCGGCTCGGTGAGCTGGATGTTCAGCGTGCGCGGCGGCCGGTCGCCGATCGGCCCGAACGTGGATTTCAAGCCGGACTTCTCACGCCGGTCGAATGCGATCGCCAGGTTGATCGCGTCCGAGCCGGACCACGCGGCGGCGAAGTGGCCCGCGTTTGTCTGCGTGCCGAGGGGTGTCGGCCCGAGAAACGTGCGCTGGTACGCGGCAACGAGGTCATCACTTGCCAGCACGCCGGGCACGTCGGCGGCAGAACTGGTCGCCAGCTTTTTGAACGTGATCGGCACCGTGGCCGGCACTTCGAAGAGTCCCGGGCCCCGGCGGATATAGGGGGTCAGGGCCTTGTTGCTGTAGTTATGGGGTATCCCGGTCCAGTCCACGGCGAGGTTCCACGCGCCGGGCCGCCCGCCCGCCGCGACGATCGTCTGATCGCTTCGGCTCACGTTCGTGCCGGTCACGTCGAAGAACCAGCCGGTCCGCGGGTTCTTCACCGAGAACCTCACGTTCGGGAGGTAGAAGTCGTCCCGGAGATCGCGGTACTCCGTCAGCTTGCTCGAGTTCGTGGTGTTGTCGAGCTGCTGGACGCCTTGCGTGATGCTGCCCGAGACCTCAACGGCCGGCGCGGGGGGCGGCGTCTGTGTCTGCGCGAGGGCGGGAGCGGCCCAGAAGACCGCTGCGATGGCAATGAGCTTTTTCATGGCGGCCTCCTCTATCGGGTGAGCTTCGCGCCCGAGGGGTGATTGGATCCGTGCATGCTCACGTGGCAGTTCGAGCATCCACTCCCGTACGGGTTGCTGACGCGGTTGTACCGCGGCAGGTTGATGTGCCCGCCGTACGAGTGGCAACTGAGGCAGAGAAACGGATCCTTGCTGGTGAGGAGGTTCCGCTGATTCGACCCGTGGGGCGTGTGGCAGTTCGCGCAGTTCTCGCGCGCCGGCGCGTGCTCCCACACGAACGGCCCACGCTTCTCCGTATGGCAGGAGTAGCACGTCTCGTTCACTGTGTTCTTCGTCAGCAGGCCTGGCGTGGAGCCGTGGGCGTTGTGGCAGCTCGCGCAATTCATGCGGCCTTCACGGACCGGATGGTGCGACATCTTGTTGCCCTCCGCCCGGACGTCCGTATGGCACTGGTAACAGGTGTCGCTGGTCGTCGCCTTGATCAGCAGCCCCCGCTCGCTCTTCTGCCCCATCACGTAGTGGCAGGAGGTGCAGCTCACGTCGTTGGTATGATGGGCGCCGGCTTTCCATCCGAGGCGCGATCCGCCTTCATGGCACGGCAGGCAGACGAGGGACTGCGCGCGGGACTTCGGGTCCACGCGCAGCTCGGCTGTCGGGTTTTCAATGTGCTTGCTCCGCGGTCCATGGCAGCTCTCGCAACCGCCCGTGTCCGCCGGACGATTCACGGCGAAGGCCGTCGCGTGCTTCGTGCCGCTGAAGTGCTTCACGTCGTCCTCGTGACAGGTCCGGCACGTCTCGGAGTCGTTCACGAAGGTGGCGCCCGCAAAGCCCGGGTTGAGCGCGACCCAATCGACCGGCTTCTTCGCCCTCGCGGCAGCCACGCTCCATCCGAGCGCGATGACGAGCGCGGTTGTGGCGCCGGCAAGCCAGGTCCAGCGATGTCCTGACATAACAATGACTCCTGATTGAATCACCGCGCTGACCGCGACCGCGTCATGGGATGTGCGAGCTCGGCGCAGGCGGAGGGATGAGTACAGCGCCAGTGTAGGGGTCGTGGCGGGCAGCGGAACTGAAGAGTTCCTGAATTCGTGTTCAGGATGTCGGCCGGTGAGCCGAGGGCCTCGCCCTCCCGTCGGCTCGCGACGTCGTCACAAAGAGACAGATGCCGAATCGCTCCGCGGCAGGGCGAGGACGACCCGCGCGCCGCCCCCATCGTTGCTGTCGATGAGGAGGCGGCCCCGATTGGCGGTCAGCGCCCGGTGAGCGATGGCGAGTCCGAGACCGGTTCCTCCCGTGTCCCGATCGCGCCCTCCATCGATCCTGTAGAAGCGCTCGAGCACACGCTGTCGCTGGTCCACAGGAACCCCCGGACCTTCGTCATCGATGATCAGCCGGTGCTCGTGGGCGTCGGTCGCCGACGAAATCCGGACGCGGCCGCCCCGGGGAGTGAACTTGATGGCGTTGTCGAGCACGTTCGTGACGGCTTGCCGCGCCATGATGGCGTCAGTCGTCACGACGAGGGGGCGTTCAAGGACGACATCGATGTTGATGCCACGGTCCTCCGCAAGGACTGACAACTGACCGGCCACGTCCTGCGCCAGCGTGCGCAGGTCGACGTTCTCCTGGTTGAAGCGGCCCCTCCCGCTCTCCCAGCGCGAGAGCGTCAGGAGCGTACCGACCACCCGCGCGAGACGGTCCGCCTCCTCCAGCATGCTGCCGATGATCTCCTGATACGCCTGCGGATCCCGGACCTCCCGCAGGCCCACCTCTCCGACGCTGCGGATCGCGGTGAGCGGCGTGCGCAACTCGTGCGACGCATCCGCGGTGAACTGCTTCAACCGCTCGAAGGACTCCTCCAGCCTCGCGAATGTGTCGTTGAACACCGTCGCAAGCTGACCCAGTTCGTCCTGTGTGTTTTCGACCGGCAGCCGCTCGGAGAGATGTTCAGCGCTGATTGCGCGCGCGCGGTCTGTCATCCGCGCCAGTGGAGCGAGGGCGCGGCCGGAGATCACGTAACCGGCGAGCGCGCCCGCGAGCACGGCGAGCGGCGCGCCAATCGCGAACAGCAGTACCAGTCGCTGCAGGTCCCGCCGGAGCCCGTCCTCGGCACGCGCAACCCGAACCCGGACGCGCCTGGGTCCCAACGAGCGTTCGGAGCTCAAGGTGCGCACAAACGCACCGGCCGGTGTCAACACCGTGCGGAAGCCGCTCAGCTCGATGGGCAGGGTGGCGAGGGCGGCCCTGATCGCCTCCTGCCTGGCCGGGCCCCGCAGAAACACCGCCTGCCCATCCGGCGCGTAGACCTCGACCCAGCGCTGGGGGCCGGCATCGTAGCCCAGGTCCCGATCGGCCTCGGTTCGCCACACGACATCGGTACCGCGGAGCACGAGCATTTCCGACGCGACTTCCAGGTCCTCCGTGAGATGGTGATCCAGCGCGGCCCCCATGGCCCGCCATTCCAGGACGAGGATGCCCGTGAGACACGGCGTCAGAATGAGCAGAATCGAGGCGGCAAACCAGATCGCCAGGCGTGTCCGCAGCCGCAGCCGAATCACGGCTCACCCTCTTTCATCAGGAACCCGACGCCGCGGACGGTGTGGATCAGTCGCGGGCCGAGACCATGATCGATTTTCTTGCGGAGACGGGTGATGTGCACGTCGATCACATTATCGAGCGGCGTGCCTCGCGAAGGTTCCTTCCACACGTCGCGCGCCAGCATTTCGCGGGAAACGATCTGGCCCTGGTGCCGCAGCAGGTAATCGAGCAGCTCGAACTCGCGGCCGGTCAGGTCGATCGGTTGATCGCCGCGCCGCGCAGTCCTCGTCAGCGGATCCAGCTCGAGATCCGCCAGGCGCACACGGCGAGTCTCCTCGGGCCGGCCCCGGCGGAGCAGCGCGCGCAGACGCGCCAGCAACTCGGCGAACGCGAAGGGCTTCACCAGGTAGTCGTCGGCGCCGCTGTCCAGTCCGAGGACCCGGTCCTCGACGCCGTCTCTGGCGGTCAGCACCAGCACCGGGAACGTCAGTCCCCGGCCTCGAAGACCGGCCAGGATCTCCAGCCCGCTGCGTCCGGGCAGGCCGAGATCGAGCAGGAGCACGTCGAACGGCTCCGTCGTCGCCCGGAAGTAGCCATCCTCTCCCGTGCGAGCGACGACGGCCTGATAGCCCTCGGCCACCAGACCGGTCTTCACCGCCCCGGCCACCTTGGCGTCATCTTCAATGATCAGGACACGCATGAGCTGTGCGGCGACAAAGGTCCGGGACTCCACGTCCGGCTCCAGGTCATCACGGCGGCGCGAAAACTCTATCACCACCTGCGCGGCCCAGATGGCCCCCGCCTCACACTACTCTCCTTTCGTCGCGCGGTCACTGAAGAGTTCCTGACGTTCTCTTCAGCCGCAAGCGGACCATGTAACGATGCGAACGATTGAGCATTGGGTGAGACCTGTTGACGGACTCTTGATTACGTTGTACGGTGACATCCGTATCGAAGAGCGATATTGTGAGATTAGACTTCAACTATGGATGACCGTGACCTCTACTCAGGTCTCATTCGCCTGCACATCCTGCATCACGCCGAAGAGGAATCGATTTTCGGCCTCGGTATGATCGAAGAGTTGGCGCGGCATGGCTACCGCCTGAGCGCCGGTACGCTGTACCCAATCCTCCACGGCCTGGAGGCCAAGGGCTATTTGCGGTCCGTCGAACGGCGTCACGGCGCCAAGATCCGTCGAGTGTACCGGGCAACGCCCGCCGGCCGGCGTGCGCTGGGAGTGGCAAAGGCCCGGGTCCGCGAGCTGTTTGGGGAACTGTTCGAGGACGCCTGATACCTTGACGCCTTGAGCACGAGATCGCGGGGTGTCAACACCGGCGCCGATCTCTCGCCAGCCTGCTTTCCTGCTGATACTTCGTCGCCGTCGACGAATCACCCAACGGCCACAGCTACTTGACGCCCACGTCCCAGCGCAGTAGAGTCCGTATGTGCTGTCGCCTTGCGATATCGATCAGCAATGACGGCAGACGATCAGAGCTGGATACCGACCTCATCCGCCTGCACCTTCTTCAGCGCGCCGACAGGGACCGTGAGACTTCTGATGATTGGACGACGTGTGCGCGTGGTCATGCTGATGGGTATGCTGACGACGCCGGTTGCTGTCTGGGCGCAGGCGACGTCGGAGCGAGCGCCCGCGCCGCAGGTGTTGACAATCGAGCAGGCCATCCAGTACGCCGTCGATCACTATCCAACGGTCCGTGCGGCGTTGGAGCAGGTGAACGTATCAACCGCTGGTGTGAGCATCGCGCGAGCGGCCTATCTGCCGCGGCTGGATTCGTTGTGGCAGTCGAACCGCGCGACGGCCAACAACATCTTTGGCCAGGTCTTGCCGCAGTCGGTGATTCCTGCGATGTCCGGTCCGGTGCTGCCGTCGGCGTCCGACCAGAGCGTTTGGAGCAGTGCGATGGGAGCGCTGTTCTCCTGGGAAGCGTTCGACTTCGGTCTCCGAGACGCGACGATCGTTGGGGCGGAGGCCACGGTCACGCGAGCGCGTGCGGGCGAAGCGCTGACGAGGTTGGACGTCCAGGGCGCCGTTGGCGCAACGTTCCTGGGCATTCTGGCCGCCCAGCGCGCCGTCACCGCGACGCAGGCTGACTTCGAGCGGCGCGACGTGCTCGCGCGCACGGTCCACACGCTCGTCGACAACCAGCTTCGACCCGGCGCGGAAGCCTCGCGGGCCGACGCGGAACGTGCGGCGGCGCGAACGCGCGTCATCCAGGCGCAGGCGGCCCTGACGTTGGCGCAGACGACGATGGCGCGCGTGCTGGGCGTCACGGCGGGGGATGTCACCATTGACGCGGCGAATCTGCTGGATCAGTCTCCCGCCACGGGTGTGACTGGAGCGGCGCCGACCGCACATCCGCTTGCGCAGTTTCATCAGGCCGCGGTGGACGTGGCTCGGGCGCAAGAGGAGGTGCTCGCGCGGACGGATCGTCCGCGCGTGTACCTGCAATCAAGCGTTTTCGCCCGCGGGAGCGGCGCGAATCCGAACGGACAACTGGACGGCGGCTTCGGCGGCCTCGGACTGGACCGCGCGAATTGGGCGGCCGGCGTGCAGATCGTGTTTCCCAACCTGTTCGACTCTACCAGCCTGCGTGCCCGCAAAGCCGGCGCGGCGGCGACCGAACGCGCGGAAGCGGCACTCTACGACGAGGCGATGCTCACGATCACGAGCCAGCAGCAGGCGGCGGCCACGATGGTGGCTGCGGCCCGGGCCGTGGCGGCGAACACGCCGGTCCAGCTCACGGCCGCGCAGCAGAGCGAGTCGCAGGCGCGTGCCCGCTATCAGGCCGGCCTGGCGAGCATCGTCGAAGTCGCGGACACGCAGAGCCTGCTCGCGCAGGCCGAATTTCAGGATCAGATCGCCCGAGTGGATGTGTGGCGGGCGCTGCTGGCGGAGGCGGTGGCGCAGGGCAACCTCTCGTCATTTCTGACGCTTCTTCGTCCGTAATCGGGAGGTCGTTGCACCATGTGGTTGATTCGCGCCGCGCTCCGTCGTCCGATCACCATCCTCGTCGCCGTGATCGCCGTCACGCTGACGGCATTCTTTGCCGTCAGCCGGATGCGCGCCGACATCTTTCCGGATCTGAACCTGCCGGTCATCTACGTCGCGCAGCCGTACGGGGGGATGAGCCCGGCGCAGATGGAGGGGTACATCACGTACTACTACGAGTACCACTTCCTCTACATCAACGGCATCGAGAGCGTCGAATCGAAGTCGATTCAGAACACCAGCCTGCTGAAGCTGACGTTCCATCCGGGGACCGACATGGCGGAGGCCCTGGCTCAGACGATTGGCTACGTCAACCGCGCGCGGGCGTTCATGCCGCCGGGCACGGTCGGCCCGTTCATCATGCGGTTCGATGCGGGCACGGTACCGGTCGGCTATCTGGTGTTTCGAAGCGAGAGCCGCAGCCTCGGCGAAATCCAGGATCTCGCGCTCAATCGCGTCCGGCCGCAGTTCGCGACGCTGCCGGGGCTCACCTCACCGCCGCCATTCGGCGGCAGCCAGCGCACGATCGTGATTCGCGTCGATCCCGACCGGCTGCGCTCGTATGGCATGTCCCCGGACGAGGTGATTCGGGCAGTGACCGCCGGCAACGTGATCATGCCATCCGGGAGCGTCAACATCGGCGACGAGACGCGCATCTCGCCCATGAACTCGGTCGTCACGAATATCAACGATCTCCTCGAACTGCCGATCCGTACCGGCGCGGGGCCACCCGTGTCTATTCGCGACATCGGATCGGTCAGCGACAGCACCGACATCCCAACCGCCTATGCGCTGGTGAACGGCCGACGCGCCGTCTACATTCCCGTGACGAAGCGTCCCGACGCATCGACGTTGACCGTGGTCAGCGAGGTGAAGGCCAATCTGGCACGGTTTCAGGCGTTGGTGCCTGACGAAATCGCGGTCTCCTACGAGCTCGATCAGTCGCGCAACGTGTCTGCCGCGCTCCAGGCCGTCCTTCGCGAAGCCGTGCTTGGCGCCTTGTTGACCGGCCTGATGGTCCTGCTCTTCCTGCGCGACTGGCGCAGCGCGGCGATCGTCGTGGTCACCATTCCCTTCGCCCTGCTGGCCGCAGTCGTCGCCCTGTGGGGCGCCGGCCAGACCATCAACATCATGACGCTCGGCGGACTCGCACTGGCGGTCGGGATCCTCGTCGACGAAGCGACGGTCGCGATCGAGAACATCCACACGCATCTGTCGCGCGGCGCACCGATCGCGCGTGGCGTGCTCGACGCCAGCGGCGAGGTCGTGGGACCGCGATGGCTGGCGATGCTGTCCGTCGTCGCGGTGTTCGTCCCGTCGTTCTTCATGACGGGTGTGTCGCAATCGCTGTTCGTGCCGCTGTCGCTCGCGGTGGGCTTTGCGATGATTGCGTCGTTCTTCCTGTCGAGCTCGCTCGTGCCGGTGCTGTCGGTGTGGCTGCTGGCGAAGCATCGGTTGTCGCGTGAGGCAGAATTGCATGCTGAGGATTGGGTCGAGCGACTCCGCAATCGCCTGGCGCAGGTGCTGCACCGGCTGGCGCCGGCGCGGGGCCTGCTCGTCGCGGCCTACCTCCTCGTGACGGTGGCGACTGTCGTGGCCGTGGGCCTGACACTCGGGCGTGAGATCTTCCCGCCGGCAGGCGCCAATCAGTTCCAGTTGCGATTCCGTGCGCCGGCCGGCACGAAGTTCGAGTCCACCGAGCGGCTGGCCAGCGACGTGCTCGACGAGATCAATCGCGCGGCCGGCCCGAACAGCGTGGACATTTCGCTCGGCTACGTGGGCGTGCAGCCGTCGTCGTATCCGATCAATACGATCTTCCTCTGGACCGGCGGATCGCATGAAGGCGTGTTGCAGGTCGCGCTCAAGCCCGAGGCGAGGTTGCCGCTCGGCGACTTCCAAGAAAAGTTGCGCCATCGGTTTCGCGACCGGTTTCCGACAGCACAGTTCTCGTTCGAGCCCGGCGACATCGTCAGCCGAATCATGAACTTCAGCGCGCCCACGCCGGTGGAGGTGGCGATCACCGGACCGGATTTCGCCGCGAGCCGAACGTTTGCGACGAAGGTCCGGGAGGAGCTCGCGCGGATTCCGACACTCCGCGACCTGCAGTTTGGGCAGGCGCTCGACTACCCGGCGATTCAGGTGGATGTGAACCGTCAGATGGCCGGGCAGCTCGGCGTAACCATCGACCAGGTCGGCCGATCGTTTGCCGCGGCGACGTCCTCGAGCCGGTTCGTCGCGCCGAACTACTGGGCCGATCCGCGCACGGGCATCGCGTTTCAGGTCCAGATCGAAGTGCCGCAACCACGGATGACCAGTCTTGACGATCTGCGGGTCATCCCGGTGAGCGCGGATCGCCGCTCGCATCCATTGCTCGGCGATGTCGCACGAATCGAAAACAGCACGATTGTTGGCGAATACGATCGTGTGAACGGGCAACGAATGGTCACGCTCACCGCCAACGTGTTCGGGGAAGACCTCGGACGGATGGTCGGCCGCGTGGATCAGGCGATCGCGCGCGCCGGGGCGCCTCCACGCGGAGCGGCCGTGACCGTTCGTGGCCAGATCGCCGCGATGCGCGAGACGTTTACGAACATCACGGCAGGTCTGGTCGTCGCGGTCGTCGTGATCTTCCTGCTCCTGGCCGCGAACTTTCAGTCGTTACGCCTCGCCTTCGTGGTCGTGTCCACCGTCCCAGCCGTGCTGATGGGAGTGGTCCTGATGTTGGCGGCCACGCGGACCACGCTGAACGTGCAGTCGTTCATGGGCGCGATCATGGCCATCGGGGTCGCGGTGGCGAACGCGATCCTGCTGGTGACATTCGCCGAACAGGCGCGGCGACGCGGCGGCTCGCCGCTGCACACGGCGATCCACGCCGCCCGGGCACGGATGCGCCCGGTGCTGATGACGAGCGCGGCGATGATCGCGGGCATGGCTCCGATGGCGCTCGCCATCGGCGAGGGCGCGGAAGCCACCGCGCCGCTCGGGCGTGCGGTCATCGGCGGCCTTGCCGCTGCCACGCTCGCCACCTTGATCGTGCTGCCATCCGTGTACTCGCTCGTGCAGCAGTCGGCTGCAGCCGCCTCACCGTCGTTGGATCCAGACGACCCCGAGAGCGCCTATCGCGCGCAGGGAACAGTATGAACATGCTCACAGGTGTCCGGTACGGTCAGCTGCGTGTGGCGGGGTCCCTCGTCCTGTCGATCGGGCTGACCGCGTGCGGAGGCGGCGGGTCCGCCCAGCCGGACAAGGCCGCGACGCCTGGACCGCCGACCATCGAGGTCGTTCGGGTCCTGAACCAGCCGGTCAATGTGACGCTGTCGCTGCCGGGCGAGTTGAACGCCTATCAAACGGTTGCGATCTACCCGAGGGTCACCGGATTCGTGAAGACAATCCGCGTCGACCGTGGCTCGCGCCTGCGCACGGGCGAGCTGATCGCGATGCTCGAGGCGCCCGAATTGGCAGCGCAGCGGTCGGAAGCACAATCGAAGCTTCAGAGCGCGGAAGCGCAGCTCGGTGCCGTTCGGTCGAAAGCGGACGCGGATGCGAGTACCTACGAGAAGCTGAAAGCGGCGGCCGCGACGCCTGGCGTGGTGGCCGGGAATGACGTTGTGCTTGCACAAAAGGCGGTCGAGGCGGATCAAGGCCAAGTCGCGGCGGCGCTGCAGAATATCGAAGCCGCCCGCCAGGCGCTCAACTCGGTAAGCGAGATGGAGGGCTACCTGAAAGTCACGGCGCCGTTCGCCGGCATCGTGACAGAACGAAACGTCCACCCGGGGGCGTTCGTGGGTCCCACCAGCGGACCAGGCGCCGCAACGCCGATGGTGCGCCTCGTCGAAAACGATCGACTGCGTCTCGTCGTGCCGGTGCCCGAAGCCTACACGGCTGGAATGAGGGTGGAGACGGAGATGCTGTTTTCCGTGGCCGCCTATCCAGGGCAGACCTTCTCTGGGAAGGTGGCGCGGATTGCCCACGCGGTCGACGTGAACACCCGCACGATGGCCGTGGAACTGGATGTGATCAACATAGACGGACGGCTCGCGCCTGGTTCGTTCTGCCAAGTCCGCTGGCCCGTCAGTCGGACCGGGCCGTCGCTGCTGGTGCCAAGTGGGAGTGTCGCGAGCACGACGGGCCGCACGTTTGTGGTGCGGGTCACAAACGGACGCACGGAGTGGGTCGACGTAAAGACAGGGCTGACGTCAGGGCCGCTCGTCGAAGTGTTCGGTGACCTGAGACCGGGTGACGACGTCGCGACGCGCGGCACCGACGAGATTCGTGCGGGCACGGAGGTGCGCGTCAGGCAGGTGAAGCCTGCCGCGTCGTAGCGCGAAGCCCGCTTCCTGATATCGATGTGTCGAGCCAGTCACAGCACAACCGCGCCCCAGGCGAGCGGCATGATGGACCGCGACAAAATGATGGCGGACATGAAGGCGGCGGACGCCCGGCTCGAAGCGCTCGTTGCCAGGGCCGAACTTCCGTGCCGAACCGCATCACGCCAGGCTCCTGTTGATGACACCCTGCCCGCGCTGCAGTGTCTTCAGCAACTGAATCTGCCCTGCGTGATAGAGGTCGTGCGCGGCGATGCCGCGGATGGTGAACGCCGCCGTCTGACGCCTGGCGTCCACCGGCTTGTCGAGCGCCCGAGCCGGATACGCCGCGATCGCGGCGCGCATCTTCCTGTGCTCCTCGACGAGCAGCCGCACATCGTCTTTCCACGTGCGTGACGGGCTGGCCTCGAACCAGTTGCTCCCGGCCAGCACGAACGACCCTCGTTTCTCGCGGTTCAATCGGCGGCGCACCGCGTATTTCCAGTACGCCGCATGAAGAGTCAGCTCATGGATGCTGTGACGCCCACGCGCGGGACGCCAGTCCGCCTGAGCCGGCGTCACGCCGCGCAGCGCGCCGAGCAGGGTCGGCCCGTGCCACGCGGCGGTGTCGAATGCTTCGTCCACGAGCGCGAGAAGGAGCTGAATCGGTCGAGGTTCAGGCGTCGGCATGTACGCGGCGGCGGTCATGTAACCTCCTAATTTATCTTTGCAGGTTACACCGGAACAGGCGTAACCTGTCAAGTGACTTTTGATGGTTACCCCTGAATCGACCCTGCGATCGGAGCCGGACTACGCCTTCGACTTCTGCGGGGGGCAGTTGGCGATCGACTTCACGAACACCGTCGGCAGCCGGGGCGCGGTGCGCGAAGAACATCTGCGCACGTTCGGCGATCTTCTCGCGTGGGCCGAGGCGCGGGGCGTGTTGAGCCGCGGCCAGGCGCAGCGGCTGCGCCGCGACGCCGCGCGCCGGCCCGCTGCCGCGCGCGCCGCATCCGCCCGTGCGCTCGAGTTGAGAGAGGCGTTGTATCGCGTGATTGAAACGGCCGCCGCGGGGCGTCAGCCAGCGCCGGCCGACCTCGCGGTCGTCAACGGACACGTGCGCGAGACGTTTTCACGCGCACAGCTCACCGCGAACCGTTCGCGGCTGGAGCTGACGATGGACCCCACGGGCGCGGCGTCGATCGGCGGGCCGATTCTGACCCCGGTCGTGCGCGCAGCCGTCGAGCTCTTGACGTCAGCGGCGATCGGACGGGTCCGCACCTGCGCCAACGACTCGTGCGCATGGCTGTTCCTCGACACCACGCGCAATCGCACGCGGCGCTGGTGCGACATGAAGGTGTGCGGGAACCGCAGCAAGGTGCGGCGGTTCCGCGAAGCGCACTGAGCGCGCGGAACAGCATCGCGAGGGCAGACAGCGCGAGCAGACCAGAGGGCGCCGTCAGGCGCAGAAGTGGCTCTGGGCCCACTTCCACCCGGCCACGGCCCTCGAGAAGCCGCAGGTGCTCATCGCGAGGACGATGGCTTGCTCCACGTCCGGCCGACTGGCACCATGCTCCAGAGATCCTTCGACGGAGCGCCGATCTGCGCCAGCGGCGCGGCTGGCAAGTCATTTGCCGTATGCCGCGCTCAAGGACCAGTTCTGCCGGAATCTCGAACGAGGCGTGTCGACATTCCGTCGGAAAGTCCTCACGCTGCCGGCAATCCGGCATCAAGTCTCGGTCGGCAGCCGGTTAACCGGCGGCTCTTCCGACGTGGAGGATGTATGCAGCAGCTCCTGCGCGACTATTTCGATGGCCGTGTCTCGCGTCGAGGCTTCATGCAGCGACTGGTCGCGACCGGCTTCACCGCCGCGGCCGCCCGTTCGGTGCTCGGCGCGGCGGAGGCTGGAGCCGCCGAGAATGACGGCACGATCGGCACGCCGTTCAAGGGAACAGGGGGCGAGTTGCTCGTCGACCAGGTCCGGGCGGCCGGCACGAAGTACATCTTCTCGAATCCGGGCTCGCTCGAAGTCGGGTTCTTCGATGCGTTGACCGATCGGCCGGAGCTTCAACTGATCGTGGCGCTCCACGAGGGCATCGTCATCGCCATGGCCGACGCCTATCACAAGGTGACGCGCCAGCCGACCTTCGTCAACATTCACGCGGCGGTGGGCACGGCGCAAATGGGCGGTCAGCTCTACAACGCCCACAAGGACGGGTCGATGCTGATCGTGACGGCCGGGATGTCCGACACCACGATCTACAGCGACGACCTGGGCCTGGCGCCCGCGCCGGGGTACTCGCAGACGGAAATCAATCGTCAATTCACGAAGATCTCCTGGGACGTCAGGACCGCCTCGTCCACCGCTATGGCGATCCGCCGTGCGTACAAGATTGCCGCGACCGCGCCCGGCGGTCCCGTGTACGTCGCGTTCACGCGCGGCGCGCTCACCGACGACGCGCACGGCGATGTCTGGTCGAAGGACGCGTTTCTCATTCAGGCGAAACCGCGTCCCGCAATCGATCAGATCGAAGCGCTCGCGCGGATGCTGATCGAGGCCGATCGTCCCGTCGTCATCTTCGGCGACGAAGTGTGGAAATCCGGGGGCGCGAATGAGGCCGTCGCCCTGTCCGAGCTTCTCGGCCTGGCAGCCGTGGCTGGCTTCGCGGGCTACAACTATTTTCCGGCCGAGCACCCGCAGCACGTCGGCGCGCGCTACCAGGGCGATCGCCCGTATCCGTTTGGAAGCGCGGACCTGGTCATCCAGTGTGGCACGCGTGATTTGGGCGGCGGAAACATTCCGGACAAGCCGGCGGTCGATCCCGCGGCGCGATTCGTGGCCGTCGGCCTCGACACGAACATGCTCGGACGCACGCAGCCGATGGACCTCGCTGTCGTCGGCGACGTGAAGGAAGCGCTGAAGGCGCTCGAAGACGCCGTCACATCGATGGCGACCAACGAGCGCCTCGAGAAGATTCGTCGTGAGCGTCTGGCGCGCATCACCGCGGCTGCGGCCGAGGCCAGGACCCGTCGTCTCGATCAGGCGCGCCAGCACTTCGCCGAGACGCCGATTCACGTCGATCGCCTGGCCTATGAGCTCGAGCGCGGCATCGATCGCAATGCCATCGTCGTCGTGGAGAACCTGGCCGGAAACGTCGGTCAACACGAC